>ERZ1034361.1803-NODE-1803-length-10795-cov-3.340082_pt1 | contig 10795 bp, 7 predicted proteins | sample MGYA00520617_ERZ1034361 | MGnify/ENA primary metagenome ERZ1034361 (study PRJEB33736, sample SAMEA104284507) | Azolla filiculoides | biome: Urban; feature: Water surface; material: Ditch water | place: Netherlands | collected 2015-10-28 | depth 0-0.1 m ... | reverse complement strand
ATAGATTGGGAAAGTAACGGAAGGGCAATTAAAACCGACCCAAAATCCACTATTGCTAATTTAGATTATCAATTTAAACCTGGAGTGACTTGGGCAAAAATAACATCTTCCAAACTTAGTGTCAGGATAACTCCGCCAGGATTCATATTTAGTGCTGTTGGATTAAAATCATTTCCTTCAGAAGAAAACTTAACCTATGTTTGCGGTTTTTTAAATAGCTCTGTTGTTGAATTTTTCAAGCCAATCTTTTCATCTACGCTTAGTATTTTAAGCGGTGATATAGCCAAACTGCCAATTATAGAAAAAGAAAAAGAAACCGTTGATACTTGTGTCAAGTCTGCTGTCCTAATATCAAAAACCGACTGGAACAATTACGAAACCTCATGGGATTTCACCGAAAACCCGCTGATTCGCCAAAAACAACCCACCTTAAAAGCCGCTTTTGAGCAATGGCAAACGCAAAACCGCGCCGCCATCGACGAAATGAAACGCCTCGAAGAAGAAAACAACCGTTTGTTTATTGATGCTTACGGCTTGCAAGACGAATTGACGCCCGATGTGCCAGAAGAGCAAATTACGTTGGTTCGCGCTGACCGTGAAAAAGATTGCCGCGATTTTATTTCGTATGCGGTGGGCTGTTTGTTTGGGCGTTATTCGCTCGATAAAACGGGGTTGATTTTAGCCAGTCAAGGTGAAACGCTAGACGATTATTTGAAACACATCCCAGAGCCGACGTTAATGCCTTGTGAAAATAACGTGCTGCCAATCATTGACGGCGATTGGTTTGCAGATGATGTATCAGAGCGATTCCGTGAATTTTTGCGGGTGAGTTTTGGTGAAGCCCATTACGCAGAAAATCTGCACTTTATCGAAGAATCGTTAGGTAAAAAAATCGGTCAGTATTTCGTGAAAGATTTTTACAACGACCATATTAAACGCTACAAAAAACGCCCGATTTATTGGCTGTTTAGCAGTCCAAAAGGCAGTTTTAACGCGCTGATTTATTTGCATCGTTATCGCGCTGATACGGTGAGCGTGGTGTTAAATGAGTATCTGCGTGAATTCCGCACTAAATTATCTGCGCAAAAATCGCATTTAGAAGCGATAAGTATCAGTAGCAATGCGAGTCAAAGTGAAAAAACCAAGGCGCTGAAAGAAATCGAAAAAATGAACAAAATGATTGCGGAACTTGAAGAGTATGAGCGTGAAGTGCTTTATCCGCTTGCCACTGAGCAGAAAGTGATTGATCTTGATGATGGCGTTAAAGTGAATTACGGTAAATTTGGCACAGCATTGAAGAAGATAGCGGGTTTGGATGCGCAGGATGATTAACGATTTATGACTTCTTTATTAACGAATGCGGATTATGTGGCATGGCTACAGCAAATTAAGCAGCGAATAAGTAGCGCCCGTATAGGCGTCGCCTTAGCGGCAAATCGGGAATTGATAAGGTTTTATTGGGATTTAGGGGAAATGATTGCCGCCAAACAGTCGGAAAGCCAATGGGGTGACAAAGTTATTCCTCAGCTTTCGCGTGATCTGCAACGCGATTTTCCTGATCTTAAAGGGTTGTCGGCATCCAATCTGAAATATTGTCTGCGCTTTTTCCAATTTTATTGTGGAGCAGGAACTGAAATCATATCTTCGAATACGGATATAAACCCATTTAGTCAACAGCCTGTTGACCAAATTCCGTGGGGTCACAATATTTTAATTTTTACCAAGTGTGGCAGTCTGGAAGAAGCTGGATTTTATATTGGACGAACGCTTGAACAAGGTTGGAGCCGAGATGTATTGGCGATGCAACTCAAATCAAACCTGTATACACGCACGGGTAAGGCAATTACTAACTTTTCTCGAACCTTGCCATCACCACAATCTGATTTAGCGCAGCAAACGCTCAAAGACCCTTATACTTTCGATTTTATGGCAATGACTGAGCCATTTAACGAGCGGGACGTGGAACTGCAACTAACGCAACATATCACTCAATTTCTTTTGGAGCTGGGCAAAGGCTTTGCGTTCATCGGCAGACAGTACCATGTAGAAGTCGCTGGCAATGATTATTACATCGATTTGTTGTTCTACCATGTATCGCTCAAATGCTATGTCGTAGTGGAACTGAAAAATCGACGCTTTATTCCTGAGTATGCTGGAAAGCTCAATTTTTACTTATCTGCTGTGGATAGTTTGCTCAAGCGTGACGATGACCAACCGACCATCGGGTTATTGCTGTGCCGTGACAAAAACAATATTGAAGTTGAATTTGCCCTGCGTGATATGAATAAACCCATGGGTGTGAGTGAATATACCTTAGTTGAATCTTTGCCTGATAATCTAAAAGGGGCTTTGCCCACGGTGGAGGAAATTGAAAGTGATTTGATGCACTTGCAACAGAATACAAAAGAGGATGGTTGATGAACGACCGCATAGCCCAAGCCTTGACTAAACTTTTCGACCGGCACCGTATTGTTTTTTGGTACGATGCCAAGCAGGAATTGCGAGATGATTTTGAGGCGCTGTCACTGCCAGATATTGAAAAATTGGAACTGACTAATAACGAATTCGGTATTAAATATCAAATTTTGCGCGAGAAACCCGAGCAAAAATTCCTGCTTTACAGATACGGCCCTCAACCAGATGAATTAGATAACTGGTTGCTCGATGTCCAATTGGCACATGCTGAGTTTCGGACGGATCAGGTGGCGATTTGGCTGTCTGAGTTGGAGTTAGGCTTAGAATTTTCTGATGTTGTACAGAATCATGCTGAGTTTTTTCAGGCCACCAAACGTAAGGATGCGCTCAAGAAATTACTCAAAGCCGATGACACAATGGGGCAAATTCGCTTAAAAATAGTGGCAGTCTGTGTTGTCAGTGAACCACGACTAGATTCTATTCTTGAAAACTTGCTACAGGAATTAGCCGAAGGTCGTGACGATAAAATCAAATTGATTAGCAGATGTGCCCTAGACAATTTTCTGTGGGAACAGGTGACGCGGTGTTATGGCTATCAATCTGACGAGCCAAGCATCCGTGATTTCGCCATTGATTTGTTTAAGTCATGCTATGCCATGGGCACTGATGGTCAAGTGAAACTCACTGGTGATGCACTTGTGTTTTTGAAACGATGGAAAGACAGTCGGCAGTTTGAAAATTGTTTTGAAACGCTATCTGCTGAATGCGCGGATGTGCTCAATATTGAGCAAGATTTAGCTAAACGAGCACTTCCCGAGTTGATTGAACTCGATTATTTTCGCTTAATTGATCAAAAGATCATTAGTGATTTAGTCCGTGCCGTTACGTTGCGAACGCTATCAAGTGGCGATGTAGCGCTCTTGATTCGCCAACGTCGACAAGGACATTGGTATAAAGAGTTTGCGCACCTTTATGAGGCTATTGATTACGCCGCTCAGTTTTTACAATCGTTGGGCGAGGTCAAACTTGAAATGGATAGCTTGGCTAGCGGTGTCGATCGTTATTGTCGAGTGTGGTTTAGGCTAGATCAGCTTTATCGTAAATTTACTTACCATGTGAGGATGTCGGGGCAAGCCTCCCTGATGGAAATGTTGACCGATCAAATGGAAAATTTATATTCAAATAACTATTTACTCAAGTTAGGCGACAACTTTCAGGTTTTTGTTGATTCTGCTGCTCAATGGGAAGCGGCGCCTGTGCGGGGGCAAAAGGACTTTTTCGAATCTTGGGTGAGGCCGTTTCTTCGTAAAGACAATAAAGTTTGCGTGATTATCTCCGATGCGATGCGCTACGAAATTGGAGAAGAGTTACTCACACGCATTCGCCAAGAAGATCGTTACAGTGCAGAGATAGAACCAGTGCTTTCTATGCTACCTAGTTATACACAACTTGGCATGGCCGCATTGCTTCCCAATAAAGAACTAGCGATTGCTGACAATGAAACCGGTACTGTGTTGGTTGATGGACAAAGTTCGCAAGGCACAGCAAATCGGACTAAAATTCTGCAAGCGGCCTTGAATGGAAGTGGTCAAGCTATGACGGCTGAAGACTTTATGGCCATGAATCGAGATGATAGTCGGGAATTGTTGAAAGCCAATCAAGTGCTTTATATCTATCATAATCGTATCGACCATACGGGTGACAAGATGCACTCAGAAGGTCAAGCCTTTGAAGCGGCGGAGCAAACATTAGATGATTTGCTCAAGCTGGTTAAAAAACTGACAGCCGCCAATGCCAATAATTTATTAATCACAGCAGATCATGGTTTTATTTATCAACACAGAGAAATTGCCGAAAGTGATTTCTTGAGTGTTGAGCCGGAAGGAGACGTTATCTTCTATCGAGATAGACGCTTTATCCTTGGTAAAAACTTACAGCCTTCAACAGGTTTACGTGCTTTCAACGCTAAACAGCTTGGACTTGGCGGTGATGTTGAAGTGCAAATTCCCAAATCGATTAATCGTCTAAGACTTAAGGGCTCGGGAAGTCGATTTGTGCATGGCGGAGCGTCGCTACAAGAGGTGGTGATTCCCGTTATTAAGATTAACAAAAAGCGTCAGAGCGATGTGAGTGCTGTTGAGATTGATATTCTACGCGGCGCAAGCTCGGTGATTACATCTGGACAGTTGGCGATTACGCTTTATCAAGTCGGCCCTGTCACGGACAAAATTGAACCAAGAATGCTGCGAGCAGGTATCTATAGTGAAGCGGGTGAGCTGATTTCGGACAGTCATGATCTTGTGTTTGATTTCTCATCGGAAAATCCGAGAGAACGTGAGTTACAGTTGCGTTTTTTACTTAGTCGAAAAGCAGACGAAGCCAATGGCCAAGAAGTCACTTTGCGTCTTGAGGAAAAGCACGTTGGAACATCACACTACAAAGAGTACAAGTCGTTGCGATATTTGATGCGACGCTCATTTACCAGTGATTTTGATTTTTAGAGGAAAGATGACCTGATGAACGAATTGGATCAAAAAATCAATACGCATTTTTCTGGATTGGTGGTTAAAAAGGATCTTGTGAAAAAAGTGAAGGGTAATGCGATTGTTCCTTCTTACGTTTTGGAATATTTACTTGGACAGTATTGCGCCACGAGCGACGAAGCGACCATTCAAACAGGCATTGAAACCGTCAAAGAAATTTTGCGTAAGCATTATGTGCATCGCAATGAGGCAGGTTTGATTCGCTCGACTATCAAAGAGAAAGGTCGCCACAAAGTCATTGATAAAGTCAGTGTTGCCTTGAATGATAAAGCTGACGTGTATGAAGCGGAATTTTCTAATTTAGGTCTCAAGCAGATATTGATTGATTCTCGAACAGTTAAGTCCCACCCAAAATTACTGGTCAGTGGTATATGGTGCATTGCTGACCTCGAATATGAATTTACTGAGGATAAAGGCGCAAGCCCTTGGATTTTATCGACATTAAAACCCATTCAGTTATCGCATTTGGATTTTGATAGCTTCCTTGAAGCGCGTAAGCAGTTCACAACAGACGAGTGGATTGATTTGCTGGTTCAAAGTGTTGGTTTTAATCCAGAAATGTTCGGTAAACGCAGTAAATTAACACAACTGATTCGTTTAATTCCCTTCTGCGAACGTAATTACAATTTGATTGAACTTGGCCCTAAGGGGACAGGTAAATCGCATATCTACTCGGAATTTTCACCTCACGGAATTTTGATATCGGGAGGGGAAGTTTCGGTTCCAAAGCTGTTTGTGAACAATTCGTCTGGGAAAATTGGACTAGTTGGCTACTGGGATTGTGTGGCGTTTGACGAATTTGCCGGCAAGCAAAAGCGCGTAGACAAAGCCCTAGTTGATATCATGAAAAACTACATGGCCAACAAGTCATTTTCTCGTGGAGTAGAAACACTTGGCGCTGAGGCCTCGATGGTATTTATTGGCAATACACAGCACACAGTACCCTATATGCTTAAGCATTCGGATTTGTTTGACGAACTGCCTGATAAGTTTTATGACTCCGCATTTTTGGATCGCATCCATTTTTATATTCCCGGCTGGGAAGTGGATATTATTCGTGGTGAAATGTTTTCCAGCGGGTATGGATTTGTAGTTGACTATCTGGCTGAAATTCTTCGATCTTTGCGAAATCATGATTATTCAGATCGTTACCAAGAGCACTTTACGCTGTCATCGGATATATCGACGCGGGATCGTGACGGTATCCATAAAACGTTCTCCGGCCTTATGAAGATACTGTTTCCGCATGGCGGTGCGTCAAAGGATGAAGTTGAGGAATTATTGAGATTCGCAATAGAAGGCCGTAAACGTGTCAAAGACCAATTGATGCGAATTGATTCCACCTATGGCAATGTCCACTTTTCATACTTAGATTCAAATAGCACGTCCTATCAAGTAACAACGCTTGAAGAGCGGGAATATCCTAATTACTACCATAAAGCTATCACTGTTGCTGATGGTGAAAATCTCGCAATACCAGAAATTGAATTAGAGACCATCTCAACGGTTTTAAAAGCACCTCCTGAACATCAAGAAATTGAATTAAAGGAAACGCATCTCACTTTTCAGGAAAATCAAAAAGGCATCTCATTCGATACACTTTTAGGCCCTTATTTGAAAGGGGCGGCTAACATTATAGTTACTGACCCCTATGTTCGATTGTTTTACCAGATGCGAAATTTCATGGAGTTTCTCGAAACGGTGGTTAAACATAAATCGCAAGAAGACGAAGTAGCTGTTCATTTAGTCACGACAGAAGATGAATTTAAGCACGAGCAACAACTGGAAAATCTTGAAAAAATGAAAGAATCTGCTAGCTTTATCGGTATTAATTTTACATGGGAGTTCGATACATCAGGCACAATTCATGCCCGTCATATCATCACTGACCATGGCTGGAAAATCTCTTTAGATCGCGGCCTAGATATATTTCAGCACTACGACATGAATGATACTTTTACTTTTGCTAATCGATTGCAGCAGTTTAGACCTTGTAAGGCATTTGAGGTGACTTATATTAAAAATAGTAAGTGAATGGAGGTAGTTTAATGAGCGAAGGAATAAAGAAAATTGATTTCATAAAAAATATGGCAGTCTTTCATGACTTTCGTTGGACGTCGTCCGTAAGAGATGACAGCAATAACGTGGCTGAATTTAAGAAAATCAATATTCTATATGGGCGCAACTATTCTGGTAAAACAACGCTATCACGGATTTTTAGAGCTCTCGAAACCAGTTCGATATCAAATAAATATAGTGCACCTGAATTTCAGTTTTCTTTTGAAGACGACTTGCATTGCGGCGCAAAATTCATTGAATAGCCATGGTCAAGTGGTTCGAGTTTTCAATGAAGATTTTGTTAGAGACAATATCAGACTCATTGTTGATAATGAGCAGACTGTAATGGTCAAGTAAAACTGGACACTTAGCTAGACCTGTTTTGATAAAAAGCGGCTTTAAAAGCTAAAGGCGATAAATAGCCACATTTTCAATGAGCGCGTTGACCATTGTAAGCAAAGGTTCGTTCAACAACCCAACGTTTTGGTAGTAATTCAAACCCCTTGGTATCATCGCAACGTAGAACGGTTTCAACAACGTTATGAAAGCGTTTAGCAACCCATTCTGAGATTACGGTTACTAAAGAGAATAACATGGACATGACTGTGAATTTACCCCGCGAGTTGTATAGCACCCAGCAAATTAAAATAGTAGAACAATTTGTGATTCAAAAAGGCATTTTATCAGGCTTTACATTGATGGAGCGAGCTGGAAATGCTGTGTTTGAGTATGTTCAATATAGCTATCCTAGCGCAAAGAATATGAGTATTTTTTGCGGATCGGGAAATAATGCGGGTGACGGCTATATTGTGGCAACACGCGCATTACAAGCAGGTTTAAATGTGTGCGTTTATAGTGTATCAGAAATCACTGAACTTCAAGGCGATGCACTCCTCGCTTACCAGCAATATATAAATGCTGGCGGGAATGTCATTCCTTTTCAAATAGATGTTATCTTTGATAGCGACATCATTATTGATGCGTTACTAGGGACTGGACTCAATCGGCAGGTGATGCAAAAATACGAACAAGCGATAAATGCCATTAATGAAAGTCGCTGCCCAGTCATTGCTGTGGATATTCCCTCAGGCTTGCACGCTGATACAGGTAATGTCATGGGCGTTGCCGTTGAAGCCAATGCAACCATCACATTCATTGGCCTCAAACAAGGTTTGTTCACTGGTTTTGCGGTGCAATATACGGGCAAAATTATCTTAGCATCGTTAGCACTGCCCGATATCGCTTGGCAACGTGTTTCATCATCGATTACTCGTGTTTTGCCAAATGCCCTACCACCTCGCCCAAAATACGCGCATAAAGGTCATTTTGGTCACGTGCTTGTCATTGGTGGTGATGTTGGCTATTCAGGCGCAGCGCGTTTAGCTGGTATGGCGGCGCTACGTGTGGGAGCAGGACTTGTAAGCATTGCAACGCATCCAGATAATGCGGCGGTTATGAATATTGCCTGTCCAGAACTAATGTGTCATGGTGTTGCCAACTCAACACAATTACATGATCTATTAGAAAAAGCCAGTGTGATTGTCTTAGGAACGGGACTTGGTCAACGTGATTGGGGTAAAGTATTGTTTACAACAGCAATAAATTGCAACAAACCTATCATTGTTGATGCAGATGGGCTAAATTTTCTAGCACAATTCCCTAAGCATAACCCTCAGTGGATTCTCACTCCGCACGTAGGTGAAGCATCCCGATTACTCGGTTCAACAATAAAAACAATTCAAAAAAATCGTTTTGAGGCAGCTCAAACACTGCAACAAAAATACGGTGGTGTCGTATTACTCAAAGGTGCAGGTACGTTGATTGCCACAGATAATCAAATCGCCATTTCAAATACAGGGAACCCCGGTATGGCTTCGGGTGGCATGGGCGATGTATTAGCAGGTGTTATTGCGTCGCTTGTTGCACAAGGTATGTCATTGGAAGATGCGGCTAAACAAGGTGCTTACGCACATGGCATAGCGGCTGACAACGCAGTCAAACAAGATGGCGAGCGTGGATTGTTAGCGAGTGATTTACTGTCTTATTTACGACACTGGATTAACGCCCATTGAACTAATTCTTCAATCGACACAGTAAAAGTCAAACTCGTTGCGCCGTAGTTTAGACATGGCGAGCGTTCCAACGTCATATTCAATTCCTGTGGACGATGGACGCCACATTTTGAACAAGTTAAAGCGTTCATAGTTGGACTCTTCGTAAATTGCATAATTTTGAAAGGTATTGTATAGATTTATGTTAAATTAGTTGTTTATTTTAAAAGTGTTTAGTACGTTAAATTTTAAAAAAATTACCATAAGGCTTACCCTAAAGTTCCACAATTTTATGAAATGCTATATCCATCAATTTTATAAAATATTACAGATTTGATTATTTTGGACCTACTTTGTGCTCATAAATTCTTAGGGCATAGTTCGTGATTAACATATTAAAATTTTTCGTTAATATATATTAAAAGCATGGTATTAATAGCCAAGCTATTTAAAGGTGTTAAGAAAAATTCAGAGATTAAAATGATAACGGAAAATCATAAAACTACTTTGAGTCATTTCGGGTTTAAATTTGGAAAAAATGGTGCGCATTCTAGTCGTTCGATGATGTTGGAAGAGTTGCGAGCGTTGTTTTTAGCTGCTCCCGTTTCAGCAACATTAGAACAATACCAAGAGGAGATTGTTTCTCATAACTGTTTGAATAAATCCACAGAGAACAGTCGCAGATTGACTTTTAGGCATTTGAAAGATCTTTATGGATTAGATACACGGTTGCCACTATTTCGCGTATTGAGATTGCTTTGGGATATCGAACCGGCAGCTCAGTCTGTTCTTGCACTTCAGCTAGCTTATGCCCGAGACCCTCTGTTTCGCATAAGTAGCGACTATATTCTTTCTCATAATGCGGGTGAACTGATATATCGTGAAGAGATAGAAACTCTGTTAAGTAAAGATGATCCAACTCGATTTTCTCCTGCATCGCTAAAATCTTTTTCTATAAATATCAATGGCAGTTGGACGCAGGCTGGATACTTAAACGGAAAAGTGAAAAAGATACGCCAGTCTCCCGCCATTTCACCTATCAACGTAACCTATGCTTTATTTCAAGGTTATTTATGTGGACTTAGCGGTGAGAGACTTTTTAATAGTGCATGGACTAAGTTATTAGACGTACCCTTAATAGACCTTCAGATATTGGCCAGTGCAGCTTCTTATCGAGGTTTGATTGATTATAAAGAATCAGATGGTGCATCAGCACGCACTATTGCGAAACTTCCTATTGAAATTACAGATCATTTCAAAGAAATAAGTAATCGAGGACGTCGATACGGTGGTTTGCATGCCGCTTCAGGCACCATTGGTTCAGGAGCAGAAAACGTTTATCTTGCATTACTAGGTATTGTTTTTAAGTCAGCGGGCCTTCCAGAACAATATCATCTTGCTCGTTTTGTGATGTGGCTAAAAGCGGAAGGTCATTATGAAGAAATAAAGCTAGCTGTAGAGGGTGCTGGTAAGGAGTTTCATAAAGAGTTGTCCCATCTTTATATGTCGCCCATTATTGCAAGTGCACTATTAGCCGCAATGCCAAATTTGGCTGTGAATGACCAAGAGGTACGTCAATTACTCAAAGCCGAATACCCTAAGGTCAGTCATATTACTAACGATGAAATGATTGCCGCCATTACTGACGCTTTAACCGTTGACGCTAAATTCCCGCTTACTTTAATTGTCTTGGATGAGGTTCAGCAGTATATCGATAAAGATTCTACG
>ERZ1034361.1802-NODE-1802-length-10799-cov-3.234564_pt1 | contig 10799 bp, 10 predicted proteins | sample MGYA00520617_ERZ1034361 | MGnify/ENA primary metagenome ERZ1034361 (study PRJEB33736, sample SAMEA104284507) | Azolla filiculoides | biome: Urban; feature: Water surface; material: Ditch water | place: Netherlands | collected 2015-10-28 | depth 0-0.1 m ... | reverse complement strand
TGAACTAAATCTATATTACATCTCTGTTGGCATTTTGATACCAAGAAGGTCAAATCAGAGACTAATCTGCAAAGAGAATTTTTGACAGAGAGAGAGCCTGAGGTTTTTGAGTCATTCATTTTTTTCTTCGAGAATCTTCGGAGTATGGACATAGAAGCTATTAAACGTTGTTGCAACTTCGTAAACGTAGTTTGCAAGTATATGAGGCTTATATTTTGATGCAGTTTCTTGTATTATGGCATCTTTTCTCAGAAGTATCTGAATAAGTTTTTTATCGTATTCTGAGAATGGTATGTCTTTACTGAAGTTTTCTCATTTCTTAAAATCCTCAGGAAGTATCTTCTTTGCTCGAACGTAGGCATACTGGATATATGGTCCAGAATTTCACTCAAATGCAAGTGCTTTATCCCAATCAAATACCACATCTTTTTCACGATCCTGTGCAAGATAAGAATACTTGATAGCTGCAACAGTAATAGTTTCTATGTCATTATCAGAAAGTATTCGTCCTTTTTCTGATAATATTTTCTTTGTCCTTTCTTCTCCTTCTTCGATGAGTTTTTCGAGAAATATGACGGTTCCATGGCGAGTCGACATGGCTCATTCCTTCAACTTGATGAATCCGTTGAACGCATGAAAAAATTCAACTCATTCAGTGAGTTCTGGCCAAGCCATCTTTGCAATAGCAAATGCTTGACGGAGGTGGAGTTGTTGACGTACATCGACAGAGTAGATAAGTTTTGATGGATTCCAACCATTCGTGAGGCGATATTTGATTGCTGCAAGATCACTCGTAAGATAAAGTCCTGTTCCATCTTTTTTCTGGAGGATACAAGAGGGGAGTTTCATCTCTTCTGGGAAAACCACACCAACACTTTTATCTTCTCAATTTGATAGAATTGAGTTATCCGTTGCAATTCATTTCTCGATGAGTTCTGCAACAATAGCCTTCATATTATCCTTTAATTCTGGGTAATCTTCATTATTGGGACGAGGAAGCCCGAGTCATTCATAGAAGCTCTCACCAATATTGTATTTCGCATGAACATTGAGAAGTTCAAGTTTTTTCTCTATTTCCGTAATAGAGATACCTGTAAATGTTTTCCAGAGTTCGACGTTTTCAGAATCTCATTGAGATAACTTTTTGAATTCTTCACGAGTATTTCATTCAATATTTTTAAATTCTCACCATACTACTCTTAATTGTTCAAATATACGAGGGTTATTTTTTTGAAAACTATCTTCCAATAGAAGGAATCATTCAATATCTTTTCCATCAACTAAATTTTTGTATCATCATTTTTTGCATTTTTCAGGCCACACAGATTCATCAAGTTTGCTTATATATTCATTTAGAAGCTGATTTAGTATTGAGGTATCTTTTATAATATCAGTATGTACTTCTTGATATACTTTTAATAAGTATGAGATTGATAAATTATTATTATTTTCTCATTTTTTATACCCATAAATCAACTTCCCAAAAATTCCTCCCCAATCCCCAAAATGAGAATCTCCGATAACCTTGTATCCGAGATAATCATAGATATTACAGATAGATTGACCTACCGATGGGGTACAGAGGTGTCATATATGGAGAGGTTTTCCAGCATTGGCACCAATATAGTCGACGACTATAGTTTTCCCAGCATTCTTTGGTTTCTCACTTTTGTAGATTCAATTGAGAAGTTCTCACCAGATGTTATTGGTAAGAAAAAAATTGACATATCCACCAATAGAATTGGTAGAAACAAATGTTGTATTATATTTTTGAAGTTCTCAGGCAATTTCATTTGCAATTATATTTGGTGCTTTTCCTACTATTTTTGTAAGTTGAAATACTCATATACAGTATTCTCCTACTTCTGGTTTTGGGGCAGGGGAGATTTCTGGTATATGGTCTATTCCATAGAGTGCGTGAATAGTTTGTGTGATAATGTTTTGTATATGTTGCATGGTATATATTGAGATATTATATTTTTTCTACTCTCCATTTTCCATCTGCTTCATCAATCATCTTCCAACCGAGTTTGGTAAGCTCTTCGCGAATTGCATCCGCCTCTGCCCAATTCTTTTGGATTTTTGCCTCCGTGCGTGCAACTCAGAGAGCTTCAATTTCTTTAGGAACTTCTTGAAGTATTTCAAGAAGATCAAAATCAATTATAGCTATTATTTCATTCCAACTTCGAAGGAGATCAATAATTGACTTGCTTTCTTCGAGTGAAAATGATTGTTCATCAATTCAAGAATTAATATACGTCTGATATTCAAATACTGAAGTCATTGCACAGTTCGTATCAAAATCATCTTCCACTTTCTCGATAAAATCCTGCATGAAATATTGTTGATTATCACGAAATTCTCGAGAAATCTCATGAAATTTTAATTTACCGTGGTTATTTCTTATTTCTTCAGTAGGGGTAAATTGGGATTTATATCGACCGAGTCGCTTTATCATCTCATCCAATCATTTTATCGTATTAATCGCTGCATGGAGTCTATCAAATGTAAAATTGAAATTTTCACGATATTGATTTTGAAGTGCCATCAGGCGAAATCCTCGACATACGAGTGTTTCGGAAAAGTTATTTTCTTTCTCGATAATTTCTCTGAGTGTGTAAAAGTTTCCTGCACTTTTCGCCATTTTTTTATTATCTACCAAAAGATGACCTCAATGCATCCAATATTTTGAGAACTGCTTTCCAGTAAATGCTTCTGTTTGTGCGACTTCATTTTGATGATGGGGGAATAGATTATCGATTCATCCCATATGAATATCGATTTGTTCTCAGAAGAAGCGATAGTTACATGCACTACACTCTATATGCCAACCTGGGCGTCCAATAATAGTCTTTTTTTCATTCTCTATTATGACTTCAATAGTCCAAGAATTTGGTCCGTCGTGCTCACTTGAATATGCTTTCCAAAGAGCAAAATCCGCTACTTGATCTTTCTCATATTCATCATTATTCACCCGAACATTTGAAATCATTCCACTCATATCAAGATGAGCAAGTTTTCCATATTTTTTAAATTTTTCTACCCTATAGTAGATACTACCATCATCTGCTAAGTATGCAAATCCTTTATCGAGGAGTCACTGAATTATTTTCCCCATATCAGTAATAAGGGTAGATATCGGAGCTATCGTGTCTGCATGTTTGATATTGAGCTTTGTAAGATCATCTAAAAATGCTTCTGTATAGTATTCAGTAAAGGCTTTTAATTCCTTTCCATTTTTTTGACTATCTCGAATAGTTTTATCATCAATATCAGTGATATTCATTACGGTTTTTGCTTTATATCAGAGAAATTTGAGAGTTCGAATTACAAAATCTTCAAATAGGTATGCTCGTAAATTCCCTATGTGTGCATAGTTATATGGAGTCGGTCCGCAATAATACACTTTTACTTCTTCTTGACGAAGTGGTTTAAATGTTTCTTTCTCGCGTGAAAGTGTATTGTAGATAACAAGAGGCATAGTATGGGAATATATTATTTATAATACGATGGTATGAATTTTTTCAATTTTTTCAATTTTTTCCATTTAAAAATGCGGAAGAGTATCTTCCGCAGCTTATTTTTTACATGAGAAAATTAATCATGAGCTCCTGCAAGCATTACTACTTGCTCTACCTCTTGAAGCCATGCTTCATCATCTCTTGCAAATGTCCCTAGGGCATTCATGACAGGTTCCTCAAGAATTTGTTGTGGAAGTGCATTGTTTTGTTCCATGTGTATACTCCAATGAAAAGGGTTTTGAAGTATATAAAACGAGATAGTAAAATCAACTGTACATTTTTTATGTTATTGACATATATGATTTTTATTTAATAAATATTGACATATCAAAAATTGTATGTTACAATAGCTTTGCTCTTTTTGTAAAGTATTGGTATGACAACAAGAAGTGTTCCCGTTAAACGGGTAACCGTAGAGTGGACCCAGGCAATCCTCTCTCTCCTCTTCCTCTTATGAGTGTATTTCTTTATAAACGCATCAGAGGCGCAGAATTCTACACTCCAAGCGAGTGTTCAGTATATGGAAATAACTCCAAAACAATTGGAGACATGAAAAAATACGGAACACTCTCGTTCGGTGGGCAATTCCTACTGGAACGAACAAGAATGATATGGATTCACCGTCGCTAATGATGATTTTATAAAAAAATTTAAAGAGATTGAGAATGCAAATGATACAATCGGAATTGATAAAAAGCATGTGCCAACAGTCTTCCTAAACGCTGCAGTTCGAGTTTATTTCTATAAATGAAAGACTCCAGAACAAATTATGCAACTTGAAGATAAAAATAAACCTGTTGAACGAACATATGCAAAACTCACCTCCGGTACGGTTGTTATTGAATGAAATCTTTCATCTGATACAGCCAAAATGGTTCTTACCACATTGCATAATCGCTAAAGGTCACACTCGCTTTCCATCGTGTTTGCTCCCCTTGAAATATAGGGGAGTTTTTTTTTGGTTTATTCCATTTTTTATATATGATAGATGTCTGTGGGGGTGATATTAGTATTCGATTGGGAGAATCTATGTGTGATGTATGTGCCTTTTGGGAGCGGTCCGACGCTTCCTTATCAAATGCGGAAAAAAGAAGTGCTAAAACTTCTCGTTCGACTCGTGGTAGTGTACTTGCTCGTCTTTTCGGCAATACTACTCCTGCGACAGTTCTTGCCTAGTTTAACTACAAGAACGCAGCCTTCTTTATAGATGAATGCCAGATGGCTTGCTGCAACATGAAAGAAGGAATCTTGTAGCTCTTTCATTACTTCAAGACCCAAGATGAATCTTATTGGATAGGTATTCATTCATCTTGAGGTATTAGAAATCCGTCTCCATGTATACTGTTTTGTTCTTTTTCCCTGTATATGTGGTATAAAAAAGAACTATAAAAGGTAGATGTATATGTTGCACCTTTCAAGACACGGGGGCAGTTCCCGTCACCTCCACCATTTGATTTGAATCATTAAAATAGCTCCAAGAAATTGGGGTTATTTTTTTGATGTATATTCTATTTTCTTGTAGTATTAAAAACCCCACACCATGTTCCTTTCAGATTGGTGTGGGGGGAGTTGGAGGATTGGATTGAATGAAATTCAGAATTTGAACTCATTTAACCCGCTTTTTAGATAGTAATCATTTTCTTCATAAGAAATTCCTTTCCCACGAATACGAATAATTGCAGCCATTCCAGCATCAACTTGAAAAGTGACATATCCCTGATCATCGGTAGTTTTTTCTCCAGTCGAACCAGAAGACTTCTTTCTGTAATACACATTCACCCCTGAAACGGGACGCCCATTTTTCATGACACGAATTTGTACCGCCATGTTACACCTCCATAGATAGTTGTGGCTATTCTATGATATCATAGAATTCCAGAATATACAAGTAACAACTTAAGACGTACATCTAAAAAGCTATTCATGAAGTTTATATTGTATCTTTGGGATTTGTAATTCAGGAATCATAGTAGAATCAACTATATAGAGGGATATATTGTCCGCGATATTACTATTTTTTATAAGATCACGAGTAACTGTATTGAGATGTTTAAAGAGATTGTCATATTCAGTAAAGCCCTCTTTAAATTCTATATCGCATAAAGTAATATGACTTATGAATGGAAGGGAATTATCCATAACCTCTGAGAATGCTTGTAATCAAATTAAGTTATTTCGTAAAAGGAGTATATCATTTGAGATTCAGCATTTGAGATAACAGTAACATTTGTTTGTGTTTTTTGAAAGAAAAAAGTCAATAGCATATCATTGTATATGTATATCTTTTTTGGAATAATAGAGGAATAATTTAGATATTTTGTCTATATAATTTTTCTCTATCACCTGAGGTAAATATTGAAGTGTAATATGCGCAGAAAGGGGATTGCGCATGTGAAATGAATAAATAGTCTGTACAGTATTTAGAGTGGTGTTTATGCATTGAAAAATAGGCAATACTTCTTCTATTTTAACTCAAATTCATATAAAGTGAGAGGTATTATATATCATACGTGCAAGAAAAAACTGTTAGAATTATTTCATGAATTGTCATATCTCTTGGAGAACTTTTGTTGTATTTTCTAGTCTTCAGGATTCATAACTTGGAAACGATTCTTGCAATATTAATTCAATTCGATCCATTGCTTCAAATAATTTTCTTTTTCCTCCTGGAGCAATTAATACAAAACTTACACGTGCATCGTGTTCATTTTTTTCTCTTTGGATGAGTCATATTTTCTCCATAGGAAGGAGCAGTCTTGTTATTCCTGATGCAGTAAGTCCAATCTTTTCAGCAAGATCAACCCGACGCATTTTACTTTCTGGAGATTTCTCAAGATATGAAAGAATAATAAACTCATTAAGACTTATTCCACCGAGGTATCCGTCAAATTTTCTAGAGAGTATAGAGTATGTTTTTACTGTTTGAAAAAGAAAATCAATAGGAGCATTAATAGATGACATATGGATGATATATTATTGAATAATATTTGATATATCAATTATATCAAATTTCACATAAAGTCAATTATATATAAATATAAGGACTTTAAGAGTATTTTTTTGAAATTTAGATTTTTTCTATATTATAGTTTCCACATTCAATATATTTTATTTCTATGGCGTTTACTATTGATAGAGTTGAGGCTTCTCTTCGTCTTGGTGTTTCCACAAGAACAGTGGATCGTTTTATACAGGCAGGAAGAATTAATACCAAACGTATCGGAAAGAAAGTATTTCTTGATGATGAGGATGTTGCACGTGTAAAGGAAGAGAATATTGGGTATATGGCAGATGATTATGAGATTATTCATAATGAATCATCAGATCATACAGTTTCTTTAGTATGACAGGATGGTTATATGGTAGATTACCGACATCTGTACGAACAATCTCAAGAAACAATCGATAAGAAGGATACGCTTATTCAGGATTTATCATATAAACTCTGAAAAACAGAAACAGAATTGCAAAATTCCATTTCTTTAATTGAATACAAAAAGGCTACTTTTCTTCTAGAAAGCGCTAAAGAGCGAAATGAGACTGACTCAAAAACATTGCAATATACAGTTTCTGGGTTGGAGCATGAGCTCAAGAAGCGAAATACAATTATTATTGGATTATCTATCCTCTTTGTTCTTGCTCTCGCATTTTCAGCAGTTTTTGTATTATTTATTCAGTGATTTTTTACTTTCTAAAAGACCAATTATGGTCTTTTTTATTATATTCTTATGAAAAAATACGGACATACAGTTAAGAGAGTACTTTTGAAACTCTCAGGAGAAGCTCTTCAGTGAAAATTGGGATATGGAATTGATCCTGAATTTCTCTCCTTTCTTGCTCAGAAAGTCATTGCACTCACAAAGAAAAATATTCAAGTAGTAGTAGTAATTGGTGGGGGAAATATTTTTCGTTGAGCTATTCTGGAGAAAGGCTGAATGGATCGTTCTATGGGAGATTATATGTGAATGCTTGCAACTATGATTAATGGTATTGCATTATGAGAAGCATTGAAAGAACAAAATGCTGAAGTTCGTGTCATGAGTGCTGTTCCCACTCCGAAGGTTTGCGAAGAATTTATCAGATTACGAGCCTTGCGCCATATAGAGAAGGGAAGAGTGGTTATCTGTGTTTGATGAACGGGGAATCCATATTTTACAACAGACTCAACTGCTGTACTTCGAGCATTAGAGCTTGAATGTGATTGTGTGGTAAAAGGAACGAAAGTAAATTGAGTGTATGATAAAGATCCAAAAAAACATTCTGATGCTAAAAGATATGATATCATTACTCTTGAAGATGCCTTAAATCAATGACTTCGAATAATGGATCAATCTGCAATTGCTCTTGCAAAGGATGAAAAGATGCCAATATTCGTATGCCGAATTGAGGATATTGATAAGCTAGATGAAGAAACTCTCGAATGAACGTATATTCATTAAAATATAAAAACCCTCTTAAGTTAAGAGGGTTTTTATATTACTCATCTTCCGATGTTGCTTCTATAGTTATTGTTTTTGAGGCAGTTTTTATCGTTCCATCATCATAGGTTACACTGAGTTGTACATTGTATTGTCCAGGTTCTTTATATACATGAGAGGGCGCAGGATCATATGAGGCTTGAGTATTATCTCAAAAGTTCCATATGTAGGTATCTATTTGTCACTCAGTTCCATTTGCATCAAAATCTACAGCTTTATTAGCAAACCAAATCCAATTGCTTGCATTGAGTACAATAGTTTTTTGTTTTGATTTTAATACGATATTTTTTTGAAGCACTGCCTTTACTCCATCTTCACGAATAATAGTAAGTGTAATAGTTTTTTCTCCATCTTTCAAATACTGGTATTCTTGTATAGAGTCTCCTTCTACTGGTGGTCTTCCTTCTCAAAAATCAAAAATAAATTTCTTAATATTTCATTCTTTTGTAGTACTGGCTGATGCATCAGCTCGTACGATAGTTGGTGCATAGTCAGATTCCTTTTCAATATATAATTCAGGAATAATTTCAGTTTGGTTTGATTCAACAATTATCCTTTCTTGTGCATACTCCAATGTTCAGGATTCTCTATTCTTAAAAGTATATTTTCCAATAATTTCATGTCGCATATTTGTTAAAATATCCGCTGTTATTTTAATTCCTATTTTTTTCTTTACAGGTTGTCATATTTCCATTATTTCCCATTCGACTGATTGAAGGGTGAGTCATTGATTATTTGGAACGACATCTTGAGCATCAAGAATGAGTTCTGTTGGGGTTGGTACTCATTTGAGTACGAAGGCCTTCAGGGTGTCGTCAAAGTTGTTATCTATAGCTAAATTTGTCTTATCTGGCCCCATAATTCTAAGTGGTCTCATAAGCTTTACTGGAGCTTGGACATTTCCATCTTTCTTAATTCGTATAATCTCATTATTTGCCAGGATAATCTCAAGAGTGATTGAGTATTTCCCGTACTTTGGGAGGGCATATTCACACTTTCCTGTTGTATTTCATTCACAAATAATATTTCATTCATTTGTTATCCATTTATATCACTGAATTTCATCCACATTAATATCGGTATCTTTTAGTTCAAATTCGTATACCAATGCATTAACAGGGTTTTGTGTTGCTGTAATTTCTCAATGTACTTTTTCAGTATTAGTATCACTAATGAGAAATATTCTATCACAACCATTTGTTTGTATGATTCGTAAACATATAAGTTGCTCTTGTCCATTTGCCACTCGAATCAGACTTGTTTTCTTATTCTCTGTACCATCTGGCTCAATCCATAGAGGATTTCAAATGGTTTTTTGTAATTTTGTTGCATCAAGAATAATAGTTTTTTCTCATTTTAGGTTTTTCCCCTCTTTTTTCTCGATGAGTCATTTGATATCAATTCAAGGCAAAGTAATATTTACCTCCTTTTTTTCTCGACTTACCTTGTGTATTCAGGTGTATTTTCCTGTGATATTATATGTTTTTACTTCGTCAAATGTACATATGAGTGTTTTATTATCTTTTGGATCAGTTCCTGTTATTTCATCTTTTCCATTTACACATTTTGCTCCATTAAAATTAATTTGAAATGAACCAATTGTCATAGTTTCTTTTTCTTCAACTCTTTGTGCATTTGTGGAGATATCAAAAAATAATGTGATAGGACCTATGAGTTCAGAAGTTTTTCGGATTTTCGCATTATCTTTTCCTGTTTCTGATTTATAAAGTTCATTATCATATATAAGTACATTTCAGAATGGATTTTCAGGGTCTATGACTTTAATTTGTTGAACGAGCTTTGCCCATGCAGTAATATTCCCAAATAGAATAATTCCAAAGAAAATTGCAAGCATAATAGCAAGAGTTTTTCTTTTTTGGTATTCTTTCGGAGTCAAAAATGATCGAAAAAGATAAATAATCCAAATAATCGAAAAAATGAGAGTCATTATTCCAAAAACGATATCTACTAATTTTCTTAATAAAACCTTTATCTCATCTGGATCTATTCCAAAACGAACAAAGAATTGTGTTTGTTCGGGATTAAATACGATATAGGCTAGGAAGCTTCAGAAAAATATGAAACTTACTAGTAAAAGTGCACTAATGTATTTAAAAAATACAGCAGGTGTAATAGGATCTATTTTTTTCTTTGGGATAGTATTTCCTATTTGATTTGTTGCAGAAGTGCTTTCTTGTTCAATTTTTTGTCATACTGGTCAACTTGTTACCTTATCAGGCTGTGCTAGTATGGTGGCTAAAAATCCGGGTTTTTGTTCTTCTTTTTGAGGTGAAGTAGTATCTGCCTCTTTTTGAGTATTTGTGGGGGATATTTGTGGTTCTGTAGTATTCGACAAATGGAGAAATTTCTCTTTTTCTCATTCGGATGAATTTGGAGTTTCAGGATTCATATTAATCAGAATTATAACTATTCCATACTAATATAACTCAAAAATGGTACATTGCAAAATAAATACCCGAATTCGGGTATTTATTTGAGCCAATCTGGAATATCATCATCAACAGCGGTCTTTTGGGTATCATTTTTTATGGGAGTAGGTTGTTTATCTACGGTTGGCTCAACTTTTTTCGTTTCCTCAGTTTTTGTTAGAACAGAATCTTTTAGCCAATCTGGTATATCACGCATTTGAGGAGATTCTTCCTTTATAGATGGTGATATCTGAGTTTTTTCATCTTCAGTTATTATAATTTCTGAAGATGTGGCTTCTTGAGGAGCTACTTCTTCTTGAGGAGCTACTTCTTCTTGAGGAGCTACTTCTTCTTGAGGAGCTACTTCTTCT
>ERZ1034361.1800-NODE-1800-length-10803-cov-6.026757_pt1 | contig 10803 bp, 13 predicted proteins | sample MGYA00520617_ERZ1034361 | MGnify/ENA primary metagenome ERZ1034361 (study PRJEB33736, sample SAMEA104284507) | Azolla filiculoides | biome: Urban; feature: Water surface; material: Ditch water | place: Netherlands | collected 2015-10-28 | depth 0-0.1 m ... | reverse complement strand
CGCTTCGTTGGCCTTGCCATCGACGGGCGGGGCGGCGAGGCGGATTTTCAGGGCGTCGCCGTGCAGCCCGGCGAATTGGGTTTTCTTGGCGCCGGGCTGGATGTGCAGGGTCAGGGTGATGCGGCCGTCGGCGGCCTGGCGGAACCAGTCGCTCACAGGAACATGAGCAGCGTTTGCAGGAGCAGGATGGCGACGAGCGGTGACAGGTCGATGCCGGAAATGGTCGGGATGATGCGGCGGATCGGGTCGAGCATGGGCCGGGTCAGTTGATGGGCCGGGGCTGCCAGCGGTGAATAGGGGTTGATCCACGACAGCACGGCTTGCAGGATCAGGGCGCCGATCAGGATGTATACCGCCAGTCGCAACAGGCTGCGCCCGGCCATCATCAATATCGTCAGCGCCACGCTCAGGCCATCGGCTTCGCCAAAATGGCTCATCGCGCCGACGATGATGCCGGCGAACAGGAGCTCAATGGCCAGCGCTGCAATCAGGCTGGCCCAGTCGAAACCGCCAAGGCCGGGAATGACGCGGCGCAGTGGCTTGACCGCCCAGTTGGTGAGTTTGACGACGAAATCGCCGATCTGCCCGGCAAATGAAACGCGCATGGCCTGCATCATGAAACGCAGCAGGAAGAGCGTGGCGAAAAAGCTGGCGACGGCGTCAAGCAGGAAAACGATGGCTTGCATCAATCGGCTCCGAGTATCTTGCCGAGTTCCGCGCCACGGGCAGCGGCGGCATGGCAGCCGGCAACGATGCCGTCCTTGACGCCGCGTTCGGCCATGACGCGCAGGGCGGCTTCGGTGGTGCCGCCCTTGGAGGTGACGCGTTCGCGCAAAATGGCTGCCGGTTCGGTCGACTGGGCGGCGAGTCCAGCGGCGCCCTGAACCGTTTCGATGGCGAGCTGGCGACCCTGTTCCGGCGTGAAGCCGAGTTCGGCGGCAGCCTGTTGCAGCGCCTCGATGAAGAGGAAGACATAGGCTGGGCCGCTGCCGGAAATGGCGGTGACGCCGTCGATTTTTGCTTCGTCTTCGATCCAGACGGTGGTGCCGACGGCGCGCAGGACACGGTCGGCGGCAGCGCGTTGGTCGGCGCTTACTTCCGGCAGGGCGCACAGCCCGGTGATGCCGGCGCCGATCAGGGCGGGTGTGTTCGGCATGCAGCGGACGATCTGGCGATGGCCGCCGAGCCAGCGTGACAGGGCACTCATGTCGAGACCGGCGGCGATACTGATGACCACGGCCGAGCCCAGTTTGCCGACGAGCGGCGCGACGGCTTCCTTCATTTGCTGCGGCTTGACGGCGAGCACCAGGATGTCGGGTGAGCCTGGGGCGCTGGCGGCGCTGTCATGGCAGGTGATCGCATACGCCGCAACCAGCTTGGCGCGGGCCTCGGCGTAGGGTTCGATGACTTCAATGTCGCTGGCCGCGAAGCCCTGCTTGAGCATGCCGCCGATCAGGGCGTTGGCCATGTTGCCGCCACCGAGGAAAACGATTTTCATGAGTAATTTCTTTCACCAAAAATGGCCGTGCCGATGCGGACGATGGTCGCGCCTTCGGCGATGGCTGCTTCAAGATCGTGGGACATGCCCATGGATAATGTATCGAGCGGAAAACCGGCCGCCCGGATGTGTTCGAATATCTCCCGTACCTGACGGAACGGGGTGCGCTGGGCCGCTGGATCGTCGGTCGGTTCGGGGATGGCCATCAGGCCGCGCAAGCTTAGCCCCGGCAGGGTGGCAACAGCCTGGCACAGGGCCAGAGCCTCGTCAGGGGCGCAACCGCTTTTGCTGGCTTCGCCGGAAACATTGACCTGGATGCACACCTGCAAGGGTGGCAGATGGGCTGGCCGCTGGGCTGACAGGCGTTCGGCGATTTTCAGGCGGTCGACGGAGTGCACCCAGTCGAAATGTTCAGCCACGAGCCGCGACTTGTTGCTCTGCAGCGGGCCGATGAAGTGCCATTCGAGAGGGCGGTCACGGGTGGCCGCGACTTTATCGACGCCTTCCTGCACGTAGTTTTCGCCGAAAGCTTTCTGGCCGGCATCGGCAGCGTTGATCACGCTGGCCAGCGGCCATGTCTTGCTGACGGCGAGCAGGCGAACACTTTCCGGCAGACGACCGGCAAGCACCGCAGCGTCGCGAATTCGGGCCTGGACAGCTTGCAGGTTGTCGGCGATTGCGCTCATAATCCATTGGGAATTTACAACAAACCAAGTATACACGCGCGCCGAGGACGATCCGAATGGACATCACCGAACTGCTGGCTTTCAGCGTCAAGAACAAAGCCTCCGACCTTCACCTCTCATCCGGCCTGCCACCGATGATCCGCGTGCATGGCGATGTCCGGCGCATCAACCTGCCGGCCATGGAACACAAGGACGTTCATGGCATGGTGTACGACATCATGAACGACGGCCAGCGCAAGATTTATGAAGAGACGCTGGAGTGCGACTTCTCGTTTGAAATCCCCAATCTGGCCCGGTTCCGGGTCAATGCCTTCAACCAGCACCGGGGCGCCGGCGCCGTTTTCCGGACCATTCCGTCCAAGGTGCTGACCCTCGAAGAGCTGAATGCACCCAAGATTTTCCAGGAAATCTCCGAATATCCGCGCGGTATCGTGCTGGTCACCGGGCCGACCGGTTCCGGCAAGTCGACGACGCTGGCCGGCATGGTCAATCACGTTAACGAAAACGATTACGGCCATATCCTGACCGTCGAAGACCCGATCGAATTCGTCCATGAATCGAAAAAGTGCCTGATCAACCAGCGCGAGGTCGGGCCGCATACGCTGTCCTTCTCGAACGCCCTGCGTTCGGCCCTGCGTGAAGATCCGGACGTCATCCTGGTCGGCGAAATGCGTGACCTCGAAACCATCCGCCTGGCCCTGACCGCGGCTGAAACCGGCCACCTGGTGTTCGGCACCCTGCATACGTCGTCGGCCGCCAAGACGGTAGACCGTATCGTCGACGTCTTTCCTGCCGCCGAAAAGGAAATGGTCCGCTCCATGCTCTCCGAGTCGCTGCGGGCCGTCATTTCGCAGACCCTGCTCAAGACCAAGGACGGTACCGGTCGGGTCGCTGCGCACGAAATCATGATCGGCACCCCGGCCATCCGCAACCTGATCCGCGAGAACAAGGTCGCCCAGATGTATTCGGCGATCCAGACCGGCCAGAATTTCGGCATGCAGACGCTCGACCAGAACCTGCTCGATCTCGTGCGGCGCAACGTGGTGTCGAGCGCCGAAGCAAAATTCAAGGCGGCCAACAAGGACGCTTTCCCGGCTTGATCGGGCACTGACAGAATATTCGAGGGAATTATGGAACGCGATCAGGCAATGAAATTCATGCACGATCTTTTGCGCCTGATGTCGCAGAAGAAAGGCTCGGACCTCTTCATCACAGCCGGCTTCCCGCCGGCCATCAAGATCGACGGCAAGGTCACGCCGGTCTCCAATCAGGTGCTGACGCCCCAGCACACTGCCGAACTGGCGCGGGCGCTCATGAACGACCGGCAGGCCGCCGAGTTCGAGGCGACCAAGGAGTGCAATTTCGCCATTTCACCGGCCGGCATCGGGCGATTCCGGGTCAATACGCTGGTTCAGCAGGGGCGCGTCGGCGTCGTCTGCCGGACCATCAACATGACCATCCCGACGCTGGATGAACTGCTCCTGCCGCCCGTCCTCAAGGACCTGGCGATGACCAAGCGCGGCCTGATCATCTTCGTCGGCGGCACCGGTACCGGCAAGACGACCTCGCTGGCCGCCCTCGTCGATTACCGCAACGAGAACTCCTACGGGCACATCATCACGATTGAGGACCCGATCGAATACGTGCACGAGCACAAGAACTGCATCGTCACCCAGCGTGAAGTCGGGGTCGATACCGACGACTGGGGGCCGGCCCTGAAGAACACCCTGCGCCAGGCGCCGGACGTCATCCTGATGGGCGAAATCCGCGACCGCAATACCATGGACTACGCCATCGCCTTTGCCGAAACCGGCCATCTCTGTCTGGCCACGCTGCACGCCAACAGCGCCAACCAGGCCATCGACCGCATCGTCAACTTCTTCCCGGAAGAGCGTCGCCAGCAATTGCTCATGGACCTCTCGCTGAATCTGCGCGCCATGGTCTCGCAGCGCCTGATTCCGAAGAAGGACGGCAAGGGCCGGATGGCGGCCATCGAAGTCCTGCTCAATTCGCCGCTGATTTCCGACCTCATCTTCAAGGGCGAGGTGCATGAGATCAAGGAAATCATGAAGAAATCCCGCGAACTTGGCATGCAGACCTTCGATCAGGCCCTCTTCGACCTCTACGAGGCCGGCAAGATCACCTACGAAGATGCCCTGCGCAATGCCGATTCGCTCAATGACCTGCGCCTGCAGATCAAGCTGTATGGCAAGGAATCCAAGGACAGGGATTTGTCGACCGGCATCGGTCACCTCGATATCGTCTGATTGCTCAGGAGAAACCCATGCGTCGTCTGCTCAAGCCAGCGTTTGCCGTACTTTTTGCATTGACCGCCGGATTGGCTCAGGCGGGGGCGCTTGATGCCATCTCCAATGGCGACGCCAGTGCCGGTGTCAAAGAGGCGCTGGCCAAGGGGGCCGACTATGCCGTCTCCTCGCTCGGCAAAAACGGCGGCTTCCTGGGCAACGACAAGGTCAAGATCAAGCTGCCCGGTTATCTCGACAAGGCCGAGTCGGCCCTGCGCATGTTCGGCATGGGCAAGCAGGCTGACCAACTGGTCGAAACCATGAACCATGCGGCCGAAAACGCCGTGGCCCAAGCCAAGCCCATCCTCACCGAGTCGATCAAGAAGATGAGCGTCAAGGACGCCAAGGACATCCTGACCGGCGGCGAGGATAGCGTGACGCAGTATTTCAAGCGAACCTCGACCGATCAGCTGACCGCCAAATTCATGCCCATCGTCAAGAAGGAAACCGGCAAGCTCCAACTGGCCGATCAGTACAACAAGTTTGCCGGCAAGGCTGCCAGCGCGGGTCTGGTCGATCAGAAGAATGCTGATGTCGACAGCTACGTGACGCAAAAGGCCATGGATGGCCTCTTCCTGATGATTGCCGAAGAAGAAAAGAAGTTGCGCGCCAATCCATTGGGCGCTGGTAGCGACTTGCTCAAAAACGTCTTCGGCGCACTCTGAGCTAAAGCCGGTCGGTAAATATGTCGTAGACGGGGGCAGGAGCCCTCGCATGAAACTTGATCGCCTCGCCAGCACGACCCAACGCCACGCCCCGGAACAGACCGAGCGGAAGGCGCCTGTGGTCAGCGAACGGATCAGTCCGGTCGAGGCCCTGGATGGTGTCGCCAGTGACCGCGGGCGCAGCCTGCAACAGGAGTTGGCCGAAATCGATCCGGGCGCCGTCGGCGATTTTCATGGGGCCGAACAGGTCATGCAGGGCGCCCGTGAAGTGGCCTCGCAACTGAGTGCCATGGGCGCCGCGGTGGATGGTCTGATCAAGCCGTCCGGTCTGAAAATGGGCCTCAGGGGGATAGACGACAGCGCCTGACACGGCCACTGGGTTAAAATCGCCCCACCTATTCAATGCGCCCCGCCTTGCCGGGGCGCTGCCTTTTTCAGAGCATATGTCCGGCCTCAATCAACCCCAGCGTGAAGCGATCCATTACCTCGACGGCCCCTTGCTGGTGCTCGCGGGCGCCGGCTCGGGCAAGACGCGGGTGATCACGCAGAAAATCGCCTACCTGGTGCAGGATTGCGGCTTCCAGCCGCGCAACATCGCCGCCATCACCTTCACCAACAAGGCGGCGAAGGAAATGCAGGAGCGCATCGGCAAGCTGCTCAGCAAACAGCAGGCCGACGAGTTGCAGATTTCGACTTTTCACTCGCTCGGCGTCCGCATCATGCGCGAGGAGGCCAAGGCGCTAGGTTACAAGCCGCGCTTCTCGATTTTCGATTCGGCCGACTGTGCCGGCATCATCGGCGATATCGCCAAGACCGTGGACAAGGGCACGCTGCGCCGCCTGCAATCGATCATCTCGAACTGGAAGAACGCTCTGGTCACGCCCGAAGCGGCCCGCCAACTGACGACCAACGAACACGAAGCCCTGGCCGCGCAGGCCTACCTGTCCTACGAGGCGACCCTGAAGGCCTATCAGGCCATGGATTTCGACGATCTGATCGGTCTGCCCGTCGTGCTCTTTCAGCAGCACCCGGAAATCCGAGAGAAGTGGCAGAACCGTCTGCGCTATCTGTTGGTCGATGAATACCAGGATACCAACGCCTGCCAGTACCAGCTGCTCAAGCTGCTGACCGGGGTGCGCGCCCAGTTCACGGCGGTGGGCGACGACGACCAGTCGATCTACGGCTGGCGCGGCGCCGACATCGACAACCTGAAGAAGCTGCCGGCCGAATTTCCGTCGCTCAAGGTCATCAAGCTGGAGCAGAACTATCGCTCGACGGTGCGTATCCTCAAGGCTGCCAATAACGTCATTTCGCACAACGAAAAACTGTTCGACAAGAAGCTGTGGTCCGACCTTGGCCATGGCGAGCAGATTTCCGTTACCGCCTGCCGCGACAACGAGGCCGAGGCTGAAGGCGTGGTCATGAAACTGCTGGCGCACCGTTTCGAGCGACGCGGCAAGTTCAAGGACTACGCCATTCTCTATCGCTCGAATCACCTCGCCCGCCTGCTCGAAACGCAGCTGCGCAACCACAAGGTTCCCTACTTGCTGTCGGGCGGCCAGTCCTTCTTCGACAAGGCAGAAATCAAGGACATCATTTCCTACCTGCGCCTGCTCACCAACGAAGACGACGATCCGGCCTTCATCCGCAGCGCTACCACGCCCAAGCGCGGGATCGGTGCGGCCACCCTGCAGGTGCTCGGTACTTACGCCGGCGAACGCCATATCTCGCTGTTCCATGCCGCCTTCGAGGAAGGCTTCGCGCAGCGTGTCCAGCCGCGCCAGCTCGAACCGCTGCTCGAATTCTGCCAGTTCATCAACCGTCTGCAGTTTCGGGCGGCAAATGAACCGGCGCAACAGGTGCTGCCTGACCTGCTCAAGGCCATCGACTACGAAACCTACCTCTACGACCACGAAGAGGAGCGTACGGCCCAGACGCGTTGGGGCAACGTCTGCGAATTCGCTGAGTGGTTGAAAAAGCGCGGTGAGGAAGACGGCAAGACGCTGATCGACCTGACCCAGAGCATCGCCCTGATCAACATGCTCGACAAGCAGAACGACGAAGACTACGACGCCGTCCAGCTGTCCACGCTGCACGCCGCCAAGGGCCTGGAATACCGGCACGTCTTCCTGGTGGGTGTCGAAGAGGGCATCCTGCCCCACCGCGAATCGCTCGATCCGGTCAAATTGCAGGAAGAGCGGCGCCTGATGTATGTCGGCATCACGCGCGCCCAGCATTCGCTGCATCTCTCGTATTGCGAGCGGCGCAAGCAGGCGCGCGAGTTCATGCCGGCCGAACCCTCGCGCTTCATCGATGAAATGGGCAAGGAGGACATCCGCTTCTCCGGCGGCAAACTGGCCACCGAGCCGGACAAGGCGACGGGCAGTGCCCGGCTCGATGCGATGAAGGCCATGCTCGCCCGCAACAAAGGCTAACAGCCTGGTCACACCGCGTTACAGCGGGTTACTCTCCTTATGACATCCGGGCGGCAAGCAGCCGCGTTATTCGGCACAAGGCAGCGCGATTTCGCAAAGCCGGATCAAAAAACCGAAACAACAAACCTGGAGAATCAAAATGACCAAACAACTCATCGCCATCATCCTTGCCACCGCTTTTGGCGTTGCCCACGCCGCTGACGTCAAGCCGGCAGCGGCTGATGTGAAAGCGGCTGCCGCCCCGGTCGCCGCCACCGTCAAGGCCGAAGCGCCGAAGGCAGCCGAAGCCGTGAAGGCACCCGTTGCCGCCGCCAAGGCCGAAGCCCCGAAAGTGGCTGAAGCAGTCAAGGCCCCGGAAACCAAGCCGGCCGTTGCGGCACCGGAAGTGACGAAGGAAGCAGCCAAGCCAGCCGTCAAGGCTAAAGCCAAGGCCAAAAAAGTGAAGGAAGAGGCCAAGGTGGCTGTTCCTGCTGCCGCTACCCCGGCCGTCGAAGCGGCCAAGAAGTAAGGATGCTGCAGGACGTCAGGCGCAGCCCTCCAAAAGCTGCACTGGCCGGGCGCCCACGAGGCGCCTTTTTTTCGTCCACGAATGTCCACGAAAAAGGGAGGCCGCAGCCTCCCTTGATGTGAGCGGTGAAAATTACTTCGCCTTGCCCATCACGTATTCGACAACGCTCTTGATCTCGACGTCGGAGAGCACAGCACCACCCTTGGCCGGCATGGCGTTCTTGCCATTGGTCACGCTCTTGATCAGCGCATCCTTGCCGGTGGCCAGGCGCGGTGCCCAGGCAGCCTTGTCGTCGATCTTCGGGGCGCCGGCGGCACCCGTGTTGTGGCAAGCGCCACAGACCGTGTTGTAGATCGTTGCGCCATCGCGGGGGCCGCTGGCAGCAGGCGCTTCGGCCTTGCTCAGTTCGAACTTGGCGACCGGCTGGATGCGGATGTCGACCTCGTCGGCACCCTTGCTGGTGTCGGCGGCAGAGCCCGGATTCTTGCTGGTCAGCGGGTAAATGATCGCAATCAGGATGGCAGCGACGGCGATCGTCGCCCACATGATGCTCTTGGAAGAGTGTTGCTCGGCCATGCTAAAGACCCCAGTGCAATGAATAGAAAGCGTAATTATAACGATCTGGCGCGTCGGCTGAGCAAAAAAAACCCCGCCAGTGGCGGGGTGGAAGTTCTCGAAAGGGGGAATTTCGAGAGGAGGGGTTCAATGCACAACTGCAGTGTAAGGTTCTGCCCGCGTAAAGTCTGTCGTGCTTTCGTAGCCTTGTGTAACAAAATGTGGTCCGGCTGTATTGTGCGGCGCACAATATATTCTGGTGGACGAAAAAAAGGCACGGGGCAGACCTTGCGGGTGCGCCGTGCCGATGGCTGTTCAGCCATCTATTTGCTCGCTCAGCTCTCGATGCGGCAGATCTCGACGGCGCTTCTCGGAACTTGGTAATCTGTTGCCAATTGGTGCATGGCAGTCTCCTCGATAGCTTCGCCTTCGCTGACGACAAAGTGACGGGCGCCCGAATAATCCTGGGGGATGCCGGCCCGGTCCTGGGTGATGCGGTAGTGGATCTTGACGTTCATTGCTGTTCTCGATTTATGGAAATTATTGTTCCTGCGAGTTCAGTATAGCCTGAAATTGCTGCGGTGCAATATCGGTTTTCCACAGGGTGTTGCAACCCCGGCGTACTCAGGGTCTAGACAGATCGTCGAGGCTGTTGAAATTGCCAAAGGCGGCACATTGATCCGAAAAATCGACTTCAATGGCCCCCATTGCCGCGCACCATGCGGCCACCCTGCGCCCGCCGTTCTCCAGATAGGCGGCGAGTTGCGGCTGCAGGGAGCGATGGCAGAGGCAGAATACCGGGTGGAGCCGGTCTGCCGCCCTGACAATGGCCAGATTGGCCTGCCCGGCCAGCAGGGCGTGGTGCAGACGCCCGACCAGGTCGAGCGGCAGGCCCGGCGAGTCGCAGGGGGCGGTGACGACCAGTGGCGTATCGGCGGCGCCCAGGGCTGCATGCAGGCCGGCCAGCGGCCCGGCAAAACCGGTAATGTGGTCGGCGACCAGCGGGTAACCGAAGGCGGCGTAAGCGCTTTCGTTACGGTTGGCGTTGATCAGCAGCCGGCCAACCTGCGGCGCGAGGCGCTCGGCGACGTGACTGACCAGTGCTTTTCCATGATGCAGTTGCAAGCCCTTGTCGACGCCCCCCATGCGCGTACCCAATCCGCCGGCCAGGATGACGCCGGTGATGCTTTCTTGGTACGAGTTGTAAAGTGGGCTGGGCATTGGCTTTGGGTCGCGTGCTAGGATTGGCCATTATGTCTGAACTCGAAAAACTTGCCGAAGGTCTCGGCCGCCTGCTTCTTGAGCGTGGCGAATGGCTGGCTGCGGCGGAGTCATGCACCGGTGGCTGGCTCGCCCAGTCGGTAACGGCGATTGCCGGCAGTTCGGCGTGGTTCGACCGGGGCTTCGTGACCTATTCAAACGCCGCAAAGACCGACATGCTCGGCGTTGCTGAAACCACACTGGAACGCCATGGTGCTGTTTCGGAGGCAGTGGCGAGAGCCATGGCGCAAGGCGTTCTGGCGCATAGCCGAGCCGACTGGTCGGTGGCGATCACCGGCATTGCCGGGCCGAGTGGCGGTACGCCGGAAAAGCCGGTGGGCACGGTCTGCTTTGCCTGGGCCTGGACGGATGGTGGTTGCGAGGCACAGACCTGTCATTTTGGTGGTGACCGTTTTGCCGTGCGGGAGCAATCGGTTCGCCATGCCTTGAGCGGATTGATCGAACGTCTGGGCTCGGCGACCTGTCTGGTCTGAGGTGCCGGCTTTATTGACCGGCTTCGGTGGCGATTTCTTCGAGCAAGGTCGCGGCCAGTGCTGCCCCCTTGCCCTTGGGCTGCCGATAGCTGACCCAGGTCGTGTTTTTCTCATCGGGCAGCGTATAGATGGAGATGGCGAACGGGCAAAGGACGATGTTGTGCGGGTCCAGCTCCATCATTTTTCGTGACAGTCCGGCCGAGCAGAATTCGATGATCTCGGCCTGATCGTAGACTTTGCGCGTGGCACCGAGGTCGGCGCCGGTCCGGTTCAGCATGTCGGCCATGTGCGAGATGTAATTGATCACCAGGCCCCGGTTTTCAATAGCCATGACGACGGCGTCACGGGTATCGACGAAATTGCCGGCCACCTTCCGCTTGACGGTCCATGCTTCTG
>ERZ1034361.1797-NODE-1797-length-10817-cov-2.667970_pt1 | contig 10817 bp, 7 predicted proteins | sample MGYA00520617_ERZ1034361 | MGnify/ENA primary metagenome ERZ1034361 (study PRJEB33736, sample SAMEA104284507) | Azolla filiculoides | biome: Urban; feature: Water surface; material: Ditch water | place: Netherlands | collected 2015-10-28 | depth 0-0.1 m ... | reverse complement strand
GTTCCATCTGGCTTTAAAGCAGTAAAAACATCGCCATTACTATCGCTTTTCTTTATGTACAATGCTTTAGCTGATTCATCATCAGTATAAATCAAAGCCGTGCCGCTAATGGATATGTCATAACCACCCGTAGCTTTGTTAGGTATCAAGGAAAAACTATTTAATCTTTTATCTGCTATTCTAACTCCACCATCATGTATAAGTTTAGAAATTATGTTTTCATTTCCATGCAGAATAAGACTTCCTGAAGAGTCCTCACTATTAAGTATATCACCGATGTACTGACTGCTAATGTATGTGGGAGCTACATTATCTTTCCACTCTTGCCACCTATTTGGATTGTCTAACGCTATGCTATCTATAGCTTCTAGGGTTGTGAATTTCACTGCAAAGTCAAGAGCGTCACGAGCGTCACCAGTTGGAATAGAGCCGTCAGATAACTTAAAATCTTTGGGAAGAGCCACATAAGTGCGTACATATTTACCAAATTCATCAGTATTTTCTTCAAAAAATGTCAGCTTGTCTACGCCTGTTTCATTGGTTCCTTTCAAGGAGTCATAACTAGCTGAGGCAACCTTGTCGCTGATAGGGTTGCCTGAACAACCTGTAAGCAGAAGCGTGCCACCAAGAGCAGTACCAGCTAATCCTACCTTAAGTTTAATTGTAGAGTCTTTAACCATGTCTTTGAGGCTGTAGAAGCCTGCTTCTGAGAAGCCTGACCCGACAGTCATCTTCTTAATTAATCTTTTCAAGTTATCCATCCTTGTAGAAGTTACTTGAGAAACATCAGCTAGTTTAAGAAGAATCTTCTGTAAACCTTTAACTTCGCTTTCGCTAGGTTTTCTGACGCCTATCAAAGAGTACATCGCTGTTGAATTTATATAACGTTGACGTGCTTCTTCGAGAGGTATTCTCATAAGGACACTGTAAAGCCAAACGCAACCATTTTCGAAAGGTGACAGCTTCTGTGCTGTTCTTTCAGCATAAGCATCCAGCGTCGCTCTAGCGTTGCTGAAGGTAGATATACTTCCACCGTGATGCCTTTGGCAATGTTCTCCTCTTAAACCTTTACGGCATGTTTCTGTTTGCCCTTTAGTATTTAAGAAGGTTTGATTACCTACCGATATGAACTTCTTTGCAGAATTTGTAAAATCAATCTCGGCTGCGTTTGCCATTATTTAGTTTCCTTAGTTAGATTATAACATATCTCTATCGGGTATGCAATAGTCTAACTGATAATATCGGTATTATTTTTATACCAACATTACTTCTATTATTATATCATACTTTTGAGGGAAGAAGGCAAGCCTGATATAACATTTAGGATATTTTAAGTTTTACTTCTTGGTGGGGCAAGTTGGAGCGTTCGCTGGTACGAGTCCACCTGAACTGCAAACTGTGACGGGCTTAATGGTTGAGTTTGATTGTACCGTTACTGACGTTGAAGTTGGTGCAGGAGTGTTATCTGCGTTAGCTACGTTGACTCCGAAAAATGACGTTGCAACAATGCTGAGTCCTGCTATTGTTGTAGTGACTGCTGTTGTAAAAATATCCATTGTAGTTTCCCTCTGCTTGTGTAATTTGCGAACCTATTTCCAGTAGTTTCGCTCTCTTTTTGCTATATCTATATAATACCATAGAGTGAAGTAAAAGGGAAGCATTTTTTCAAACTTTTTTCGTCTTTTTTCCTTATAAATAAAGGGATGCACAGGTTTTGGGGGCATGTGTACGGAGTGTGTATAACCCTGTGGATAACTGCCTTTTTTGATACAAAATAAGACATTTTTTAAAGCCTTTCTAAAACACTACCCCGCATAGAATAAGGGGTCAATATTTTTGAAACTTTTATACTTATCCACAGATTTTTCGCTATTTATTTTTTGTTCGAGAGTTATAAAATGAAATTAATATGGTTTGGCTAAATCTGAGTTAGGTAGACAGTTTTAACATTCTCTCGTGATACGTGATAATCAGTGTCAGGGTATGCCGCATGGAAATCTACTGTTTCAATCTTGTCAATTTTAAACATTAAACCTTTAGGCAGTAGAACTTCCATTTCATCATGAACCATGCTGATTTCTGCTCCATGGTAAGTTTTGATAACATATATAGTTGGTGTTTCCTTGTTAAGAAACTTGAAAGTAACTTGAGGGTTGTATGATGTACTTACGAATGCTGGGAAGCTAACTACAGAGTTAACAGTCAAATCATGCCCTGAGAAGTCATCAGACGCCCTGTAAACGGTTTTCCATTCCATATCAACACAATCTAGTGCAGAATTAACATCTACCGCTAAATCAGCTCCTAGCGGGCTTGACGAGTAGTTAATCTTCTTATGTCCACTGTCGCTATAATATAGGATAGAAGAATACTGTTCAGCTGTAAGTCGACCGTAAAATGATTCCACACGGGTTTTATATTCCGCTGTAGACATTTCAGAAGCAAAATATGCTTTCATATTTAAGCCTTATCTTGTATAGTTAAAGGCGCTTTAGAAAGCGTAGTTTTCAGGAGTGATAGCAAACCCCTGACCTGTAAGCTTATCAGCATGCTGGCGAACATGGTGACCACAGAAGTTCAACTCAAAGCTGTCCTTAGAAGCTGCGTATACAGCGATAACGCCACAGTCATCACACATTGAACCGTTCCATGATACAGGCAAGCTTTGTGCTGTCTTGTTGAAATCTTCAGTGGTTACTAGTGAGTTATCCATAATATATTCCTATCGGGATAGAGTTAAACATTTACTTATATTATTATAACACACTTTTTGTAAAATTTCTTCCCAGTTTTGCTTCGAGTGCAAAAACAAGAAAACCCCGCTTTATAGCGGGGAAATCTTTAGAAAGTTAAACTTTAAAACAAAGCCTCTGGCGCAGTGTCTACAGTTTTCTCTACAACTTTAGGTTCAGCTTTCGCTACAGGAGCTAAAGGTTCACTATTTTCAGATTCAATAGAGAACAAAGCATTAACCATAGCAGGAGCTCCACTACCGTCACGCTTGTCTACAGGGGCTGGAAGCTTAATGTTCTTTGCACCCATAGCTCCTGCAGGCTGGACAGCAACGTTAGCAATGGTAAGCTCTGTCTCCCCCTTCAAGAACTTGTGACTACGCACACCTTTACTGCCACGACCCTTAGGTGGGTAAAGAGACAAAGGAGTACTCTTAATGCTGCCACCAGTAAATGTAGTTACAAGAGAATGCTCGCTAATGCTTGTACCGAAGTAGATAGCACTACAACCTTCAACTAGACTGATTCCCGCTACACCGCCAGCGTTAGCACCCTGTGGACGTACTTTGGATGCAGGGAACTTCAACAAGCTGCTGTCACTGCTGACGAAAACAAGTTCCGCTGTTGCAGGGTCGGCAAGCCATTTAGCTCCAACAATCTCATCCTTAGGTGCAAGGTTAATAATATTGAAGTCATCTGAACGGCTAGGATATACAGGTGATACAAGTTTAACGATACCTTCTTTAGTTCCAAGAGCAATAACACCCGTAGGCATGTCTGGAGCTACAGCAATAAGGTTAGGGTACTGGTCTCCTGTGCGCATACGGTGAGCCTGACCGTCTTTGGTGATACCAAGGAACGTACCCTTGAAAATAACTTTATCAATTATAACACCAGAGTATTCAGTTGTTAACTGACCTTTGTTAGTCATGAAAAGTGTTTCTTCAGGAAGGTCAAGCTGTTCAATATTGACAGCTTTAACTTTAGCTCCACTGGCATCAATATACTCTGCAGGAGCTTCAGTGCTGACTTCTGAACGACGCTCGTCGCCAATAATCTTAGCAACATCGTCAAGCTCTGTAATAATAAGCTCGTCAAGTACTTTCTGGGAGTTTAGAATCTTGTCAAGTTCAGCGATTTCTTTCAAAAGTCGGTCATGTTCAGCATTCAACTCTAAAGTGTCATATTTTGTTAAACGGCGAAGCTGGAGACCAAGAATATAATCTCCTTGGATGTCATCAATTTTGAAATGACCCATAAGTCCAGTACGTGCAGACTCTGTATCATCGCTGTTACGGATAATGTGGATTGCTTTGTCAATATCTGCAAGAACTGTCACCAAACCTTTAACAAGGTGCAGACGGGCTTCACGCTTGTCTTTACGGAACTGTGTGCGTCGAGTTACAACATCACGACGGTGCTTAATGAATATTTCGATAAGCTCTTTCAAACCTACATATTTAGGTTGTCCTTCAACAAGTGCAAGGTTCTGGATTCCAAAGCTAACCTCTAGGGGGGTGTAACGGTATAGTGCAGCAATAACCGTCTGAGGGTTAAATCCTGCTTTAAGTTCGATACTTAGATGATTACCTAGACGGCGGTCTGTAAGGTCGATAACTTTAGTGATACCTTGCAGACGCTTTTTACTAATTTCGTCTTTAATGCTTGAAACAATTTTTTCAAAGCCAACCTGGTATGGGTGTTCTACAGCAATAAGCTTGTGCTTTCCACCGCTAAGCGCTTCTACTTCAATCCTTGCACGAATCTTAATAATACCTTTACCGTGAGTATATGCATCTTTAAGCTGGTCATACCCTACAATAATTCCACCTGTAGGGAAGTCTGGACCTTTAACAATGGTGAGCAGCTCTTCAAGGTTAGTCTCTGGCTTGCGGATAAGATGCTTTGTCGCTTCTAGAACTTCTGTGGGGTTGTGTGGAGGCATGTTTGTTGCCATACCTACAGCAATACCTGAAGTACCGTTAATTAGAAGGTTGGGGAAACCTGAAGGAAGTACTACGGGCTGTGTCATCGAACCATCAAAGTTTGGAACGAAATCTACAGATTCTTCTTTAATCTCACCGATTAGAGCCATGCCTTCTTTTGAAAGGCGAGATTCGGTATAACGAGCGGCAGCGGCAGAGTCATCTGGAGTTCCACCGAAGTTACCGTGACCATCAACAAGCGGAAGACGCATTGAGAAAGGCTGAGCCATGCGAACCATAGCTTCATAAATTGCACTGTTGTGTGCTACTAAAAGGCTGTAACCTGAGTTAATCTTCTGAGCAATAAAAAGGTTACTGTGGTCATCAACTGTAAAGTCAAACATGGGTACAGGTTCTTCTAACTTCTCAACAGTAACGTTAACAACTTCATTCATTGTTAACTCTAAAGGTGAAGATTGGTTAGGGTGGTAGAATGCAGAACGGATGCTTGTACCTGAATAAAGGTCTTCAGCTTTAACCCATGTTCCTTCAGCGGTCAGGAACGGGTGATTGTTCGTTGCTTTAACCTTGTGCCCGTTTCCCATAGTGATATTATAAATTGAATGTGCAAACTGCCCAATGCGGAAACTGTGTGCTACTGCTGATACTAACTGACCTTTGCCATTAACTGCAGAAACAGTAATGCTCTTTCCAGTGTCTGCAAGTTCTGCTAAAGTATACTCGTTACCTTCAAGGTCGAGAATTAGAGTGTCGCCTGAAAGGCAGTCACCATGAGGGTGAAGCGTACCCATTACTGCGCCCGTGATGCGGGCAGACTTAACGTGAGATTTCTCAGGCGTATAACCGTTATTAATCATCGTGTAAAGGATTCGACGGTGTACAGGCTTTAAGCCGTCACGGGCATCAGGTAAAGCTCGTGAATAAATGACAGAGTAAGAATATTCAAGAAAGCTTTTACTCATTTCCTCGGAGACGTCAATTTGTTCAATCTCTCTAGCTGGTACTTTAAAGCTTACTGCTTCTTCAATTACTTTTTTAGGCTTAGCCATCTGTTTCCTTTACAATGTTTAACATCTTAGTTAGTATATCAGATGTTTTAGAAAAACTGTAATATATTAGTCTCTATTTGAAAGAAACTCACGTTGTGATTTATAAAAATCTTGCAAACGGTTATGAACTTCATGGCGTTGAGCAATGTATTCTTTAGCTTCAACAAGTTTAGCGTTTGTGTCTTCAATTATTTTTTCAGCATGTGCATGTGCTTTTTCAATAATCTTTTCGGATTCAGCCTTAGCCTTATCTTTAACTTTCACAGATGCATCATGTGCTCGTTCAATTTCTTTAGCAATAATTTCTTCCGCATGCTTAAGTTTATCTTCAGACTTTGCTTCCATTTTTGCTTTAGCAATAATTTTCTCTGCACGCTCATGAGCTTTATCAAGTATAGTCTTGTCTTTGTCTTTATTAGCTTGAACTAGCTCTTTAACTTTGTTTTTAGCATTAATAATAATTGCTTTAGCGTCTAACTCAGCTTTTTCCAGTACAACCTTAACTTCATCAGTTAAGTTAAAATTATTTATCGTAGCAATAGTAGCTTTATTTTCTTCAACCTGTTCTAAAAGACGAGCCACTTCTGAGGTTAAATCAGAAATATGTGATTCAGCTAAAATCTGCGCATGCTCTAAACTATTAACTTTCTCAACAAGGGGTACAAGGAAAGCATCAACTTCATTAACATTGTATCCACGAAACCCATGGCGGAAAGAAGGAACTTCTGTCTCTTCATGAAGCTTTTCTTCCATTACAATAATGCCATCATACTCATCTAGAGAATCAACAGCTTCTTCAATCATCTCATTGTCTAGCTCGCCTAGAGACTCTTCTAGAACGCTATCATCAACTACGAAATCAGCTGAAGTCTCACGAGCGTGAGATTCTTCCTCAGCTAAAGCTTCACCTTCAAGTTCAGCATTGATAACTACAGTTTCTTCAGCTACTGACTCATCAGTAACATCAGCAACTGTGTCTGGTGTAATGATAGACAGTTCTCCAGTGTCGATACGGTCTAAATCTTCTGAATTTTGGTTGTTGTTTGTCATAAGGTTTCCTTCTTATAATTCTATCGGCAATTTATATAAAATATTTTTTCTTTAAAGCTTCAGTTGAGTCAAGGAAAGAGGCAAAGGCTTCCTCATCTTCATCGAGGTTTATATCGGATTGAGCCATACTAATATTTAGCTGTTTTATCTCTTCAGCATACAAACTCTTTAATAAAGTTTTAATCATAGTTTCAACAGTTGATTCAACTCTATCTGCAGGGGCGACATTAGTTAACATTAAAGCAGAGAAATCTCCCCCATGTACTTCGTCTTCATCTACAGCTTTCAAAACTTTTTGAGCTAAATCTTCATTAGGAAAATGCAACCCAGTAAGGTTGTACTTTGTAAATAACGGCATAATCATATCAGGGTATTGTACTAATCCTGCAAGAATTTTATCGTAAAGGTCTGACTTTATAACAATTGATTTTTCTTGTTCTGCAGGTCGGTTACTGCGTGCAGTTAAACGGTCTACTCCAACGCCAGTCCAAGTTGCAACTTTACGCATGTATGCTTCCTGCTCAACAACGCTAGGAACATCTTTGATTATTTCTTTAGCGGAATTTACAAAGTTTGATAGACCTTCAGCTGTTTTAATATCCCATGTGTTCATCTCTTCACGAAGCATAAATTCAACTATAGGAACTCCACCTTTACCGACTATTTCCTGAAGGGCGAAGTTTCCACCTTTAAGGCGAATATCACAAGGGTCACCTTCAGTGAATTTAATGACGCTACTTATAGTTAAAAGGTTCTTATTCCTTGTAAATACTTTCTTTGCAGCTTCGAGCCCAGCATTATCCCCGTCAAAACAGAAGAATATTTTAAAACGATTTGCTTCTTTATTAGCTGCAGCTAAACCAAGCACAACACTTGCATGTTCTGGTCCAAATGCAGTTCCACATGTTGCTACAGCATTGTCGTAACCTGCGGCACGGAAAGCCATAATGTCTGTCGCCCCTTCAACTACATATAACGACTGCGTTTTATTAGTCACCTTGCGGGCAATATCTAAACCCATAAGGGTTTTGCTCTTATTGTAAAGTCTTGTAGCGGGAGAGTTAATATATTTAGGCCCATTATCTTCATCAAATATTTTGCGTGCACTAAAAGCTATTGGTCTTCCCTGGATATCATTTATAGTCCATATTAAACGGTTACGGAATAGCTGTACAGTCTTTCCTTCTTCACTGATTTTAATTAAACCTGTTGCTGCTATTTCTTCTTTGCTAAATTTCTCTGCAAAAAGAATATCTAATAGTCCAGTCATAGGCGCAAACCCAATAGATAAATCTTTATCTCCTTCGGATTTTAGCATTCGTTCTTCAAGGTTTTTCTTAGCGGGATGTGAATCAGGTAACCCGACATACTGCTCACGATAGAAACGTGAAGCCAACTGGCATATTCTGTAAAGACGTTGAAGCTTCTTATATTCAGGGTCTTCATCTACAGACTCAAGCTTAATCCCGTATTCTTCAGCAAGCATTTGTATAGCGCCAACGAAACTTAAACCTTCCATCTGCTGGACAAGGCTAATAATGTCTCCGCCAGCTCCACATCCAAAACAGTGGAAAGTATTATTATCTTTACGGATATTAAAACTGCCAGATTTCTCGTTGTGTATAGGGCATAGACCAACGTACGCCGTACCTGTTTGCTTAAAGGTTGAACCACGTCGCTCAAGGAACTCCATGATATCGATGGTAGTCCTGATAGTGTTTATGTCTGCTTTTGAATACATGTTAGCCTTAGTATATCACAATAGTGCTTAAAAATATTTTTATTGAACTTAATCTATCGGATTGTCTGCCGATAAGTCATAAAGATTATTTATTTACAAGAAAGAGTACAATGTCTACAACTACTGCAACCCACAAACATTTAACGCCAAAAAATGCTAAACGTGAAGTTATTTTTATGATTTTCATAACATTAGTACCATGGCCAGTTCTTACTTTTGCTTTTCCAAACATTGGTTTTACGATTAACAACATGATTATTGCAATGTTAGTATTTGGAGCATTAACATTACTATTGTGGTATGTAGGATACAGTCGTCGTAAAAATAGCGAACTGTTTGCAAGTATGAATGATGAGATTAATCATATTCAAGTTTGGATGCGTAAAAGTTCTACAGCATGGGCTGGTAAGCTTTCCATATCAACCAATGAGGTGGACCTGAATGAAGTCACTGAAGCTAAAGTAGAAAAGATTAATGGTAATCGCACTTTAGTATTAACATGCAAAAATAAGGGTGGTGCTTTCTACCTTCCACAGCGTCTAGCAGTACAACCTGAAGTCAAATCATTTTTTAGCAAATGGCTTGCTTTGGAATCTACACAGCTTTTACCTTTTAGAACTTTAATTGAAAAGTTTATTAACGGCGACGAAGGAATTATAGAGAAAGACCCTGCACAGGTGGCTAAAAAAACATCGAGTTCACAAACTATTTCTGAACTTCTTGAAGAGCAGTCACAGAAGAATGAAGCTAAATCACTAAATGAAATTCTTGCTGAAGAAGAGCGTCTACGCAAACAGCAAGAAACTAACCGCTAATTTAAAAACAATAAGAACAATGCCCCTCAGAAACCTGAGGGGCATTTCTTTTATATCTGCAAGTTAGAAGTCGAGGTCGTCGATATCTACACGGCTTGACATAATCCATTCTTTACGGCTAGCTACATCGTTGCCCATTGCAAGCTCTAGAAGCCTCTGTGCCTCTTCAACATCACCCATGGTAATCTGACGCAACACCCGCTCTTCAGGGTTCAGAGAAGTCACCCAGAGGTCATCTGGTTGCATTTCACCCAAACCTTTAAGTCGTGACAATGGTGCACGCAAAGGGCGACCGTCCTTTTCTAGCTGTGCAAGAAGTTTGTCTTTCTCTACATCGTTAAGAGCATAGATGTCTTCAGGGTTGCGTCCACCTACTTTAACTTTATAAAGCGGTGGCATGATTGAATATAGTCTACCGTCTTCAATCATAGGCTTCATGTATTTAGCAAACAATGTAATAATTAGTGAACGAATGTGGCTACCATCAGCGTCAGCGTCACAAGCGATAAGGATACGCTTGTAGCGTGCAGATTCTAGGTCAAAGTTATTTCCTGAACCTCCGCCAATAACCTGAATAATTGATGCACATTCAGCATTATCTAAAACTTGCTTCAAGGTTGCTTTGTAAACGTTCAGAATCTTTCCACGAATTGGGAAGAGAGCCTGGTATCTTGAGTCACGTGCTGAACGTAGACCGCCAAGAGCGGAGTCGCCTTCACAGATAAGAAGTTCGTTACCATCTTCTGCTTTAGCTGAGCAGTCGACAAGCTTACTGGGCATGCTTCCACCTTCGATGGCGTTCTTCTTACGGGCAGTTTCACGTTGCTGCTTCTGTGTCAAACGTACACGGCTAGCATTAATCACTTTCTGGTAAACAATTTTAGCCTGAGCTAGGTTCTTGCGGTTATCCAGCCAGTTAGCGAAAGCGTCAAGAGTAACATCATAAACAATGTTGTTAGCAGCAGGTGAAGTCAGCTCACCTTTGTCTTGACCTAAGAATTGAGGTTCAGGAATTTTAACTGAAACTACAGCGGATAAACCTTCACGAATATCGTCAAGGATTGGTGCCGCTTCGTTAGCTTTCATGAGCTTGTTTGACTTTATTCGGTCAAGTATTGCCTTGCTGATTGCCCGTTCGAAACCTTTAACGTGTGTACCGCCGTTAGGCGTGGTAACAATATTTACGAACGACTTTACAGTGTAATCATATTCTTTGCCCCAACGGTAAATAACATCAACTTCTACAGTACGTTCAACTTCAGTTGGGACCATGTTTCCTTCATCATCCATCTGGGGGACTACTTCAGTAAATGTTCCTGTGCCAAAAACGGGCACGGTAGGCGTTAAAGGCTGGTCAGGAGCGAAGTCTTCAAGCATCTCACCGAGACCACCATCAAACTTGTAATCATGAACTACTTCTTCACCGTGACGCTTGTCAATAATAGTTAAACGATATCCTTTAAGAAGGAACGCTGTCTGTTTAG
>ERZ1034361.1796-NODE-1796-length-10822-cov-8.761191_pt1 | contig 10822 bp, 12 predicted proteins | sample MGYA00520617_ERZ1034361 | MGnify/ENA primary metagenome ERZ1034361 (study PRJEB33736, sample SAMEA104284507) | Azolla filiculoides | biome: Urban; feature: Water surface; material: Ditch water | place: Netherlands | collected 2015-10-28 | depth 0-0.1 m ... | reverse complement strand
AAGGCGATGACTCGTCGGGCATTCCACCATTTGTAGCCAAACCAAAGTGCCAAAGCCATCATGGGCCAATAGTCTTGTATGAATTTCATGTTGGTCATTGCGCTGCTCAGCGAGGCGCTACCAATGGCCAGCCCTTAGCTGCCCATTGGCTCATGCCGCCTTCGACATAGCGAACGTTTTTATAACCCTGCTGTTTGAGCATGTCAAAAGTGGCTTTTGAGCGATTTTGTGTATTGCAAATCAGTAGCACAGGCTGGGTGGAGTCCTTGGGGATCTGTGATTGTTTCTGCGCCAACTCGCTCATGGGCAGCAGGACCGCGCCTTGGGCGACACCGGTCAAGTGTTCTGGCTTTTCCCGGATGTCAATCAGCACCACTTTGCCGCTTTCGTGTTCAGCGCGGGCTTGTTCGAGTGTCACTGTGTCTGTAGTGTTATTCTCAGTGCATGCTGCCAATGTGCATAACACCAGCATGGCTGCCATTTTTTTAAGCATAAAAATCTTTCGATTTTTTGATGAGTGTGGATAGACGCGGCGGCAGTTGAATGCATCGACTCATGCATTTGCACAATCTGTGAAATGGGTGATGTGGTGCCCCCGACAGGAATCGAACCTGTATCACTCCCTTAGGAGGGGAGAGTTCTATCCATTGAACTACGGTGGCCAGGCGTGCATTTTACAGGCCGCAGGTGCGGGATGAATGCCGGGCCGGGGTGTGTGAGGTCGATCGCTGCTGATCGATAATCCAAAAATGCGCCATCTGATCAACAAGACCTTACGCCGCCTCTTCGCATCCACGCATGACGAAGAGCAACTGCGCGTCAGTGAACAACGGCTTCGCTTGCTGGCCGACAGCGCACGCGATGTGGTTTGGACCATGAGCCCTCTGGGTGCTGTGACCTATGTCAGCCCCGCGGTGGAAATGCTGCGCGGCATCACGCCCGAGCAGGCCATGCAGCAAAGCATTGACGAAACACTCACCCCTGAATCACGCGATACAGTGCTGCAGTACTTTGCCGAGGTGGGGGCAGCCGTTCAGCAGGGCAAAGCGCCACCTCAGTTCAGGGGTGATCTGGAATACTGGCGAAACGATGGTTCCTGCTTCTGGACCGAGGTGTTGGCTTTTCCGGTGATGAGTGCCAGTGGGGTGTTGCTTGAAATTCTGGGCGTGACGCGTGACATCAGTCAGCGACGGCAGTATGAAGACAGCTTGCGCGAGGCGCGGCAAATGGCCGAAAAATCCAACGCCGCCAAGACCGAATTTCTGGCGCACATCAGCCATGAAATCCGCACGCCCATGAGCGCCATTCTGGCGTCTACCGAGCTGGTGCTGAGCACCTCGCTCACGGCTCAGCAACGCACTTTGCTGCAAAAAAGCAAAAGCGCTGGGCGCTTGTTGCGGGGCATCATCAACGACATTTTGGATTTGTCGAAACTCGAGCATGGCAAGCTGGTGCTGCAGCATGCGCCGCTGGATGTGAACGAGGTGTTGCAGCAAGTCGGTGACTTGGTCAGTGACAGCTGCGCACGCAAAGGGTTGCACTACAGCGCCGTGATTGCGCCCGGTGTGGTGACGCAGCGCCGCGGCGATGCACAGCGGTTGACGCAGGCACTGTTGAACCTGGTGGGCAACGCGGTCAAGTTCACTGAGCGCGGCCATGTCCGGGTGACTGTGAGTGGCTGTGAAGGGGATGTCCCGGGGGAGCGTCTGCGCTTTGAGGTGCAAGACACTGGTGCGGGCCTGTCGCCTGAACTTCAGGCCAAGGTGTTTGAGGGGTTTGTGCAAGGCGACAACGAGCAAACACGCTTTCATGGGGGTACGGGCTTGGGGCTGTCCATTTGCAAAAGTTTGGCCCAACTGATGAGCGGCGATGTCGGGGTGCTGTCTCAAGAGGGCGAGGGGTCGACTTTCTGGTTCACGGTGCAATTGCCACTGGCGCCCGAGGGTCTGCGCATGCCCTCTGAAGATGTGCCTGCGGCCGTGATGCCCCGATTGGCGCAGGCGCTGCACGTGTTGTTGGTAGAAGACAACGTGTCCATGCGCGATGTGCTTCAGCAGCTGCTGGCGCTGGCTGGGGCCCGTGTTGACACCGCAGAAAATGGTGCCGAGGCGGTCCAGCGCGTCAATGCAACGCCCTACGACCTGGTGCTGATGGACATGCAGATGCCTGTGCTGGGTGGCCTGGAGGCGACCCAAATCATCCGGCAGAACTCCGCCCACCAGGACTTGCCGATCGTGGCCTTGACCGCAGGAGGCTTCAACGAAGACCGGGAGCGTTTCTTTGCAGCGGGTGTGAACGACTATTTGATGAAGCCGTTCGAGTACAAAGACCTGATTGCGGCCCTGGAGCGCAACCTGCCTAGTCGGGTGGTTACTTGCTCAGCAGGCGCATCGCATCCTCCAACCCCTTGAGGGTCAGTGGGAACATGCGGTTGCTCATGAGCTGCTGAACGATCGAGATGCTCTGACGGTATTGCCACACGCCTTGCGGCTCGGGGTTGATCCAGGCGAATTTGGGGAAGGTGTGCGTCAGGCGTTGTAGCCATTCGGCCCCGGCCTCTTCGTTGTTGTATTCGACGCTGCCGCCTTTTTGCAAAATTTCATAAGGGCTCATGGTGGCGTCCCCGATGAAGATCAGCTTGTAATCCTTGTTGTACTTGCGCAGGATGTCCCAAGTCGGGAATTTTTCGGCGTAGCGGCGTTTGTTGTTCTTCCACATGAAGTCATAGACGCAGTTGTGGAAGTAATAAAAGTCCAAGTGTTTGAATTCGGCCTTCACGGCCGAAAACATCTCTTCGACCCGGGCGATGTGGTCGTCCATGGTGCCGCCCACGTCCATGAGCAGCAGCACTTTCACATTGTTGTGGCGCTCAGGCCGCATCAGGATGTCGAGGTAACCCGCATTGGCCGCCGTTTTGCGGATGGTGCCGTCCAGATCCAGCTCGTCATGCGAGCCTTCGCGTGCAAAGCGACGCAAGCGGCGCAGCGCCACCTTGATGTTGCGGGTGCCCAGTTCTTGCTGGTCGTCATAGTCTTTGTAGGCGCGTTGCTCCCACACCTTGACGGCGCTTTTGTTGCCACCTTTGCCACCGATGCGGATGCCCTGTGGGTTGTGGCCACCGTTGCCAAAGGGCGAGGTGCCACCTGTGCCGATCCACTTGTTGCCGCCTTCGTGGCGTTCTTTTTGTTCTTCGAGACGCTTTTTGAGCGTGTCCATCAGCTCGTCCCAGCCCATCTTCTCGATGGCGGCTTTTTGCTCGGGCGTGAGTTCTTTTTGCAGGATTTTTTCGAGCCAGTCGAGCGGCACTTCTTTGGTGAAGTCGGTCAACATTTCGACGCCCTTGAAGTAAGCGCCAAAAGCCTTGTCGAACTTGTCGAAGTGCTTTTCGTCCTTGACCATGACTGTGCGGGCCAGGTGGTAGAAATCGTCGATGCTGCAAGCGTCAGACGCAGGACCGACCACATTCGCGTGCAAGGCTTCGAGCAGCGTCAGGTACTCACGCACCGATACAGGCAGCTTGGCCGCGCGCAGGGTGTAGAAAAAATCGATCAGCATGGCCGTGTGTCCTTGAGGCGTGAGCGGCTCAATTGAAAATCCAGATGCGAACGCACGCTGGGCCATTCGCTGGCGATGATGCTGTACACGCAGCTGTCACGCAGCGTGCCTGCGGCCAGTGGATGTGGGTTGATCTGGTGGCTGCGCAGCACGCCGTCCAGCTTGGCCCCCAGGCGTTCAATGGCACGGCGGCTTTGGTGGTTGAAGAAGTGCGTGCGGAACTCCACCGCAATGCAGTTCAACTGTTCAAAGGCGTGGGCCAGCAGCATGCGTTTGGCTTCGGTGTTGAGCGAGGTGCGTTGAACGCTTTGGCGGTACCAAGTCGAGCCGATTTCGACACGGCGATTGACGGCGTCGATGTTCATGTAGGTGGTCATGCCCACAGCCTGGCCCGATGTGGCATCGATCACGGCAAACGGACACATGCTGCCCTTGGCTTGTAGATCGAGGCGACGCGCAATTTCAGCCGCCATGCCTTCGGGTGTGGGGATGGCGGTGTACCAGTGATTCCACAGCTCACCATCGCGCACAGCTTCGACCAAGTCGTCATGGTGTCCGACAGTCAATGGCACCAGCATCACATGCTGACCGGTCAATGAGGGAGGGGCGATCCACTGGCTCATGAGGAGGTATCGGTGTCTTGGTCTTTTTGTTTGGCACGCCAGAATCTGGCCAGATGCAAGCCGCCTCCGCCTCCTAGGCCCACCAGCAAAATGCCACCGATGCTGGCCGAGTCATAGCCTGAGCTGAAAATGTTCCAGCCCAGCAGTTTGCCGGCCCAGTAACCCAGCAGCGCGCCACCGACAAAACCGACCGCGTCAGAAATGCCTTCCAGCAAAGGGTTGGGTGAAGACATGGTCTGGCCTTAACGGTTGCGCTGGTTCATGAACACCAGCTTCTCAAACAGGGTCACGTCTTGCTCGTTCTTGAGCAAGGCGCCCACCAGTGGCGGCACAGACACTTTTTGGTCTGCACTTTGCAAGGCTTCGAGTGGAATGTCTTCGGCCACCAACAGCTTGAGCCAGTCCAGCAGCTCGCTGGTGGAGGGTTTCTTCTTCAGGCCCGGCAATCCGCGCACGTCGTAAAACGTCTTGAGGGCCAAGGCCAGCAAGTCTTTCTTGAGTGTGGGGAAGTGCACATCCACGATCTGGCGCATGGTGTCCGCTTCAGGGAACTTGATGTAGTGGAAGAAGCAGCGGCGCAAAAAGGCGTCGGGCAGCTCTTTTTCGTTGTTGGAGGTGATGAACACCAGGGGGCGGGTCTTGGCCTTGATCAGCTGGCGTGTTTCGTAGCAATAAAACTCCATGCGGTCGATCTCGCGCAGCAAGTCGTTCGGGAATTCAATGTCGGCTTTGTCAATTTCATCGATCAGGATGGCCACCGGTGTTTCGGAGGTGAAGGCCTGCCAGAGCACGCCCTTGACGATGTAGTTCTCGATGTCCTTGACTTTCTCGTCGCCCAGCTGGCTGTCGCGCAGGCGGCTCACCGCGTCGTATTCGTACAGACCTTGTTGGGCCTTGGTGGTGGATTTGATGTGCCATTGCAACAAGGGCAAGCCCAAAGACTGGGCCACTTCCTCGGCCAGCATGGTTTTTCCAGTGCCCGGCTCACCTTTGACCAGCAAGGGACGTTTGAGGGTGATGGCGGCATTCACAGCCAGCATCAGGTCCTGTGTGGCGACGTAGTTTTCGGTACCTTGGAATTTCATGGTGGGCAGTTCTCAAAAACAGGAAAGAAGCTTGTCAGGATTATGAGGGCCAGCCCGATATAATCCGCATTTGATTTTTATCAATCATTTGGATTGTGTAAGCAAAATGAACAAGCTGTTGACCTCAATGTTTGCCTTGGCTGTCGCCTCTGTGACCGCCATCTCTGCCCATGCCCAAGAAATCAAGGGCGATGCCAAAGCCGCAGAGCAGAAGATTGCCATGTGCATCGGCTGCCACGGTATCAAGGGCTACCAAGCCAGTTTCCCAGAGGTCTATCGTGTCCCGATGATCTCCGGCCAGAATGCCAAATACATTGTGGCGGCCTTGAGCGCCTACAAAAAAGGCGAGCGCAAGCATCCCACCATGCGCGGCATTGCCGACAGCCTGAGCGACCAGGATATGGCCGATCTGGGTGCTTATTACGAACTGCACGGTAAAACCGATGCCGTGCCCGCGGCCCCCAAGGCACCCGATGCCAAAGTGGCCGCCCTGTTGCAAAAAGGCGCTTGCGTGTCTTGCCATGGTGACAACTTCTCCAAGCCTGTGGACCCCAGCTATCCCAAGATCGCTGGCCAGCACAAAGATTTCTTGTTTGTAGCTTTGAAGTCCTACAAGGTTGAAAACCAAGCCACCTGGGGCCGCAGCAACGGCGTCATGGGCGGTATCGCCAAGCAGTTCTCCAATGCCGAACTCAAGGCTTTGGCCGGCTACGTGGCCAGCGTTGAGGGTGAACTCAAAACGGTTCCCCAGTCGAAGTTCCGCTGATCAGGGCAAAAGCCCCAAACAAAAAGCCAGTCATTTGACTGGCTTTTTTCATGGGCGAGAGCCCAGTTTTCAAGGCCGTGCTCAGCCAGAGCCTGACGGCCCTGGTGTCGAGATCAGGCTTGGCCGTTGATGACCTGTTGCAATTCACCCGATTCGTACATCTCCATCATGATGTCCGAGCCGCCAATGAACTCGCCTTTGACGTAGAGCTGGGGAATGGTGGGCCAGTTGCTGTATTCCTTGATGCCCTGGCGAATTTCTGCATCGTCCAGCACGTTCACGGTTTTGACGGTTTTGGGATCGACACCGACGGCCTTCAGGATCTGGATGGCGCGGCCCGAAAAACCGCACATGGGGAAGCTGGCGCTGCCCTTCATGAACAGGGTGATGTCGTTGCCTTTGACGAGTTCGTCGATGCGTTGCTGGGTGTCGCTCATGGTCTTTACTCCAAATGGGGCCGTTTTCAATGGGATGGATTATCCCTCTGATTGAAAGTCTGCTTTCGACAGAGGGCTGTTGGGATGCGGAATGGGAGTTCAAAAGGGTTTTCGCCCGCCTGTGCAGCGATCGACGCCAGCCAGGTCTTGACGTGACTGGACCTGCTCAAACCCAGCTTGGTCCAGCAAGGTTTGCACGGCTTTGGCCTGGTCCCAGCCGTGTTCGAGCAAAAGCCAGCCTCCCGGGACGAGGCGACTGGGGGCCTGGGCGATGATCTGGCGGATGTCGTCCAGGCCATCGGGACCACTGGTCAGGGCGCTCAGGGGTTCGTGCGTCAGGGCGCTCAGGTGGGGGTCGCCATCGACCACATAGGGCGGGTTCGAAACAATCATCTCGAAGCGGTCGGGTACGGCGGCCATCCAGTCGCTGTGGATGAAGTGCACCGGGAGCTGAAGTCGATGGGCATTGGCTTGCGCAACGGCCAGCGCGTCGGCGCTGGCGTCTACGGCGGTGATCTGGTTTTGGGGTCGGTGGTGCTGCAACGCCAAAGCGACAGCCCCACTGCCAGTGCCCAGGTCGAGAACCCGCTGGGTGGTTTCTGTGGGCAGTTGCTCAAGCGCCCATTCCACCAGTGTTTCGGTGTCCGGGCGTGGGTCGAGCACACGGGCATCGACTTGCAGATTCAGGCCGAAGAAGGCCTTGAAACCCGTGATGTATGCCACAGGTTCGCCCGAGATACGCCGTTGCATGGCCAGCTCCAGCCGCTCAGTCACGGTGGGGTCCAATGTGTCGGTGTCGTGTGCCAGAAGCCAGGCGCGGTCGTGAGGGTCCCGTCCCAGCACGTGCAGGTGCAGCAGCTGGGCATCGATGCGAGCCAGTCCCAGCGCTTGGGCGCGCTGCAGGCTTTGGGCAATGGTCAGAGGCGCATTCATGCTGTGCCACCGATTTCCAGTGCCGCCAGCTGTTCGGCCGCTTCATAGGCTTGCAAGGCGTTGACCACGTCCTGCAAATCGCCTTCCATGATGGTCAGCAGCTTGTAAAGCGTCAGGTTGATGCGGTGATCGGTGAGGCGGCCTTGCGGAAAGTTGTAGGTGCGGATACGGTCACTTCGGTCGCCGCTGCCGATCAGGCTTTTGCGCTCAGCCGCGTCTTTGGCGGCGCGTTCGGCTCGGTCTTTTTCCTGGATGCGGGCGGTCAACACTTTCAAAGCCTGAGCCTTGTTGCCGTGTTGGCTGCGCCCGTCTTGGCACTCGGCCACGATGCCGGTGGGCAAGTGGGTGATGCGCACGGCCGAATCGGTCTTGTTGATGTGCTGCCCGCCTGCGCCACTGGCGCGGTAGGTGTCGATGCGCAGGTCAGACGGGTTGATCTTGATGGCTTCGGCTTCGTCCGGCTCGGCCAATACCGCGACGGTGCAGGCGCTGGTGTGGATGCGGCCTTGTGTTTCGGTGGCGGGCACGCGCTGCACGCGGTGGCCTCCCGACTCGAATTTCAGTGTGCCGTACACGTTGTGGCCCTCGATTCGGACCACGACTTCTTTGTAGCCTCCGAGTTCGCTGACAGATTCCGACACGATCTCGCATTTCCAGCCTTGGCTTTCGGCGTAACGTGTGTACATGCGCAGCAAGTCGGCAGCAAACAGGGCAGACTCGTCGCCACCGGTCCCTGCACGGATTTCGATAAATGCCGGGCGTGCATCGTCCGGGTCTTTGGGCAGCAGCATGCGTTGCAGTTCGGCTTCCAGTGTTTGTAGCTCGCTGTTGGCGTTGGCTATTTCTTCCTCGGCCATGTCCCGAAGGTCTGCATCATCCAGCATGGTCTGTGCGTCGGCCAGATCGGCTTGTCGCTGTTGAAAACGGGCAAAGCGCGAGGCCACAGCGCTGACTTCTGCATGTTCCCGCGAGAGCTTCAGGAACTGACTCATGTCGCCCATGATGTCTTCACGCGAGAGTAAAAAGTCCAGCTCCGTCAGTCGCAGGGCGTAGCGTTCAAGTTGTTGGATCAAAAAGGGTTTCATGCGACCAAAATGTTGTAGGTCCGCGCTTGAGCGCCGACTTCTGCATGTTTCGGGGCGCAAGCGCCGACCGACGAGGAGAGAAGGGGAGACGGTCGTCGCGCCAGCCACAACCCGCTCTAAGTCAACGCTAACGTTCGTGTCGTAGAAACAGGCGTTGCACCGCTTGCATGGTTTGCTCGCGATGGGCGGGGTCAGCGCTGCGCAACTCAGCCAGTGCCCCGTGCAGCATCTTCTGCGTCAAGCCCTTGGCTAGGGCTTCCAGAACGGCATCGACGTCATCGCCTTTGGCCAACAGTTTGCGGGCACGGGCCAGTTCGGCTTCACGCCAGTTGTCCGCTTGTTGGTGCAGCTGCTGGATCAGTGGTACCGCATCTCTTTGGCCCAGCCAGTGGCTGAAGCTTTGCACCCCCGCGTCGATGATGACCTCGGCATCGGCCACCGCCGCTTGGCGCTGGGCTTGGCCTGCTTGGACCACGCTGGCCAAGTCGTCCACGGTGTAGAGGTAGACGTCTTCAAGTGCTTTGACTTCGGGTTCAATGTCGCGTGGCACGGCCAGATCGACCATGAACATGGGGCGGTGTTTGCGTTTTTTGAGTGCACGCTCCACCGCACCCAAACCGATCAGGGGCAGGGTGCTCGCGGTGCAGCTGATCACGGCATCGAACTCGTGCAGACGGTCAGGCAGGTCGGCCAGACGCATGACTTCAGCCCCAAAGCGGCTGGCAAGTTTTTCTCCGCGCTCCAGGCTGCGGTTGGCAATCGCCATCCCTCTGGGCTGTTTGGCCGCAAAGTGAGTCACCACCAACTCGATCATCTCGCCTGCGCCGACGAAAAGCACTTTGATGTCTTTGAGGTCTTCAAACAGTTGGCTGGCCAATCGGACCGAAGCGGCGGCCATGCTGATGGAGTGGGCGCCAATTTCGGTGGCCGTGCGCACTTCTTTGGCGACAGCAAAGCTGCGCTGGAAAAGCTGGTTGAGTGTGCTGCCTAATGCGCCTGCCTGCTCGGCTGCTCGTACGGCGTCTTTGAGTTGACCCAGGATTTGGGCTTCGCCCAGCACCATCGAGTCGAGTCCGCTGGCCACCCGAAAGGCGTGTCGGGCGGCTTCGTTACCTTCCAACACATAAGTGTGCGATTGAAGCTCTTGTGCGGATACGCCGCCGGCTTGGGCCAGCCAACGCAAGGTATCGGCGGTGGCCGCTTGGTCGGCGGCGCAATAGATCTCGGTACGGTTGCAGGTGGACAAGATCGCCGCCTCGGGCGTCTGTGCATTGCGCTGCGCCAAGTCACTGCGCAAACCCTGCAAGGTGGGGGCCAGTTGGTCCAAGGCGAAGGCAAACCGGCCGCGCAGATCCAGCGGCGCAGTGGTGTGATTCAAGCCCAGAGTCCAAACTGCCATGCGCTGATTATAGAAAGCCCCATCTCTCGGTCCTGCAAGGCGCTGAGGCGAGGGCTTTCAGGGCACAATTCACAGGCTATTTCCAGCTCATCCCCAGCCCCCTCATTTGTTCATGACCGTCTGGCAACTGATCCTGCACCTGTTCAACTTTGTGTTGCCTGCATTGGCCATGGCTGCGTTCATGCCTTGGGCCGGGCGCTGGGTCTTGCGTTCGAGCAGGGCGATGCCTGTGCGCAGGCGCATGGCGGTGCATGCGATTTGTGGTGTGGCGGTGCTGGTGGGGGGGCTGCTTGTTCAGGGACAAGACGGAAAAATGGCCACTTACGCCGCTCTGGTACTGGTGGCCGCCAGCGCCGAATGGGCCATGCATCGGGGCTGGAAGCAAACCTGACCGACCTCATTGACCGCTAGAGTGACCGTTAAGAGGAGACTAAATGACTTCAAGACTTCAAAAGTCGGGGGCCAAGCTCGATTAAGAGGTACTCAGACCGGGCTGAACACATCCACCCGGTCGGTGATGATGCCGTCGGTGCCCAGTTCCAGCAGGTGCTGAGCGGCCCAGTCGTCGTTGACGGTGTAGCTCAGGCACCGCATGCCTGCGCCGTGGACTTGGGTCACGGTGGTGGCGTCCCACAAGGCGTAATTGGCCACCACGGCCACACACTGAAGCGCCAAGGCTTGTTCAAACCAACCCTCCCACAGCGTGTCGATCAGCAGGCCGCGTGGCAACTCGGGGGCGGCTGTTTGTGCGGCAGCCAGTGCTTCGGGTTTGAAGGAGGTCAGCAGGGGCGGCACTTCTGCGCCTTGCCACAGTTGCGCGGCCAGGCGGGCCACCGCATCGCCCGTGAGGGCTTCTGTGCCGGGGGTGGGCTTGATCTCGATGTTGAGGAGGTAACGGTTGGCCAGGCAAAAACGGGCCAGCGCTTCTAGGGTGGGCAA
>ERZ1034361.1794-NODE-1794-length-10831-cov-7.944393_pt1 | contig 10831 bp, 10 predicted proteins | sample MGYA00520617_ERZ1034361 | MGnify/ENA primary metagenome ERZ1034361 (study PRJEB33736, sample SAMEA104284507) | Azolla filiculoides | biome: Urban; feature: Water surface; material: Ditch water | place: Netherlands | collected 2015-10-28 | depth 0-0.1 m ... | reverse complement strand
TTATTGCCAATTCCCGTAAAATACGCATTACCATGCCCCGAACGCTTTGAGCCATCCATAATAAAAATGCCTTGGCTGTTAAAACCACAACGCTCAAGTAATCCCGAAATACGCGTTTTCAACGCGCCATCTTCCATAGGCGTAAATTTGTTAAATAACGGTGCAATTAACGTTGGAAATAACCAGCTCATCAACAATGAAAAACTAATTAAAATCGCCCACGCCCATACCCACCAGTATTCACCCACGCTGTCCATCACCCAAAGCACCAGCGCAAGAATTGGCAAACCAATCACGGCTGCAAGGGTTAATTGCATGATTTCATCTTTGAAAAATTGTGCGGGCGTGCTTTTGTTAAAACCGAATTTTTCTTCGATGACAAACGTGCCATACCAACTCACTGGCATTTCAAAAAGCGACATAAAAAGCGTTAACAACGCAATCGCACTCACGCCCGCCATTAACGGAGAGGCAATATGCGCCGCGCAAAATTCAAACACCGCGTTAATACCGCCAAAAATCGTCAGCCCTAAAATTAACACCACGCCAAGACCACGCTCAATATCGCCGAGTTTCGATTTTGCAAGGGTGTAATCGGCTGCTTTCTCGTGCGCAGCGAGCGACACCGTTTGTGTAAATGCGGCTGGAACAGATTCTCGATTAGCCAAAACATAAGCGGCTTGTCGTCTTGCCAGCCAATATTGCGTTACTGTCACAGCGGTAAACATCAATAAAAATACTTCAGTAAATGCGTTCATGGTAGTTTCTTATTATTAAAGTTGAAGGAAAAAGCATTCAGTAGTTATTAATGCTAAATTGACCTACGCATTAGCAAAAATTTCTGCAAGAAAATCTTCCGTTGCTTGCCACGCGCGACGATTGGCATTTGGGGAAAATTGATACCCTGCCGCAAAATCACTCGCCAGCGGATTCGTAAAAGCATGCACGGTATTCCCATACGTGTGCAACTGCCAATCAGCGCCGGCTTTTGTCATTTCAGATTGAAAATCGGCCACTTGCGCGGGCGGTACTAACGGGTCATCGTGACCATGAAGGGCAAGCACTTTGGCGGTTATTTTAAGATTGTCTAAATTAGCCGGTGCGTGCAATAAGCCGTGAAAACTTATCACGCCTTTAACGTTTGCCCCTGTCCGCGCTAAATCGAGGACACACAGTCCACCAAAACAAAAGCCCATGGCGGCAATATTTTTATCATCCACCCAAGGGAGTAATCGCACATTGGCCAGCGCTGCGCCAATGCGTTTTTGGAGCACCGCGCGGTCTTCGACGAAAGGACGCATCAACGCGCCACATTCTTCATCGGTTTTGCCCAATTTTCCCGCGCCATACATATCCAGCGCAAAACCAACATAACCCAGTTCAGCTAGCTTAATGGCTTTCTCTGACGTAAATTCACTGCGCCCCGCCCACGCATGACTGACGAGTACCGCAGGGCGTTGCCCCACAATGGCATCATCAAACGCAAAAAAGCCTTCTAAATGCGTTTCACCATCTAAATAATTGAGTGTATTCGTTACAATCGCCATAATTTATCCTAACCGCTTTTCAGCGCGTAAATGAGTTAAAAATCCCTCACTTGCCGCCTCAATCATATCGAGTACGCGCTCAAAACCTTGTCCGCCGCCATAATAAGGATCGGGGACTTCGCGGGTCTTGAGTTGAGGAGCAAAACGGAGGAAATGGGAAATTTTGTGTTGATGTTGCGGGGGGCAGGCATTCATCAAAATAGCATGATTTTCATCATCCATCGCAAGAATAAAATCGAAATCGTCAAAATCACCGAAAACAACTTTTCGCCCACGCAGATGACTAATATCAATGCCACGATTTAACGCGGTTTTTTGCGAACGCAAATCGGGGGCATCGCCAATGTGATAAGCGTGTGTGCCTGCGGAATCAATCTGAAAAAGATGCGCTATTTTTTGAGAATGGACTAAATGCGTGAAAACGCCTTCAGCGGTGGGGGAGCGGCAAATATTGCCCATACAAACAAATAAAACTTTTATTTTTTCCATAATGTCACAAGTAAGGGTGCTAAAACCTAAACGAATACGTCAGATTTTAGCACAATTTGTCAACATTACCCTGTTTGTGCCTCAAGTAATAGCATTGCTTGTGCTTGAATTAGCGGCTCATCTTTTCCACGCATCGCGCGAAGATAAGAACCATCCGCTTGCAAAATCCATGCTTGAGAATTATCGCTTAAATACCACTCTAAATTACGCAAAACGCGTTGCATGAGTTTTTTATTTTCAATGGGAAAACACACCTCAACGCGCTTGAACATATTACGATTCATCAAATCCGCGCTTGACGCATAGACCTCTTGATTCCCGTCATTGAAAAACGCATAAATTCGCGCGTGTTCTAAAAAACGCCCGACAATGGCGCGAACTTCAATATTTTCTGAAATACCCGCAATATTGGGACGCAAACAACACATCCCGCGCACAATCATTTGAATTTTCACGCCCGCTTGTGAGGCACGATACAGCGCTTGAATAGCAAGGGGTTCCACCACCGCATTGACTTGAATCATAATTTTCGCGGGCTTGCCTGCTTTTGCATGGCGGATTTCGCGCTCGATTTTTTCCATTAAACCGCTATGCAGTGTAAAAGGCGATTGCAGCAATTTATTGAGTTTGGTCACTTTGCCCAAACTGGTGAGCTGTGTAAAAACGCGGCGCACGTCTTCGCCTAATTCTTTATCACATGAAAATAACCCGTAATCGGTGTAAATTTGCGCGGTTTTAGGATGGTAATTTCCGGTGCCTAAATGCACATAATTGCGCAGTTGTTTACCTTCACGGCGCAGCACTAAACACATTTTGGCATGGGTTTTATAACCTACCACCCCATATACAACGTGCACCGCCGCTTCTTGTAATTTTGACGCTAAATCAATATTGGCTTTTTCATCAAAACGCGCCCGCAATTCAATCACCACCGTGACGACTTTACCGCTACGCGCAGCCTTCACTAGTGCGCCAACGATAGGCGAGTTAGCGCCTGTACGGTAAAGCGTCTGTTTAATGGCAAGTACATCGGGATCTGCCGCCGCTTGACGAATAAAATCCACCACCGGTGAGAACGATTCAAACGGTTGATGCAGCAAAATATCGTTGCGCTTAATCGCTGAAAAAATGTCTTTCTGACGCGCTAATTCGTGTGGAACAGTAGGTTTAAACGGTGTAAATTTCAAATCAGGACGATCTAAAATTAACTCGTTAATTTCCTGCACACGACTCAAATTCACAGGGCCATCAACAAGAAAAAGCCGATCGCGCGTCATACCAAAACGCCCCAGTAAAAACGACACGGTTTCGTCGGGGCAATTCGCATCAATCTCAAGTCGCACTTCATCGCCATAATTACGCATGGCAAGCTCACCCTGTACAGCAAGCAGCAAATCATCAATTGCATCATCATCAACAAAAAAATCACTGTTTCGCGTCACACGGAACTGATAACAGCCTTTGATAGTCATGCCATGAAAAAGCTGATCGATAAATTGATGAATAATCGATGATAAAAACACAAAATCGTTTGGTCCGCTGCCGGTTTCTTTACTCGGTAATTTTATCGTGCGCGGCAATGAACGAGGCGCTTGCAACACAGCGCGGCCGCTATTTCGCCCAAACGCGTCTTTGCCGGTTAGCGAAATAATGAAATTTAAACTTTTGTTTAAAATACGCGGAAACGGATGCGCTGAATCAAGTCCAACGGGCGTTAAAATGGGCAAAATTTCTTCATTAAAATACGTTTCAAGCCATTTTCGCTGCAACTCTGTCCATTCTTGACGACGCACAAAATGAATATTTTCTTCTTTGAGTTTAGGCAACAAAATATTGTTGAGTACATCGTATTGATCGGCGACCAATTTGCGCGTGTAAGTTGAAATCAAATCCAATTGTTCATTAGGCGTTAATCCATCGATGCCACGCGTATCAGGATCCATCGTCACCATCTCAATGACGCTGGCAACGCGCACTTCAAAGAATTCATCTAAATTGGAACACGAAATGCACAAATAATTCAAACGCTCAAGCAACGGGACGCTTTCGTCTTTGGCTTGCGCTAAAACCCGTTTGTTAAACTCTAAAATACTCAGTTCACGATTGATATAAAGTTCAGGTTTTTGTAAATCCATATCGTGGTTTGTTTTATCAGTCATAGGTGCATTGATCATATTATTTTAAGTAGTTGCGCAATAATCTAAGTCTATTTCGTTATTATGACAAGACTGTGACAAAAATGAATAACAAGCACTAAATTAAAACGGCACGTTTTCGTAAATTTCACGCAAACAAAGTGTTTCTTGAATGCTATGTAAGAACAGTTGATCGTCTAGTTCAAAATAGTCATGTAAAACCCATTCATTACCTTCTATTTTGCGAAAATGCTGAACAAATATTTTTTCAGAATCAATCAGTAAATAATCACTAAATGTTGAAATGCTGCGATAAAGCGAAAATTTACCGCTTTCATCATAACGTCTTGTCGAAGGTGAAAGGACTTCGACAATGACGACGGGATTCAATAAACTGCATTGATTATCAGATAATTCCGGTTTGCCACAAAAAACAGCGGCATCGGGATAGGTAATGAGCCCTGTAGGCGTTTCAATACGCATATCGCTATTTGTTGCTTGGCAACATTTTCCGCGTAATTTGATTTTTAATTCTGTGACAACGTTTGCACCAATTGTAGCGTGGTTAAATGTCCCGCCCGACATGGCAAAAATTTCACCTTGATAAAACTCATGTTTTTCATTCGAGTGATTATCCAAAGCAAAATAATCTTCACGAGAAATCGATGTTTTTGCTGTTTTTATATTCATTATCATTCTCAAATCTAAATAGAATCAATCATTACTCTTTTCAACTTTTGACCACATCAATAACTCACCCGAATACCCACTTCTCCGCTACGTCCCATTTCAGGTGAAAAATTCCGCAAATAAGACACAGAATTACGGATATTTTCATTGAGTAAATTTTTACCTTTCGCAAACAGCAAAATTTCAGTGTGTGCAAAATCAGCAATTTTATATTGCGTTCCCACATCTACTTTAAAATAAGCCGGCGTTGCGCTTTCATTGTCGCCCGGATTTGTTTGCGCTTCAGCCCGAGTTAAACGCACATGACTTGACCAATCATTTTTTTCATAACTGAGTTGTGAACCGTAACGCAATGGTGGCATTCTTGGCACATTGGCGCCACGATCAAATTCGCCTCGTGTGTAGTCACCAAAAAAGGTTAAATCTACCGCACCATAATGATTTTCAACTAATGGAAAGGTAGCTTGTGTTTCAAACCCTTTAAACGTTGCCGCTTGTTGCTGAGTATTTAAAACGGGATAACATTCGCCCACATTTTCACACGATTCAACAAAGCCACCTACCCCTTCATCAAATTGCACACCGGCTAAACGTTGCTGATAAATGTAATCGCTGACCCAATTATGAAACAGCGTAGCATTCGCTTCGACCCATCTAGTTTGTACGCGGTAACTTAATTCTAAATTATTAGACAATTCATTGTCTAAATTCGCGCTGCCTTGTTCATAACTGCGCGTTGCGTGATGAAAACCTTTTGAAAATAATTCTTGAATTTGTGGCGCACGTTGCGTGTGCATAAATCCTAATTTCCATTGTTGTTCTTTGGTCATATCCCAAACAACTGCGGCACTACCACTTAATGGCACATAATTGACGGACTGTGCATTGGTAGGTTCATATTCTTGAAATTCTGCTCGTCCACCCATTTCATAAGTCAACGCGCCAACGGGTAATTTTTCCACCGCAAAGAGTGCATAATTTTGGGATTGTGTTTTAGGAACAAGGTCTGCTTCTGCACCTAACGCTTGAAATGTACCGTGATTAGTTTGAAAGCCAATAGTGCCATCAATCTTTGCAATCGGTTCCTGTTTTAACGTAAAACGGCTTTCGTAGGCTTCATTTAAAAACGTCGTTCCCATCACGCCATTATTGAGTTCAACGTGTTTGTAATCGTTGTAGCCAAATTTGACATTTACTTTTTCGGCCCATGCAAACGGTTTTGCAATCTGTCCTTTAAAATCATAGCGGGTTTGATTGAGTTGTACATTGACATTGCCATGATGAGCGTGTCCACCATGCTCAACGGTGTCTTCTGCGTGGTCAGCATGGTCATCGAGGGCATGATCGTGGTCATCATGATTCTCTTCTACCAATTCTACTGCATGTTCATCATGATCCATCTCAGGGAAACCAGTGGGCGGAATGCCGTAAAGCTTATCGAGGGTGTTAATTGACGCGCCAAAAAAATTATCGCCATCAACCCACGATAACCCCACGCTGCCGCCTTTTGAACGTGCGCCAGTGTTGCCAATTACGCCGCGTGAATTTTCAATTTCACCTGCATGAAGCGAGGCAAAACTTGGATCCATTTGTCGCACTGCCGCTTCATCAATCGCAAAACCACCAATGCGCGTGTTATCAGCGTCACGATAAAAACCGTCCAAATGATAAGCAAAATGGTCTTTACTACCTTCCAATTTTAACGCACTCGCAGTTTCATTGGTTGCTGAGTTATAACGTTGCTCGGCGGTAGTGTTTAACACTTTGTCGAATGTTTTTTCAGGGATTCGCCCGTCTAACACATTCACAATCCCACCAATAATCCCGCTGCCATATTGCAAAGTATCCGCGCCCCGCAAAACTTCAATTTTTTCAATGTTAATGGGTTCAACGCCGTTTGCGTGGTCGGGGCTAATTGTTGAAACGTCATTGATGCCTAAATTGTTTTGCATCACTTTCACTCGTCCACCAGCTTGCCCACGAATCACCGGAATCCCAACGCCGCCGCCAAAAGATTGATTTTGCACACCGAGTTGATTTTGTAACGTTTCACCAAGTGTTGCGCCTAAATCGGTTCGCAATTTTTCACCTTCTAAAACTAAATTTGAGGTGGCAGGAGGCGCGGTAATGGTCATGTCGTCGAATTTTTGCACCAACTCATCGGCATAACTTGGCAATGTAAAAACGGGTAATAATAACAACGGTATTTTGCTCAATTTCATAACAATCTCCATTTTTTAAATTTGTTTAACTTTTTGTAATTTTGCCATTAAATCCTCAGCAAAATCGATCAATTCACCATCGGTGATAAACACTAAGCGTCCAATGTCATCGTTTAATTCGCGCACCTCTAAAAAAGTTGGCGGATGCAAATAACCATTTCCGCCTTGCACAATCATGGGTTTTTCATGTTCTTGGGTATAAATAATCCCTTTTACGCGCACTAATTCAGAGTGATAAGTGGTCAGCAAATCAATTAAAACCGCTTGCAATAAATGCCATTCCATTCGACTTTCAAAACGCAAACAGATATGTTTAAACCGTTTTGCTGTCAAATCATCGTCAACTTGATTGCGTTGCAATGTTTTTTTATCCGCGTTTTGTTTTGTAAAAAGCAAGCTCGGAGAAATCGCGCCAAATGGCGCATTGATTGTGTTTGCGTGAGGCGCAAATTGCTCAATTTTTGCCAAACATTTTTGCTGCTGCAGGGGCGTGACTAAATCGGTGTGCGTTAAAACAACGGTATCCGCCCATGCAAGTTGCGCTTGCATTTGTGGAAAGCGCGACAAGTTTTCATCCGAAATAGCCGAAAATGTGCTGATAACACCTTGCAAGCGATAACGCGCCGATAGCCATTTTTGTGTTAATACTATATCTAAAACGGGTTCAGGATTAGCAACGCCGCTGGTTTCAATAATGACATAATCAAACGTTTTTTCGCTTTGACTGTCCCACGCCATGCGTAAATTTTTAAGTAATGGCATTAGCGCATCGCGCGTTTGACAACACAAACACCCACCCACTAATGTTGCTTTGGGCGCGTGATGTTTTTGCAATAAATCTTGATCAATGGGAACCGTGCCAAACTCGTTAATAATCACCGCTGATTTTGGCAAATGCGTTAACAGGGAATTGAGCAAGGTGGTCTTTCCACTGCCTAAAAAGCCTGTAATCACAATTACGGGAATGTGTTGCACTGGGTTAACGCTCATTTAATACCTCGTAAGGTTTACCGCAAGCATGCGTGGTAAAACGTTCTTCAATCACATTGTATTGCACTAACATGTCAAAAACGTGTCCCCCTTTTAAACGAATGAGCATTTTTATTGCACTCTGCAACTGTCGAGCGCTTCTTGAATATCTTGTTTGAGCAAATTGCGCCCGATAAACACCAATACCGATTCACGCGGCTCATCAACGCCCCAGTTTGCGCCAAGCGTTTCTGTTAATATCATATGAACGCCTTGATAAATCAGTTTTTGTTCGCAACCTGAGATATGTAAAATTCCTTTATAGCGTAGCAAGTCATTACCGTAGTGCTTAATCATCACATCAATAAACGCGATCATTTTTACTGCGTTAAATGGGATGGTACTACGATAAACAAAAGAGGTAATGCCCTCATCATGTTCATGACTCACATCATCCAGAAAATCCGGCTCAATATCTAAAATAGCACTCAAATTAAAGCCTCTAATATCAAGGATTTCATCAATTGCTGTGTTGCCAAAATGCACATGACTAATCGGTGCTCGCGCATTTATTTTGCGTAATTTATGTTGCAATACATCGAGTTCTTCTAATGTCATTAAATCGGTTTTTGAGACTAATAATCGGTCAGCAAATCCTACCTGCTCCTCTGCTTCATGACAATTTTCAAGTTGCAATAAAGCATGTTTTGCATCAACAACGGTAATAATGGCATCCAATAAATATTTTTCTGCTATCGTTTCGTCCACAAAAAACGTCTGCGCGACAGGCGCTGGGTCCGCTAATCCTGTTGTTTCAATAATGACACGATCAAAATAAAAGTCGCCATGTTCACGTTTTTGAGCCAATTCACCTAAAATGCGTACTAAATCACCGCGTACAGTGCAACAAATACACCCATTGTTCATTTCAATAATTTGCTCATCACCTTGAAAAAGCAACTCATTGTCAATACCGGCCTCACCAAATTCATTTTCAATGACCGCAATGCGCTGACCGTGTTCTTCAGATAAAATTCGATTCAATAAAGTGGTTTTTCCCGCTCCCAAAAATCCAGTTAAAATCGTCACCGGAATACGCGAAAAATAGTTTTCATCTAGCATAAAAAAATCCTTGTTAAAAAATTAAGCAAAATCCAACGTAAGCAATAATCGACGTGGTGCATTTTCTGGTAACTTAGGTGATCGATGTACCGCGCCATGTAATTCGTTCCCTTCCCATTTCGATCCTTTAAAGAGTCCTATTGCATAAGTGGGCATAGTTGAAATCACCGCCAAATCAGCGACAATTAAGCCCGATACTTCATCACTTAATCCATCACTTCCACTACCCAATTTACGCCTATCGACAAACACCTCCTCCAACCACTGCGTTCCAATACCACCGTAAGTCGAAATTAATCGGCATGGTACATGGTCAACATGAAATTTAGGACACATCGCTTTATCAAGGACACTCAAACGCAAGCCCACATGCTCAAGTTCAAACAAATGACTAAAAACATCGATCAAATGTGCAACATCAGCGCAAAAATCGTCATACCCCTCAAAATGCAGATATGACGGCAACAGTGTGTTGATATCCAATGTGGCAATCGACATAATTTGCGTCAGACTGATGTCTTGCTCAACTGCCAGTAACTGCGCAATAAACGCCTCTACTGAAGCTGACATTTCACGCGAAACAATACACATATTGACATCGGATTGATAAATTTTCGTCAGTGCACTCAGTTCATTAGAAAGTACGGCATGTGAATAAGACTGTAACGCAACATTAATAGCAGGAATTTCAAGCATAAAAAAATCACTCAAGTTGAAGAAACTGTTCAAAGACAATAATGGACTGCATAAACATAATGCCTGAGGCAAAAATGGTTGTTTGACCAAATAAATTGAGGAGCGTTGAATGTTGATGCAGTGCTGGAATCATGTCAGTGGCGGCAATGTAAATAAATCCACCAGCGGCAATTGGCAATAAAAACACCAGTGAAGACTCCGCAACTTGACTCAGTATTAGCGTAAATAGAGCGCCTACTACCACCGTCAACGAGCAATAAAAATTATAGATAACGGCTTTTTTAGGCGAAAAACCGCCATAAATTAACGCGCCCACATCACCAATTTCTTGCGGAATTTCATGTGCAATAATCGCAAAAGCGGTCGTTACGCCCAGAATAGGGTCTGTTAAAAAGCTCCCAGCAATTAACACCCCATCCACAAAATTATGAAGCGCATCACCCACTAAATTCATTTTTGCCATGGGTTGAATCGCATTGATATCTATCTCGCTAAAATCCACTTGATGGTCATGTCGCCAGCGCACAATTTTTTCCAAGACAAAGAAAACAAAAACTCCCATTAAGGTCATCAAACAAACCCTTGAAACCGAACCTTGCCGTTCAACCGCATCAGGAATCAAATGAATAAACGCATCACCTAATAAAACACCAACCGCCAACGCCACTAAATAAGGGACAATTTTTTGTAATTTAGCAGGCTCAATCCACAGCACAAACAAGCCGCTTAATGAACTAAAACTCACCAGAAGACTTGCGCCAATAACGCTCAAAGTGATGTCTGATATCGCGCTCACAGCGATACCTCAAACAAATTGGGGGCGATAGCCATTGTTTTGTTTGATGAAGAATAAACAAAATGTGCAAATGAATGCGATAGCCAACTCACCAATCCGTAACTCATTAATCCGCAAACAATAAGCAACAATACTCGTTCTAAAACGGTCACTGTCTTCATGCGA
>ERZ1034361.1790-NODE-1790-length-10852-cov-4.642042_pt1 | contig 10852 bp, 10 predicted proteins | sample MGYA00520617_ERZ1034361 | MGnify/ENA primary metagenome ERZ1034361 (study PRJEB33736, sample SAMEA104284507) | Azolla filiculoides | biome: Urban; feature: Water surface; material: Ditch water | place: Netherlands | collected 2015-10-28 | depth 0-0.1 m ... | reverse complement strand
TCAAGAATCATGTTCGAGTAACCGCCGTCGGTCCACTCGAAAATGCGGTGGGTGTAATCCCAGTAGTCTTCCAGCGACTCGCCCTTAACGGCGAAGACCGGCGTGCCTTGTGCAGCAATCGCGGCAGCGGCGTGGTCCTGCGTCGAGAAGATGTTGCACGAGGCCCAGCGTACTTCGGCACCCAGTGCTTGCAGGGTTTCGATCAGCACGGCGGTTTGAATGGTCATGTGTAGCGAACCGGTGATGCGGGCGCCACGCAGTGGCTGAGTGGCGGCAAATTCTTCGCGGATCGCCATCAGGCCAGGCATTTCGGTTTCGGCAATCAGAATCTCGCGACGGCCCCAATCGGCCAGCGACATATCGGCAATGACGAAATCTTTTTGTGTTGCGTTCATAGAGCTTCCTTTTCCCTAAAGCAAAGCGGGCGTGAATCAGGCAAGGAAACCGTTGAACTTGTGTTGCTTATTCTGCGGTCTTCACCTGATCCACCAACCCCGCAGGTTGGTCAGGTGAGCGCAGTTAATCAGTCCGAGCCTGGCAGCAGATGTTTCTGCGTCGCAGCGCTCCTCGGAATGGGGCGAATTGTACCAGAAATTGCGCGAAAAAAATCCCGGACCGCCCAAATAGGCGTCCGGGATCAATGGCTTACCGAGGTTTACAGACCGGCGGCAGCGCGCAGTGCGTCAGCCTTGTCGGTCCACTCCCAGGTGAATTCCGGCTCTTCGCGGCCAAAGTGGCCGTAAGCAGCGGTCTTCGAGTAGATCGGACGCAGCAGATCCAGCGCTTGCACAATGCCCTTAGGACGCAGGTCGAAGTGTTCGGCCACCAGCGCAGCGATCTTCTCATCGGCGATCTTGCCGGTGCCGAAGGTGTTCACCATCAACGACACGGGCTTGGCGACGCCGATGGCGTAAGCAACCTGCACTTCAGCCTTGTCGGCCAGGCCGGCAGCAACGATGTTCTTGGCCACGTAACGACCGGCGTAAGCAGCCGAGCGGTCAACCTTCGATGGATCCTTGCCCGAGAACGCGCCACCACCGTGGTGAGCTGCGCCACCGTAGGTATCAACGATGATCTTACGGCCAGTCAGGCCACAGTCACCGTGCGGACCGCCGACCACAAAGCGGCCGGTTGGGTTGATCAGGTAACGGATCTTGTCGTTGATAAATTCGGCAGGCAGTACCGGCTTGATGATCTCTTCGATCACCGCTTCTTCGATCTGCTTGTGGGTCACGTCAGCATCGTGCTGGGTCGAAACCACTACCGTGTCGATAGCGACTGGCTTGCCATCAACATAACGTACGGTCAGCTGGCTCTTGGCATCCGGACGCAGCCAAGGCAGGCGGCCGTCGCGGCGCAGGTCAGCCTGGCGCTGCATGATGCGGTGTGCGTAGAAAATCGGGAACGGCATCAGCGTCGGGGTTTCGCGGCAAGCGTAACCGAACATCAGGCCCTGGTCACCAGCTCCCTGGTCCAGATCGAGGCCTTCGCCTTCGTTCACGCCCTGGGCAATGTCCGGGCTCTGGCGGTTGATGGCGGTGAGGATGGCGCACGACTTGTAGTCGAAGCCAATGTCGGAGTTGTCGTAACCGATGCGGCGCACGGTGTCTTGTGCGATTTCGCGGTAGTTGATGTGTGCCGATGTGGTGATTTCACCGGAGATGACGACCAGGCCGGTCGACACCAGTGTTTCGCAGGCAACACGGGCTTTAGGGTCTTCGGCCAGGATGGCGTCGAGGATGGCATCAGAGATCTGATCCGCAACTTTATCGGGATGGCCTTCCGAGACGGACTCGGATGAAAAGAGAAACTCGCTCATTTGAATACTCCAGAAACAACAAATCCCCGGTGGACTTGTTCCGGCGATGCATTGCCGGTGGGGCGTGTCCTGCTCCGGGGATCGGTTCGAGCGAGGGACGCTTTAGCAGATTCGGCAGCAGATTTATGCTTGCCCCGCCCTGCAAGTTGTCGTATTAACTCGGCGGTCTGCGATAATTGTGGATGTAAAAGCCATTTGCGTCAATAGCCTGCAATAGTTCGTCTTATGTCTCGATTACAAACGCCTGACAATCTGTCGTTGAAGCATCGTTGCTACCTGAGCCTTGTTCGTGCGCTGGCGCGCTTGCCGTTGCCGGTGCTCCAGAGTATCGGTGGTGTAGTTGGGCGGTTGGTTCACCGGTTCTCTGCAGGGCATCGCCGCTATTTTGATGCCAATCTGGCGCAGGCGGTGGGACCCGAATTAGCGCAACAGATTTCTGTACGTACGCAAACCGAAGGGGGTAAGACGGTTTTTGAGTTGCCCTGGCTCTGGTTGCATCCGCGTGAACAAGTCCTTCAAACCTTGCGCAGCGTAGAAGGTTGGCAGCATGTGCAGGCTGCGCGGGCCAAGGGGAAGGGCATTCTGTTTTTAACGCCACACCTGGGTTGCTTCGAGATTACGGCGCAGTACGCCGCCAGCCAGCCAGATGCCGCGCCCATTACCGTATTGTTCCGACCCCCTCGGCAGCGTTGGGCGGAATCGATACTGCGTTACGGCCGCACACGCGAAGGCATGCAGATTGCCCCGGCAGATTTATCGGGCGTGCGCCGTTTGATTCGTGCACTCAAATCCGGTGAGTCCGTAGGGTTGTTGCCGGATCAGGTGCCAGCGGCCGGCCAGGGCGCCTGGCTGCCCTGGTTTGGCAAACCGGCCTACACCATGACCCTTGCCGCCCGATTGGCGCAAACAGGTGCCAGCGTAATTTTTGCGTACGCAGAACGATTGCCTGAAGGGCGTGGTTTTATACTGCGCTGCCGTTCGCCGCTGAGCCCTTTGCCGGTGGATGATCTTGAGGCAACAGCCGCCGAAATCAATCAAGAACTGATGCAGCTGATATCCTGTTGCCCGGAACAATATCTTTGGGGCTATAACCGGTATAAGACCCCGCGCGGTTCGAATGAACAACCGCCTGAAATGACTGCTTATGAACAATCAACGTCCACCGATCACGCTTAAAACACTACCCAGCTGGCTGCTTATTGCGCTGGTCTGGTTGATTTCCAAATTACCCCTCCGCGTCATTCGCATGATCGGCGCGTTTTTGGGCACCATTCTGTGGGCACTGGCACGTCAACGGCGTTTTGTGGCGCTCACGAATCTGCGTCTCTGTTTTCCGGATATGCCGGATAGTGAGCGCAAGAAACTCGTGTTCAAGCATTGCATCCGTTTCGCGCAGGCCGTATTGGATCGTTCGCTGTTGTGGTTTGCTTCCGAGAAGCGTATTCGCCGTATCGTCCGCCAGCATAACGAAGAGCGACTTTATAGCGATGATGGCCGCCCAACGCTGGTGCTGGCACCGCACTTTGTGGGTCTGGATGCTACCGGCACGCGTGCTTCGATGATGGGGCCATGGATCAGCATGTATGCCAAGCAGAAGAACCCGGTGCTCAACTACATGCTGTTGCATGGGCGTAGTCGTTTCACGAATCCGGTGCTGGTGTCTCGCCTGGATGGTTTATTGAAGGTCGTGAAGGCCATGAAGCGCGGTACGCCGTTCTACTATTTACCCGATCAGGACTTTGGTCCGAAGGATGCGGTTTTTGCGCCGTTTTTTGGTTTTCCGGCAGCGACTGTGACGGGTGTATCGCGCCTGGCGCAGTTGACTAACGCCCGGGTAATCGCGATTGTTTCCAAGATGGTGCCGGATGGTTACGAGTCTTATTACACCGAAGAATGGGAGAACTTCCCAGGCGCTTCAGTCGAAGAAGATACGGCGCGCATGAATCAATTTATCGAGTCATGGGTATTGCAAATGCCAGACCAGTACTTCTGGTTGCATAAGCGCTTCAAGACGCGGCCAGAAGGTGAGCCGAGTGTTTACGGCAAGCACCACCGCTAATTGATTTCGCCGGCCTATAATCGACGCATGAAACTGAAATTCTCCAAAATGCATGGCCTCGGTAACGACTTTGTCGTGCTGGATGGCGTGCGTCAGCAAGTCTCGTTGAGCACCGAACAGATTCGGGCGTTAGGCGATCGCCATAGGGGCGTGGGGTTTGACCAGATGCTTCTGGTTGAGCCGGCACAAGCGCCGGGCGCTGATTTCCGTTACCGGATTTTTAATGCCGATGGTAGCGAGGTGGAGCAGTGCGGCAATGGTGCGCGTTGCTTCGTACGCTTTGTGCATGATCAGGGTCTGACCAATCAATCAGCGATTGTCGTTGAAACCAAGCGCGGCATCATTCATCCGCGTCTGGAAGCGGATGGTCTGGTCACTGTAGATATGGGGCAGCCGCGTTTTGCGCCGGCAGAAATTCCATTTGAATCCGATTCCGATGCGGCCGAACAGCCTTTGCAATTGCCGGATGGTACGACGCTAACCATTGGCGCTGTCTCGATGGGTAATCCACATGCCGTAACCGTGGTTGAAGATACTGAGATGGCGCCGGTGGCCGTGCAAGGTCCGCAGATTGAAAACCACGTGCGTTTTCCGCAGCGGGTGAATGCCGGTTTTATGCAAGTGCTGGATCGTCACAATATTCGTTTGCGTGTGCATGAGCGCGGTGCGGGCGAGACGCTGGCCTGTGGCACGGGGGCGTGTGCTGCCGTGGTGTCGGGTATCCGCCGTGGTCTACTGGATTCGCCGGTACGCGTACAAACGCATGGTGGTGATTTGAATATTGCCTGGGCTGGCGCTGGTCAGCCAGTCATCATGACGGGTCCTGCCGTCACCGTATTTACTGGAGAGATCGAGCTATGAGTATGTCGCCTGAAGCCGTGCTGGAATTCCTGAAGTCGCACCCGGAGTTTTTTGAAGAGCAGGCCGAATTTTTCCATCAGGTAGAGATTGCCCATCCTTATAGTGGCCGCACCATTTCTCTGGCTGAACGCCAGATGATTACCCTGCGTGAAAAGAACCGTCTGCTGGAACATCGCCTCGGCGAACTGCTGGGTGTCGGTGAAAGCAATGATGCGCTGGGTGCACGCATGCACCAACTAACAGTGGCACTTGTGGGCGCCGGACGCCTGGATCAGATTGTGGGTACGGTACTCAAGTCGCTGGCCGAAGATTTCAGTGTGCCGCAAGCGCGTTTACGTTTGTGGGGTGAGGGCGCGGCGAATCTCGGCCATGATGCTTGTACGCCGGTAAGCGCAGAATTGATCAAGGAAGTCGCGGGCATGCACCATCCGGTAACGGGCAGTGTGCGCACGGGTGAAGTGGCCGCATGGTTTGGTAGTGAGGGTGAAGAAATTTCATCTATGGCGCTGGTGCCGCTGCGTTTTGAAGATCAGACGCTGGGCTTGCTTGCCATGGCATCTGGCGATGCAGAACGTTTTGTTGCCGGCATGGGCACCGCCTATATCGAGCGTCTGGGCGATGTGATTGCGGCTGCGCTGGCGCGCGTATTGCGCGGCTGATTTGCAGTAAGCCATGGCTGATCCTGAACCATCTTCGGTATCAGCCCCCTTGTGGCCGGGTGCCGAGGATTGGCTGGCAGAACTTCGAGATCAACGGCGCGTATCGCCGCATACCTTAAGTAATTACGAACGGGATTTGCGCCGCTTACAATCATTGGCAGGTAACGCAACACCCGCAGAACTCACCGCGCTGGATTTGCGCCGCTTTGTCGGACGTCTGCACGCCTCCGGTTTGTCCGGTCGTTCGATTGCTCGATCTTTATCGGCCTGGCGCGGATTACTCCGTTGGTTGGCGCGTCGTGGTGTGCTGGATGCCAATGTGGCTGAAGGTTTGCACGCACCAAAGCACCCCAAGCGATTGCCCGATGCCTTGTCGGTGGACGAAGCTTTTCGTCTCCTTAATCCTGTGGCGAAGACCGAGACAATGAGTCAGAACCCCGAGCGTGAGCAAGTGCTGCAGTGTCGGGATCAGGCCATCTTTGAATTGTTTTATTCCTCGGGCATCCGCTTATCAGAGCTGGTGGGGCTGGATATGAGTTGTTTAACCGATCTGCGCCAGGGGGAAGTGCGCGTACTGGGTAAGCGCAATAAAACGCGCGTCGTCCCTGTAGGGAAAACTGCGCAAGCAGCCGTAGAAGCCTGGCTGGCGGTGCGCCCTCGGTTGCTTAAAACAGCGGACGAGGCGGCCCTGTTTCTAGGGCAGCAAGGCAGGCGAATTACCCCGCGCACTATTCAGTTGCGTTTGAACCAGCACGGACAGCAGCAAGGATTGCCGCAGCGTGTGCATCCGCACCAGTTGCGCCACTCGTTCGCAACCCATATGCTTCAGGGCTCCGGTGATCTACGTGCGGTTCAGGAGATGCTCGGCCATGCCAGCATCGCCTCGACACAGGTCTATACCCACCTCGATTTTCAGCATTTGGCACAGGTCTATGATCAGGCGCATCCCCGTGCACACCGCAGTAAAGACGCGATGGCGCAAGCCGATGCCAGCCGCTTTAACCCCGAACAAGAAGACAACCAATAATATGACCGCTACGCTGATCTTAAATTCCGGAAAGTCCGGTTCTGTACGCCGTCGCCATCCCTGGATTTTTGCAGGGTCGGTGGCCACGCTTAAAGGCCGCGCCCGCTCCGGCGATACAGTCATTGTTGAAGATGAGCATGGCGTTGCCATGGGTCGGGCGGCTTGGAGCCCGGAATCAAAGATTCGCGCCCGTGTCTGGACTTTTGATGCCACAGAGACCGTTGATCATGCGTTCTTCAAGCGTCGTGTGGCGCAGGCTGTGGCGCGTCGCGCCGGATGGAAAGCGCTGCGTGGCGAGCAAGCTGAACCCGCAGGCGAACGCTTGATTCATGGCGAAGCTGACGGTCTACCGGGCGTTATTGCCGATCGCTATGGCGATACGGTGGTGTTGCAGCTCACCAGCGCTGGTGCCGATGCCTGGCGCGAGGCAATTGTGGCCGGCATTGTGCAGGCGACAGGTTGCCAGCAGATTTATGAGCGCTCCGATTCCGATGTGCGTAAACTTGAAGGCCTGGAACCGGTAACCGGTTGGGTCGCTGCCAAGGGATTAAATGAAGCGCCTGCCAATGCCTTCCCGCAGATTGATGAGCATGGTGTGCGCTTTGGCGTCGACGTAGTCGGTGGCCACAAGACGGGTTTCTATCTGGATCAACGCGATAATCGGATGATGCTGCGCGCATTGGCGCAGGGCCGTCGTGTACTCAATTGCTTCTGTTATACGGGCGGTTTTTCATTACAAGCGCTCGCGGGCGGCGCAGCCTCAGTAATGTCGATTGACTCATCGGGTCCGGCGCTTGAGCAAGCTAAAGCAAATCTTGCGATGAATCCGCATCTGGATGCGAGCCTTGCCGAATGGCGAGACGCCGATGTATTCCAGGCGCTGCGCGATTACCACAAGGCAGGTGAGAAGTTTGACCTCATCGTTTTAGATCCGCCGAAGTTCGCGCCATCAGCCGCGCATGCCGACCAGGCCGCACGCGCCTACAAAGATATCAATCTGTTCGGTTTCAAGTTGCTGGCACCGGGTGGTTTGATGATGACCTATTCTTGCTCGGGTGGTATCGGTGTCGAGTTGTTCCAGAAGATCGTTGCGAGCGCTGCATCCGATGCAGGGCGGGATGCACGTATTTTGCGCCGCCTGATGGCCTCGAGTGACCACCCCGTTGGATTAGCGGCACCTGAGGGCGAATACCTGAAAGGTTTGCTGATCGAAGTCTCCTGATGGGTTCTGTCGCACCGGTTTCGAAAGCACGCTTGTGGGCGGTGGTAGGCATTGTCGTGCTGTCATTGCTCTGGGGCTACACATGGGTCATGGCTAAACAGGCATTGAGCTTTGCGCCGCCGTTTACATTGACCTTTATGCGCGTCTTTGGCGGCGCGGTTGCCCTATTTCTTGCGTTAAAGATATTGCGTCAGCCGCTGAAACTGCAGGCGCCGCGTGCAGTCGTATTAATCAGCTTGTGTCAGGTGGCGGGTTTTATGCTGCTCCAGACGTTCAGCCTGAAGTTCGGCGCCGCCGGCAAAACCGCTGTATTGGTTTACACCATGCCCATCTGGACCTTGCTGTTGGCTTGGCCGATGTTAGGTGAGCGTGTGCGTGGCGCGCAATGGCTGGCAGTGATCGGCATCCTGGCGGGATTGGTCTTGATTATCGAACCCTGGCATCTGCAGGCCGATTGGCTCAGCAATAGCCTGGGCATCGGTGCCGCGATCTGCTGGGCCATGGGTACAGTACTGGTTAAACAGTTGCGTAGCCAATCAGCCGTTAATCTTTTGTCATTAACCGCCTGGTCAAATCTCATCGGCAGTGTGCCAGTAGGTTTGATTGCGGCTGTAGCCGACGAACCTCCGGTGCTGTGGACCTCTGAGTTCATTGGCATCATGCTCGTACTCACTTTGATCAGCACGGCCTTCTGCTGGTGGCTCTGGACGTCGATTCTGGATCGCGTACCCGCCTGGGAGGCAAGCCTGCTGGTTCTGGGTACGCCGGTGATCGCGATTATCTCTTCACGCGTGATTTTGCATGAGGGTTTCAGCGAGTATGAAATTGCAGGTATCCTGCTCATCGGTGCCGGTTTGCTGTTGCTATCTTTTGTCAGCTGGTGGCTTGAGCGCCGTCTATCCGCCAGAAATTAACGAGTCATGGAACTATTCATCCGCATTCTTGAAGTGATTTTCCCGGTTATTGCCGTTGTTCTGGTGGGGTTCTGGGCGGGCCGAAAAAACAAGCCGGAAATGATGGTCGCTAACCGACTCAACATGGATTACTTCACGCCAGCGATGGTATTTACGGTCATGGCAGGCGGCGACTTTCATATTCGAGAATATGTCTGGTTGGCCGGGGGCGCTGCGGTCTCGATTTTTGCGTGTGGGGCGATTGGCTATCTCACGGCACGCGGTCTGCGCGAAGCACCCAAAACGGTGGGGATGCCCATCATGATTAACAACAGCGGCAATTTGGGTATCCCGCTCGCGCTATTAGCGTTTGGCAAAGAGGGTATGGCCGCAGCCGTTGTGTTGTTTCTGGTGTCTAACACCATTCATTTCATCATCGGCCCCTGGATCCTGGATCCTAAAGCACGCATTAGCGACGTCTGGAAGATTCCGATGATTCAGGCAGCCGCCCTTGGACTTGTCTTCAACGTCATGCAGATCCACCTGTGGCAGCCCTTGATGTTTGCCATCCGCATGCTGGGTGATATATCGGTGCCGCTTATGTTGTTTGCCTTGGGCGTCCGCCTTTGTGACGTCAAATTCTCTGAAAGCACGGCCAGTTTGGTGGCGGCGGTGGTGCGCCCGCTGGCTGGGATGGGCACGGCAGCCTTGGTTGGTTGGGCGTTGGGTCTTTCCGAGGCCTTTATTGCCCAGTTGATTTTGTTTGGCTCGTTGCCGCCGGCTGTGTTGAACTATATGTTTGCCGAGCGCTACAACCAGGAACCACAAAAAGTGGCCTCGATTGTGATGATCGGAAACATCGCTGGCTTAATCTTTATTCCGCTAGCCTTACTTATCGTTCTACCGCGCTAAGGCTAGCGCGGTAGCGCAGCCTTAAAACTTGATGACTTGCTCGCCCGCGTAAAGGCTTTCGATGGTTTCACGTGCGCGTACCAGATGCGTCTTGTCACCATCGATCAGAATTTCTGCGGCACGCGGACGAGTGTTGTAGTTCGAACTCATCACCATGCCGTAGGCACCTGCTGATAGCACTGCTAACAGGTCGCCCTGTTGTAGCGCCAATGGACGCGCCTGGCCGAGGAAGTCACCCGTTTCACAAACCGGGCCAACGATGTCATAGGTACGGGCATCGCCTGCATGTGGTGTGACGGGCACGATGTCATGCCATGCCTCATAGAGTGCCGGGCGTGCCAGATCGTTCATCGCCGCATCGACAATAGCGAAGTGTTTATCTTCACCATGCTTCAGATACTCCACCTTGGTCAGGAGTACGCCGGCATTGCCGACCAGGCGGCGACCCGGTTCCAGCAGAACGCGTAGACCGCGACCCTGTAGTCGGTCGAGTAATGGGCGCAGATAGTCTGCAACAACCGGTTCAGTTTGGCCTTCGTGATAGTAGATGCCGAGGCCGCCACCTAGATCGATATGGTGCAGGTGAATACCTTCGCTCTTCAGTGTATCGACGAGCGGCAGGATGCGTTCCAGCGCCTCCACGAAAGGCGAAGGATCGAGCAATTGGGAACCGATGTGGCAATCGATACCGGTTACTTCGATGCTCGGCAGAGATGCCGCATGGCGATATAGCGCCAGTGCATCTGTGATCGGAACGCCAAACTTGTTTTCTTTGAGGCCCGTCGAAATATACGGGTGTGTTTTAGCATCCACATCCGGATTTACTCGCAGGCTGATTGGTGCGCGCTTGCCGATACGGGCAGCGACAGCTGAAAGGCGATCCAGCTCGCTGGCGGACTCTACGTTAAAACAGAGGATGCCCGCATTCAGTGCGGCGATCATTTCATCTTCGGTTTTGCCAACGCCCGAGAAGACCACTTTCTGTGGGTTGCCACCGGCTGCGATCACACGCGCCAGTTCGCCACCAGAGACGATATCAAACCCCGAACCGAGTTGTGCAAATAAGCTCAGCACCCCGAGGTTACTGTTCGATTTAACCGCAAAGCAGACCAGACCCTCCTGGCCAGCAGGGTGGGCGGCAAGGGTGTCGGCAAATGCGTTGTACGCATCAGTCAGTGCGGCGCGGGAATACACATAGGCCGGTGTGCCGAAGGTGTCGGCGATATTCGTCAGGCTGCAGTTCTCAAAATGCAGCTGCTGGTCTCGGTCATTCAGGTGGCGGCTGTGCGGAAATTGGCGTTGCGACATAGTCAGGCAGTCTGGAAAAATCAGAAGGAGTCAGAGAGCATGGCGGCAGGTGATGCCGTGCTGGGGTTATAGAGTGCTTCAGCCGGAATGGT
>ERZ1034361.1789-NODE-1789-length-10852-cov-11.656984_pt1 | contig 10852 bp, 10 predicted proteins | sample MGYA00520617_ERZ1034361 | MGnify/ENA primary metagenome ERZ1034361 (study PRJEB33736, sample SAMEA104284507) | Azolla filiculoides | biome: Urban; feature: Water surface; material: Ditch water | place: Netherlands | collected 2015-10-28 | depth 0-0.1 m ... | reverse complement strand
CCCGCCACCATCCGCAATGTGATGTCCGACCTGGAAGAGCTGGGCCTGATCGCCAGCCCACACACCTCGGCCGGGCGCATTCCGACCAGTCGGGGCTATCGCCTGTTTGTGGACACCATGCTCACGGTGCAGCGCGATGGTCTTGAAACGCCTGCGCTCACGCCTGATCAGCCGCAAAAGGTGATCGCCAGCGCCGCCAATCTGTTGTCCAACTTGTCGCATTTTGTGGGCGTGGTCATGACACCGCGCAGACCGTCCGTGTTTCGCCACATCGAGTTTTTGCGATTGTCCGAGCGCCGTTTGTTGGTGATCATTGTTTCCCCGGAGGGCGATGTTCAAAACAGGATCTTGTTGACGGAGACGGACTACTCCCAAAGCCAGTTGCTGGAAACCTCGAATTTCCTCAACTCCCACTACGCCGGTATGGCCATTGAGCAGGTGCGCAGCCGGGTGCAGCAAGAGCTGGTGAGCCTGCAAAGCGAAATCGCCACGCTCATGCAAGCCGCCGTTCAGGTCAGCACCGAGGCGCTGGCCGAAGACCAGAACGAAGTGGTGATTGCCGGTGAGCGCAACTTGCTGTCGGTGAGCGATTTTTCCAGCGACATGGGCCATTTGCGCCGGGCGTTTGACCTTTTTGAGCAAAAAACCCAGCTCATGCGCCTTTTGGATGTGTCCAGCCAGGCCGAAGGCGTGCGCATCTATATAGGAGGCGAAAGCCAGATCGTGCCCATGCAGGAGCTGTCGGTCGTCAGTTCGCCTTATGAGGTCGATGGCCAAATTGTGGGCACCTTGGGCGTGATCGGCCCGACCCGCATGCCCTACGACCGGATGATCCAGATCGTCAACATCACCTCCCGCTTGGTCAGCAACGCGCTGAGCCAGTCCAAATAAGCGACCCTACTACAATGCGTGCCTGTAGTGGGGCGTTAGCTCAGTTGGTTAGAGCAGAGGACTCATAATCCTTTGGTCCACGGTTCAAGTCCGTGACGCCCTACCATTTCAAGCATTTCGGCATGAGGCAACGTGATCAATTCCCTCGTGGCGCATTAGAATGCACTGCTTATGGAGACGACTTCTGCCTCAGGCGCTCAAGTGACGACCTCTTCCCGCAGTGCCCCGATTCAGTGGTTGGGTGTGCAGTGGCAAGGGGGGTTTTACTCTGTGCCATTGACGGAAATTTGCGCCGTCTTTAGGGCTGAACATACCGAGCATTTGGCTGAGAAAAAAATACTTGATATTGAAATTCATGCTGGTGCAGCGGTTTTTGTAAAGCCATTTCCAACCTGCTTTGATCTCTCTCCATTTCCCCAAGACATGAGCTTGGACGAGGAACGTCGATGGGTTGTGGTGTTGAACTCTCTAGGGCATTCTCAAATCGGTTGCCGGGTTCATCAAGTGGTGGGGCCTTTTTGGGCCGATGCTTTGTCAATGCGTGTGCTGCATGCGGGACGCGATTGGGTGCGTGTGCACCCTTGCGACGTAACCGATGCTTGAAGCTAGAAAACTCAGTGATAAATTGCAAAGCCATGCCCATGGCGGCGTTTGGTTTCTTTTATCAATGCTCAGTTTGTGTTTGGCAACTGTCTTGATGCTGAGTGTGTGGTTGGGTACCGTTTTTGAACCACCCAGAACGGATCCGTCACAAGAGAAAATGGTTCAAGATCATGCCAAAGCTGTCGAGGCTATCGGCAAGTTGGCAGTTTATCTGTCTGATGACCAAGAGCTGACTGCCGAATTATTCGAGCAATTTTCGGCACTTCGTGTGCCACTCGAGAAATTCGCTCAAACTTCTGCCAAAGGTTTGCATGCAGACGCTCAGTCGCGAGATCCAGGGAGTTGGCCTGGCCGTGCAAATTTGATGCTGGATGACCTCAAAATATTACTCAACGCCAAAGAGCCATTGTTGAATGTATTGAGTTTGCGAGAGTCCTTGATCAAGCTTTACAAGCCCAAGGGCCCTGTCAATCCTTTGCGGTTTCCTGAGCTGTCGGCTACACGCGGTTTTTATTTGACTTCTTTGGAATGGGCGCAGGCAGTCATGCCTGATGTGTCTGCTCCAAAAATGACTTGGGCTTTGCTGGCCAAAGGTAAGACTTCTTGGCGTCAACTCAACAGCCAGGTGGCCGCTTTGGATGCGGAAGTCAAGCTGGAGGATGACACGGGTCGTGGAAAAATAGCCCAAGATCTGTTGGCCGCATTGTCTCAAAATGATCTTTTGCAGCAAATACGGAACTCTGAATTTTTGTGGACTCAAGCTTGGCTGGCTCAAGGCCGTATGCTCATTTCTGTCGACAAGCTGCCTCCATTGCCACAGACAGAGCCAGCGCCTGTTGATTGGACTTGGGGGCGGTTGGCATATCCAGGGTCCACAGCGGAGGGCGTGCGTGCAAGCGTGGTCTCTGTGTTTCTGGCTTTGGTTTTTACGCTCTTAGGGTATTTTGCTCGACGACGTCGTTTGCTTGGGCTATCGGATCAGTGGTTGTCCTTGACGCAGAAGTTTGAAAATGCGGTCCGTGGAGTGGATGCACCTTTGGTTACGGTTGTTGCAAGAGTTGAGGCACTATCGTCCGAGTTCGTTCCTTTGATGGCGCAACTGAGGGCATTGCGAGAATGGAGTCAAGCATCACCAGCCAGTCGTAGTCTTGAAGAAGACGTTTGGGTTTCGGCAGCACGCATGCAAGCAGACCTTGAAAGTGAGCTGATGTTGCTGCGCGAGAAGCTTCTGAATATTCACCTTCACTTTTGCAATGGAACAACCCGAGAAAATTTGGTTTATGACCTTGCCTTTACAACGGAAGCTGTAGACACCGTTTCAGAGTCAGCAAGAAACTTGGGGCGTTCTTTTGTTTTGCTTAAAGAGAGCTTGCGTCAAGACAAGGCGGTAGACAACGATCAGGAAATGGATGCGGTAATTCGTCAAGTCGATGGGTTGAAAAATGTGGCCAAACGCGTGGCGATCCATCTGCAAGAGTTGTCTGGAAGACTGAAAGTTGCAGTGGAGGACGTTCCTGAAGGTCGACGATTTGATGCATTGCCCCAAAGAGATGAGCAGGGGAGGTTGCGTGTCGACACCCAAATTTGAACACTTTTCCTTGGTTGCTGCTGATGCTGAGCGGAGCTTGGATGGTTTGGCGCACAGCCTGCGTCGTGGGCCTGCAGGCATGACCCAAGGTGCATTGCACTCCAGGGATTTGTCCGGAGCCTTGTCCACGCTAGGGCTGGATACGGCAGCTGGCTTGGTGGATGATGTCGCTCGTCAGATGACATTGGGGCAACCCAGTGTGTTGGATGTTGCTCAAGGCTTGTTGCCCCTGATTGCGCAGGCAGTCAAAGATATTCAGCTCGGACATGTCCCAGAGTCGGATGAACAACTGGAAACTTGGGGGCCTTGGTCTTCAAGGCTTCAGGTTGTGGTTTCTCGTGATGCTGTGCCGCTCAGAAATTTCGAGGCGGTGGTGCCCAAAGCGCAGCCTGAGACGGTGTCTTTTTCGGTGCCTTCAGATGCGTTGGATGCATCAGCTGGATCTCCTGTGCCGGGGGCGCCCGTTGCGCAGGTGGTGGGGGCGTCCGATCCTGGATTCCAGGCGCTGCGAAAGCAGGGGCTGAACCTGATTCAAAGTGCTCGGATAGTCAATCAACGAGATGATGAGCGCACGGTGCGTCAGGTTGATGCATTGCTCAGTGAACTTCAGGATTGGTCTTTGCGGGTAGGGCAGTTGCCCCTGTCTAATTTGTTTCCTCAGTTTTCACATGAGCTGATCGATGTTTGGTTAGATGCTGATGTGCTTGATTGCCTTGAGCCATTGCGAGTTATTGGCGCACGTTCGGTCAAGGTGCAAGCTCAATCTCGTAGTTTGATCATTTATCTAGATTTGCAAGATCTGAGCTTGTCTGATCTGGAATACCAGCAGATGGGCCATTGCATGCTTTCAGTGTCTGGCCAGATCAAGCGCTTGGAACACGGTTGCCGACTGGTTTTCCCGTGTAGTTTGACGCGCATGCGTGCTGTTCCATTCATTCTCAAGGAACAGCGTTATGTTGTTGGCGGAGCGCAGTTCATCCAATTTCAGCCAGACACCCAAGATGCAGGTGCTGCAGGCAGTCTGATTTTGCGAGCGGGTGTTGACAACAAGTCTTTGCAAGTGGATCGTGTTTTGCCTGCCGAAAACATGAATTTGTTTGAATTACCAGTCGGTATTGAGCGGCCAGATTGGCTGTCGGGTGTAGCACTTGACGGCACGGGGGAAATCTATTTTTGCGTTTCTCCCCAATGAAGACGGTTTATTTCATCCGCATTTTTTTGATATTGTTCGTCGGTGCATTGACCACAGTGGCTCAAGCGCGCTGGCCATTGCAGGCGCGAGAGGCTGTTAACCAATTTTTGATTGATCATTCCTCTTTGCAGGGGCGGGAATTTTCTGTCCAATGGACACACTTGCGTGTAGATCTGCCCGTCTGCTCGAAATCGCCACGGGTCATGTTGCAAGGGCGTGATCGAGCCTGGGGGCAGGTTTTTTTAACTTTAAGATGCGATGATGCTCGTGGTTGGACGCGGCCAGTGGGTATTTATGTGGCCGTGAAGGGCCGTTACCTGGTGGCATCGCATGCTCTGCGTACCGGGCAGCGCATGACGGCTGCGGATTGGCAATGGGCTGAAGGCGACTTAGCGAAAATTTCTGAGTTGATGGTAGAGGACCCTGACCAGCTCAAAGACCTCGAGTTGATTCGTCCTCAGCAAGCAGGAACCCCTCTTCGGCTAAACGATTTCAAGTCAATGACCGTAATCAAGGCAGGAGATCAAGTTCGGGTGACGTTGCTCGGGCGTGGTTTTGCCGTCAGCGCAACAGGTCAGGCCTTAACTGATGCGGCTGTCGGTGGTACAGTTCGGGTTCGTACATCAGAGGGGAAAACTCTGCAGGGTACAGCGATTTCCTCCGGATCGGTGGATGTTTTGCTGGAATAAGGTCAAACATGGTTCTCAAAATTAACGATGTTCGAGGATTGGGACAACCCCAGGCGCCAGGCCTGAGCGGTGGCTCGTCTGCCGTACCTTTGAAACAGTTTGAAGGCGGTAGAGCCGAGCCAGCGGTCCGCATCGGTCTTAGCGAAGCCGCCAAATCCACGCAAGCCTTGCCATTGGCTGTAGCTGCTGATGGACCCGATATGGAGCTGGTTCAGGAGATTCGACAACGGATTGCTCAGGGCACTTTCGAGATCGATTACCAAAAAGTCGCTAACAACCTTTTGGGCAACGCCGTGGCTGCTATTCGGGCTAGCCGCCAATGAAACCGTTCTTTTCATGAGCGCTACTGTCAGCGACTTGGTCGAGCAAGTTGCTCATGCCGTAGCGCAACTGCGCACCACCCTTGAAAAACATGAGTTGCCTGGTTTAGAGGCAGCTATTTTGAAGGCGCAACAGGCCTTGCAGAGCCTCGAAAATTTCCCTGGAGGGGTGGATGGCTTGCGTAAAAGGATTGCCATACTCTCCATCGACGAGCAAAAGCTGCTCAATGAACAACTGGAGCAAGCGCGTTCAGACCATCAGATCAACGCCGAGTTGATTCGTCTGGCCTTGCAGCGCAATGCCGCTTTGCAGGCGTATGCCGCACAATCGTCTGCGGCAGCGACCTATTCGAGTGAGGGCGGCGTATCCTTCCTTGGCGGCGGACAGTTGTTGGGGAAGTTCTGATTTTTTTGCAGACACCCCGTCTTAACCGGCTTTTAAGCCAGCTTGTCGATAGTCAATGCTGCACGTATTGAGATCATCGCCTGAGTGTGAAGTTGACTGATGCGGCCGGGGGTCAAGTCCATCACGGCAGCGATCTCGCGATAAGACAGATCTTCTTGGTAGTGCAGGGCCATCATCAGACGTTGTTTTTCTGGAAGATGCTTCAAAATCTCGATGACCTGTTCTATAAATTGATGACCAGAGACTTTTTCAAAGGGGTCTGCAAACGGGTCAGAGGGCAGCAAATTTTCAGGGACGTCATCGATCGGTAGTACATTGACCAAGGTATCTAGTACTTGGTAATAATCATCCATCGAAATGCCTGCTGCCTGAGCTACTTCCTGTTCCGATGGCAGCCGTCCAAAGTTTTGTTGGAGTCGCTGTGTGATTTTTTCCAACTCATCGAGTCGGTCACGTTGATTCCGAGGCAAGATGTCCTCTTTGCGGCAAGCGTCATAAATCGAGCCTCTGATTCGCATGCTTGCGTAAGCTTCGAAGCTCTGATTGGGTTGAGGCTTGTACCGCTGCAAAGCATCCAACAAGCCAGTCATACCTTCCTGGATCAGATCGTCCAGCATCACGTTGGCAGGCAATCGTGAGCCGATCTGCCCCGCAATTTTGCGAACCAAAGGCTGGAACTGTTTGAGCTGCTCGCCCAAATCTTGCTGGTACTTCGCAACCATCTCAACTGATCAATAAGTGATGCAACAGCGCATCTGTCAGATCTGGCATGGTCGTCCACGCATCAGCCAGTGACGCTGACATGAGCTTGGGCTCGGCTGATCCCAGTAATTTGAGGGGTTGATTGAGGTGTGCACTTGCCGTCTGCTCTATCCATTTGATTCCGCTGGTCAGGCGGGTTTTCGAGCCGATCAATATCACACTCCATGATGCGGCAGGACATTGGGTTTGAGCCCGTTGCATCCAGTTCATGGTTTTTTGCAAGGCTGGGCCATCGCATTCCGTGATCACGATGTAGTGCAAGGTTGATCCATAGTGCCGCAAACTTTCGGGGTGTTCTGTGCGACCTGACACGATCATTGAATCAAATCGGACTCCGCTGCCCTCAAGCCGTTGGGCCAAAGTGGCGGTGGGCTGGGCTATGCGTGCCGTATGCAGCGATAAACCATACCAGAGCATGGGCGACAAAGGGGTGACGCTTTTGTCCAATGCCACGTGGCCTTGAAGACTTTTGGATAAATCAAATTTGACTTTGCATGCCAGGGGCCAAGACTCACGTTCCGTTAAATCAATTTCGTCTACCCACATGACTGTGCGACCTTGCTCTGCGAGGGCGTTGCTTAGGCTTTGCGCCAAGGGGAGGCTTAAGGCCGGGCGGGCGGGGCAATGCAGCACATGTATCGGCACATTGTGTTGTCCAAATAAGTTTCTCAACCCCGAGGCTTGATCTTTACTCTCGAGTGTTTGCGCGTTATCCATCACGAAGTCTTGATCCAGTCATTGAGTTGATCGGCCATAAGCAAGGGGATATGCTCATCCGGAATTTCCATGCGGTTGGACAACACTCGTGGGTGCAATGCCCGGTGGCATAAATAAGCGGTATTGGCTTGGCTCAGGTCTTCAGGGACACGTTGACCATTGGCCAAAAACATCAAGGGGAGTTTATGTCGAATCAGGCAATCGAGAACCGGGCCTATTTGTGCTGCCTCATCAGTTTTGGTGATGATGGCTGCAATCAGGGCACGTGTTTGCTCGTTTTGAGACGCTTGCTGATGCATCAAGATGACGTCTTCTTGTGTGCGCAAATCGGTAGTACTGCTCATCACCAAAATCCTTTTCAGTGATGGGGCCCCTTCATGCAGCAGTTGTGATTGCTCCAGCATTTGGATGTCGCGCTGACTCACGCCTGCGGTGTCCAACAAAATCACGCGGCGATCGCCCATGGTACTGAGCTTCGCGGCCAAGTCGTCGCTGTCGCGCAAGGACACGACAGGTACGCCAATGATTTTGGCGTAGACCTTGAGTTGTTCTTGCGCACCAATTCGGAATGTGTCTGTGGTCAATAAGGCCAATTGATCTCGGCCGTAGCGGAGTACGCAGCGAGCTGCAATCTTTGCAATGGCTGTTGTTTTTCCTACCCCGGTTGGGCCGATGAATGCAAATATTCCACCTGGATCGAAGACCGACAGTGGCTCCAGTGTCTGGATCTTGGGCTCTAGCAAGGTCTGCAGGCGATCGACCAGACGCTCATCGGGTGCAGGCGGTTGAGCCATTAGGTCGTCAGCCAGCTCTGCGCAAAGCTGCGGAGAAAAGCCCGCGTTGAGCAAAATCCGCAAGGCTTCGGCTTTGTCACTCGATTGGGCTTGCAGATCGTCCCAAGCTCGGGTCGACAAATGCGTTTGCAGCAACTGCTTGACTTGTGAAAACTCGGCCAACAATTGCTCTACCTGAATGTCTGCTGCGCTGACCTTGGTGGCTGGGGCGCGGGCGGCTTCGGCGGCTGGCTCCAGATCAAAACCAGGGGCATGGCTGGCTGGAGAAGCCCATGTGCCAGGCGCTGGAGGCGATACTGCAGAAAACGCTTGCTTGGTGACTGGTCCGCTGGCATGGTCTTCTTGCCGTTGGGACAGTTTACTCAGCGCTTCTGGCGAAATGGCCACAATTTCCACGCCCTGTGCGGTGTCTCGGGTGGAAAGCACCATGGCATCCCCCCCCACTTGCTGGCGCACCAGCTTGAGCGCTTCGGTGGTGTTGGCTGCAATGAATTTCTGGGGGCCCATATCTCACTCCACATTTATGCCGGACTGGCTTGAGAGCACAAGAAATGCTCGAAACTCAGCTGCGTGTCCAGCGGCAACTCGGTCATGGCCAGCACATGGGCCTGGCTGCGTATTTTCTTGACGATGCGCGCAAACGTTAATCGGGTCCGTGGGTTGCACACAATGACTGGCGGTAAATTCTTGGCTTCCATGGCGTCAACATGGGTTGAAATTTCTTGGACCAGCAGGCGCATTAACGAGGGTTCAATCACGCCGTCTGGTGCTACAGGCGCAGTGCCAATGGCTTGCTCGATCAGTCGCTCAAACTCAGGTTGCACCCCCAATACCCTGGCTTGTCCGCTGTCGCCCAAGGCTTGTTGCACGATGGTGCGGCGCAGCGCCTGACGTACCAAGGGCAAGATGTCCAGAGGGTCGGCGCTTTTGGGGGCATGTTCGGCCGCCACTTCGAGGATGGTGCGCAAATCCTTGACCGGAATACCTTCTTCGAGCAGCAATTGCAATAAGCGTTGGAGCAGGCCCAGCGTGACCACCTTGGGCACAACCTCTTCGACCAGCTTGGGAAAGCTCCCCTTGAAGTGGTCCAGCAGCTCTTGCGTTTCCTGGCGACCCAGCAGCTCATGCGCGTGACGATGAATCAAGGTGTCCAGGTGTGTTGTCATGACCACCGCAGGCTCCACCACCGTGTGTCCTCGGCTGATGGCGACTTCGCGGTTGCCGCGTTCAATCCAGGTCGCTGGCATGCCAAAGGACGGATCGCGTACTTGCAGCCCTGGCATGGGATCTACCCCTTCCGGGGCGATGGCCAGCAGGCGATCGGGCAGGCACTGGCCACGGCCCACCTCACCGCCATAGACCATAAAGCGGTAGGTTTCTGCGGGCAGCTGCAGGTTGTCGCGTATGTGGACCGATGGGGTGAGAAAGCCCACATCGCTGATGAATTTTCGGCGAATGGCGCGGATGCGCTTGATCAGATCGCTGTCTTCGCCTTTGTCAACCAGTGGAATCAATCGATAAGGCAGTTCAAGGCACAGCGGTTCCACAACGGGAACATCGGACCAGTCCAGTTCCTGTCGGGTGGCTTCAGTTTGAGTTTGCACGGCCGATTGATTGGCCGCCGTCAATGCCTTGCGACGAATGAGATAAGCAAGACCGGCAAACATCAATGCAAACGCTAAAAATGTGAAATGCGGCATTCCCGGCAGCAATCCCAGCAAACCCAAAACGCCCCCTGCGACCAGCAAAGCGCTCTGGTTGTTGCTCAGTTGTTTCGACAACTGTTCTGAAAAATCGTCCTCTGTGGCCACTCGAGTGACCAAAATGCCGGCGGCGGTCGAAATGATCAAGGCGGGCACTTGGGCCACCAGGCCGTCACCGATGGTCAGCGTGCCATAAACGGTCAGCGCTTTGCTGAAGCTCAGGTTGTGCGCGATGACCCCCGTAACCAGGCCGCCAATCAGGTTGATCAGCAAAATCATGATGCCCGCCACCGCATCGCCGCGCACAAATTTGGAGGCACCATCCATAGAGCCAAAAAAGTCCGCCTCCTGGGCCACTTCTGCACGTCGCTGCTTGGCCTCTTCTTGCTTGATCAGTCCAGCGTTCAGATCGGCGTCAATGGCCATTTGCTTGCCAGGCATTGAGTCCAGCGCAAATCTTGCAGAGACCTCGGCCACTCGACCGGAGCCCTTGGTGATCACCACAAAATTGATGATCGTGATCACAATGAAAATCACCACGCCCACGGTGAAGTTGCCACCGATCAGAAACTTGCCAAACGCCTCAATGACTTTGCCTGCTGCATCGGTCCCTGAGTGACCTTCAAGCAAAACAATTCGCGTAGAGGCAACGTTCAGCGACAAACGCATCAGCGTTGTCACCAGCAGCAAAGTCGGGAACGAAACAAAGTCTTTGAAATTTTTGATGTTCAACGCTGCGATCAGCACCATGATCGCCATGCCGATGTTCAGTGTGAACAGCAAATCCAGCAACAAAGCAGGCAAAGGCACCAGCATCATCACCAGGATGAGCAGCACCATCACCGGAACGGCGGCTTGGGCCGTGGGCAAACGCAGGCCCGCAAGTCTGGACAAGAAAGAGTTCATCTAAAAGTTCAATTTTTTAGATGTTAACAAGTTATTGAAGTTGAAATCCAGAAAACTGTCATAAAAGACTAAACGCTTTGTGGGGGATGACCGTAACCAGTGCTAAGGGTTGTTGAAAACAGTCCGAATACCCTTTTTTTCCTCCAGGAGCATTTCATGTCTGCTGTTTTGAATACCAACGTAGCCTCTTTGTGGGCCTCCAAAAACCTGCTGGGTGCCCAGAGCAAGCTGGCAGGCTCGGTCGAGCGCCTGTCCTCGGGTCTGCGCATCAACCGTGCACG
>ERZ1034361.1786-NODE-1786-length-10865-cov-3.972933_pt1 | contig 10865 bp, 26 predicted proteins | sample MGYA00520617_ERZ1034361 | MGnify/ENA primary metagenome ERZ1034361 (study PRJEB33736, sample SAMEA104284507) | Azolla filiculoides | biome: Urban; feature: Water surface; material: Ditch water | place: Netherlands | collected 2015-10-28 | depth 0-0.1 m ... | reverse complement strand
CACTGCGGCAAACGTGCTGCACTGCGGCAAACGTGCTGCACTGCGGCAAACGTGCTGCACTGCGGCAAACGTGCTGCACTGCGGCAAACGTGCTGCACTGCGGCAAACGTGCTGCACTGCGGCAAACGTGCTGCACTGCGGCAAACGTGCTGCACTGCGGCAAACGTGCTGCACTGCGGCAAACGTGCTGCACTGCGGCAAACGTGCTGCGGTGCGGCAAACGTGCTGCACTGCGGCGGAGGATACCCGACCCGACGACGGACGACGACGACCGATGATACCCGACACGGACACCTCCCCTCCCGGAGTCACCGAGGCCGACTGACGATGCCCCCTCCCCGAGTCGTCGAGGATGCCTGACGGAACGAGGACCGAGGATGACCCCTCCCGGAGTCACCGAAGAAGCCCCCTCCCTGACTCGCCGAGCGACGCCGCAGGAGGAAAGGAGGGACCGATGCCCCTCCCTGACCGAGCTACGCCAGAAGATCGGTCCAGACCTCCTCCGTGCGCAGCATGGCCGCGAGGATCTGCTCGTCCGTGGCGCTGCCGACCTCCACGCTGATCGTCGCCCAGAAGTTCATCGCTGTCCTCGTGCCGACCTTGATCTGCACGACGAAGTTCACTCCCTCCTCGTCGATTTCTCTGTCGCTCAGCAGAGTCCACTCTTCCCCGAGTTCGTTGGTGATCTGGCGCTTGTACACGATGTCGTCCCTTGTTGCTGCGGGCGGTATTGCCCACAGCAACACTAGCACGGGCGCGGGCATCGGCGCAAGGCCCGCGCCGCCGCCGACGAGGAGGAGGAGGACGCGACGCTCGCGGAGTCCTCGAGGGGAGAGTCCTCGAGAGCGAGAGCGAAGGAGGGAGCGAGCTCTCGCGCACCCCCTCCCCGGACCTCGGCTACGTAAGAGCGAAGAGCCTCCGGTCCCTCTTCCCGTTGTACACGACCGAGTAGAGCTCGGTCCTCCTGCCGAGGTACTCGACCGACACGACTCGGCTCGGAAGATCGTCGCTGTCGTCCAGAGTCACGCGGACCCTGCCGCAGGGCGAGGCGAGCTGGGCTCGCTCGGTCGGCACGAGCAGATACTGCGAGGGACGCTGGCCGGGGCGGGGGGAGACGTTGATTCGGGCCTTGTTGATGGACGGATGGACTGATGCGCGCATGACTGACCTCACAGAGCGCTGAGAACGACGAACATCCCGTAGGATGCGACGAGGAACATGGTGGTGCTGACGACTTCGTAGATGTACTGACGGATCATGGTAGACTCCTGCTGCTGGTGGGCGGTATTGCCCACAGCAACACTAGCACGGGGGCAGGCATCGGCGCAAGCTCCTCGGCGCGGACGAGACGCGACAGTCGCGGAGTCTGCGAGTCCTGGACGGTAATCGAGTCCGCGAGCGAGGACGAGAGGAGCGAGCGAGTTCGATCGCGCGCCCCTCCCCGACTGTCAGCAGTAGCGAGGACGAACCTCGGGGTATCCTTTCGGAGCGTCGCGCTCCTTCCACACCCGGACGACGTAGCTGACGTCGCCGCGCGACGCCCATCCGCGCTGTTGCGGGTAGCGAGCGAGAAGAGTGTCGACGTACACCCGAGCCTGAGGCGCGTCCTCGACGAGGAACGAGCGCTGAGTTCCTGCGATCAGAGTGCCGACGTCGTACCACCAGCCTCCCTCCTCGGATCCGCCGAATGCCCTGTCGTTCTCGTAGAGCGCGACGGTGACGTACTCGGCGTCGCGCATCTTGGGGCCGGGCAGCGTCGCACGGCAGCTCTCGTTCGGGCAGTAGTCGTCGTCGTATCCGTCGGTGTGCGGCGTGGAGGTCTTCAGTCCGCACGCGAGACACGTGTAGACAGGAACGGTACGGTCAAAGAGGTCGATCATGGTCTGGTCCTTGCTGCTGGGGCGGTATTGCCCACAGCAACACTAGCACAGGCGCACACTTCGGCGCAATATCCTGCGCTATCGGTGCGACAGCGCACTCGAGGAGTCAGCGACTCCAGGACTCAGCGAGAGTAGACGCGAGAGAAAGAGAGGGAGCGCGATCGTTCTCGCACCCCCTCCCCGGACTTCAGTCCTCGCTACATACCCATCTCGTCGTCTCGGCGACCGAGCGGATCGTAGTCCATGCTTCCGTCCTCGACCCACGGACCGTCGTAGTCCTCCTGAGTCAGATCCTCCCAGCACTCGTCGCAGAGATTGGAGACATCATTCTCGGCCGGATCGAGCTCCTCGCCGCACTCGCGGCAGCACCTGACTCGCGCTACGTCAGTCATCGTAGTCGTCCCCGTAGTGGTCGTCTCCGTCGATCTCGGCCGAGATGCGAGCGTAGAGATCGTAATCGCGCTCTCTTGCGTCCTCCGGCGACTCGAGCTGAACGATGCGTGACTCCGGATAGTTGTCTTCGAGTCTGCGGCGAGCCTCCTCGCGAGAGCTGGCCTCGCATCCGGCTCCGAACTCGCTCCCGTCCTCGCCCTCGAACACTGCGTGATAGTACGTCATCTCACGCCTCCCCGAACTTGATGAAGCCGCGCTTGGTCTCACTGTCCCACGCGATGTCCTCCCGCTTGACTCCGGCCGCGATGGCCTCGTTCACCGTCATGCCGACGCGATACAGCGCGAAGCGATCGTGGGACGCCGATCCGGGCTTCTTGGGATTGGGCGCGACGTATGTGATGACCCGAGGGTCGGTCACTGCGTTCCGCGGAGCGCGCTGCATCCGCTCCTTGACGACGCGCGGCGGCGCGGGCTCGCCGTCGACACCCACGACGACCGGGGCCGCGCCAGCGAGGCAGGGCCATCCCTTCTCCATCGGCTTGCCGACCAGAGTCTCGAGGGTCCGCACCGCCAGAGGCGACGGATCGTTGGCGAGCGACATGACGACGTCCGCGTGGTCGATGCGAAGCTCCTCGCAGCGCAGGAAGACCCTCGAGGGCTCGACGCTCCCGAAGTCCGGGTAGCGGCGGAGCAGGGCACCGGCGAGAAGACCCGCGCAGTCGGAGTCGAGAGCGTCGAAGTTGGGCTGATACTTTGAGAGCATGACTGGATTCCTTAGTTGCTGAAGTTGACGAAGGCGCTGCGCACCTTCATGATACGATCGAGGGACTCGGTGGGAGCATTGGCGATCTCCTCCGCGTACAGATCGACGCCGAAGTGGAGCGCCTCCTCGCGGAACTCGAACGTGATCGACAGAAGCTCTGCGTGGACACCCACGAGCTCGCTGCCGAGTGACGCGAGGTCGACGTCGTAGCTGAAGCCTACCGTGAGGACGGCACCCTCGTGCTTCGCCAGTACGGCGACGGAGTACACGGCTTCGATCTGGTCTTTGGTGAGCATGGTCTGGTCTCGCTGCTGGTGTAGAGGCACAGCGCCCCTACTGAAACCAGCATAGCACCTAGGTATTGCCTCGCGCAAGCTCTATTTTGTCGTCCTCGGCGGACGGAGGACGAGGGCCTCGAGGAGTCCGCGAGCGGGACTTCGGGCGACGAGACCGAGCCGCGAGGAGCGAGATCGACGCTCCGAGGATCCATCCGGACCCTCCCTGACTCTACGAGGCCTCCCCGACCGTCTTCTTCGCTGAGGCTACAGCTCCCATGAGACTGACGAGCTTGAGCGCGAGCTCGTGCTTTTGGGACGCCGACGCGAGGGTCTCCGGGTCGTCGAGCATGGCGACGGCCGAGAGCTTCGGACGGAGGTACTGGGCCGCGTCGCTCAGCGCCTGACGCCGGATGGTCACGTCGTTGCGTCTGTCGATGGCGATGATGGACAGCTCGACGACGGGATCGAACTCTTCGACGAGCGGCTGGAGTCGATCGAGCAGATCGTCCGGAATTGGAAGCTTCTTCTCGCGATAGTATTCGGCCGCGATCTCCTGTCGACGAAGCATCGTGAAGTGATGAACAGAGTCCTGAGCCATCGCTCGAAGGCCAACACGATCCCTGCGACTCCTCTCTCCGGACATCGGGCGAGGCGCGAGGACCTCTCCACTGACGACATCTGCCATGTTTGAGCCTTTCTTCCAGATCTGGTTCGTAAAAAATCTCGTCTGATCGGATCGCCGACGGGATGAATACACACTACCACGAGACGCGCAGCGATGCAAGTGACGAGGCCATGAACGGGGGGACGACCACCTTGACCCTATTGCTTGTCGTATTGCCATCCAATAACTCCGACACCCACCAGCCCAATCAACCCATTGTAAACGCTGCACAAAAACAGACCCCACGAACATATTGCCAGCACCGCCTAGCAAACCAATAGCAAACCAATAAACCAATAGTCTTCTATGCACTCGACGCATGACTCGACTCTCAGCTATAACGCACACGCATAGGTATGTCACAGAAACTATTACTCCCCCGCACACGCGTCTAAAGGAACAATAGCCATCCAATAGGACTTTATGTAACATAAACAGACACTTACATCGTAGATTATTGGTTTATTGGTTACATTTGCCTAAATGACAAAAACTTTTTTTTGATGCGGGTGCGCGTATATACACGCACATGAGAGCGCGCGCGACTACCACACCCCGCACCAAGATGCAAGCACCTTTTACCTCGCACCCCTTCCGTCAGTCGTCGAGGACCCAGTACCCGAGACCTTTCTGCGCGGTATGCGGACGGCGGACCTTCCGCCCTCCCACTTCTTCGTCTCACCCAGCGCGACGCGCCTCTCCACCAGAGCCATGACTCTGGCCCATGCCTCACCTCCGCCACCACCCGCAGCCTTCTCCCTTCGAATCACCTGAGCTAGGTAGCCTATCTTCACCCCTAGCCACCTCTCGGCTGCGCTGATGCTCTCGAACTTTCTTCCCCACAGCGTCACGGACTTGCCTCTACCGAAGCCTCGTCTCCCCCCGCCCACGCCGACCGTGTCCGTCGTCCCGCGATGCATCGCTGAATAGATCGTTGCTGGACTGACCTCGGCCCACTCTGCGGCATTCGCCACGCTGTCAAACACCCTACCGCGTATGTTTACCCGCACCCCTTACCCTCCAATAGCCCGTCGAACGCATGGCAGGCCTCTCCCAGCGCCAACCCAACCCACCCCGCTACCCATACCGCCCGCGCGTAAGGCCGCGCTGTACGATGCCTCCCACAGCGCGTCAGCCCGGCTGATCTCCACGGGCGCGGTCATGCGTCACCCCCTGCGATGGCGCGGAGGGCGGCGATGAAATTGTGCCAGTCTTCGTTCCCCGCATTTACCACTCGATACTGATGATCACGTTCAACATCATACGCCCACTCTAACGTGAGTTCACCAGCCGCATTAATCAGCGCCGCAATCTCGGGCACCCCTGCCGCCTCTCGCAGCTTGTCGCCAGTATCCGGCGCGGGGCTGGTGGCAACGGCGGGCAGGGCGCGGCGGTTCATCGCATCTACAATTTCAGAGGCGACGGCCTCGGCGCGAAGCCGGTATTTTTCATCAGTGCCACCCCATGCAATCGAGATAGAACCATCCGGCGTGGCGATAACGGAAGGCGTGTCAACGACAACATGCCAGCGTCCATCTTTGGACACGCGGGCGTTTGTATAGGGGCGTTCAGAAGTCATGTGCTTTCCTTCGCGTCCAGCGCGGCCAATACGGCGCGGCCAAGTGGGGTTAGATCAAGTGTGCTGGGTATCGTCAGCCACCCGCGTTTTCCCGCTGCCTTGTCTCGCCCCCACACCGCCAAGGCGTCCTCTATTTCGGCGGGTTCGGTCATATCATCCTCATGTGTTGCGGGCAGGGCGCGAATGTAGTCGGGCCACTTCTCCGGATTGATGCCCATCCGAAAGCAGAGTTCTATCTCGCGCGCTGCATCCTCTCGTCTGATCAGTTCTCCGAACGTAACTTCCAGCTCCTCTATGCGGGAGGCAGCCTCTCGGCAGATGTCGCTATCCTCGTAACGCAGCCTGTCGATCAGCGGAACGGGAGCCGGGACCTTCTTTGTCCACCACGATCCCAAGCACTCTCGGCGAGCCACCGAGAGCGGACCCTCCCGCCTGTGGCACATCCCTTCGTGAAGATGTTCGCACTCCATGCAGAGTTTCACGTCACTCATCATTCACCCTGAACTCCTTGCGGGCACCCTCGCCTCGCTCTCGGACCGCGTATGCGTTGAGGTCGCGCCAGAACTCCAGCCGCGCCTCGACCCTGTCGGGTGGACAGAAGGAATCCAGCGCCTCCCATCCGCTCCATTGCATCTCGGAGCTGAACCATGCTCCGTAGTAGCATCGACGCTGAGGGTCGGTGCATACTTCCCTCAGCGCTCTTTGTTCGATCGTCACGTACTCGGTCATCTCGCGTCCTCTGATACCACGAGCCTGTACCCTCCGTACGGACCCAGCCGTCCTTCGATCGACCAGCCCATCGCCGCCATCTTCGGTCGATTGTAGCTGACGACCTGATTGATCACAGTTCGTGCGTTGGTCGGACCTCCGTCTGGATCGTGACGGTAGACCCACCTGACCACCTGCTCGCACGGAACGAACTGCCCCGCCGACTTGGCGAGGATCGTCACGATCTCTGCGCACTTGTCGCTGACGACTCGGGCCAGTATCTCGGGCGGCATCGCTGCAATCTTCTGTCTGCAGCAGGGACACTCGTTCTGCTTCATCCCAGCATCCTCACGCCGCCGGACCCGCCGCCCACCTGACCGCCGAGGCCGACCCTGTCGCCCGCAGCCCGACCCGCCGCCGCCGCAGCGCCGACCTGCTTCGACCCGGCCGACTGACGAGTCCGAACGCCGTCCATCGCGTCGATCACGGCCCGAGCCTGAGCCAGCTCATCCAGCAGGACGACGGACGTCCCCCCGCTCTCCGCGCCGTCGGTCGCCTCGCCCGTGGCTGACCTCCACAGCTGATAGAGTCGGTAGGCGATGCGCGTCCCGCAGGCTCTCTCGAAGTTCAGCTGCTCGGCCCTTCCGCCGCCGACCGACTTCCGGTACTCGCGGGCCAGCTTGATCACGGTGTGGTCGAGGAACTCCATCATGTCGATGGCCACGGCCCGCGAGCTCTCGCGTCCTACGATCTGACAGCTCTTCTTGTCCGTGGAGAAGACCGCGATGCAGCCGTAGAACTTCGCGCAGTTGTTCGCGATGTCGCGCCTCCACGGATCGAAGTACTTCGGCATATGCACCTGAACTCCCGCGCCGTCCGCCTTCTCGCGGACCGACTCTTCGCTCACGCCGTGCTCGTCCATGAGCTCGCGGGCCTTGCGCGCGCACATCTCGGCCTCGGCCTCGGTGCAGGCGGCGTCGTGGGACTTGGCGAGAAGCTTCTTGATCTTGTCAGCTACGCTCACAGCCAGCCCTCCGTCTCGCATACCTTCCGCAGCGCGACGAGAAGCTCGCGCTTCTCCTTGCTCGGCGCTCTGTCGGAGCAGATCCACGCCTCGATGACGTTCGACGCCGCCTCGGGCTGCATGAACTCGTCGAGCGTGTCGCTCAGTTCCTTGTTCCGACGACGCAGGGCGTCCACCTCTGCCTGTCTCACTTCGATCATTTTGGTCTCCTTGGTTGCTGGTGTTGCTTCGAGCAATGTAGCGCCCGAACGGCGGTCAGGACAAGCCCTCTAGCCTGGATATCTCTGACTTCAGGTGGTCGATCAGCGGCTGACTGGCGAGATGCGGATACTTGTTCAGCTTATTCGCGATCGTCATCGTCCGGTTCCTCCAAGTCCCAAGCGTCGTCGTTCACGAGGCCGCAGAGAGCCTCCTCCAGATTCTTCGTCTCGTCCTCTCCTACGCGATGCACCATGACGTGACGAGGAACGTCCACGCAGTTGATCGAGATCGGCCACTCCACGCTGCACTCGACGAGTTCGATTATGGTCGGCGAGCGATCGACTCCGTAGTCCGACACCTGGAACTCTCCCACCACCGATGCCTCGACGTCCGCCTGCTCGTCCTCTGTCGTCCAGTTCACGCTCTGCGTTCCGCGCATCTCAGTCTTCTCCTCTTCCGTGCTGCTTGAGCATCCGCCACAGGGTCCCAACGTTCACCCCCGTATCGCGGGATACCGAGTTGATGGATCTGCCTCCGGCAAAAGCCGAGTGAGTCCAATCCCTTACTTCGCGCTCGTGGCGAGCGCGCATTTCCTCGTACGTCTCGCTCATCAGATCACCATCATCGTGCCTGAGGCCAGACTGATCGTAGCGTTCACGTCGTGACTGCAGACGCTGATCTCGTTCGTCTCGTGGTCGAAGATTGCGAAGAACTGCTCTCCGTCGTACCCGGAGCACATCTCGCTCGCCTCGAAGCCCTTGTCCCAGAGCTGATCGGACGTCATCTTGACGTACTGTCCGTCCACGAAGGCCGAGACGGCCCTCGACGAGTATTCCAGCGCCGTTGCGAGATCGCTGTTGGGCGACAGCACGGCCTCGCACCACTTGCCGAGCTTCTCGACCTCGTCGCGCGTGAGTTCGCTGCTGGCGGAGCGGAACTCGTGTCCGCCGTAGTTGATGTTCATGTCACTGCTCCTTCTGCTTCAGGAACATCGACGCGACGACCGCGAAGATGCCGCCGACGATGCCGATCAGGAACCACGCGACGCCGCTGTGGCCCTTCTGCGATGCAATGAAGCCCGACAGTGCGCCGAGCATGATCCAGATAATCAGAAATTCCATCTTACTTCTCCTTGTTGATTCGCCAGAACAGATGGTTGCCCATCCGTCCAATCATCGTTGCATTCTTCGTCCAGTACGGGTGCTCTCCAATCCAGTGGAAGTGAGTCGCACCCGACCCGAGTCCCTCCCCCGCCATCGTAGTCCGCGCGGCGTCCAGCGCCATGGACCACGCGGCGTCGTGCTCTGCACGAATTATCACCTCCACCCGCTCCAACGCAAGTAATACGAACTGCTTCGGCTGCTCGACCACGGAGCACGGGTCGTCGGGCCATCTGGAGTCGTTCACGCGCTCCATAATCACGTCGGCGACGGCGAGCATCCCGTCGGGACCCTCGCCTCTCGCCTCGAGGTACACCGCGACCGCTATGCAGAGGAGCGGGGTCAAACCCCAGCCTCCTCGAACAGAGACATCATGTCGGGCCACGACGCCCGAATCTGCTTCTCGGACAGGTCGCGCAGGGTCGCCATCCACCCGTCGGCCTCCTCGACAATCATGTCGTACACGTCCTCCTCTATCATGTCGGCGCACAGCACCTGAACCGCAGCCTCGACGTTGCTGACGTCGGCGCACGACTTCATCTTCTGCGCGGTTGCGCTATCTTGTCCCATGTTGGACCGAGCGAACGCGGCGGCTCTTACGTACAGGTTCATTTCAGCATCTCCTCTTGCTTCTTGGTCAGGTCCGAAATCGCGGTGTCGATCTCGGTGCGCTTGTACCTGCGCCCGGTGTAGTCGCTGGCCCACTTGAGAGCCTTCGTGACGGTCCAGCCTCGGTGCGGCGTTATGCCGACCTTGAGGAGCTTGAGTCCCGACCTCAGGGTCACGAGCCTGAAGTAGTCGATCTGCGTGGGTGTGGTAAAGCTGGTCATCGTGGCCTCCTAGCCGTTGCCGTAAGCAAGTATAGCACTCGAGCATTGCTCTTGGCAATACGTCACCTGCCCACGATCAACCCCCGACCTTGACGAGGTGACCCTCGGCGCTGCGCCGATACTTCTGGCCGCGTCCGGTGCCCAGCACCCCGCAGCCGTGGACCTTCCAGGAGGTCTCAGACATCGTGGCCCACGGACCGCGATAGGTGGCACCGTCGTAGACGTGCTCGCCGACTTTCTTCGTAAAAGCGACACCGAAGTCATCGGTGTCGCGGTTCTCTGCTGAAAGATAACGCATTCTGGTCTCCGTTGCTGTTGCCTGAAGCAAGTATAGCACAGGCAACAGCCTCGGCGCAACTTCCTACGGCTTGGTGCTGACGACTCGGCCGACGTAGACCCCGGCTCCGTAGACCATCAGCGTCGTGACGAAGTCGAACGCGAAAGGAAAAACGAGCTGCGCGACGATTACTCCGATCGTCGCCGCGAATCCCAGTACCCAGACGATCATGCTGCCATCAGCCTGTTCAGGTCGACCGAGAGCTCCTTTGCAAGACGCTCCAGGACCGTCTTCTCAGCGGATTCAATCTCTCCATCGGCTTCGGCCACGTCCAGCGCGGTCAGCACGACGGCCTGAGCCATCTCTGGGTCCTTGGCAATCTCGCGAATCTCGTCCCACAGACCGGAGCGACCGACCCGACCACCTGCTGCGCGATCCAGCATCTTGTTGATCGCGGCCTCGATGGTCCCCTGATCGAAACCCCCCGCCAGACTCTTGTTCGCCTTGACGGCCTTGATCGTGGCCTTGATCTCGCTGTCTTCGATGTCGCCGTCTGCGGCTGCGATCAACGCAGCGGCGGCGCACGTCGCCTCGAGGAAGTCGGTCCGTCCGTTGAACTTGGACACCACTGCCTCGGCCTTCTTGCCAAACATCTTACCAAACATTCGTTGCTCCATGTGCAGAACCGGACGCACACCGCGCCCAGCACCACACTAGCCTAAGAATAGCTCTCAGGACAACATCAGACCCATCGCAAGCAGCGCAGCCACGCCATCCATCCCGCCGATTGCGGTCAGGCTGGTCGGGGACGCGGGGCGGGGGGTCGTGCTGAACACCAGACTGGACTGAGCTCTGGCGGCAGCGATCATGTCTATCGTCTGGTCGATGTCCCACGACGGACGCGCGAGAGGCGACTGCGCAGCGACTATCCACTCTTCGCGGGCCACGAACGACGCCGCTGCGTAGAGATTTCCATCGGCGTCCTGCCAGTTCAGACCGACGTAAGTCTCTCCGTCAGCATCGGAAAATCCCAGCGCCATCGCGAGATTGTTTCCGTCGGCGACCATCGCGGACGGGCAGGCACAGGTGATCCTCATCAGTATGCTCC
>ERZ1034361.1785-NODE-1785-length-10869-cov-2.051334_pt1 | contig 10869 bp, 8 predicted proteins | sample MGYA00520617_ERZ1034361 | MGnify/ENA primary metagenome ERZ1034361 (study PRJEB33736, sample SAMEA104284507) | Azolla filiculoides | biome: Urban; feature: Water surface; material: Ditch water | place: Netherlands | collected 2015-10-28 | depth 0-0.1 m ... | reverse complement strand
AGGCCATCAGCGCAATGCTCTCGCGCACCGAGCCCTGCTCACTCAACTTCTTTCCAAACACCACGCGGCCGTTGACGCGCTGGCAGGCTGTCTCCAGCGCGCGTTGCGCTGCGCCAATCACGCGCATGCAATGGTGGATGCGCCCCGGCCCCAGGCGGCCCTGGGCGATTTCAAAGCCCCGGCCTTCGCCCAGCAGAATGTTGGCCTTGGGCACGCGCACATTCTCAAACACGATCTCGGCATGGCCATGGGGTTCTTCAAAGTAGCCCAGGGTGCTCAAGGGGCGGACTATGGTGACGCCGGGTGTGTCACGTGGTACCAGCACCTGCGACTGCTGGATGTGGCGATTCGGGTTGTCGGCGTCGGTCTTGCCCATGACGATGAAAATGGCACAGGTCTCGAACATGGCACCCGTGGCAAACCATTTGCGTCCGTTGATCACGTACGCATCACCTTCGGCGTGAATCGACATCTCCACATTGGTCGCGTCACTCGAGCCCACATCGGGTTCGGTCATCAAATACGCAGAGCGGATCTCACCAGCCAGCAGTGGTGTCAACCATTGCGCCTGCTGCTCCGGTGTGGCGTAGCGCGCAAACACCTCCATGTTGCCGGTGTCCGGGGCGTTGCAATTGAACACCTCGGCCGCCCAGAACACCCGGCCCATGATCTCGGCCAGAGGGGCGTACTCGGCATTGCTCAGGCCCTGGCCACCATGCTCGTGGCCCGGCATGAACAAGTTCCAAAGGCCTTGCGCTTTGGCTTTGGCCTTGAGTGTTTTCAGAATGGGTGGTTCAGTCCAGCGATTCAGGGCCGTTTGTTGCTTGAACAGATGCTCGTTGGGCAACACATGCTCCTGCATAAAGTTGCTCAGTTCCTGCTGCAGTTGTTTGACGCGGGGGGAATGTTCAAAGTCCAAGATTCGCTCCTTCTAAGGCATGGGTCGAACATAGCGCCAAACGGCGCCCTTTTGCGTCGCTTGGGTGACCACTTGCAAATCATTAAACTCGGGCTCTACCTCAACCTTTACTCAACCCGGAGTACCACCCTATGGCAAGCCTGATCTTTTACGAGAAAGCCGTGGCCCTGGATCGCAACCGGCACCAAAACCTGAAAATTCAGACCAAGGCCGATCACTTTTCGTTCTCCCGCAAAACCAATTCCGTGTTTCTTGCCGGCAGCGAATTTGCTGAGGCCGCGCACGATTACCCCATCGTGTTTGTCGGGCCTGAGGCTGGACCGTTCACCGCCGTCGCACTGGTCGGGCTATCCGGTGATGACAACATGATGGTGGGTGCGGATGGCGTTTGGGAGGCGGGCACCTATATTCCGGCCTTTATCCGGCGCTACCCTTTCGTACTGGCGGGTGCCGAGCAGGCTGAAACGCTGACCGTGTGCCTGGACGAAGCCTATGCAGGCCTGGGTCCGAAGGAGGGTGAAGCATTTTTCAATGCCGACGGGTCAGAGACCCCGTACCTGAAGAACGTGATCGAGTTTCTGCGCCTGTTTCACGCCGAGATGAACCGAACCAATGCCTTCGCCAGCAAACTTGCGCAACTCGGGCTGCTGAGCTCCAAGGTCATCACCGTGGAGTTTGAAGGACAAAAGCGCAACCTCGAAGGCCTCTGGCTGGTGGATGAACAAAAGCTGCTGGCCCTGGACGATGCGCAGACGCTGGAACTGGTTCGTTCAGGCTACATGGGCCTGATTTACGCGCACTTTCTCTCACTCTCCAACGTGGTGCGTCTGGCCCGGCGTGAGGACCAACGGCGCAAGGCCGAGGCGGCGCGCGCACTGGCCGGTGTACAGACCGCAGAGCCGGGCTCCAATGTTGTCCACTGACCTTGCCAACCGCCAGCCGGTAGTACCCGCCGGGCTGGATTCGGCGCTGATGCAGCAACTGTGGCAAGCGGCCCGCGCCGCCCACGCCAAGGCCTACGCGCCGTATTCCCGCTATGCCGTGGGCGCTGCCATGCTGGACGAACACGGCGTCATCCATAGCGGCTGCAATGTGGAAAACGCCGCCTATCCCCAAGGCTGGTGCGCCGAGACCAGCGCCTTGAGTGCCTTGGTGATGTCCGGTGCGCGGCGCGTGCGTGGTGTGCTGGTGGTGGGCACGGGTGGCGCCTGGATCACGCCCTGCGGTGGTTGCCGTCAAAAGCTGCGCGAATTTTGCGACCCCGACAGCAGCATCGTCTCGGCCAATCTGGACGCCATCGGCCCGGTCCATAGCATGGAGCAACTGCTGCCGCACAGCTTTGGTCCCGAGCATTTGAAAGACGTATGACCCATACCGCGCTGGAGATCTTGATGGCCCGTGCTGCCGGCTGCGTGCCGCGGGTTGCGGTGGTACTGGGCAGCGGGTGGGGCGGTTTGACGGCACACATCCAAAACCCGGTGTGTATCCCCTATGCCGAACTGCCAGGTTTCCCCACAGCCGGGGTGGCCGGTCACGGCGGCGAGTTGTGGCTCGGGCAACTTGGCAGGCAAGCCGTGGCGGTCATGAGCGGGCGCAAGCACGGCTACGAAACCGGTGCGGTGGATGGCATGAAGCTGCCCCTGCAGGTACTGCACAGCATGGGCTGCCGCGTGCTGGTGCAAACCAACGCTGCCGGCAGCCTGCGTGCCGATCTGCCTCCGCAAAGCCTGATGGCCATCAGCGACCACCTCAATCTGCCGCAGCGCTCGCCGCTGGTAGGCGAGGGTGGCTCTGAGCGCTTCGTCAGCATGGTCGATGCCTACGATCCGGCGCTGCTGGCGCATGCAGTCGCACGCGCGGCAGAGCTGGGCACTGGCCTGCACACCGGTGTCTACGCCTGGGCCTTTGGCCCGCAGTTTGAGACGCCCGCCGAGATTCGCATGCTGGCGCGTCTGGGCGCCGATGCGGTGGGCATGAGCACGGTGCCGGAGACTATCCTGGCGCGTCACCTGCGCGTGCTGGCCCTGTCCCTGATCACCAATATGGGCGCGGGCCTGTCGCAAGAGCACTTGAGCCATGCCCACACCCTGAGCCAGGCCGCTGCGGCCAGCCAGAATGCCAGCGCGGTGCTGGCCCACATCATTGCCACCCTGGAACTGGATTGAACCCATGAACCCGTCAATAAGCCCTGCGGCACCTCAGTTGCTGCAAAAATGGTTGGGCGATCCGCAAGCCAGTGCGCGTCTGGCGCTGTCCTGTCTGGATCTCACCAGCCTGAATGAGCTCGACACCGAGGCCGACATCGCCACGCTGTGCACCCGCGCCCAAAGTCGCTTCGGGTCCGTGGCTGCGGTGTGCGTTTGGCCACGTCTGGCAGCCTTTGCGCGCAAACAACTGCCCGCGCACATTGCGGTGGCTGCCGTGGCGAATTTTCCGGATGGCAGCGCGGACATCGAACGCGCTGTGCGCGAGACCGGTGAAATTGTGCAAAGCGGTGCGCAGGAAGTTGACCTGGTCTTGCCCTATGCCCAATTGCTGCTCGGCAACGATGCAGCCGTGGCGGCCCTGCTGGAGGCCGTGCGCAAGGCCAGCCAGGGCCTGCGGCTGAAAGTGATTCTTGAAACCGGTGCGCTGCTGGGCGGCGCCCATATCCTGCGGGCGTCCAGGCTGAGTCTGGCGGCCGGCGCCGACTTCCTCAAGACCAGCACCGGCAAGACAAATATCAGTGCCACACCAGAGGCCGCACGCGTCATGTTATGTGCCATTGCCGCCAACCCCGATGCAGCCACGCGCGTGGGCTTCAAACCCTCGGGCGGTATCCGCAGCGTGGCCGATGCTGCCGTGTACATCGCCCTGGTGGACGAAATTCTGGGCGCTGCTGCGTTGACGCCGCAGCGTTTTCGCATTGGTGCCAGCAGTGTGCTGGCCGATATCGAAGCCGTGCTGTCCGGCCACCACGCTGCTGCATCCGCGCCTGCGGGCAGTTACTAGGGCAAACATGCTGGCACAGGAAATCATTCGCCGCAAGCGCGATGGCCACGCCCTGAGCGAGGCCGAAATCGTCGAATTTGTCAACGGACTGGTCAGCGGCGCCTGGAGCGAAGGGCAGTCTGCCGCCATGGCGATGGCCATGCTGCTCAAGGGCATGACGGACGCCGAGACGGTGGCGCTAACGCGTGCCATGACGCACTCGGGTAGCGTCATGGACTGGAGTCGCGCCGCATTGCCCGGCCCGGTTTTGGACAAACACAGCAGCGGCGGCGTGGGCGACAAGGTCAGCCTGATGCTGGCCCCCATCGTCGCTGCGTGCGGCGGCTTTGTGCCCATGCTCTCCGGGCGCGGCCTGGGTCACACCGGTGGCACGCTCGACAAGCTCGAAAGCATTCCCGGCTACCAGATTGCACCCACCCCAACGCAACTGCAAGAAGCATTGCTGGCCGCGGGCTGTGCCATCGTCGGCCCCAGCAGCGCACTGGCCCCGGCTGACCGGCGCCTGTATGCCATACGCGATGTAACCGCCACCGTGGAATCCACCGCGCTGATCACGGCCAGCATTCTGTCCAAAAAGCTGGCTGCCGGTTTGCAGGGCCTGGTCATGGACGTCAAGACCGGCAATGGAGCTTTTGCCGCCTCCATGGCCGAGGCCCAAACCCTGGCGCAATCCCTGGTGCGTGTAGCCAACGGCGCCGGCCTGCCCACACGCGCCTGGATAACTGATATGAACCAGGTGCTGGGTGACACCTGTGGCAACGCGTTGGAAGTGGCGGAGGCAGTGGCCTTTCTCAAGGGCGAGCGCCAGGAGCCGCGTTTGCTGGAAGTCACACGCAACCTGAGCGCCGAACTGCTGCAACTCGGCGGCCTGGCCACCGACATGGCGCATGGCCTGCAGCAGGTGGATGCGGCACTAGCCGACGGTCAGGCGCTTGAGCGCTTTGCACGCATGGTGCACGCGCTCGGCGGCCCTGGCGATTTCTGTGATCGACCCCATGCGTATTTGCCCCAGGCGCCAGTGCAGCGCGACGTCCTCGCCCCGCGCGCCGGATGGCTCCGTGCCATGGCCACGCGCGATATCGGGCTTGCGGTAATTGCATTGGGCGGCGGGCGCCACCTCGCCAGCGATACCGTGGATGCGCGCGTAGGTTTTGCCCACATGGTGCCGCTCGGGCAGCGTGTGCAAGCGGGCCAGCGATTGGCGCGCGTGTATGCGGCCGATGAGGCTGGTGCAGATACAGCACAACGCCATCTGCTGGCATCCATCGAGATTGGCGACCTGCCACCAGCTACCGCGCCTGCGCTGATGTTGCAGCGCCTGGCAGAGCCACTGTCAGCGGTTTGAGGGGCAGATCAAGCGGACCCGCAGGACGGCTCCAGCGCGCTTCAAAGCGGTCCCGATATGCCGTACTGTTGTAGCGCCACCATCATTGAACACCAAAACATACAGTTAATGGTTCGCTCTGTACAGAAGCTTTAAGCCTTGCACGTTTGATGGTACTCTCATGTCAACAATGAATAGGCGCTCACTGCGATCATATGAATCGGTCTGATCAAGATATTCGTAATCGGCTATTGGTCGCGCGCCTGCCTGCGATGCCGCAGATATTGTTGAAGCTGTTGGAGTTGTGTCAGTCTGACGGCGTGGGCATGTCAGAGATCGCAAAGCTCATCGCCAACGATCCGGGCATGACAGTCAAGATTCTGAACGTTGCCAACAGTGCTGCCTACATTAAAGCCGGCCAGAGGGCCAGCCTGATGCAAGGGCTGTCGACACTGGGTGCCGACATGATCAAGACACTGGTTATCAACGAATCGGTGTTGAACACCTTCAACGCCTTTCCGCATTCCAATAACACCGATTTGCGCTTGTTCTGGAAGCATGGCCTAACCACCGCTGTGATTGCCCGTGACATTGCTAAAGCTATGAACTATGCGCAAGTGGAGGAGGCCTACCTTGCCGGCCTGCTGCATGACGTCGGCCGTCTGGCACTCCTGGCTGTGGTGCCGAATGACTATGGTGGCCGCTTCTATCTGGAAGATGACGACAAGCTGTGCGGGCTCGAGTTCCGTGCCCTGGCCATCACCCACGCGGAAGCCGGTGCCTGGTTGGTCGAACGCTGGAAATTGGACTCCTTCTTGGCCGATGCCGTGCTCTATCACCACGAGCCTGCTGACCGCGTGGAAGTTGCGCATGCGCTGATTCGCATCGTTCACCTGGCCGAGCGTCTTGCCAACCATGACCCCCTGATTCCGCTCGCCGAAGATGCGGGGGCTCTGTGCAATTTGTCGTGCGATAGCCTGCTGGCCATTCACCAGAGTGCAGAGTCTCAGGTCATCCGGGCTGCCGCCTTTTTAGGTATGGACTTGTCGGATCTGGAGACCTGGACGCCCCCATCCGATGCCAACGCTGCAAGGCCTTCAGTAAATGCCCTGCAGCAGCGACTGAACGACGAAATTCGCCACATGACCCTGGCGGCCGAGGTGGGCCAGTCTTACGCACGCCAGACAGATGACACCCAGTTGCTCAAGGTCATCCGGCAAAGCGCCCACATCCTGTTCGACCTGGAAGACTCCATCATCCTGCTCAAAAGTGGCAATGGCCAATCGCTGGTGGGTGTTTCTGTGGGCGAGCAGCGTCAGCGCCTGTCGGACTTCTCCATCCCCCTGGCCAAGGGCGGCACCATTGCAGAAAGTGCGCTGCAAAGCCGTGTGGCATTCCTGCAGCAGCGTGCCGCACCCCTTGCCCTGGCTGAAGACCAGTTGTGCCGGATATTCGAGGTGGATGGGCTGGTGAGCATTCCCCTGACCGTGGGTTCCAAGTGTCTGGGCGTGCTGGTTGCTGGAGTTCCCACACTGCTGCTGGCAGAACTGCAAGTGCGCGAGCGGTTCTTGCAGGCCTTTGGCGTGCAGGCTGCCAAGGCATTGGGTGATGCAAGCCGTGAACGTGGCGAGATCGACCGGCGCATTGCGGCTGTGCGGGAAGAACACCTTGCCAGTTCGCGCCGCGTCCTGCACGAGGTCAACAACCCGCTCGCCATCATCAAGAACTACCTGGGTGTGCTGGATGACAAACTGGCGCGCCAGGAGCCCGTCGGCGACGCGCTGTCCATCCTGAATGAAGAAATTGACCGGGTTGGCAACATACTCAACGAGTTTGTTGGCACTTCGTCCAGTGCCCAGCCCTCCCGGGTGGAGATCAATCGCATCGCCCACAATTTGATCCGCCTGTTTCGCGAAAGCAAATTCTTGCCGCCAAGCGTCGAAATTGTGGCCGGCCTGTCTGATCAGGAATGCGTGATCGAGGGAGCAGCGGATGCACTCAAGCAAATTTTGGTCAACCTGATCAAGAACGCGGTCGAGGCCATGCCAAAAGGCGGGCGCATCGAGGTTCTCAACAGCGGACGTTTCAGGCGTGGTGACCGGCCCTATTTCCTGCTGTGCGTAAAGGACAATGGGCCGGGAATTCCCGCTGAGCTTCGCAGTCGCATATTCTCACCTGTTGCTCAGGATGTAGCGTGAATATAAAACAGGTGTTGCAGCGCTTCGAGCGCTACCCACAGTTCGCCGGCCTGAAGGCCCGGGTCAGGTCGTCTTGATGAAAGGCATGGCTGCTGCCGTTGCGATGACTGGGGCACTGAACCAGCGCCACGCGCTTCCAGCGGCTCTTGAAGTGCTGGAGTTCAAGCCTCGTGTGCTGCTGGTGGACGACGAACCCCGCATACTGGGCAGCCTCAATGCGCTACTCGCCGGCAAGGGATACGCCATAACACTCGCCGGCGGCGGGCAGGAAGCCATAGACGAGCTGCAAAGAGCCGAATTCGATCTGGTCATTCTGGACCTCCACATGCCCAACGTGGGCGGTCAAGTGGTCATGGACTACATGAACGCGAACAGCCGGCGTTGCAATGTCGTAGTGACCAGTGGCGCCAGCGAGATTGATGCAGCGATTGGTGCGATTCGCAGTGGCGCTTATGGCTACCTGCGCAAACCCTATTCGAGTGCAGAGCTTTTCAAGACGGTAGACAACGCGCTGCAGCAATGCAAACTGCAGTCAGAGAACCACAGCATCGCGCAACGTCTGGAGCGCTCGGAGCGCATGTACCGCTCGTTGGTGGACAGCTCCCCCGACATCATCTACACGCTGGATTCCGACGGCCACTTTTCCTTCATCAACAGCCGCGTTTACCCTTTGCTGGGGTTTCACCGCAGCGAACTCATCGGTCAGCACTACTCCGTGTTGGTGCACGAAGGCGATATGGAGCGCGCCAACTACGTCTTCAACGAAGGGCGCAACGAGTTTGTCCGCTCCCGCGGTGTGGAGTTGCGCCTGAAGTCCAAGCGCGAGGAGTACCAGGCCCGCATATTCAGCATCGAGTTGGTTCTGACGGATCTCGGCTCGGTAGCTGGGGAAGAAACAGCGGAGCCGGAGCAACGCAAATTATTGGGCACCTACTGCGTTGCCCGCGACATTACCGAGCGCAAGCGGGCCGACGAGCAGATTGCCTACCAGGCCTACCACGACATCCTCACGGATTTGCCGAACCGGGCGCTGTTCAACGACCGCCTGGGCCTGGCCCTGTTGCAGGCCCGGCGCAACCAGAGTCTGTTGGCGGTGCTGTTCATCGACCTGGACCGCTTCAAAGTGGTAAACGACACCTTCGGCCATGGTGTGGGCGATGTTCTGTTGCAGCATGTGGCCTTGCGCCTCAAAGGCTGCCTGCGCCGGTGTGACACGCTGTCACGCATTGGCGGGGATGAATTTACGGCCATCCTGCCCGAGCTCAGCACCCGACAGGATGCGGCACTGATTGGCGAAAAATTTGTCACCAGCCTGCGCGAGCCCTTTGCGCTTGCCGGACAGATCGTGCACGTATCTGCAAGCATCGGCGTCACGCTGTATCCGGGGGACGGTCTGTCCATCGAAGAACTGCTGCGCAATGCCGATGTGGCCATGTACCACATGAAGTCCAAGGGCAAGAACGGCTTTGCCTTCTTTGCGCCCGAAATGCTCGACTCGTCGATCCAGAAAATCGCACTGGAGCACGACCTGCACCTGGCGCTGGAGCGCGGCGAGCTGGAAATGTTTTACCAACCGCAAGTTGATACGGCCACGCGGCAAATCATCGGCGCCGAAGCGCTGATGCGCTGGAATCACCCCTTGCGCGGCTTCCTGAGCGCGGGCGAGTTTTTGCCGTTTGCGGAAGAAAGCGGCTTGATCATTCCCATCAGCAACTGGATGCTGGAGGCGATTTGCAGCGATCTGCTGGAGTGGCGCGCCTGCAGCGGCGAAGCCTTACGCCTGTCCATCAACATCTCGCCGCAGTATCTGGACCGGGGGGATTTCTTTGAGAAGCTCAACCAGGCGCTGATCCGGCACAAGATTCCACCCAGCCAGATTGAAGTCGAAGTCACCGAGAACATCTGCATCCGCAACCCGCAGGTGGCCATCGAGCAGCTCGAAAAGCTGTGCCAACTCGGGGTCAGCGTGGCGATCGACGACTTCGGAACCGGCTATTCATCCCTGTCGTATCTGCACCGCTTCCCCATCCACACCATCAAGATTGATCGCTCGTTTGTGATGGAAATCCAGGACCCCGACGCCCAGTTTCCCGTGGTGCTGGCGATTGTGGCTATTGCCAAGGGGCTGGGCCTCAACCTGGTTGCCGAGGGCGTGGAAACCGCGGTACAGGCGCGTTACCTGGAGGACGCGGGCTGCAAAATCATCCAGGGTTACCTGTTCCACCGGCCCATGTCACAGGCCCGGTTGATGGAGCTGTTGCGGATTCAATTCCCGGTTCGCTGAAGCGCTACAACGCTACACCAGCACCTCCGGCGTGGTGCCGATTCAGCTTGTGATCACGCACAGCACGCTGCAAGGCGCATGCTCAATCAGCGCGGACGAGGTAGAGCCGCGCCACCAACGGGCGGCCCAACTGTCCAGATGCTTGTGGCCCACCACAATCAGGTCGGCCTGGATTCTGCGGGCGAATTCAGAGATCTCGTGCACCGATTCACCCGTCAGCAATTCACCCTGTGCCTGGTGGCCGGCTGCCGCCATGCGCGCCAGGCCGTCCTCCAGAATGGTCTGAAAGCGCTGCTTGTCGCGCTCCGCAATTTCCGGGATGTAAATGCTGCCGTCATAGCCCGCCAGATTCGCAGGCGAGGGCATCACCGCCACCAGCCAAAGCACCGCATGGCTCCATTGGGCCAGCTCCTGGCTCTCCAGCAAAGCGCGCTGACCCGCTTCTGATCCGTCGTAGGCTAGAACAATGGTTTTGTACATGGTGCGTCCCTCCAAGAGTGCGGGTTCATAGTAGACCTGACCACCTGCCAATACAAGCGCGCCAGACTAACGCTTTCCAGACTAGCGCCCGTACACATCCTCAAAGCGCACGATATCGTCCTCGCCCAGGTAGCTGCCGGACTGCACCTCAATCATCTCCAGGTCCACACGGCCGGGGTTCTCCAGGCGGTGGGTGGTGCCCAGCGGGATGTAGGTGGATTCGTTTTCCGACAGCAACAAAGTTTTGTCTCCCTTGGTCACCTTGGCCGTGCCACTCACCACAATCCAGTGTTCGGCGCGGTGGTAGTGCATCTGCAGCGAGAGCGCCGCACCCGGCTTGACGATGATGCGCTTGACCTGAAAGCGCGCACCGTTGTCGATGCTGTCATACGAACCCCAGGGCCGGAACACCTTGCGGTGGGCCTGGCCCTCGGAGCGGCCGGCCGCCTTGAGTCGGTCGACGATCTTCTTCACATCCTGCGTCTTGTCCTTGTGCGCCACCAGAATGGCATCCGCAGTCTCAATCACCACCAGGTTGTCCACGCCCACGCAGGCAATCAGGCGCCCGTCCGACATGGCCAGCGTGTTTCTGCCAACCAGCAGCAACCCCAACCCCCTGGCCCCAATTCCCTCGGCCAACATTGGCAACGCCGTCCCAAGCGCCGCCCCCGCC
>ERZ1034361.1784-NODE-1784-length-10872-cov-3.331079_pt1 | contig 10872 bp, 11 predicted proteins | sample MGYA00520617_ERZ1034361 | MGnify/ENA primary metagenome ERZ1034361 (study PRJEB33736, sample SAMEA104284507) | Azolla filiculoides | biome: Urban; feature: Water surface; material: Ditch water | place: Netherlands | collected 2015-10-28 | depth 0-0.1 m ... | reverse complement strand
ATTCTTTTTTTTGTTGATTCCATTATTAAATTGGTTTGATTTTGGGGTTAGTTTTTAATTTTTATATTTTAAAATAGACTTCTTCAAATGGAATTCTAAAGCGTTCTCCATAAACGCCATTTGCATCCCGAATTCCACATCCGATTATCATATTTATTTCACTGGAAAAAGGTAAATGTACTATTTTTTTCACTCTCAAGGAATCAAAACCTTCCATGGGGCATGTGTCATAATTTATTGCGGCCATGCTAATCATAAAGTTCTGAGCCGCCAGAGCTGCACTTTTATGAGCTACAATTCGCATATCACTGTTTCGGGCTTGTCTGTAAATGGGTTTAAATAAACCAATTATTTGAAAAGCAAAGTATTTGATTCTTCCTAAAATTCCGAAAAAATCCATGTAAAGGGACGGAACAATTTTCTGGTAATAGTTTAATGCAAACTTTTCTCTTTTGGTATATTCCTTAGCCGGTTTATCGCCGTATTGATTTTTTAAATAAGCAATGTTTGATTGTACTCTTTTTTTCCATAAATCTTTTCGGGCAACAACAATAACAATTTGCTGCGCTGTTTTTGCTGCGTTTTGGTCAAAACTTGCTCCAGCAATTTGTTGAATAATTTCAGGAGAAACAATATGATAAAATTCCCAAAGTTGCATGTTGCTGCTCGTTGGAGCCAGACTTGCTAACTGAATGCATTCTTTCACTTTTTGTTCCTCGATAGCTTCTTTGGTAAATACTCGAACAGAACGCCGGTATTTAATGGCTTCACTTACCGATTTTTCTTTAGTTACATCCATTTTAGTATTTTTTTAATTGATTTTAATTTATCATTATACGGGGCATATCGCAGCGGTATATCCAGCCAATTTGCTTTTTTTACAATACTCTTTTTATGAGAAAAAGTATCAAAACTCAAACGTCCGTGATAAGCTCCGATACCACTGTGTCCTACACCACCAAATGGCAGTCTTTTATTAGAAAAATGTACTACAGTATCATTGATACAGCCTCCGCCAAAGGAATATTGCTTTATAATTTTTTCAGAAAACCGTTTGTTTTCACTAAAAACATACAGCGCTAAAGGCTTTTCGAATTTAGAAATAATAGTCTTAATATCTTCTTCTTTTTCATAGGAAAGAATGGGTAATAATGGGCCGAAAATTTCTTCTTGCATTAGTAAACTCTCCTTGTCGTTTTCTTCAATGAGAGTAGGGGCGATGTAGTTGTTTTCGATATCGGTTTGTCCTCCAAAAATCACTTTTTCTTCCTCAATCAAATTGGCTAACCGCAACCAATTTTTAGTATTGATGATTCTTGCAAAATCAGGAGAAAGTGCAGGGTTTTCACCGTAGGCTTTAGTGATTTCGGTTTTCAAATACGCTATGAAATGACTTTTCATATCTTTTTGAATTAAGATGTAATCAGGAGCAATACAGGTTTGTCCTGCATTTATGAATTTTCCCCAGACAATTCTTTTGGCTGCCAGTTTTAAATTGGCAGTTTCGTCAATAATACAAGGGTTTTTACCGCCAAGTTCAAGGGTGACCGGAGTCAGGTTTTCGGCGGCAGCTTTGGCAATTATTTTTCCCACAGTGGGACTTCCTGTAAAAAAGATATAATCCCAACGTTCAGCAAGCAGCTTTTGTGAAACTTCAAGCCCGCCTTCAACACATTCTACATGATTGATATGGAAAATTTTTTCAATTATTTTACGGATTACTGCCGAAGTTTTTGGTGTAAGTTCAGAGGGTTTTACTACTACTTGATTTCCTGCGGCAACAGCTGCTATCATTGGACATAAAGCCAATTGAAAAGGGTAATTCCAAGGCGCAATAATTAATACTTTTCCATAAGGTTCTTTATAAATAAAATCGGTAGATGGAAAGTTGAGTATCGATGGAAATACTTTTTTGGGTTTTGCCCATTTCGACAAATTTTTGATGGTATCTTTTAGTTCTGTGATAACATAATTGGTTTCTGTTAAAACAGCTTCAAAGGCAGGTTTTTTGAAATCATCATACAAAGCTTCAATAATTTCATCTTCATGAATAACTATTGCATTCAATAATTGTATTAAAGTTTCTTTTCTAAAACTCAAACTTGTTTTATAGTTCATACCTACACAAATTAGGAAGTGTACTGCAAGTTAAATTTTATAATTTACATATTGAATTTTTTTTCCAAAAATCAAATTGCATTCCAAATTACATCATTTGGTACCGGTGCAATAATGGTTAAAGATTCTTTAGAAACAGGATGTACAAAAGTCAGTTTTCTGGCGTGTAAATGAATTCCGCCATCAGGATTACTTCGGTCAAAACCATACTTCAAATCGCCTTTTATTGGTGAACCAATAGCCGAAAGTTGCGACCTGATTTGGTGGTGACGACCAGTATGAAGATTGATTTCTAAAGCAAAATAGTTGTTGAGTTCCTTGATTATTTTATAATCTAAACTGGCTAGTTTGCTTTCGGGAACTTCTTTGAGATGTGCTTTTGAAGTATTGTTTTTTTCGTTTCTTTTTAAATAATGAACGAGTTTATCTTCGGGTTTCTCTGGTTTGTTTTTTACAACTGCCCAGTACGTTTTTTGGGTTTCCCGATTGCTAAACAATTCATTCATTCGGGTCAGTGCTTTACTTGTTCGGGCAAAAACAATAATTCCTGTTGTAGGTCGGTCTAAGCGATGTACAACTCCAAGAAAAACTTCTCCGGGTTTATTGTATTTGTCTTTAATATATTCCTTAACGACCTCTGATAATGGTTTGTCACCCGTTTTGTCTCCTTGCACGATATCGCCAACGCGCTTATTAATCACAATTAGGTGATTGTCTTCGTGAAGAATTTGGAGGTTATTTTTGTTAGAAATTATTTTATTAGACAAAAGTAAAGCGGTTTAATTAAATGGATATTATAAGATTGACATTGATTACAAAATACTAATATTGTTCATTTGCATTTGGGAAATCACTTGATTTTACATCAGTTACATATTGGCTTATCGCTTTAGTCATTCCTTCGTATAAATTCATGTAACGTCTTAAAAAACGAGGACTAAATTCATTGTTCATTCCAAGCATGTCATGAATTACTAAAACTTGTCCGTCAACGCCACCACCAGCGCCAATTCCTATTACAGGAATCGAAATACTTTTGGCTACTTTTTCGGCCAAATGAGCAGGGATTTTTTCGAGAACTAAACCAAAACAACCTAGTTTTTCGAGCATTTTGGCATCTTCCATTAGTTTTTCGGCTTCCTCTTCTTCTTTGGCTCGAACAGTGTTCCAAATTTATAGATAGATTGTGGGGTTAAACCCAAATGGCCCATTACTGGAATTCCTGCGTTTAATATTTTTTTGATAGAATCTTTTATTTCTTTACCACCTTCGAGTTTTACCGCATGTCCACCACTTTCTTTCATGATTCGGATAGCAGAACGCAAGGCTTCTTTAGGATCAGATTGGTAGCTTCCAAAAGGTAAATCAACTACAACTAATGCTCTTTCTATTGCTCTTACCACCGATGAAGCGTGATAAATCATTTGGTCTAAAGTAATTGGCAATGTTGTTTCATGTCCTGCCATTACATTTGAAGCAGAATCACCCACTAATATCACGTCAATTCCAGCGGTATCAACGATTTTTGCCATCGTATAATCATAAGCGGTAAGCATTGAAATTTTTTCGCCATTGGCTTTCATTTCAATTAATGATTTTGTAGTAATTCTTTTGTAATCTTTTTTTGCGGCTGACATAATTTTTATTTAAGGCCGTAAAGGTAGTAAAATGAATATTTCTTAATCAAAAATGTTCTGTTAATAATTTAGAATTATATCGGTTTACAAACATTAGGTATAATTCTAAAACTATTTAAAACAGAGGCTAAAAATCATGGAAGTTCCTCTTTTTAAAAAATCATTGTAGTTTTTACAATTTTTATTGCTAAGCAAAAATAATAAACATACATTTGTACTTACATTCAAAAATTCCGGAAGATATGTTTGATTTCTCACAGTATTTAGGCTTTTTGCTATTCTTAACCGTTTTAACGATCGGTTTTTGGTTAATGTTTTTCTTAGTTGGTTTCGTATCCTATTGGGTAGGTGGAGCAACTTGGGAAGCATACAAAGAAAAGAAAGCTAAGAAAAAGCAAGAACAATCACTTTAATTTGATTGTTGTTTAAATAAAAAAAGACTCGTTTTCACGAGTCTTTTTTTTTATCCTTGAAATTCCATTTCACCACCTTCATTCATACTTTTCTTAGGTTGTTTTTCCCTTTCGTTTTTCTGTTTGTTAAAACGATAGGTAAAGGACAAAGTAAACTGTCTTTCTCTCCATTGCATTTCAGAATGAGAATTCAGAACACCAGGAAGATAGGTTTCCATAATTCGTTTTCTAGAATTGAATACATCACTTACATTAAACGAAACGGTTCCTTTCTCTTTCAGGACATCTTTACTAAAAGCTAAATTAGCACTGAAATTCCCTAAAACTTCACCTTGAGCATTCTTTTGTGGAGCATTATAAGTAGCATTAGTTTGCCATTCTATTTTATAAGGCAAGGTTACTTTTGATGTTACACGGGTAAACCAAGAAGTAGCTGTATTGTCAAAATTTTGAGTAACTTCATTATCATTAAAATCAATATAAGTAAAATCACCTTGCGTTTCGTTTCTGAAGAAGTTGAAGTTTCCGTTTACTTTCCACCATTTGTATGGTGAATAATTTAAGGTAAATTCAAAACCGGTTCGATATTCTGTAGCGACGTTGATAGGCGAAGTAATAATGATTGGTGTTCCGTTAACAAATTCACCGGATTCTCTTCTTGCCATCTGAAAAACATCCGTAGTTTTATTGACATATAAGGAAGTATTAAAAGTCAATTTATCCCATCTTTTGATATATCCAAAATCAATTGCATCTGTGAAAGCAGGATCTAAATCAGGATTTCCAATAAAAATATTGATATTACTAGACAGATTACTGAACGGATTTAACATTCGTCCTCTTGGTCTTTGAATTCTTCTGCTGTAACTTAATGAAGCGCTGCTTTTATCTGAAAGTTCATAAGTAAAGAAGGCACTTGGGAAAAAATTATTATATTTTTTGGTATTAAAATCATTCGTTGACAATTGATTTACTTCAATGTTAGAATCTTCCCAACGCAGTCCTAAAAGAACAGAGATTTTATTTACTTTTAATCCGTATTGTGTGTATAATGCGTTTACATTTTCTTTATATTCTAAAGTATTGGTAAAATTATAATTGATTACACCGTCATTTGCTACTTGATAATCCGTTAGTAATTTGTTGAAATCTCCACGGTAACCTGCTTCAAATTGACTTCCTTTTCCTAAAGGCAAAACATAATCCATTTGAATTAAATTTCTGTTTTGACTTTGATTGTTGACTGTTTTGTCTAATTTTTTACTGTCAGAATTGTTGGCAGTATCGGTAACCAAAGCATTATTGATTTCATCACTTGTAGAAAAAGAGCCATCTATGGTAAGTTTATGCCCGTCTTTTTTGAAATTTTTAGTCAGGTTGGTTGTAAATTCTACATTTTCACTATCACTGTCTTCTTCGTTAATACGATTTCTGGTGTAATCATAAACGTAGTTCGCATCATAATAATTTTGAAAAACATTATCGGTGTTATCTCCATTATTTTTTCTGTAATTGATGGTATTGGTCCACGAGGTTGATTTATCTAAATACAATTCGATACCAAAATTCCCATTATATCCTTTACCATAACGCTCATTAGTTCGAGGTTCAATAACAAAGTTTTTGGTTGTGTTATCGGCGTTTAGGTATTCTGTTTTGTTAATCATGTTTCCAGGGCTGTTTCTGTAATTGTAGCCTTGATTGGTAAATAAATTAAATTTTTCGGATTTAAAGTTTACCGTTCCACTTATTCCATAATTATCAGGATATCCGGTTGAAGCAATAAAGGTTCCATTTAAACCTAAGTTTTTTCCTTTTTTCAAAACAATATTTAATAAACCTCCGCCACCTTCTGCGTCATATCGTGCAGATGGATTTGTTATAACTTCTACTTTTTCAATTGCATCTGCAGGAATCAAACGCAAAGCTTCGGCAATGTTAATCGCGTTTGAAGGTTTTCCGTCAATTAAAACTTTAACATTTTCATTACCACGAAGGCTTACATTTCCTTCAACATCAACAGAAACGGAAGGAATATTGTCTAAAACATCACTGACAGTTCCGCCTTTTACCATTAAATCACTACCTACATTATATACTTTTTTGTCTAATTTTATTTCGACAGTTGTTTTTTCGGCACGAACAACTACTTCATTCAATTGCGAAGCATCTTCATCTAAAGAAATTAGTCCTAAACTACTGTTGGTTTGTATGTTTTTTTGTTTGATTTCAATTGCTTTAAAAGAAATAAACTCAATTGTAATGTTATAAACTCCCGGCAATACTGCTATGTCAAATTCTCCTTTAGCATTTGTGATTCCACCTGAAAGTGCTTTTGGATTCGTTGGGTCTTTGAATGTTATTGTTGCATATTCAAGCGGTTGCTTGCTTACTTTTTCAATTACTTTACCGCTTATTTTTACTTTGCTTTTGGCTTGAGGTGCTTCTTGCGCAAAATTGATAAGGCTTGTGAAAAAGAGCACAAGAATTAAGACAAATTGTATTTTTCTCATTAGTTTATTTTTTGGTTATATCATTTAGACCACAAAAATAGCTTTAGGTTTAATAGTATGAATCACAAATAAATGTTAATGCTTTAAATAAATGCAGACACATCATCTAATACGCGACCAATTATCGCTTTTTCTCCTTTTATAACTATAGGTCTTTCAATGAGAATAGGATTTGAGGCTAATATTTGTATAATTTCTTCATCAGATAATTGTTTGTTTTTAAAATTTTCTATCCAAATTTTTTCTTTTACGCGAACCAATGCAATGGGTTGAATATTTAGTTTTTTGATAAGCGAAACTAATTCCTCATACGAAGGTATTTCTTCAAGGTATTTGATAATTTCAAATTCTTTTTTTGATTCTTCCAAAAAAGCCAAGCAATTTCTTGATTTTCCGCAACGTGGATTATGGTATATTTGTATCATGTTTTTTTTCGCGAAGTAAAGAAAATTCAAAATAGAAAGTGTATTTTAGGGGTAACAAAATATTTTTTTTCAAAACTAATTAATGAATTCAAATTAAATAGAATACTATGTTTATAGAACAAGGAATACGCCCTGAGAATCAGTTTTGGAAATACATCGTGGGTTCTATATTAATTATTATGGCTTCTTTTGTGGGCCAAATACCTATGTTGTTAGGAATTGTTTATGAAACCCTTGTAAATAAAAAACGCTATCCGAGTTCAAATGAAGAAGTAATGCGTTTTTTTGAACCGAATATGACTTTATTTTTATTGCTGATTTCTTTTGTTTTTGCTTTAATTGGAATCTATTTTGTAGTTCGTTATTTGCACAATCAAACGATGCTTTCTGTTACAACATCAAGGCCCAAAATAGATTGGAGCAGAGTGTTTTTCTCCTTTTTTTTATGGGCCGTTTTTACCATTATAACCACATTGTTTTTTTATTGGTCTAATCCGGAAAATTTTACAGTCAATTTCAAACCAGTTCCATTTGCTATTCTGGTGGTTATTGGAGTTGTGTTAATGCCTTTTCAAACGAGCACTGAAGAATATGTTTTTAGAGGATATTTGATGCAAGGATTTGCGAATTTGTCCGGAAATAAATGGTTTCCATTGCTGATGACTTCAGTGATTTTTGGTTTGATGCATATTTCAAATCCCGAAGTGGCAAAAATGGGAAATATCATTATGATATATTATATAGGTACAGGATTATTTCTTGGAATCATCACTTTGATGGATGAAGGAATGGAATTAGCGTTGGGTTTTCATGCCGCCAACAACTTAGTTAGCGCATTATTAGTCACTTCGGATTGGTCTGCATTTCAAACGCATTCTATTTTTAGAGATGTTTCAATTCCTTCCGCTTCTTTGGATGTTTTATTGCCAGTTTTTATTATTTTCCCTATCTTGCTCAAAATTTTTTCGAGTAAATACAATTGGAATAATTGGAAGGAAAAACTTACAGGTAAAATACTATTAGTCGATAATAATATAATAAAAAACGAAAATGAATAACCCTACTTACCACAACGTTCACAACAAATTTAAATTAAATGGCTTTCATTTAACTAAAGAAGATTTGATTCGAATTGCTTATTCTTTTATTAAAGAAGGCGATTACTACGAAAAACCATTAGGTGATTTTATATTAGACTGGTTTGATGATAAAACATATTTAGAAATAAATACTTCAGGAACAACCGGTTCTCCAAAAATTATTAAAGTAGACAAACAAGCCATGGTTAATTCAGCATTAGCTACCGGTGATTTCTTTGGTTTAGTTCCAGGAAATAAAGTCTTACATTGTTTGCCTACGAATTATGTTGCAGGTAAAATGATGTTTGTTCGATCTTTTATTTTAGGATTAGATATGGAGTTTGTTGCTCCAAGTTCAAATCCTTTGGAGTTTATTGACGAAACATTTGATTTTTGTGGAATGGTTCCTTTGCAGGCAAAAAATTCTATCAATCAATTGCACAACATCAAAAAACTAATTATTGGTGGGGTGAAAATTCATAAATCATTAGAACAAGAATTGGTAAAATTACCAATCGAAATCTATGAAACGTATGGTATGACTGAAACAATTACACATATTGCAGCAAAACGAATAGGAGCAGATGCTTTTACAACTTTGCCAAATGTAACGGTTTCTGTTAACGAAAATCAATGTTTAGTTATTGATGCCAAAAAAATCAGCAGCGAAAAAATCGTTACAAATGATATTGTAAATTTAATTTCAGATACTCAATTTATTTGGGTTGGTCGTTATGATAATGTGATTAATAGTGGTGGAATTAAATTGATCCCTGAAAAAATTGAAGAAAAATTATCTACATTAATTCCAAGACGTTATTTCGTTCACGGAGAAGCTGACGCTACGCTTGGTGAAAAATTAGTGCTTTTTATAGAAGGTGAACCTATTGAAATTGCAGACTCCGTTTTTGATGTTTTGGATCGATATGAAAAACCAAAAGATATTGTGTTTATTCCTAAATTTAAACAAACTGCTACAGGAAAAATTATCAGAAATGAAAGTATACCGGTAACTTAAATTAAAAGAATAACCCATTTTTAAATAAAAGAGAGCTGATGATTGTATCGGCTCTCTTTTTTTATAAATCATCAACAATCAAAAGCTAAGTTAATTTTTTAAGCGATAATTGAACTTTAAACCAAGTGAGTTTTCCGCATGCCAATTGGCAACAAAATTGGTAAAACTCAAAGAAATACCTAATTTCTTTTTTTGATTTTTAATGGTAAAATACCTTCCAATATACAAACCAGAGCAAGAACCAAATTGTTCGCTGCTATCATATTCGGAGATGAAACCCAAACCGATTTTTGGGTCTTCATCCGAAATTGCGTATCCAATTCCGGTTTCCGCTCCCAAAAACCAATGCGAATTCCAATTAAATTGAAAGTTAGGTTTAATAGTGATTAAGCTAAAATTACTGTGTAAAGCCCTTTCTTCTAATGTGCTTTCTGGAGTTATATCTCGGCTGTTTTCCTTTATGAATCGATAATCAAATTCAAACCGAACTCCAAGTTCTGTTTTTGACGATATAGGTTTTGCTGCTCTCAGGTTTATTCCAATGGCAAGTCTGTGAGAACGGTACATTTGAATATGTACAGGTAAGGACATATTGATTCCGCCTTCAACATAAATGAGTTCTTTTTTGTGCAGCAAACGTTCTGTTTGATTTTGGTTCTGTGCAAAAACAAACAGATTTCCTAAAAGTATAGTACATAAAAAAAGGAGTAAAATCTTTTTCATTTTTCTAATTTTAAAGGATTAGAATAAAAAGGTTAAGATTTTCAAGGGGCTGAATGTCTGTTGAAAACGAGTGTGGCATTCTCATTTTTCAAAAAGATAATTCAATATAAATGTACTTATTATTTTTATAAACAACTGTAAATGAATCGTTAAACTTGAATCACGCCTAAATTAAATTTTTTTTCAATTGGTGCGTGGTTGGCAGCCTCAATTCCCATTGATATCCAAGTTCGAGTGTCTAAAGGATCAATAATTGCATCAGTCCATAAACGGGAAGCGGCATAATAAGGGGAAACTTGTTCGTCGTAACGGGCTTTTATTTTCGCAAATAATTCAGCTTCTTTCTTTTCGTCTACCATTTCTCCTTTTGCTTTAAGCGAAGAAGCCTCAATTTGAGCTAATACTTTTGCGGCTTGTGTTCCTCCCATAACAGCTAATTCTGCACTTGGCCAGGCAAAAATAAGTCTTGGGTCATAGGCTTTGCCACACATGGCATAATTTCCGGCACCATAAGAATTTCCTACGATTACGGTAAATTTTGGCACAACCGAATTGGATACCGCATTGACCATTTTGGCACCATCTTTAATAATACCTCCGTGCTCCGATTTTGATCCTACCATAAAACCAGTCACATCTTGAATAAAAACTAAAGGTATTTTTTTCTGATTGCAATTTGCAATAAATCGAGTGGCTTTGTCGGCTGAATCAGAGTAGATTACACCTCCAAATTGCATTTCTCCGTTTTTGGTTTTTACCACTTTTCTTTGATTAGCCACGATTCCAACAGCCCAACCGTCAATTCGGGCATAACCGGTGATAATGGTTTGCCCGTAACCATCTTTGTACGCTTCAAACTCGGAATTGTCGACTAAACGCTTGATGATTTCCATCATGTCGTATGGTTCGTTTCTTGCTTTTGGCAAAATGCCATAGATATCTTTTT
>ERZ1034361.1780-NODE-1780-length-10889-cov-4.956530_pt1 | contig 10889 bp, 9 predicted proteins | sample MGYA00520617_ERZ1034361 | MGnify/ENA primary metagenome ERZ1034361 (study PRJEB33736, sample SAMEA104284507) | Azolla filiculoides | biome: Urban; feature: Water surface; material: Ditch water | place: Netherlands | collected 2015-10-28 | depth 0-0.1 m ... | reverse complement strand
CGGTCATCAGCATCCACGAATTGGCGCGCAGCTGCAGTTCGGGCCGCAGCCAGCGGCGGTAGCCGGTCAGCGGAGCCATCAGGCAGGCGCTCACCCCCATGCCGGTGAGCACGCGCGCGGCCAGCAGGCCGCTGAAGCTGGTGGCCATGGCGAACGCGGCGCAACCCAGCACCGCCACGACCATGAAGGACAGGATCACGCGGCGCGGGCCGTGGCGGTCCAGCCAGCGGCCCATGGGCAGCTGCGTCAGCGCAAAGCCGAAGAAATAGCCGCCGGCCAGCAGGCCCAGGTCGCTCGCGCTCAGCGCCAGCTCCTGGCTGAGCACGGGCGAGAGCGTGGCCGTGATGGCGCGGATCAGCGTGGAGAAAAAGTAGGCCAGCGCAAAGGCCAGGAACACGCCCACCGTGGCGCGCGGGGCCAGCCACGCGGCGGACGAGGCGGTCTGGCTCATGGCGGCGACAGCTTGAGACCGGCGAAGAAGGCGTCCAGCGCCTCGTCCGGCAAACGGGGCCCGTACACCGCGGCCTGGAACACCCGGGTGCCCTGCGCAAAGTACAGCGCACGCGACTGCACGGGCTGGCCCTGCGGGTCGGTGCCCTGGGCGGCCACGCCCTGCACCGGGTCGGCCCCGGCGAGCGTCAGCGCCCAGGCGCCGGCCGCGGCCGGCGCCACGCGGATGGCCTGCAGGCCGGCGCTGCGCCAGGCGGCCAGCGCGGGCGCCACCTGCGCGGGCTGGCCGACCTCGGCCCAGGCCACCGCAAAGCGCAGGCCGCCGGTTTCGCAGCTGTGCATGTGCAGTTCGGTCGGCGGTGCGGTGGCGCCGCCCAGCGGCACCGGGCGGGTGGCGCTCTCGGGCTTGCAGGGCATCAGGGCCAGCAGCGGCGTGCCGTCCACGCGCAGTTCGCGCCAGTTGAAGGTGGGGCTGCAGGCGCTGACGCTCAGCAGCCCGGCCGCCAGGGCGGCGGCGCGGATGGGGTGCAACAAGGGGAATGTCTCCGGCATCACGGCGACAGTGGCCCGCCGCACGCAGCGGCACAATGGCCGCATGAACGCTCTGGATGGTATCCGCATACTCGATTTGTCCCGCGTGCTGGCGGGCCCCTGGTGCACCCAGACGCTGGCCGATCTGGGGGCCGATGTGGTGAAGGTGGAGCCGCGCGGCGGCGCCTATTTCGCCCATGACCTGACGCGCAAGAGCTGGGACCGTTCCAAGCGCAGCGTCGAGCTGGACATTGAACTGGCCGCCGATCGTGCTTCGCTGCGTGGTTTGCTGGCGGGTGCCGATCTGTTGATCCATGCGATGGACGAGGACGAGGCGGCCAAGCTGGGTCTCGACAAGGCGAGCCTCGCGCGCGATTTCCCGCAGTTGGTGGCGGTGGCGATGACCGACACCGTGCCGCTCAGGAGGTTGGGGACGTAAACACGGCTTCCGTCCGGTGTGATCGCCACGTCCATCGGGCTGTCGCCGACCGTGATGGTGCCGGTCTTGACCACGCCGTGGTGGCCGAAGACGGCGGCCTGGATCTTCTGCGTGTCCTCGACGGCGAAGATGCCATGCACCGACTGCAGCGCGCCGCAGTCGCCGACCTGGCCGCCGGATTCGGCGTAGAACGGCGTGTCATCGAGGACCACAACGCCCATTTCGCCTTCGTTGAGCTGGTTGACCGCAGCACCGTCCTTGTACAGGGCGAGCACGTTGGCCTTGTATTCCAGCGCAGCGTAGCCGTGGAAAGTCGTGGCCGGGCCGTCGTATTCGAGGTTGGTCGCCATCTTGAACTTGCCGGCAGCGCGCGCCTGTTCCTTCTGGCGGGCCATGGCCGCGTCGAAGGCGGCAGCATCGACGGTGATCTTGTGCTCGCGGCAGATGTCCTGCGTCAGGTCGAGCGGGAAGCCATAGGTGTCGTGCAGCTTGAAGGCGGTATCGCCGTTGAAGACCCCGCCTTCGCCCAGTGACTTGAGTTCGCCTTCAAGAATGGCCATGCCATGCTCGATGGTTTCGAAGAAACGGTCTTCTTCCTGCTTCAGCGTGGCGACAATGCGCGCCTGATTCTGGCCGAGCTCAGGATAGGCCATGCCCATTTCACCGACGAGATCGGGCACCATCTTGTGGAAGAAGGCGGCGCGAGCGCCGAGCTTGTAGCCGTGACGGATGGCGCGGCGGATGATGCGGCGCAGGACATAGCCACGACCTTCGTTACCCGGAATGACGCCATCGGCGAGCAGGAAGGAGCAGGCGCGGATATGGTCGGCCAAGACCTTCAACGAGGGCGAGGCCATGTCGGCAGCGCTCGTTTCGCGGGCAGCGGCCTTGAGCAGGGCCTGGAAGAGGTCGATTTCGTAATTGGCATGAACACCCTGCAGCACAGCAGAAATCCGCTCCAGGCCCATGCCGGTATCGACCGAGGGCTTGGGCAGCGGGTGCATGACGCCGGCTTCGTCGCGATTGAACTGCATGAAGACGTTGTTCCAGATTTCGATGAAACGGTCGCCGTCTTCTTCCGGCGATCCCGGGGGGCCGCCCCAGTGCTTCTCGCCGTGGTCGTAAAAAATCTCGGTACAGGGGCCGCAGGGTCCCGTATCGCCCATCATCCAGAAATTGTCGGAGGCGTAGCGGGCGCCCTTGTTGTCGCCGATGCGGATGACGCGCTCGGCCGGCACGCCGATTTCCTTGGTCCAGATATCGTAGGCTTCGTCGTCCTCGGCATAGACGGTAACCGTCAGCTTGTCCTTGGGCAACTTGTAAACCTCAGTCAGCAGTTCCCAGGCGTAGCTGATGGCATCGCGCTTGAAATAGTCGCCGAAGCTGAAATTGCCGAGCATCTCGAAGAAGGTGTGGTGACGCGCCGTGTAGCCGACGTTTTCGAGGTCGTTGTGCTTGCCGCCGGCGCGCACGCATTTCTGCGAAGTGGTCGCGCGGTTGTAGGGGCGCTTGTCGAAGCCGAGGAAAACGTCCTTGAACTGGTTCATCCCGGCGTTGGTGAACAGCAGGGTCGGGTCCTCGTGCGGCACCAGCGAACTGGAGGCAACGATCTGGTGGCCCTTGGAGGCGAAGAAGTCGAGGAACTGCTGGCGGATTTCGGCGCTTTTCATAAGCTGGCGGCCTTCAAGACGTTGATATGCGAAGCCCGTGATTTTAATTGAAAGCGCAAGCTCTTGAAGCAGCCGAAACAAAAAACCCGCCGGGCGGCGGGTCGTGCGGCGTCAGGTGCGATCAACGACGATGCGGACGGTCAACGCGACCGTTGTGGTTGTAATCGTGCTGGCGATCATGTTTCTGGTTGTAGATACGGCGGCTCTGAACGTCCTGGGCCTGATGCAGGCGGGCCCGCTCGCCACGGGTCACGACACCGTCGGCCTTGGCACGTGCTTCCATGTTCTCGACATGCTGCTGGCCGCGTTCGAGGCGATTGGCTTCGCGCTGGGTCAAGCTGCCCGAGGCGACGCCCTGGTCGATGCGGCGCTCCTGATTGGCTTCGCGCTGATCGACCCGCGGCGTGTAGGTCTGGGCAAAGGCAAGCGCCGGCAGGATGAGGGAAAGGATGGCGATGGACTTGACGATTTTCATGTTTATCTCCTGATGGATAGGGCGAACTCCCTGGACGCCATTAGAAAATAAATCTTCAGAAAAATCAGCCGCCTAAATGCAAGCCTTTGTAAGGAGTTGTTTCGGGGGCAAAGAGATCAAGACGGTCGGTAAAAATGGCGCTGACGCCACGATCGAACAAGGATTCTGCGTCTTGCGCGGTATTGACCGTGTAACACAGTACGGGGATGCCATGGGCGCGCGCCTCGGCCAGCACCTCGGTGGGCAAACGATCGGCGGCACAGTGCAGCGTGACGGCACCCAGGCGCCGCGCCACGGGCAACCAGTCCGCAGGCACCTGCTCGTAGAGCAAGCCACGCGGAATCTGCGGCGCGAGATCGCGGGCAATTTCCAGTGCCTCAAGCGAAAAAGAGGAGATCAGAGGCTGGACCCCGGCCCCTTGCCACAGCTCGCCGCTCAGTCGGGCGACCGCCTCAGCCGTCTCGCGCTCGAAGCCCGACGCCGGCTTGATCTCGACATTGGCCAAAAGCCCCAGCTGCCGGCACAGGGCAACGGCATCGGCATAGCGGGGAACGGGTTCGCCGCCGCCGGCATCCAGCCTGAAAAGAACGGCATCCGGCGTTGCACTGACCGGCCCCTGGCCATTCGTCGTGCGCTCAAGCGTTTCGTCGTGAATGAGCACCGGCGTGCCATCCGCCGACAGCATCACGTCGAACTCGACGGCCATAAATCCCATTGCCGCCGCCAGCCGGATACCGGCCAGGGTATTTTCCGGTGCCAGCGAGCCGCCACCGCGATGGGCTATCCAGCGCGGCAGCGGAAAGGTCATCAGAAGGGCTGTGCCTTCTTCAGGAGCGGCTTGGCCGTCAGCAAGGCATTACCGCGACTGACCGCCGTGTCGAGCGCGGCCTTGGCCGGTTTCGTGTCGGCCCAGACCGCTTCCATTTCTTCATCGGTCACGATGCGCACCGCATCGATGTTGGCGACGCGCACGGCCGGCTTGCTGCCGTTGCCTTTGAGCGAGGCAAAAGCAATTTCCTGCGTCTTGTCACCATCCTGCAGCAGCTTGCTGCGGGCTGCCGCACGGGCTACCGAAGTCATCGGCAAACCACCGTAGACACGGACGATTTCGATTTGCATCTCCGGTGAAAGCACAAATTTGACGAATTTAGCCACCTGCTTGTACTGGGCCGGCGAGTGGCCGGCACCTATCCACAAGGAGGCGCCGTCCGCCAGCGACGACTGGCGACCGCCATAGACATCATCGTGATACGGCAGCGCAGCAACGCCCAGTTCGACCCCCTTGGCATCGCGGAAATCGGTATATTCGCGCGAATCGGTGCTGATCATCGCGCACTCGCCTTCGTGGAACCTGGCACTGGCTTCGTTGCGACGGCCGAAGACCTTGAAATAATTGGCCTTGGTCCACGTCGCCATCATGGCCAGGTGCTTGACCTGCGGCAGGCCGTTGAAGGTCAGCACGCCCTTGTCGGTGGTCGCCGGTACGCCGGAAATGGCACTGACGTTATCGACGTGCACCCAGACCGGCCATGAGGACGTGTACGGACAGGCAAAACCGGCGTCCTGGAGCTTGTCGAGCATGCCCTGCATTTCGAACCAGGTCTTCGGCGGCTGCTCGGGATTCAGGCCGGCCTTGCGGAAGGCATTCTTGTTGTAAAACAGCACGGGCGTGGAGTAGAGCACGGGCAGGGCAACCAGACGGCCCTTGGCATCGAGCACGCCGGCCTTGAGGTCGCCGGAGAGTTCGCCGAACTTCAGGGGCTCGCCGGCCTTGGTCATCATTTCATGCAAGGGCACAAATTGCCGGGGCTGAATCAGCACATCGCTCATGTCGTAGCGACTGACGAGGTTAAGCGCCGCCGGCTTGTCGCCCTTTTCCAGGCGAGCCAGCTTCAGCGTGCTGCCGGATTCCTTGTTGAAGCGGTCGACAATGGCCTGCAGTCGTTCTTCGCCGACCGGACCGAGGTTGTGGGCCAGTTCGAAGGCCAGGCTGGGCGCCGGTTCGGCTGCCGGCTTGGCAGACTTGGCGGCAGGCTTGGCCTGCACGAACGAACTGGCCAGGGCCAGCGCGAGAACAAGCGTCAGGGGACGAAGACAATGCGACATGGATACTCCAGAATATCTTGAAGATGCGAATTATAACGGCCAAGCGGCATCACACTTGCCACACATTTTTCGCAAATATGCGAAAATCCAGCCCATGATCAAGCGAACTTTTTTCATTCTCGCCTTCCTCGGACTGAGCGCCTGCGACCAGGTCAACCAGAAGCTTGGCCTTGAAGATCTGGCCAAGAAGGAAGCCAGGGCCGAGCAGGAAGCGAAGGCGGTCGGTAGCGCCTGCCGCCAGTCCGGACGGGCCATTGAAGATTGTTATTCGATTTACGGCTGGTTGCCCAAGGCTGGCATTTACGCCGGCTGGCGCGAAATGGACGAGTACATGCGCGAGAACAAGCTGGAGACTATCGCGCCGCAGTTGCCACCACCGGAAGGCCCTGGCGCCAGGAAAAAGAAAAAGAATACCGAGGCTGCCCCCGAAGGTGACGCCAAGGCCGAGGCCAAGGACGATCACAAGGCTGAAGCCAAGGCCGAACCCGAGAAGAAAGCCGACAAACACTAGGCTGACGAGGGGACGCCAATGCCGCAGAGCACCAGAAAACCCAGACCATGAAATTTCCGGCATTTCTCGGCGGTATACGCGGCAAGCTGATCGGCATTTTCGTGCTGATCAAGGTCGTGCCGCTGCTCTTGCTGGCCGGATTTGCCTGGCACGCCACCAGCCAGCTGGGCGAGGACGTTTCGCTCAAGGCAGGCGGCATGGCGGATGCCATGCTGTCGACGCTCAAGACGGTGGGCAAGACCGTCACCGACGACTCCATTCGCGCCCTCGACCTGCGTTCGCGTGAAGCCATCGAGGCGCAGACCACCGATACCGCCAAGGAAATTGCCACTTTCCTCTATGGCCGCGACACCGACATCCGGCAAGCGGCCGTGCTTGAGCCGTCCGAAGCGGCATTCCGCAACTTTCTCAGCGAGCGCACGCGGCCGGTTTATCAGCATGGGCCGTGGAAACTCGCTGAGGATGGCAAATCCTGGGTACCCGAGCAGCCTGTAGTACGCGAGGCCAAGGTGACGCGCCCGGTACTGCCGGACAACGCCAAGGATTTTCATGCCCGTCCGGCCGAATATTTTGGCGAGAAGGAGCAACGGCCGCTGTTCGTCGAAATGACTTTTATCGACCTAAATGGCAACGAGAAGGTCAAGGTGACGAGTGGCAGGCTGACCGGGAAAGAGCGCAAGAACGTCAGCGACCGCAACAATACCTTCATCAAGGCGGAAACCTATTTCGCCGACCTGAAAAAACTCAAGCCCGGCGACATCTACGTTTCCGACGTCATTGGCGCCTACGTGCCGACGCAGCTCATCGGCCCTTACCTGCCGGCCAGTCTGGACAAGGCCGGCAAACCCTTCACACCCGAAGAGTCAGCCTACGCCGGCACCGAAAATCCGCTCGGCAAGCGTTTCCGTGGCATTGTCCGCTGGGCGACGCCCGTCGTCAGGGATGGCCGGATAAGCGGTTACGTCACGCTCGCCCTCGACCATGACCACATCCGCCAGTTTTCCGACCGCCTGATGCCGACGGAAGAACGCCACACGCCGATCGCCGACCCCATCAAGGGCAATTACGCTTTTCTCTGGGATCACCGGAGCCGCTCGATTTCGCATCCGCGCGACTATTTCATCACCGGCTACGACCCGCAGACCGGACAGCCGGCAACTCCCTGGATGGACGCCGATCTTTACACCGAATGGCAGACCAGCGGCAAACCGTCGCACGAGTTCCTGGCCGACATTCCCGCCTTCCGCAACCAGAGCCTCAAACTTAAACCGGCCAAGGAACTGATCAAGGCCGGCACGGTGGGCCTCGACTGCCGCTACCTCAATTTCTCGCCACAATGCGACGGCTGGAACGCCCTGACTGAGCATGGGGGTTCCGGCTCCTTCGTCATTTTCTTCTCCGGCCTGTGGAAGCTGACCACGGCCGCCGCCATCCCCTACTACACGGGCCAATATGGCAAATCGCCACAGGGCTTCGGTTTTGTCACCATCGGCGCCAATGTCGACGAGTTCCACAAGGCGGCGACCGAAACGGCCGGGCGCATCAACACCCTGCTCGAAGAAAAGGACGCCAATCTCTCCGCCCAGCGCAGCGAACTGCTTGACCATATTGCCGGCAGCCTGACGACGACCGCCATCGGTCTGTGGGGCTCGACGCTGCTCATGGTCATCGTCGTCATCGGCATCGCCGTATGGATGGCCGGGCTACTCACCCGGCGCATCACGGCCATGATTTCGGGCATTCACGCCTTCCAGCAGGGCGACCTGAAACATCGCCTGGAGGCTGGCTCCTCCGACGAAATGGGCGAACTTTCCCGCTCCTTCAACCGCATGGCCGACTCGGTTGAAGAGTCCTTCAAACGCCTCGAGGAGGCCAAGGAGAAGGCGGAGGAAGCCAGCCGGCAGAAATCTGCCTTCCTGGCCACCATGTCCCACGAGTTGCGCACCCCGCTCAACGGCATCCTCGGCTTTGCCGACCTGCTCAAGGACGACCTTGAAGATCCCGGGCATCGCAGCCACGCAGAAATCATCGCCCAGAGCGGCAACCACCTGCTCCAGCTGGTCAATGAAATCCTCGATCTGGCCAAGATCGAGTCCGGCGAGATGAAGATCAACATCACCGCTATTCCACTGGCCGCCTTGCTCGCCGAATGTATGGCCAGCCATAGGGCCATCGCCGAAGACAAAGGACTTCAACTGCAACTTCAACTGGCCGATGACCTGCCGGAAATCTTCAATACCGACCCGACCCGCCTGCGCCAGATTCTCAACAACCTGCTCGGCAATGCCGTGAAATTCACTGCCGCCGGCAAGGTCTGCCTCGAGGTCAGCCGTGCGGGGCACGATATAGCCTTCGCCATCCACGACACCGGCCCCGGCATTTCGCCGGAACACCATGCAACGGTTTTCGAGAAATTCAAGCAACTGGACAATTTCCTGACCCGTGAACACGGCGGCACCGGTCTGGGTCTTGCCCTCGTCCGCCAACTGGTGGAACAAATGGGCGGGCGCGTCAGGCTCGACTCGGAAATTGGCGCCGGATCGACCTTCACAGTTTACCTGCCACTGGATATCGACCATGACCGAACCACGTAAGGCCCTGGTCGTCGACGACCATCCGACCAACCGACTGCTTGCCGAAGCACTGCTGAGAAAGTGCGGCTGGACGGTGTTCCAGGCCGATTGTGGCCAGGCGGCACTGACTTTGGCCGCCCAGCACCCATTCCGCCTCGTCCTGCTTGATATCAGCATGCCTGGCCTGTCCGGCGAAGAAACCTGTGCCAGGCTAAGGGCAGCCGAAGCTGCCGAACCCCTGCATATCGTCGCCTACACGGCGCATGCCTTCCCGGAGGATGAAGCACGGTTGCTTGCCTGCGGTTTCGACGAAGTCCTCGTCAAACCGATCAGCCGCCAGCGCATCGAAGACCTGGTGGCCAAACTTTGATTCTGCCGCCGGCAGGCATTCGATTGGAGCCACGCTTCAAGCATCCGGGTGATCATGGGCAGGTAGGCGTATAATTCGGCCCCATGTCTGAAATCAATACCTTAGCCGGCGAAAACGCCATAGTCATCGCTGCCGATGCAGCGCCCGAAATCACCTTCGCCGATCTCGGCCTGGCACCGGAACTTCTGCGTGCCGTCCTCGATGAAGGCTACACCAAGCCGACCCCCATCCAGGCCCAGGCCATCCCGCTCGTCATCAGCGGCAAGGACATCATGGGCGGCGCCCAGACCGGCACCGGCAAGACCGCCGCGTTCACCCTGCCCATCCTTCAGCGCATCCTGCCTTTTGCCAGCAGCAGCCCGTCGCCGGCCAAGCACCCGGTGCGCGCCCTGATCCTCGCCCCGACCCGCGAACTGGCCATGCAGGTCTTCGAGTCGGTCAAGACCTACAGCAAGCACACGCCGATTCGCGCCATGTGCGCCTTCGGCGGCGTCGACATCAAACCGCAAATCGCCGAACTCAAGAGAGGCGTCGAAATTCTCGTCGCCACGCCGGGCCGTCTGCTTGACCACGTCGAAAACAAGAGTGTCAGTTTCAATTCCGTCCAGGCCCTCGTCCTCGACGAAGCCGACCGCATGCTTGACATGGGCTTCGTGCCCGACGTCACGCGCATCCTCAACATGCTGCCTGCCCAGCGCCAGAGCCTGCTCTTCTCCGCCACCTTCTCGGAAGAAATCAAGAGGCTGGCCGACAGCATGCTGAAGTCGCCGATCCTGATCGAAGTCGCCCGCCGCAACCAGGTCTCCGACACCATCACCCACCGCGTCCACCCGGTTTCCGAATACGGCAAGCGCGGCCTGCTTACCAAGCTGCTGAAATCCGGCGATATCCGCCAGTGCATCGTCTTCTGTCGCACCAAGCAGGGTTGCTCGCGCCTGACCCGCGAACTGCAGCGCGCCGGCATCAAGGCTGACGCCATCCACGGTGACAAGAGCCAGCTTGAACGCATCAAGGCCCTCGAAGCCTTCAAGGGTGGCGAAACCGACGCCCTCATCGCGACCGATGTCGCCGCCCGCGGCCTCGACGTCGACGATCTGCCCTACGTCATCAATTACGAACTGCCGCACACGCCGGAAGACTACGTGCACCGCATCGGCCGCACCGGCCGCGCCGGCAAGACTGGCAATGCCATCTCACTGGTCAGCGCCCGTGAAGTCGTCTATCTGGTCGATATCGAAAAGCTCATCAAGCGACCGATCGAACAGATCGAAGTCGCCGGTTTCGAGCCGGAACCGGAATACGAATATCCGCCGGGCAACAAGAAAAAACGCAGCGCCCCCGTCATCGCCCCGGTCGCCCAGCGGCCTGAGCGCGGTGAGCGCCCGGAACGTTCCGAACGTCCCGAGCGTGGTGAACGCTCAGCCAGACCGGAACGCAGCGATCGACAGGATCGCCGCCCGCCGCGTCGCAATCCGATGATCGCGGCCGACGGCTTCGACTTCAGCAAGCCCTACGAAGACAACTCGCCGCGCGGCGATGTACCGGATTCGCCGACGGCACCAGCCAAGGTGGACCCGCACAAGCCGAAGCGGGTTGTTGCGGCGTTGCTGGGTGGGCTGGGGCGGAAGTAAGGCTCCGACGTTTCAAAATCGAGGAGTCGCCTGATTTGGCGATTTCCTGTTTAATTGGCTTGGGGTTCCGCCTTGCTGGCGGGCGTACTTTTTCTTGCTTCGCCAAGAAAAAGTAGCCAAAAAGAAGGCGACC
>ERZ1034361.1777-NODE-1777-length-10906-cov-2.213593_pt1 | contig 10906 bp, 3 predicted proteins | sample MGYA00520617_ERZ1034361 | MGnify/ENA primary metagenome ERZ1034361 (study PRJEB33736, sample SAMEA104284507) | Azolla filiculoides | biome: Urban; feature: Water surface; material: Ditch water | place: Netherlands | collected 2015-10-28 | depth 0-0.1 m ... | reverse complement strand
GGGGGTGGCGGCGGGGGCTTGGGTGCCGGTTCCTGATACACGCGGTGGGGGCGGTGCATGGGTTGGTAGGGAACTGGCACCGGAACAAAAACGTTCTGCGGTGCCGCCATGCTGCGGCAATCCGACTCCATGCGGGCGCGCTGGCTCGCCTCCAGGGTCATTTGCGCGACATCGCGCAGGCATTCGTCAACGTTGCCGGTCTGGCGCGGCGCGCGCGCGGGCGAATTTTGCGGTCGCTGGCCAGCCAGTCGCTCCTCCCGCTCGGCAGCTTCGTCGGCCCGCTGGATGGCCTCGCGTTTCTCGACGTAATTCCGCATCCGCTCGACATCCTTTTCAGCCTGCCGGCGCGATTCTTCGGATACGGCTTCGTCTTCGATACGGTCATTGCTGGTTGCAACATCGCCGGCTGCAGCATTCCTGATCAACTCGGAAAGATGATTGCCATCACGGACATCGTAATTCTCTTGCAGGCGAAGCAATTCAGCAATTTCGCCAAGATCCGTAGTGCCGCCATTGAGGAACAGGCCGCGCAGCTTTGGATTTCCTGCACCAGCATTATCTCCGGTAATGGTTAGAGCAATACCGGATGAGATGCCTTTATTACCTGTCACGCGCATGATTGCGCCAACCAGATCATTTCGCGCAGCTAGACCAGATAGGTCACGCTTGATCGTTGATGTTCCTTGCTTGGCAGCAGGTTGCTTAGATTTCTGATACTCAGCTTCGGCAGCAAGCGAACTGCTCATTGCCTTAGTCGCATCGGCTTCACTCATGCGCGGCTTGAACCACAGCGCATTGTCACGAATTGCTTCCCGGACATCGTTGTACTGAGAATCGCCAAACACGCCACGGTTTGAGTAGCGTGTTGCCTGAATCATTCCGTCCTTTTGAGCGGAAGGATGAAGCGCAATGAAGTTGTCTTCGCCAGTCTTATAAACCGGCATCTCGCCACGATTGATCGAATCGTCAGCATCTTTCGTAACCAGATCAATCAGGAGCGTGTTTAGCTCCATGCGCTTGCCAAACTTTGCAGACTCAAGTTCTTTCTGCAACTCAGGGATAGACTTCTCTGAATCAGGCTTGCCGTTGAATTCTTGAGCCTTCTCAAGCTCTGGTAACGCAGCCTTGAACTCATCAATCGTCAGCGCTTCAGTGATCGAACCAAACACTCTCGGCGCAAAGCCATTGGTGAATGAAGCAAAGTAAGCCGCCTTGGCCTCTTCCTGCGTATCGAAGCCGATTAGAACCTTGTGTTCATCAAAATTATCGCTATCAACCTTGTCCTGATTGACAACGAAAACCTTGTCAGAATCAGGATTCGGCCCGATGAATACATCAAGATGCTCTTCGTCAGCGCCGACAGTCTTCAGGAAATAGCCATACGAATTCGGCATGGTCACAGACCACTCTTTACCGGATGCATCCTTGCCAGTGCGTTCAGCGCCCTTTGGCGTTTCGATTGAAATGGTCAAGCCATTCCAAGCCGCTTTGCCCTTGGCGTAGTTGCCGGCTTCCTTCTGTGCCTCAGTCGGATTCGTATCGGTAGCAGCCTCTGCGGCCTCAATCTTGGCTGGAAGTGAGTCAGCCATCAGTTCTTCAACTGAATTGAACTGGCCGATTTCCTGTGCAGCGCCAAAGCCATTCAGATTGACGTATGCAGCCTGCAGATTCTTGATTTCAATCTTGTCAGCAATTTCATCGCCGGCCATTGACCGGATCTGATTCATCACGAACTGTGCAGATTCCTTAAATTTCGAGTAGCCCATCAAAGCAGCGCCACGGAAAATCTTGGACATGATCGGGATGATTGCTGATTCTTCTTCCGGCGTCAGGTTTGACTTGCCACCCAGCTTCGACATCAGTTCAGCAATGCCTTCGCCCATCATGGCCTTGCCGCGCTCAAAATCTGATGATGAATCCACGGATTCAACCTGTTCAGTTTTCGGCGTTTCCTTTACAGGTTCTGGCGAAGTGTCTACTTTTTCCTCTTTTTTAGACACATCAGCCGGCTTGACCGCTTCTGCTTTGTACTTTGTTTTGATCTCGTCCAGAGACTTCTTGCGCTTCACATCGGATGCAGAGTCTTTGGTGATAGCACCAGCAGCGATAAGGATGTCAGCAACATCTCTAGCGCCCGCGCCTTCAGGGATGGCAATCTCTTTTCCAGTTACCTCATCAAGCGCCGGGAAACCATCGATTAAGGCGATTCCATTCTTCACCGTGACAGATGAAGTCTCATCAGGATGGCGACGGTCAGGAATGATTTTGAACAGTGCGCGGCTTTCTCTGGCCTTTTGCAATGCGGCCTTGTGTGCTTCTGTCTTTTCTTCCTGAGCTTTCTTATCAGCGACTAGCGGGGCAAGCAAAGCCTCAAGCTGCGCCTTTGATTCAGGCTCAAGACCACCACGATCAAGACGCGCCTGAATTTCTTCGGCAGTCCATTGCGATAGCGGCTTCTTGGTTTTCTTCTCTACTGGAGTCCAGACAGGCTCAGATGGAAGCGGCGCTTCTTCAGCAAGAGCTTCCTGAACAGGTTCAGTCTTTGCAGGCTCTTCTACAGGTTTGTCATTTGTTACGCCTAGATACTCTTCCGCACCAGCAACTGACTCACGGAGCAGTTCAAGCTCTGAAGCCAGTTCGTTAAATCTACCTTGCGAATGGATTGGCTTCCCGGTTACAGGATCTAATCCATCCTTTATCGACGACTCAATGGCGTCACGATCAGCGCGATCAACCTCCATGCCGATGCGCGTTTCTTCTGCATCAATATCACTGATTGGCTGTGCAGTCGCAGCGATGCCCATCTTCGACTTGTAGTAAGCCAACTCATCAGCCTTGAGCAAACGAGCCTTGCCAGTCTTCGGATTGGTTAGCGCTTTACCATTGAACTTGAACTTGCGTGCAATCGCTGCATCGATATGCGCGAATGATTTCTTTGGCTCTTGCTTGACCGGCTCCTTGCGCTCAGGAACAAGCGATTGCAAAGCAGTGTTCTGATCACTGTCAGACGGCGTATCTCCAGAAGCATAAGCATTGAACGCAGACTCAAAATCAGATTCTTTCTTTTGCTTTTCTTCTTGCACGCGCTGAACAAAGTCAGAATATTGCGTTCTTTCAGCTTCTGACCTTTTTTTCTCTGCGTCATCCTTCTCACTAGCAAGCAAAGATTCAAACTCTGACATCTGGCCGAAACCAGCAGTCGGGCCTTGCGTTGTTCTTGCGATGTGAGCATTCAGGAAATTGTCACGGCGCTGCGCATCAAGACCTTGCGCCTGTTCAGCAACAAACTGGCGAAGCTCGGCGGCATCGGTTCTTTGCTTTGCCAGCATATCCATGAACGCCAGCAAGCCAATCGCAGCATCTCGGCGCTTAGTTTCATCAAGCGATGGATTACGCAGAACATTGAAAGCATTGGTGGCTGCACGCTTATCTTCTTCAGGGATGCTCGAGAGCAACTGCTTATCAGACAAAAGGCGACTTGATGCCACCAAAATGTTTGACAGCGTTTTGTCTTCACTTAGCAGCGGGTCATCTTGCTTTTTAACCGGGGCCGGCTCAAATGCTTTTAGCCGGTCAATGTTTTGAACCGCATTGTCGTAATTGTATGAAGCCTGCTGCAACTGAGCCTGAATCTGCTTCTCTTCATCACTACCGGGCGCAACACGGCCAAGCATGTCTTGAAGCTGTAGAACACGGCTCTTTGTATCGTCACGAACTGCAAGCAGAGTTGCCACGTCTTGCGTGAAGTCATTTGGCGAACTAGGCAACTGAACTTCATTCGCTTGATCAGCAGCAATCTTCTGTTCAGCGCCAGCAACTGCGGTTTGTATAACTGAATTCGTCAGCGGAGAATCAGCCTTTGGCTTTGCAGCTTCAGCAAGTGCTGCGGCGCGTTGCTCTGGCGTTCTAAATCCACCAGCAGCAGCACCACCAGCGCCACCCAACAAGCCGCCAGCAATGAATGACTCTTCATAGGCATCAAGCGCACGCTGATCTGTGAGCGTTGCATTCGGATTAACAGCCATCCGGCCAAGCTGATTCATTACCTCTTGGCCAGTCTCTGAAGATCCTTCAAGTGCCGCAGCCTCAAGGCCAGTAACGCCAGCACGACCAGCGAATCCGGCAATACCTTCTTTGGTAATGGCAGATTTTGGAAGGCCGCGAGTAGCAGCGCGAAGCAACATGCCTTCGCCACCAATTGCATTCAGGCCGGCATAAGGAACGCCAAGCGCAGCCGCAGCCGGAAGATTAAATTCTTTACTTTCTTCGTACTGATTCGATAGAACATCGCCAACAGCAGAAGGATAAGAGCCAGTCACGCCGGCAGCAGTTGCCACCTTGGCAGAGAATACTTTTGCGGCCTGTTCGCCAGCTAATTTAGCAGCAGCCGGTTGCGCACCATGCTTAACTGCTTCAAGCGCTGCCTTTTCTGCGACGTTTGCCGCAGTCGTAGTCAATGCCTTCTTGGCAACAGACCCAATACCGAAACCAGACGCCATGAACTCGGCCATATAAGGCGCAGACTGAATCGCCATGTGCGCGAAGTATTCGCCGAAGTTCTTGCCAAACTCCATTTCTTTGAACGACTGCGGTGCGCCAGATTCTGCCCATTGTGCTTCGGCAGCGTCTTTATTCTCCATCATGGCCTTGAGCGCCCATTCGCTACCCATTGCAGCGGGGATGGCCAACAGGTTTGACTGCCATGAATCTACGGCTGCGCTCAACTCTTTGCCGTAGTCAATTCCTTTTGCTTCTGATAAACCATTACCAAACCCTGCAATACGCTCAGGCTGAAAGTCAGCCATTGCGATTTCACGGCTAACCATTTCCTTATCTCGGCTGGCTTGCTTGCGTGCTTCGATTCGCGCCAGCACATCGTCGGCTGTCTCGGATTTTGGTCGATTGAATTCTGCAGAAAACTCTTCGCGCTCTGACTTGGCAGGAATGAACGGCGTGGTTTTATGGATGTTCTGGCGCTCAATCTCTTGGCGCAGTGCGGCCTTTTGTACAGGGTCTTTAGCGCGCTCGTACTCTTGCAGCAGATTGTTCTGCACGAACGGCATGGCATTCGTTGCACGATCAGCTTGGCGCTCCGCATCAGTAAGTGTTGCGATGCTGCGTAGGTCAGACTCTCTTAGATACGAACGATCTAGCGGTGCGCCTTCTAGCGGCGCACTTTCTGGTACGGACTCAACAGAAGGCTTGCCGGAAGAGATTTGATCAAATAGCTGCTTGTCCATGCTGAGTACCAAGAGAAAGATTCTCGGCAATTGTCAGATAAGCAACCAATGGGGCTTTCAAAGAAAAACGCCACGAATCTTATTGACCGTGGCGTTTTGGTTATTACTTTTTGACTCCAATCGTCGGGTTGAACCATTCCTTCAAGTAATCAACAGCGCCCGGAACGTGTCCTTCTTTGACGTTTTGATTAACTCTTGGGATGACATCAAGGAGATCCCGGCTATTTTGTTTCTGCACTTCAACTTTCTTTGCCGCATCTGGCGCAGCAGGCTTTGGCAGCTTGTTGATAATCTGCGCCGCGTTATACACACGCAATTGATCATCCGGCAAGTTGCGTCCTTGGCTTTCGTAATGCTTTCCGAAATTAGCCATCTTCACCGGGTCTTTTGCGAGTTCTTGGGCTTGGACAAACTCAGCCGGGCGCTGAACCTTCATCGACTCAAGACCTGCAACTTGCTTGGCTAGGATGTCTTTCTCGCCGAATAAAGGTCTGCCAGTCCTAGTGTCATTGGAAAGCGGGTCGTAGTTGCGCTTGAGTGGGTACAGATCACCTCGCTCGTTCTTGACGCCGTAACTAAAGCCAAGCGTATTCGGATTAAAGTCAGCAACAGGCTGAACCTTTCCAGAGGCAATCAAAACTGCCATACGCTGCGCTTCGTTGTTTGCAGATAGAGTTGCGGCTTGCGGCCCCATTTCCCGAACTAGGTTCAGGTAATGGCCATACGCAGCATTTGACTGGTCTGTGTCATCAATCTTGTTCAGGTCTTGGAACTTCTTTTTATCCAGCGCAACTGGAGACTGTGCAGTTTCACCTGACCCGCTAGTGCCTTTTCCTTCTAACCGGGCCTCAAGCATACGCATTTGTTGAGCGTGCGCCGATGACTGGCGATCAATAGCGGCTTGAGCAATCTGAGCCTGACGATTGAGCGCAGCCTCTGTTTTTGCTTCTGCAACGCTGTTCAGCGTTTCAAAATGCATCGCCTTCTCTGGATTAAGTTTGGCGAAGTAGTCCATCTTTTCTTTGTACGATGCACCTTTTTCAACCAATCTGTTCCAGCCATCTTTAAATGTTTCTCCCTCAAAAGCCCTTTCTGCCGCATCTGCCTCTGAGACTCTGCCAATTTGGCGCAGCTTAGTTGCCTGCATCTTTGCTGCACCAGCTTTGTCAGGCGTAAAACCTGCCTGAATTACACCTTTTTGCTCACTGGTAAGAGGTTGATAATCAACTCCAGCCTGTTTAGCAGAGGCTTGCGCAACTTCTTGAGCATTGGCTGTATGGGCATTAACATCGGTCATGTTGGCAGCTTCTTTGCCAATGCCAATCATTGTCGAGCGCTCAAGATCCTTCTGCGCACGATCAGTTGTTTCCCAATCAAATTTCTTTGTCTCGCGGCCATCGCGCTCTGCATCTCTGGCGTCACGATTCTTCATTAGGTCAATCTGCTGCTGATGCTGGTCAATGGATTGCTGCTTGTTCCACTGATCGACACCCGCACCCATCGCAATACCAAGATTGCCTCCAAGGAAACCGCCACCAGCCAGTTTGATGCCATGCTTTACTGCACCGCCACAAGCAAACTGGTTCTTGCGCTTCTCTAGGCCGGCATCGTTGATTGCCAGCAGCAAATCCTTTGTTGATCCGCCTGACTTATCCCATTGGGCAATAACTGCTTTGGTGTGAGCTTCCGGCAAATCAACTGCTTCGGCGTTTTCAACAATCTCCCCATCAGACAGCCATGCCGGAATATCGTCAGAGGTTTCAGTACCCGGCCCTTGTACATCGCCGCCGTCTGTGTGATCTACGCGGCCACCGTCAGCGAGGAATTTACCCAACCACGGCATACCAGTCGCTGTGCCTAGGGCAACGCCCAAGTGGCCTTTGGCAAGTTCTTCGTTTGAATACTTGCCAGACACCGTAGTTCCGATAGGGTCAAGCATCAAAGCGCCACTTGCGCCGCCGAGTTTATCGCCTGCACGAATCACGTTGCGGGACACTGCCTCGCCAACAGGGTGCAGGACTTCAGCCAGAGCGCCGCCAATCGCGCCGCCGCCAACAGGGCCAAGCCAATTTCCGATAACCTGCATCGTTGCTTTACCAGCCATGTGGCGATTGTCGCCGCTATGCACGCCGAAGCCGTCAGGATCACCGTCACTAGACTCGCCCATACCATCCGTCTTGCCTGAGTACATCGTATCGACAACCGGCTTGGCGTGTGTCTCCATCTTCGTGCCGGAGCTTGAAGTGGGGGAAGTCCCCATCTTGGCAACTGACATATTGCCGGATGCATCCATTTGAGCAAGGCCGGATGAATTATCGATCTGGTTTGATTTCGCTACTGAGGTATTGGCCAAGCCGCCCATTGCGTAGGCGTTGGCTTTCTTGACGCAGCCGTCTTTTATGTAGCCACCGTTTGCGGCAAGTGGTATTTCTGTGACAACGGCAGCAGCGGGAACTGCCGTAGCAACAGCGTCTGTAGCAGCAGGAGCTGCGCTAATAAGAGACTGTGATCCTTCAAGCGCCGCGTATCCATCTGCTGCCGCTGACCCGGCGCTATATGCATCCGAAGCTGCACTAGCGGTACTTTGTATTTGCTCCAGTTCTTGCGCAGCTTTTGCGACGTTTTCAGCCTCTTGCGCTGCCCGTATAGCCTCTTGCGAATCGTTCAGTGACTGAACATCTTTTGCGGAAGATAAGCCTTTTACAGAGTCGTATGCTGACTTGACCCCTTTATATATTGACCCCTTTGAACCCTTAAACAAATCTTTTACAGCGCCGCCAGCCAGCGAGGGAGCCGCGCCACTCAACATGGCCATGTATGGATTAGTGCGCTTGCCACCACCAGAGCTACCCATTGGCTTGACTGGATTAGCAGCTTTGTACTCTGCCCATGCGTCACCGCCGCTGGCAAGACGAACCGGCTTTTCACCTTCGATGTACCCACCATCGGCCTTCATCAGCGCAGCACCGAACGCAGCGCCTGCCTGACCATAACCAGCAGCGTTCTTCTGGTCGTTATTTGCCATGTTGTTTGCAACGCCAGCCATGCCGGATGCTGCCGAACTCATGCCCTGCAAAGCACCGTTGTTCATACCCATGACCTGACCGAAGGTAGCCGCGTTGCGGTTCCACTTCATGTCTTCGGCAGAAGCTGCGGCGCGGTTCATTGCGCCAGTCTTGGATGCTGCACCCATGATCGCGTTGCGGTTGTTCTCTGACATGATCCGGTTAGCGTTCATGCCCATGCCGTACCGCTGCATGTTTCGATCATTCGCGCCGAGTGCAGCGCCAAATGTTGCCTGCGCCTCGTTGCCGGCCTGCTGTCGCATCTGGCTGGCGAGTGTGCCGTCCATTGCGTCGTTGTTCATGTCGATGGAGTTCTGCGTCAGCGCAGGAACATGCGGCATCGCATTGTTGAGCATGAACTGAGAGGCTTGATTCTGCGTGCCGTACAGTTGGTCGAGGTTGGCGTAGCGCGTATCGGGGTTAGAAGACCCGCCACCACCGGAGCCACCGCCGTTCGCCATTGATCGTGAAGGATCAGAAATACCCTGATGGGCTAGTTGAGAGTAATGACCGATCATAGCGAATGCTCCACGATAATGTATCGTTGTTCAAATCCAAAAATCTTAACCAAGGCAGCAACCGCAGGACGGACTGCGCCACGAATAGAAGTGCAACCCATATCCCTGCACCAATCAGAGAACGACTCCAGCAGGCTGAGATCACTCAATCCTTTGCCGCCAATCGAAGTGACAAAAGCAATCCTGGCGTTGGGGAAGTTCTCAAAGGCAACTGTGCAAGCACCCACCGGCCTGTCTTCATCAAGCATCAGGACCAGCACGTTGTCGCCGCGCATGATCATCACCTTCAGCTGATCGACGTTGTACTCCCCTGCCCCATGAGCAAGGCCAGCCTCTAGCCAGTCTTTGACGAGCGGCCAGTTGGCTTGAAGGTAATCAGGATGGATTGGTTGAGCGTACATAGCGGAAGCATAAGACGATCATCCAATGGTGGGCGTCGTTGCTACCAGACCACTGCGTTGATCTCTTCCAGCGTGGTCGCTGCATCGATCTGAGCTTTCAGTGTCCGAGCCTTTTGGTGAAGCGTGTCGCCGTACTGCGCCATGATCGCCGGCAGTCCAAGCATCTGGGCGTAGTCCAGCGTGATCACTGAGTTGTCAGCGCAAGTCCAATCGATAGAGAATGCCTCGCCCACAACCTGTGCCGTGTTAGCGGCGATCAAGATGCGTCGTTGTGAGTCTGAATCTGAATCGAACTCTTTACCGTAAGCCATGAAGCCAGCGAACTCTTCAGCGTTTCGCGCAAGCGTGATTCCGTCTTTGGCCTTGATCTTCTCGGCAGCAAGATCGACAGGCGGCGTGTAGTTGTAAGCACCGCCCGAACCCGGAAACTCAAGGGCAATATCAGATGCGTCGAGTAGCGCCCCAGACCACTGTGGCAATGTCAGGATGGCTGCGTAGGCGTCGGCTTGATAGTTGCCGCTGCCCGTACATTGCACTGGATACCAATCCCCGATCTGCCCGTCAGGTGTAAGGAATGCGCGGATCAAGTGATTGTCACCAACGAGAATATTGGTAATCTTGTGTGTGATGCTGTTTTTGACGATAGCCATTATCTAGCCTCAACTGGAACAGTGCCGATGCCGCGAGTGTCAAGCCAAGTAAGCAGCGCCTGATAGGCGTCGTTCTTAACCAGTACATCGCCTTTGTAGATGCTGATCAGTACGTATCCTGAAGCGCCGCTGGCCCCGCCGCCGCCTGTTGATAGATAGTGGTTGTAATAAACAGCCTCCCACCCTTGCTGTGACCCACCAGTTCCACCGGTTCCACCGCCACCGCCGCCAGCAGAAGCTCCGTTTATTGAAACACTGCCAGAATCGTAGGAGAACTGCGCACCCTGACCACCAGCACCGCCCGATCCACCTGCGGCTGATCCTACTGTTAGTACGCTAGATGATCCACCCGCACTGCCGGCTCCACCATTTGCGGCAGAAGCACCGTATCCGCCAGAGTATTCAGGGCCACCAGAACCACCTCCGCCGCCGCCGCCGACTGTGATTGTTAGCGTTGCGCCAGCCATACTTGCGTAAGTTACAGTTATGTCGTTTATCGTTCCTGAATTTCCGGCTCCACCATTTCCACCGTATGCAACAAAACCGATTGATGCCAAACCACCAGCGCCTCCACCGCCGCCTCCACCAGACCCGCCGATAATGCGAACGCGGATAGAGTCAGCATCCAACCCAGTCGGTATCGTCAGGCTGTAAGTTCCGGGGGTTCCGTAGGTGTAGTTGGTCGAGTTGGATAGGGCTGCTTGTACCGATGCAGCGGATACAACCCCTGAAAAGAACCCGGCTTCTGCGTAGATGTTGCCCCGGAAAACACCAGAACCAAACTCCACACTGCCGTCCTTGTCGATCTGCCAACCTGTGTTCCCCGGCGCGTACCCGGTAGATTGAATAACCCCGGATATTTTGGCGTCAGTAATCTGCGCGTCACCGATTTTGGCTGTGACGATAGATGCGTCAGCGATCTTGGCTGTGTCAATCGCGGCATTGGCGATCTGTGTATTCCCGATGGTTCCTGAGTTAATCGAAGCGCCATCGATATAAACCCCCGGCGCGAAGGACACGCCGTTGATCGTC
>ERZ1034361.1775-NODE-1775-length-10911-cov-16.932435_pt1 | contig 10911 bp, 3 predicted proteins | sample MGYA00520617_ERZ1034361 | MGnify/ENA primary metagenome ERZ1034361 (study PRJEB33736, sample SAMEA104284507) | Azolla filiculoides | biome: Urban; feature: Water surface; material: Ditch water | place: Netherlands | collected 2015-10-28 | depth 0-0.1 m ... | reverse complement strand
TATTAAACTCTTTTAAAACCTTTAATCGTTTTTCTTCTTCATCTTGATGCAACATTTGAAAACAGTATTAAATTATTAATAATCCACTTTAATAACAATTTCTTTAAAAAAGTCATTATTATTATAAAATTAGATAAAATTTATTAAAATAGCACATAAAAACGCTATAAGTAACAAATAAGCCTGTATTTCTTAAATAATTTTTAAAGGAATCCAAAAATTTAGATACTTCAAAAAAATCGTGGGGAATAAATTTTTTCTTCGGCTTTAAAAATCTCAAATCTCAAAAATATTTCATGAGAACCCGAATTGTAATTAGCTAATTTTGAAGTCTCTGCATCATATGAATAACCAACAAATAACTTGTCAGATAATTGAAAACCAACTAATCCACTCACAGAAGCATTTAATCGATAGGCTGCACCAACCGTTAATTTTTCATGAAACAAAAAATTTGCCGTCATATCCAATTGAAAAGGAGCTCCTGCTACTACTTTTGAAAGGAAAGCAGGCTTCATTTTAATATTTGAAGTAAGATCAAATACATAGCCTGCCATTAGATAATAATGCATTTTTTCTCTAGCCAAGCTAGCCATATCATTATCATCATAATGTTTCGTTTCTAAAAAATTTGGCACCGACAACCCAACATAATGATGATCAGAATACCAATAAGCACCCGCACCAAAATTAGGCGAAAAACGATTATCAATATTGCTCTGAAATTGTGGATCTGTAGGATCGTATATACTCAATTTAGTATAATCAACATTCAGTAAATTAGCAGTCGTTTTAATACCCAAGGCCAAAGTAGATAGGTTATCAAAATTTAATCGATATGAAAAATCAATCGAAATGGTATTTTCATCTGAAGGACCAATTTGATCATTTACAAAGGACAATCCAAGTCCCATATTAGATCCCCCAATAGGAGAATGCAAAGAAAAAGTACTTGTTACTGGCGCACCATCTAAGCCTACCCATTGAGCTCTATACATTCCTAGTATGCTCATTACTTCTTTTGTTCCTGCATAGGCCGGATTAACATTCATAGTGTTATACATATAATTTGTATACTGTGGGTCTTGTTGCGCAAATAATGCGTCAGTCAAGCATAAAAGTAAAATGGGGATTACTTTTACGAGTTGAGTTAAATAATTCATGATGTCAATTTTTGGGAGTTTTTTTTAAGAATTATAATTGAGTAAAAGCATTTCTAGGTTTATTAATCTTATTACCCGAAAGGAGTTAAGACACTCCTTTCATGGTAATAAGCCCCAAAAATTGAACTTAAAAAACTCAACTATTCCTTACTAATTATTGTTTACATACAGATAACCTGTTTTTTGAACATCTTTTCTTTCACCTAAATTTTCAATAACAAAATCATATTTAATAATGTAGAAATAAGTTCCTGTTGGCAATACATCTCCTGAAACATTCCATTCAGCACCAGATTTACCAGTAAATACATTGCTAACATTGTCATATCCTTTAACTTCAAAGATTTTTGCTCCGTATCGGTTAAAAATTTCTACTGAGTTGTTAGGATAACACTCTATTCCTTCTAAATAAAAAACATCATTTTTACCATCATTATTAGGTGTTAATGCGTTAAATATTGTAATCTCACAAGCCATATTTAATACTTGAGTAAAAGTGGAACTATTGCCACACGCGTCTTCAGCTGTCCATTTTCTAATAATTCTAGACATACTTACACAATCACCTTGTTCTTTTGTTTCTTCAAAAGTTACCGTAACCTCACTTATAGCATCAGTAGCATTCAATTGTGGTGCAACTGGAATACTTCCACAGTCTACATAAATTACTTCTTGTAAATTTTCTGTAAAAACAGGAGCCGTAGTATCTACAACCGTAATTACTTGTGAAATCATATCTGCATTCCCACATGAATCTGTAGCTGTCCAATATCTTATAATTTCATAATTTCCAGAACAACTTCCTTGAATCGTTTCTTCTTCATATGTTATTGTGGCAACTCCACAATTATCAATAGCAGTAACGGTATAAGTTGGTATTGCATCTCCATTCTCAATAGTTAATTCTGACGGAACATTAAAAGTAAACACAGGAGAAGTAGTATCTTGAACAGTAATATTTTGAACATGACTTACTGAATTTCCACAATCATCTGTTGCTATCCAACTTCTAACAATCGCATACGAGTTATTACATGTTCCTAAAACCATTTGATCTTGAGAAACAACTGTTACCACACCACAGTTATCAGTAGCTTGCAAAGTTTCAACAGCAGGAATAGCATTACATTCTACCACTACATCTGCAGGTAAAACACTTGAAAAAACAGGCGCAACTGTATCGTTTACATGAAACACTTGAGCACATGTTATAGTGCTTAAAACTGCATTTTCATTAACATCTTTCAATCCATTCAAATTAGTATCAGCATAAACCGATATAGTATAAGTTCTAACAACATCTGAATTACAACCCGTAAAATCGCTGTTAGTAGCTGTAATAACTACATTTCCACAAGAAGTATCACCGATAGTACCCGAATTATCACCAAGCTGTTCAAATGCTGCTATTGTTAAAGTTGTAGCCGTAGGAATTTCGGTGTAACATTGCACAGTAGTAATTCCAAAATTTGGACAAGTAACTTCTAACTCACATTGAGAATTTAATGTGATAACGGCTTGATTAGAAACATTTCCTTGTAAATCACTTACTTGATAATTTTTAGGTGTTGGTGTACCATAAAATCCTGCTTGTGGTACAAATGTTACAGCGCCCGAAACAGCATCAATAGACCAAGAGCCTTCGCCAGGAACTACCATACTTAATGGCGTAGTAACTATTCCACTAGGAGAAGTTGGAGCAACAAAAGCAACTGTTTGAGGATTCACTACATCACCTAAAGTATCATTTAAAACTACATTAATTGTCACAGCTGTTCCAACAGCATAATAAGAAGTATCATCTACGGCTATTGGTAGCAAATCAAAACTAATAACCGCTTCATTACTTACATTACCATTAAAATCTTTAACATTATAAGAAACATTACTTGGAATCCCTGCAAAATTTACAAAAGGAGTAAAAGTTACTACACCAGAAACAATGTCTACAGCCCAATCCCCTTCGTTTGGAATTTTAAACCCAATAACTTGTCCTGTACTACAAAAAACCAAGTCTGTAGCAATAGAAGGCGCAATCAATCTAATAGTTGTAGGATTAACTTGTGCTCCTTGTATATCATTCAATGTTGCATTTATAGTAGAAACCGAACCACCACTGTATAAAACCACATCATTAGTTGCAATCGGACAATTTGTATAAGCCACAATTGAAATTGGCAATGCAATCTGATTTGCACAATTCGTATTTACATCTTTAAAGATGTAATTGTATGTCCCAGCTTGTAGATTTGATATGGTGTATGTAGGAGTTGTACCTGTGTAAACAGTTCCTGAATTCATTTCTGTAATAGACCAATTCGCAGGTAAGCTACCAAATGTTACAGCTCCTATAGAAGATTGACAAGTTGGTTGAACTAAACTTGCAATCGTTGGATTAGGAGCAAGATACACGTAGAATTGTTGTGTAAATTCTCTTCCGCAATCATCTTTTGCTTTAGCAGTATAAGTGGTTCCAGGAACCAACCCCGTAAACGAAGAGGAGGATTGATATGATGTCAATTGTGTAGTTCCTGTAACATCTAACAACGCATAAGTATAAGGTGCTTTTCCTCCCGTTGCCACCATGTTTACAGAAGTATCACACGCATCAATAGAAGTAAAATAAAAAGGACTCAAATCCACACTAAATTGATATTCGTACAAATAACCTCCTGAAAGTCTTGGCGTTCCATTCACACCTCCAAACTGAGGAGGAAACATAGGTGTATTGTGTAAAATAACACCACCATATCTAAAATAGTACGTTTGATCATTAGGTAAGCTAAATGACACTTGATAACCACCAGGCACTGCTGTATAATTAAATGGAGCTCCATATCCAATTATACCCGACATTACTAAAGTTCCATCTGCTCTATAAACTGCAGCTGAAGTATTAGCTAAAACAGCAGGTACTCTTAAATATACTGTTACATCTTCTGTAACCAAACCACAATAATCTAAAGTATGTGTAATCTCTAAACTTCTTGAACAACTTGCCGTATAATCAAAAGTACTTGATTTACCACACACATCTGTTACAGTAAAATTATATGTTCCAGGCGGAAATGATTTCACAGCATCAACAACTAACGGAGATGAAATATTTGGTGTATTAACAGTTGTTGTAAAAGGATAATTTATTGCAGAAGAAGAAACTGCTCCTCCTGTTCCTGATTGTGTTAAATAACTAGTTGGTCCTGAATTAAAAGTAATTGTTAAAGGAGCAATTGCTAAACTTGAGATAGGCAATTCATTCAAATTTAAAAACGTAATATCATCAAAGAAAACATTATCTCCAGTCCAAATACTACTATGACAAGATACAGTAGGTTGAAACGGGACACTTTCTTTTGTAATTGTTTTTTGAAATGTAGCCCCACAAGCATCTACCAATGTAAGTACATAATCTACATCAAATTTTAATCCCAATGAAACAGGAACTGAACCACCCATTTGTACAGCATTTAAATGAGTCAAATTGACAGTTTGGGTTAAAATTGGTAAATTATTTATATCTAATGCAACCCCTCCAGGATTTGATGCTTCTGAAACAGAAATCTGCACTGGATTAGCAATATTAACACGAAACATTTTTACATCATATCCTAATGAACACATATCACTTGAACTACTAACGCTAACAATCTTTGGCGTATCAAAAACTATATCCTGTGAACTTGGCAACATCAAAGAACCTCCTGTTATAGCTCCACAATTGTTGAATCCTGTGTATGTTATAATGTCCCCATTAAAAAATGAAACAGGTATACTTATATCAATTCTAAATTGATTAAAAGCATAATTAGAAGTCTGAGGTATCGGATTAATAAAAGTTAATGACTGCCCTAGATTATTAACAAAAACATAGGTTACATTACCTGTAGTTGTTCCTGAATTAGTCGCCAATTTGAATTTTAGAATATCCCCACAATTAGTAGCTGTAGAATATTTATCAACTTGTGTTAGAGTTGTTAATATTGACGGAATATTTGGTTGTGTATTATATATAGTAACCACTCTATCCGCACTATTACCACCACATTGATCAATTATATCTACTGTATAAACTCCCGCAGACAATCCTGTTACTGTATAATTTGAAGAATTTAAAGGAATAGAATAAACAGAACTTCCATTTGGTCCATTTAAAATTCGAACAGAATATTGTTGGTTGGTAAAATCATTTGTTCCTACTGTACTATATAGATTTGAAAAGCGAAGCTCCCCATCTGTTCCATTATTACATCTCGGAGAATAAGTATTCACTATAAAGTTATCAGCTGGACGAACAGCACCATTCACACATTGTGAATAAGCAACTGTATCTAATAATAAAAGAACAATCAAGCTAATTTTAGCAACTAGTATAAGTATCTTTGTTCTCATAAGCGTTCAGTTTAATTAATTCTTTCTTTTTGGTGAGACAAAGTTGCTGCAACCATACTTGAGAATCAATCAACTATTAACAAGTGGTCCTGTTTTATTAATAAGTGGTATTATTTGGAAAGATTATGTTTTTTGTAAAATCCTCAATTGTTACATAAAACAAACCACAAGCTAAACTTTTAACAAAACCTCAATAAAATCAATATTTTATTACAATAAACATAATGTTTTAATGTTTTTTTTATTAACTTTACGTAGTGATTTGAATTGAATAACCCCCATATTCATAAAATCAAAACACTAGCATTTGGTTCTTTTAAAACTATATCTGTTTTCTAATTTATTTAAGCTATGCCAGAAAAAAAAGTGATTGAAAACCTAAACGTTTTAAATCAAAAAAAATATCAAGCACTAAACCAACGAAGTCTAGAATTATCAGCCATTATTGATACAAAAGGTAATTATACTTTTATTAGTTCAAATGCTGAAAAAATAATTGGCTACAAAGAAGACGAACTAATAGGAAAAAATATTTTCAATTACATTCATCCTGAAGACATACACAAAATAAAAGTCGAATTTGAAAAAATTGCAACTAATAATGCTGTAGATTGTACTCCGCATCGCTTTAAAACAAAAGGTAACAAATGGATTTGGCTCAATTGTGCAATTTCAAATCATGTTAACGACGATACAATTAATGGCTACATCATAAATAGTACGGATGTAACTAATCTAATCGAAACACAATATCAGCTTAAAAAAAATAACGAAAGATTTGACCTTCTAAATAAAATTACAGATGACATAATATACGAAGTTGATTTAACAACCAGAATTGTTGATTTCAGCGATAATTTCTACAACTATTTTAGCCTTGAATACGATAATAAAAATTTTTCATCAGACGATTGGGAAAAACTCGTTCATCCAGCTGACTATAAAGAAGCTAAACAAAGCTGGGATGAGTTTATTTTAAAAAACAATAACAACAAATGGATTGGAGAATATCGTGCTATAAAACAAGATGGCACATATTTACACATCGAAGATACTGTCTATGTAATTAGAAACGACAAAGGTATTCCCCAAAAAATTATTGGTGTTTTAAAAAATAACAACTCTAAGATAAATTCTAGAATTAAAAATAAAATAGAAAACCAACTAGCAACTTTTTTTAAAGAGGAAATAAACCTAAAAAAAATCCTTAAATCTTCATTAAAATTTTTAATAGAATATGGCGACTTCTTAACTGCAGAAATTTGGATCATTAATAATGATAAAAATAAAATTCATTTAATTCAATCACTTACAAAAGATAAAAAAACTGATTCTGTTTACAAAAAAACAAATACCATCAATTCCTTTACCAAAGGAGAAGGATTACCTGGCACAGTATGGCAAAAACAAGAAGCTGAAATCTGGAACTCTGAAGAAATAAAAGAAAAATTCAAGCGAACAGAACTAGCTAACTCATTAGCAATTAAATCAATTTTAGGAATACCTCTTACATACAACAATATTTTCATTGGAACACTAATTTTAAGCACTAATGAAGACTTAAAAAACAATGAATTAAGAACAAAACCTTTCTTGTCATTGGGTAATTTTCTTGGCGCAGAAATCAAAAGAAAAGAACAAGAAGAAATGCTATACTTAATGTTTCAAAGTTCTTCAGATATATTAGCCATCGTCAATACAAAAGGATATTTCACTAAAGTAAATCCAGCATTCTGTAAATTATTAAACTACAGCGAAAAAGAATTAATGGCGAATCCATACACCTTTTTCTTACACCCTGATGATTTAAATGCAACTAATACTGAATACAAAGAAACAATTACCGGAGAACGAAATTCAAACAATTTCACCAACAGATATCGAGCAAAAAATGGTGATTATAAATGGATATCTTGGAGCTCCTCAGATATTTTTGGAGAAGAAGGTCAAGTATTTGCTTATGGTAGAAATATTACCGATATAAAAGAATTACAACAACTATTTCATGAAACAGCAAAACTTGCCAAAGTGGGCAGCTGGGAATATACTTTGAAAAATAATAATGAAATATTTTTATCAAATATTGCAAAAAAAATATTCGAATTTGAACTAGACACAAATATTAAATACAAAGATTTTTTAAACGCATTCTCTGACAAAAACAAGGAAGATGTCAGTATGATTTTTAAAAGATTAATCATGTTTGGAGAATCATTTGATAAAGAATTTAATATAAAAACCACAAACAACAAAAATAGATGGATAAGATGCATTGGGCAATCTGAATATGACAAAAAAGGTAAATGCATCAAAATTTCTGGAAGCATACAGGACATAAACACTCAAAAACAAAATGAACTTGAATTAGCCAAAAAAAACAATTATTTATCAGCCCTAACAGACATTATTACAGAACTATTACAATCCAACAACTGGTATGAATCTTTAAACAATGTTTTTAAAATCGCTGGAAATACAATCAATGTAGACAGAGTATATTATTTTGAAATACATGATCATCCAGAAACAAATTCCAAAAGTTGTAGTCAAAGAATTGAGTGGACTCAAGATCACATAGAACCTGAAATCGAAAATCCTATGTGGCAAAACATCCCTACTGAATCTTTCTCTGAATTTTTTACTCCATTACAAAAAGGAGAACCATTCACAGCCATTGTATCTGAATTACCAAACGGAACCCTTAAAGAATCATTAACAATTCAAAACATTAAATCGGTATTAATTCTACCTATAACAATAAACGATTCCTTAAATGGCTTTATTGGATTTGACGACTGCTATCAAGAAAGAAAATGGAAAAATAGCGAAATATCATTTTTACACAATGTAACTTCAAATTTAGCAGCAAAAATCCACAGAATGAGAGTTCAATCTGATTTAGAAAACACATTAAAAGAGCGCAATAATATTTTAGAAAGTATTGGAGATGCGTTTTTTACTTTAGACAGAAATTGGACGGTTACTTATTGGAACAAAGAATCTGAAAAAATTACGGATGTAAAAAGAGAAGAACTAATTGGAAAAAATTTCTGGGAATTTTTCCCTCATTTAGAAGGTAGCATTTATGAAATTAGCTACAGAAAATCAGTTAAAACAAATAAAAGTGTTTACTTTCAAGACTATTTTGAATACTTAGATATTTGGCTAGATGTTAGTGCTTATCCCTCAAAAGAAGGTCTTTCTGTGTATTACAAAGACATTACAGCTACAAAAAAAATCGAAGAAGAACTCAGAGCTTCAAACGAACGTTTTGAAAAATCTACATTGGCAACAAACGATGCTATATGGGACTGGAATTTAGAAGAAAACTCCATATATAGAGGAAATGGATTCAAAAAATTGTTTGGCTATGCTGTGCCTAATAAAATACATGACATTGACATATTAAATCTAATTAAATCAAGAGTTCATCCTGATGAGGCAGAAGATGTTGTTGACTCATTAAAAAAAGCAATTAAAAACCCTAAAAAATCAAACTGGGAAAAAGAATACAGATACATCAAAGCTAATGGAAAATATGCTTTTGTTATAAATCGTGGAATCATAATACGAAATGAGCACGGCATCGCCACTAGAATCGTAGGAGCACTTCAAGATATAACTGAACGAAAAGAACATGAAGAATCATTAAAAATATTAAATAAAAAACTAGAAATTCAAACAAAAGATTTGATCAATTCAAACCAAGAGTTAGAACAATTTGCGTACATTGCATCACATGATTTACAAGAACCGTTACGCATGGTAACCAGTTTTTTAACGCAATTAGAAAACAAATACCAAAGCAAACTAGACGACAAAGGAAGGCAATATATTCACTTTGCGGTTGACGGCGCAAACAGAATGAGAAATATTATATTAGACATTCTTGAATATTCTAAAGTAGGAAAAAACACCAATGAAGAAAAAGAAATAATCAATATCAACACAATCGTAGATGAAGTTTGCAAAATAAATCAAAAAGTAATCGAAGAAACTAAAGCAAAAATTATTTTTAATGATTTACCTGAAATACACAGTTATAGATCTCCTTTAACACAAATTTTTCACAATTTAATCGGAAATGCTATTAAATACCAAAGACCAAATAACACCCCAATAATCAATATTTCGCATGAAAAACTTGATAGAAAATGGCAATTTAAAATTGAAGACAATGGTATTGGAATAGCCGAAGAATATTTGGACAAAATTTTTGTAATTTTTCAAAGATTACACTCAAAAGAAGAATTTAGTGGCACGGGTATGGGGTTAGCAATAGTTAAAAAATTAATAGAAAATTTAGGCGGAAAAATCTGGATAGAATCTGAAGTCGGAAAAGGAAGTACCTTTTATTTTACATTACCTAGAAAATGAAAATAATTAAAAAAATAAACAAATCGCTAGATTATTGGCCAAATCAATTGGCTTTAATGGCTTTTTTTGTGTTATTCATCATTACACAAACAATAGCTTTTAGAATTTTTTCTGTAGAAAAAGAAAATGAATTTTTACAAGTAAAAGAAGAAGCTGTAAACACCAAGAACCAACTCGAAAACGCTATTAATTTTAACCACAATGCTGTTAAAATAATCAGCTTTTTAGTTGAAAACGATTTAGAAGAAAAAAATTTTGAATCCGTTTCAAAAGATTTATTAGAAAAAAATAAATTCATTGACGCACTTCAACTCGTAAAAGGAAATACTATCACAAAAACCTACCCTTTAATTGGAAATGAAGCAACCATTGGTTATAACATCTTCTCAGACAAGCAGCACGAAAAAGCAGCATTACAAGCAGTTAAAAAAGACAAACTGTTTTTTGAAGGACCTTTAAAATTAATTCAAGGAGGTATAGGAATCATAGGCAGACAACCTATCTATAAAAACAATAAACTCTGGGGATTCTCTGCCATAATAATCAAACAAAAAACATTTCTAAATGCAATTGGACTAAACGACACAGGGAGTAAAAAAAGATTTGACTACCAATTAGTAGAAAAAAACGACAATACTGAAGATAAATTTTTATTCAAAAACAAAACAGATTTTAATAAAGGAATTACTTATAAAACTTTTATTTCTTCAGGGGAATGGTATTTATATGTAAAATTAAAAGACCCGCAACACCTAAATAGAGCATCAATCTTTGGTTTCTTTGGACTTGCGCTAAGCATTATAATTGCTTTTTTTATCAGACAATTGGCCGAACAACCTATCAAACTCAAACGTTTAGTTGCTGAAAAAACAAAAGACTTAGAAAAACTAAATTACATTCTCGATAACCGAGCAAAAGAGCTATCATCAACAAACAAGGAACTAGAATATTTTGCATACATCATTTCACATGACTTACAAGA
>ERZ1034361.1773-NODE-1773-length-10921-cov-8.318148_pt1 | contig 10921 bp, 13 predicted proteins | sample MGYA00520617_ERZ1034361 | MGnify/ENA primary metagenome ERZ1034361 (study PRJEB33736, sample SAMEA104284507) | Azolla filiculoides | biome: Urban; feature: Water surface; material: Ditch water | place: Netherlands | collected 2015-10-28 | depth 0-0.1 m ... | reverse complement strand
GCCCTGCTCCATGTACATGCGCAGGCGGTAATTTTCTGCGTAGGGAGCGAGTTCGTGCTGGCCGAGTTGTGCGGTGGCGCGTTCAAGTTTGTTGCGATCGCCGGCGCGGAAGGCATCTCGCGCGGTGAGGAAGGCCGTGTCGCGGCTATCCTGGGCAAAGGCAGAAAAAGAGATGGCGAGGCTGAGGAGTAGAACGGGAAACTTCATGTTAGATTTCATTCATGATGATGCTTTCCGAGGATAACACGGCGTGGCGGCGTGCAATGCGGCGCGAGATGGTGGCGCGTCGTCTGGCTTTGACTGCTGACGAACATGCGGCCCTGTCGGCGCGGATCGTGGCGCATCTGCTGGCGCAGTTTGCCCCGCCGGCCGTGGCCGCTTTTTGCTGGCCGATCAAGCATGAGCCGGATGTGCGCGTTGCCCTGCTCGACTGGATTGAACGCGGTGTTCAGGCGGCTTTGCCGGTGGTGATTGCCGAAGATGCGCCGCTCGCTTTTCGTACCTGGCTGCCGGAGAGCCGGCTGGTGCCCGACCGTTACGGCATTCCAACGCCGGATTCGGGTAATTGGCTGGTACCCGATTTAATTCTTTTACCGCTGAATGGTTTTGATGCAGCGGGTTACCGGATGGGCTACGGCGGCGGTTATTTCGACCGGACATTAGCTGCTTTTTCGCCACGACCACTGGCAATCGGCGTCGGTTTTGAAATCAACCGGCTGGAAAGCATCCGTCCGGAAGCGCACGATCAGCGGGTGGACTGGATTGTTACGGAGGCGGGGGCGTTCCCGACTGCTTCCTGAGCTGGTAGATGGCGTAGGCAAAAAGCCACGAAATCAGGCCGCTTAGCAGCGACTGACGTAAATCAAACAGACCTGTGCGCAGGGCGAGTTCCAGCGCATAAACGGATTGCAGCGCAAAGAGCAATGCGCCAACGTCAAGCGCCAGCCAGTAAAGCTTTTGCGTCTTGTCGAGTCGTTTGCGCAGCAAAACCTCGGTGGACAGAATCGCTGCCGTAATCTGAATGAGCGCGGCGATGGCCATCAGTTTGACTGCGAGACTGTAGGCGCTCATCAGCAGGCTCCAGCGGCAGTCCGTAAGCGTTGCAGGGCGCTATCCAGCGTTGAAGGCGCGCAGCCGAAATTAAGGCGTAGCCAGCCGGGGGCGCCGAAATCGCTGCCGTCGGAAAGGCCGAGTCCGTGGGCTTCAAAGTGTGCGGCGGGATTCTCCAGATTCAACTCCCGCACATCTAGCCAGGCGAGGTAAGTGGCTTCGACGTGCTGCATTTTGATGCCGGAAATAGCGTTGACCGCGACAGCCACCCGGTCACGATTGCCGCGCAGGTAATCGATCAGTTCGCCATGCCAGTCAGCGCAATCGCGATACGCCGCTTCACAGGCCGCCAGGCCGAGCACATTCACGTGCGGCACGATGCCGTGCATGGCGTGTTCGAAGCGATGGCGTAGCTTGGCGTCCGGAATCACCGCAAAGGCGCAGCCGAGGCCGGGGATGTTGAAGGTTTTCGACGGCGCCATGAGCGTGATGCTGCGTTTGGCCGCTTCCGGTGACAGGCTGGCGAACGGGATGTGGCGCTTGTCGGCGTCGAGGATCAGGCCGCAGTGGATTTCGTCGGAGCAGACGATCAGGTCATTTTGCTCGGCAAAGTCGGCGAGATCGAGTAATTCCTCGCGATTCCAGCAGCGCCCGACCGGATTGTGCGGATGGCAGAGCAGGAAGAGCTTGCTGTCTGCGGTCAACGCCTTGTGCAGGGCATTTTTGTCCCAGTGCCAGCCAGTGCTGTCGAGCGCCAGCGGGGCGCGTTGGGTTTTGCGGCCGGAGAAATGTGGGGCGGAAAGGAACGGCGGGTAAATCGGGGTCGCCGTCAGCACATCACCCTCGACCGCCCGACAGGCGATATTCAGACCGGTGACGAGTCCCGGTAGCCAGACCAGCCAGTCCGCTTCAATGTGCCAGGCGTATTCGCTGGCCAAATGGCTATGAACGGCTTCAACCAGCGAGTCGGGTGTTTGTGCATAGCCGAAAATACCGTGCTCGACGCGGGCGTGCAGCGCAGCCAGAACCGCTGGTGGCGCGGCGAAATCCATGTCGGCCACCCACATCGGCAGGATGTCGCGGCCGGCGTATTTCGCCCATTTGAGCGAATCCGTACCGGCGCGCGGTGGTGGAGCGTCGAAAATGCTCAAACCTCGAGATGCTGGTAAAGCGCGGTGGATAGGTAGCGCTCGCCGAAGGACGGAATGATGACGACGATCAGCTTGCCGGCGTTTTCCGGCCGCTTGGCCAGCTCGAGCGCCTAGTCGAAGGCGGAGCCAGCCCGGGCGATGGGGAAACCCGCCCGTGTATGCCACTCCTGGATGGTGGTATCCGTCACCCCAAACACCACAAGGTGAGAGATAAATATAAGTGGCAAAGTAACGAGTATGACGACCCAGATAATCAGCTTCTTCATTTTCTCTCCGTATAGAACACTATCTCAATAGAAATTTTGTAAATCAGCATTTAATTTCCGTTATTGATTTTGGCTAATTTTGAATAAATATAGATTTAGTTCGAATCATGGAAGAACTAAATTCAGCTCAGCAGGCCAGCCAACTAATCTCCTAGCAACTGGCTCGAGAATAATATTCATTGTCTTACCCCAGGCAATGAGCTCTTCTACTGAGGAAATACCGCTGGTATTCGCTGAATCTTTAGCCAGGGCACGAACAAACTCGCCCTTGCCCTTCTTGTTGAAGTGGTTCAGCGCACGCAGCTGACCGTTTTCGCCTTTGGTCACCACGCGGAGATAGACCGTGTTCTCCGTTGGTGCCACTGGAGCAAGTGCTGAATAGCCCTCAGAGCGCAGATCCAGCACGAGCCTAGGTTCTGCCTTGAGTTTCTTGGCCAGTGCCTTGCTTCCTGCCTCTGCCCATGCCTTCTTGAGGCTTCCAGCGGCCAATGCAGGCAGTTTGGAGTCGAAGGAGAGTCGATATGCCGGGATGGGTTCTAAAGCTCCCACGGGCCCCAGAAGCGCGGATTGGATCATGACGTTATCCCGTAAGAAGTTCCGAGCAGGTTCATCGAGATTCATGGCGGCAAGGCCGTCATAGAGCACGCCGGTGTAGCGATCAATGGCCGGCATGGTGGGTGAGGTCTTGACCGCCTTGTTGCGGTCAACTTCGCCCATCTGCTTCGGGCTCAGCTTCAATACCTCTGCACACACCTTGGGCTTGCGCGCCAATGACACTGTTGCTGCCACCACACGCTTGCGAATGGCATTGAGCTGAGGAAACGACAGTGCTGATTCGGCAAGAAGTTGCTCCAAAGGAGCACCCTCTCCCCCGTCACGCTTCGTTTCCGAAGGTGGTAACAAAATCAGCATGAGATTCCCTTAAGTGCAAACGCCCGCAGGAAGAGAAACTCTTCGACCGCGGGCATTAGCGTGTGAGAGGTTAAGCGTTAGCCAACCAATTCTGCGGCAGAAGCAACAACAGAAACGTTGTTGTTTTCAACCGAAAGGAAGCCACCAGCTGCGTTAGCAGTGATCTTCGAGCCGTCCTCAGCAGTGACGCGAACTTCACCACCGGCGAGAATCGCCAGCATAGGTTCGTGTCCGGGAAGGATACCGATCTCGCCCTCGCTGGTCTTGGCAACAACCATAGAGGCTGCGCCAGACCAGACTTCCTGGTCGGCAGCTACGACGCTGACCTGAAGGAGAGAAGAAGCCATGATTAGCCGTTTTCCTTCTGGATCTTTGCCCACTGCTCTTCAACGTCGGAGATAGCACCAACGTTGAAGAAGGCCTGCTCAGCCACGTGGTCGAATTCACCCTTAGCAATAGCGTCGAAGGACTCGATGGTTTCCTTGAGGGGAACGGTCGAACCTTCAACACCGGTGAACTTCTTCGCCATGTAGGTGTTCTGCGAGAGGAACTGCTGAATACGACGTGCGCGCGAAACGGTGATCTTGTCTTCTTCAGAGAGCTCGTCAACACCAAGAATCGCGATGATTTCCTGGAGTTCCTTGTTCTTCTGGAGGATCGCCTTGACGGTGGTCGCAACGCGGTAGTGGTCTTCACCTAAGTAGCGAGGGTCCATGATGCGCGAGGTCGAGGTCAGTGGGTCCACAGCAGGGTAGAGACCCTTCGATGCGATTTCACGAGAAAGCTCGGTGGTTGCATCGAGGTGAGCGAAGGTAGTCGCTGGAGCGGGGTCGGTGTAGTCATCCGCAGGAACGTAAATAGCCTGCAGCGAGGTAATCGAGTGACCACGAGTCGAGGTAATGCGCTCCTGGAGGATACCCATTTCGTCAGCCAGGTTGGGCTGGTAACCCACAGCTGAAGGCATACGGCCCAGAAGGGTCGAAACTTCAGAACCTGCCTGGGTGAAACGGAAGATGTTGTCAATGAAGAGCAGAACGTCCTGCTTCTGAACGTCACGGAAGTATTCCGCCATGGTCAGAGCAGACAGTGCTACACGAAGACGAGTTCCGGGTGGCTCATCCATCTGGCCGAAGACGAGGGCGGTCTTGTCGAAGACGCCTGCTTCTTCCATTTCGTGGATAAGGTCGTTACCTTCACGGGTACGCTCACCCACACCGGCGAATACCGATACACCACCGTGGTCCTGAGCTACACGCTGAATCATTTCCTGAATCAGAACGGTCTTACCCACACCGGCACCACCGAACAGACCAATCTTTCCACCCTGAACATAGGGGGTCAGAAGGTCGATGACCTTGATACCAGTTTCGAAGAGCTGAGTCTTGGACTCGAGCTGGTCGAATGCTGGTGGTGTGCGGTGGATGGGCCAGCGCTCCTTGATTTCAATCTTTTCGCCGGGCTTACCGTTGAGGATGTCGCCGGTGACGTTGAAAACCTTACCCTTGGTGACATCACCAACGGGCACGGAGATAGGAGCACCGGTGTCGGTGACTTCCTGGCCGCGCACGAGGCCGTCGGTGGGCTTGAGGGCAATGGCACGCACGAGGTCGTCACCGAGGTGCTGTGCAACCTCGAGGACAAGCTTGGTGCTCTCGCTGCCGAGGACGACCGTGGTCTCCAGGGCGTTGTAGATGCCGGGGATCGAGTCGTGTGGGAACTCGATGTCGACGACGGGACCGTTCACGCGGGCGATGCGACCAGTTGCGGTTGCTGCCTTCTTGGGAGCCGCTGCTTTCTTAGCAGGTGCTGCCTTTGCGGGGGTCTTAGCCTTAGTAGCTGGTGCTGCTGCCATTGCTCTTCTTCTCTCTTACCGGGTTTGGAAAGTCTGTATTACTTGGCGGTCGACAAGGCGTCGGCGCCACCAACGATTTCGGAAATTTGCTGGGTGATCTCGGACTGACGAGCGTTGTTCGCCAGACGTGTGTAGTCGCGGATCAACTTGTCGGCGTTGTCGCTTGCCGACTTCATTGCGCGCTGACGGCTGGCGTGCTCGGACGCAGCCGACTGAAGCATCGCGTTGTAGATGCGGCTTTCGATATAAACCGGAAGCAGTGCATCCAGAACCTTGTCTGCCTCGGGCTCGAACTCGTAGAGGGGAAGAACTTCTTCTTCACCAGGAGCTTCGACACCTTCGACAACTTCCAGAGGAAGCATGCGCACAACGGTGGGAACCTGAGAAACCATCGATACGAAACGGTTGTAAACAACGTGGATTTCATCCACGCCACCGTCTGCGTAGTCGCGCAGGAAGCTTTCGAGAACTGATGCAGCAATTTCCTGCGCAGTTTCGAAGACGGGCTGGTCAGTGCCACCGGTCCAAATACGCTCAGCGGGACGCTGGCGGAAGGAGAAGTAGGCGTTTGCCTTGCGGCCAACCAGGAAGTAGACAACTTCCTTGCCCTGCTCACGAAGAAGCTCAGCGAGCTGCTCCGATTCGCGCAGAACCTGTGAGCTGAAAGCACCAGCAAGACCGCGGTCAGATGCAAGGATCACAACTGCTGCGCGCTGAATCTTTTCAGGCTCGGTCGTGAGGATGTGTGACACGTTGGTGTACGTGGCAACAGCCGACACGGCGCGAGTGATCGCACGCGAGTAGGGCGTGGACTGCAGAACGCGTGCCTGCGCTTTTTGAATGCGCGAGGCAGAGATCAGCTCCATTGCACGCGTGATCTTCTTGGTCGTCTGGGCAGAACGAATTTTCTGCCTATAGACCCGAAGTTGCGCTCCCATGTCTCTCCTGTGGTTTCTCTAAAAGGTGGTTGATGTCAGTGAAAAGGCGCTTAGCGCTTCTTCTTGACGATCTTTTCCTGCTTGACTTCGTCAGCGTCGATGGCCTTGAATTCTTCCTTACCAACCGAAGCCAGTGAAGAACCGTCGCCTGCCTGGAATTCCTTCTTGAAAGCAACAACGGCCTTCTCGAGGTCTTCGACAGTCTTGTCATCGAGCACGTTGGTGTCGCGCAGAGTGGTCAGAACCTTGGTCTTGCGACCGAGGTAGTCCAGGAACTCACGCTCAAAGCGCAGGATGTCCTCAACAGGAACCTCATCGAGCTTGCCGGTAGTACCAGCCCAGATCGAAACAACCTGGTCCTCAACGGGGTAAGGGGTGTACTGAGGCTGCTTGAGCAGTTCGGTCAGACGAGCACCACGTGCCAGCTGACGACGGCTTGCGGCGTCAAGGTCGGATGCGAACATCGCGAATGCCTCGAGTGAACGGTACTGAGCCAGTTCGAGCTTCAAGGTACCGGAGACCTTCTTGATCGACTTGACCTGAGCGTCACCACCCACACGAGAAACCGAGATACCTACGTCAACAGCTGGACGCTGGTTCGCGTTGAACAGGTCCGACTGAAGGAAGATCTGGCCGTCGGTGATCGAAATCACGTTGGTGGGGATGTATGCCGAGACGTCGTTTGCCTTGGTCTCGATGATGGGAAGACCAGTCATCGAACCTGCACCGAGCTCGTCAGAGAGCTTTGCACAACGCTCCAGCAGACGGGAGTGTAAGTAGAAGACGTCACCGGGGTATGCCTCACGTCCTGGTGGACGGCGAAGCAGCAGCGATACGGCACGGTAAGCCTCAGCCTGCTTGGAGAGGTCATCGAAAATGATGAGAACGTGCTTGCCGCCGTACATCCAGTGCTGACCAATGGCAGAACCGGTGTAAGGAGCAAGGTACTTGAAACCTGCGGGGTCAGATGCAGGAGCAGCCACGATGGTGGTGTACTCCATTGCGCCAGCGTCCTCGAGTGCGCCCTTTACAGCAGCAATCGTGGAACCCTTCTGGCCGATAGCAACGTAGATGCAGCGAACCTGCTTGTTGGTGTCGCCGGACTCCCAGTTAGCCTTCTGGTTGATGATGGTGTCGATCGCGATAGCGGTCTTACCGGTCTGACGGTCACCAATGATGAGCTGACGCTGTCCACGACCAACGGGGATCATGGCGTCAATAGCCTTGATACCGGTCTGCATGGGCTCGTGCACCGACTTACGCTGCATAACGCCAGGAGCCTGGAGCTCGAGAGCACGACGGCCCTCAATCTTCTTGATGTCACCGAGACCATCGATGGGGTTACCCAGTGGGTCAACCACGCGACCGAGGTAGCCTTCGCCAACGGGAACGGAGAGAACCTCGCCAGTGCGGGTTACTTCCATACCTTCCACGATGCCGGTGAACTCACCGAGGACAACAACACCGATCTCGTTCTCGTCGAGGTTCAGGGCGAGACCAAGAGTGCCATCTGCGAAGCGGATGAGCTCGTTAGCCATCACACCGGGCAGGCCCTCAACGTGTGCGATACCGTCGGCTGCGTCGATGACGTGGCCAACTTCGGTCTTCGAAGCCTTGGTGGGCTTGTAGGAAGAAACGAAGTCCTTGAGAGCGTCGCGGATCTCGTTGGGGCTGATCGTAAGTTCTGCCATTGTGTTTTCCTTGTCTGATTCAGTCGGTTGACTGAGAGGTTTTGGTAAGTGTTACCGGCTATCCAGCGAGCTGGAGTCGCAGTTCTTGAATACGGGACGAAACTGAACCATCAATCACGTCATCGCCAACCTGCACGCGCAGGCCACCGATAATCGCAGGATCAATGATGAGGTTGATGTTGAGCTCGCGTCCGTAGACCTTCGCCAGGGACTTGCCCAGGCTGGTGAGCTGCGCTGCAGCAATAGGCTGCGCACTGGTCACGGTTGCAATGGAAGCGCCTGCCTGGTCCGCAACAATGTCTGCTGCGTAAGAGAGCAGGGCGCCAATGCGGCGACCACGAGGCTGCTGCACAAGCGCAGACACGATGGCAATAGTTGCCGCCGATGCCTTGCCCTTGAGCAGCTTTACTACGAGAGCGGCTTTAGCGTCGGGGTTACCAAGCTTGGAACCAAGGCTGAGCTCGAGTTCTGCGTCGCTCGACACGGCACGAGAGAACGCGAACAGCTCAGCGTCTACAGCTTCATTCTTCTTGGAACCCGACACAGCAGCGCGGATAGCGATTTCTTCGACACCGGCGAGCAGGTCATCCTGGCTCGACCAGCGGTCAGAGACGATCTGTCCCAGCAGCTTGGATGCAGTGGCATCCAGTCCCTTGCCGAAAACCTTGCCCAGAAGGGAAGACTTGTCGGCTGCAGGAACAGCAGGGTCAGCTAGTACGGCGCGCAATTGGGCAGACTCAGCGAAGGCACGACCAGCAGCAAAGAGCTGTTCGCCCAATGCCAGGTTTGCCTTTGCTCCCAAGCCAGCAAGTGCTGCCTTGGAGCTAGTGATTGCGTGTCTGCTTGCGCTACCCATTACTTAGCTGCCTTCTCCGAAGCTGCGAGGTCAGCGAGGAAGCGGTCAACGAGAGCCTTGGACTTCTTGTCGTCGGTGAGAGCCTCACCGATAACGCCCGAAGCCAGGTCGATGGCCAGCGAGCCAACCTCACTCTTGAGCGAAACGAGTGCGCTCTGGCGCTCTGCTTCGATCTGAGTTTTTGCAGTCGCAGTGATGCGAGCTGCCTCGGTTGACGCGAGATCCTTTGCCTCAGTCACGATCTTGGCGCCGTCTGCACGAGCAGCGTCGCGGATCTTGCCTGCCTCAGCACGTGCGTCAGCGAGCTGCGCGGTGTACTTAGCAAGGGCTTCCTCAGCTTCACGCTGAGCAGCATCTGCCTTCTCGATGTTTCCCTCGATAGCTGCTCCACGCGCTTCCAGCATGGCTGAAACGTTGGGGAGCACCTTCTTCCAGAAGAAGATGAGGATGATCGCGAAGACGACCGCCGACCAAACCATGTCGTACGGTGCTGGCAACAGAGGGTTTGGTGTTTCCTCTGTTGAAGCCACGATTAGTGCCTGAAGCATGATGCCTCCGTGTCGAACGGGTAGATGACTAGTTGGTGAAGATGAAGTAGGTCGCGATACCGATGAAGGCAAGTGCCTCGGTGAAAGCGATACCCAGGTACATCAGAACCTGAAGACGACCAGCAAGTTCAGGCTGGCGTGCAACCGACTCGATGGTCTTGCCGACGACGATACCTACGCCGATAGCGGGGCCAATGGCTGCGAGACCGTAGCCGACGGTGGCAATGTTGCCGTTGATTTCGGCGAGAACCGATGTTGCGTCCACGATTGTTTCCTTCCGTGTGGTCGAGACTGGCGGATGCCAGACCCGTTAGTGTTCCTCAGCCAGCGCGAGCTGGATGTAGACCGTTGTAAGCAGGGTGAAGACGTATGCCTGGAGCACAGCAACAAGAATCTCGAAGGCCGAGAAGATGAAGCCGAAGGCAAACGTGCCGAGACCGAAGAAACGAGCCCAGCCCGCGTCGTCGAGAGCGACAGAGAAGAAGAAGAAGTCAGTAGCTGAGAAGCAGAGCACCAGAAGAAGGTGACCAGCAACCATGTTCATCAGAAGACGAAGAGCCAGAGTGATCGGACGCAGGATGAAGATCGAGAAGAACTCAATCGGAGTCACGATGATGTAGATAGGCCAGGGAACTCCTGGGGGGAAGAACGAGTTCTTCAAGAACGCACCAGGGTGCTTCTTCAGACCGGCATAGATAAACGTGACATACGCCACGATGGCCAAGGTCAGAGGAAGACCAACCAGTGACGAACCTGCCACGTTCATACCGGGGAAAATACCCGGGATGTTCATAGCCAGAACAGTAAAGAAGATGGCGGTGAGCAGGGGAAGGAAGCGCTTGCCATCCTTCTTGCCCAAGAGGTCTTCAGCAATGTTGACGCGGACAACGTCCAGAGCCATTTCAGCCAGCGACTGTCCCTTGCCAGGAACAAGCTTCATGTTGCGAGTAGCAAGCCAGAACAGCAGGATGACCAGCGCTGCCATGACGAAGCGGATCAGGATGATGCGGTTGATCTCGAAAGGAGTACCAGCAAAGAAGATCGCGTCAGGGAAGAACTCGTTGATCGACGGCCCGTGAAAGCTCGAGTCGCCCTCTGACGAGGTGACGAGCTTGGTTACAGCGTTTACTAGCAGCGCTATCTCCTGTTTCGGGGCGTGGAGCTTCTGCTCTCGCGTCGACGAACATGCGGGATCCCCCAGCAGTTCAATCTCGTTTGGCTTCGTTGTCGAAACGTAGGTGATTGATCCGCAGATGGAGCGAGGGATTACTCAAGACTTTACAGGGAAAAAGGGCGGCTCACCCAATCTAAAAACTACTTACCGCTCAGCGGAAACACTCCCCCGCTATCGGCTGAAGAAAGCCACATGACAAAAGCCCAGACAAAGTCTGGGCGCTGTCATGTTGAAGAGAAAAAGAGCGGGGAAAGTATCCGAAGATTCCCTAGCGCTGCAGATCAGAAACGTAGGGCATGCGGGTCTTCATCACGACGACCACGTCCACCACGAGCGAGGCAATGACACCAGCAATCAGCGACAAGAACAGCGCAGTGGGGTTGATCCAGGGCTGATCACGAAGTGCCAGCGCTGCCACGATGAACGCCACGAACTTCAACAACCAGGCACCCAGCACAATTCCAAAGAACGCCACGATGTCGA
>ERZ1034361.1772-NODE-1772-length-10923-cov-7.437304_pt1 | contig 10923 bp, 7 predicted proteins | sample MGYA00520617_ERZ1034361 | MGnify/ENA primary metagenome ERZ1034361 (study PRJEB33736, sample SAMEA104284507) | Azolla filiculoides | biome: Urban; feature: Water surface; material: Ditch water | place: Netherlands | collected 2015-10-28 | depth 0-0.1 m ... | reverse complement strand
GCATGGGGAATTGCACAAGCAATGCACCGTGAAGGCGCAGAGCTTGCATTTACCTATCAGAATGAAAAACTCAAAGATCGTGTTGTCACAATGGCCGCTGAATTAGGGTCTTCTATTGCCGTTGAATGTGACGTGAGCAGTGATGAGCAAATCAATCATGTTTTCAGCGAACTTGGCAAACAATGGGATGGTTTAGATTGTATTGTCCATTCAGTTGCCTTTGCGCCACGTGAAGCGCTTGATGGTGATTATGTGAATGCAACCACCCGCGAAAATTTCCGTATCGCACACGATATTAGCTCATACAGCTTTACAGCACTTGCTAAGGCAGGTCGCTCAATGATGGCTGGACGTCATGGTTCTCTATTGACACTGAGTTATTTAGGCGCAGAACGTGCCATTCCCAATTACAATGTGATGGGCGTGGCGAAAGCAAGTTTAGAAGCGAATGTACGTTATATGGCCGTTTCTTTAGGTGCGGAGGGAACGCGTGTTAACGCTATTTCAGCTGGCCCAATTAGAACGCTTGCAGCGTCAGGTATCAATGATTTTAAAGCCATGCTCAGCAAAGCTGCTGATGCCGCGCCACTGAAAAAGAATGTAACCATTGAGGAAGTGGGCAATGCAGCCGCTTTTTTATGTTCAGATTTAGCGTCAGGCATTACAGGTGAATTGATGTATGTCGATTGCGGCTACAACATTATGGGATTAGCGGCAGTTTAATTACGCACATTCTGTTCGATGTCGTTATAAAACGGTGATATTTCAACAGTATCACCGTTTTTTTTATGCCATTTTTTAGTCAAGAGGAAACTTTATGTCAACACTTATCGTAAATGTTGGAAGCACATCGGTTAAAACACAATTATTTGATAATGACTTGCAACGCAAAGCAGAATTAAATGCGGATTACGGTGCAAAAGAAGGCCTGAAAATGTCTGGTACCTCGCTCAATGGTATGCTTTTCTCACATGAAGATGATTCAGTGCATGATGCACACGCCACGTTAACTTTTGTATTTGACACATGGCAATGCTGGCTAAATGAACACAACATACACCTTTGCGGTATCGGGCATCGCGTAGTGCATGGTGGTGCACATTTCCAGACTATCACGCCCATTACGCAATCTGTTTTAGATATCATTGAAACGTTAGACAATTACGCACCACTACACAATCCACTCAATCGCCTCGGCATTGAGATGGCGGGTCGTTTTTTTATCAATGTGACGCAATACGCGGTATTTGATACCGCATTTCATCGACACATTCCCCCATACGCGGGTCGCTATGCCATTGCGGAAAAATTATCGGATAATGTCGATTTTTACCGCTATGGTTTTCACGGTATTTCATGTAAACACAGCATGGGCGCGGCGGCGCAACTTCTCAATAACACGCCCGAGAACTTAACTTTAATTATTCTGCATTTAGGCGGCGGTGCAAGTGCAACCGCTGTTAAACATGGCGTCAGCATTGACACATCAATGGGATTCTCACCAACTGAAGGCCTCATTATGGCAAGTCGCTGTGGTGATATCGATCCGATGATTGCCCTCACCTTAGCAAAAGAAGGAAAAACATTTGAGGAAATCAATCAATTACTCAACAAACAAAGCGGTTTAAAAGGTGTTTGTGGAGAAAGTGATATGCGCACCATTTTAGAAAACGCTGAGCAAGGCGACGCTATGAGCGAACTCGCACTAAGCCTTTTTTGCTACCGTATTCAAAAATATATCGGTGCGTATTTCGCGGTGTTAAATGGGAACGTGGACGCCCTCATTTTCACAGGCGGGATTGGAGAAAATGCACCACGTATTCGTCAACGTATTTTAGCTAATTTAGATGGACTTGGATTTGTGTTAGATCACAATCGAAACAAACAAACATTACAAGCTGATATGGATTTGAGTGCAAAAAATAGTCCGTCACGCGTTTTGCTCATTCACGCTCAAGAAGAACGTGAAATCGCAAAACAAATTCATGAATTGACGCACATGAAATGACTTAGAAATTCGTCGGCAATTCGTCATTTATCGTATTAGGCGGTGTATAAGTATCATTCCCTAACTCGGGTGGCACATAGAAACCACCACTGCTGCCTCCACCGCCGCAACTTGCCGTGACTTTAGGTTGTGAGCCGGTAATATAAGGATAACTACGCGCACCACCACAACTTGCATTGGCTAGTTGCCCTGTCGTTGCATCGACATTGACCATGGTAATATTATCGGGTGGAATTAAATTGACTGGCTGCGTAGAAATTTGCTTCATTAATGAAACCCATACAGGCAACGCTCCCGTTGCGCCGGTCAAACCAGCTGGTTTATTATCATCCCGCCCAATCCAAACTACCGATAAATAATCCCCTGAATACCCAGCAAACCAACTATCTTTTGCGTCATTTGTTGTCCCTGTTTTCCCTACCAATCCATAATTTTTAGGAAACACATTGTACGCCGCATGACCTGTTCCCTCGGTCATCACTTCTTGTAGCATCGTATTTAAAATATAAGTGACAGAAGGGTCAATAGCTTGCTTTACAACAAATGGGTAACTTTGCAGACGTTTGCCATCTGACGCAACGACAGCACGAATCCCTTTCAAGTGCATTAAAAAGCCATCACCCGCCAGAGTTTGATACATTTGCGTGACATCCATCGGCGTGAGCTGTGCTGAACCAAGGAGAAAGGAAGGAAAGTTTTCAACTTCGCGCGTCACACCCATTTCTCTAAGTGTATCAATGACATTATCAACACCTACATCCATGCCAACACGAACCGTTGCCAAGTTATAAGAATGCGCCAGCGCCTTATGCAAACTCACCATACCGTGTTCACGATGATCGTAGTTTTTTGGTGTCCACGGTGCGCTGCCTTTATTTGGTACAACGATTTCGCTATCACTTACCATTGAGCTAATCGTGTATTTTTCAGGATTATTTAACGCCGTCAGATAAATAACGGGCTTAATTAACGAGCCAATAGGACGCACTGCATCTAACGCACGATTAAATCCTGACGACACCACCTCGCGACCACTCGTCAATGCAGCAATTTCACCGCTATCACGACGCGTCACAACCGCTGCAGCTTCCAATTCACTGGTATTGGGTAACTTTTCAAGTTGTGCAAGTTGCGTTTTGATGGTTTTTTCAAGTGTATCTTGGATATGGGTATCAATTGTGGTGAAAATACTTAACCCTTCAGAGGTTAAATCTTCTTCACGATATTCTTGCGTTAATTGACGTTTGACCAAATCCATAAAATAGGGATAACGATTAGCCGACCGATGTGCGTTTGCCATGACGCCAAGGGGTTTAGCTTTTGCATCATTAGTTTGCTTGACTGTGATTAACTCTGCAGACGCCATTTCCTCTAAAATTAAATTACGACGTGCCGTTGCACGATCAGCAACGCGACGTGGATCGTAATAAGACGGTCCGCGTACAAGCGCCACTAAAGACACTAATTGATGTAGCGGTAAATCTTTGAGCGCACTATTAAAATAAAATTCACTGGCAAGTCCAAACCCATGCACAGCACTATTGCCATCTTGCCCTAAATAAATTTCATTCAAATACGCTTCTAAAATTTCATCTTTACTGTAACGATATTCCAAAATTAACGCCATTAACGCTTCATTGACTTTTCTCGTTAAGCTCCGCTCAGACGTAAGATAAAAGTTTTTTACCAACTGCTGCGTAATAGTACTACCACCTTGAACCATTCCACCAGCGCGAATATTTGCCAGCATAGCACGTGCAATACCTCGCGGTGATAAACCAAAATGATGGTAAAAATCACGATCTTCAGACGCAAGTAACGCATCAATCAAAGGTTTAGGTGTTTCTGAGAGCTTAATTAATACACGGTCTTCTTTGATATTAGGATATAAATTCCCAATTTGCGCAGGATCCATACGCAGCAATGCAACGTCTTGAGATTTCTGATTTAAATCGACAATATTGATTAGATTAGATTCTGTAAATGTTAATCGAAATAATCCGCTATCTTGTGGTTGATCCCAAAAATCAAAATGACGCGTTTTGACCGTAATTTGCTGCGCACGTTTAACGTAAGTCCCTTCAGCCACTAAATTACTATCTTGACGATAATGCAGCGTTTGGAGTAATTCTTCAAACTTGGATGCGTTTATATTGTATCCAGCGTAAAGCTCAACAGGACTCGCATAAACGCGGGCAGGAATGGCCCAACGCTTTCCCTCAAATTGCTTGCGAACGCTGTGATCTAGTACGCCCAAGTACCCAAACAAAACAAAACCACCCGCTCCCAATGCCATCATGAAAAAACTGGTAAACCAAGGAAAGCCTCTTTTCTTTTTTCTGCGTTTGCGTGGTGGTTGATCGTAGCGCGAACCACTTGTTCTCTTTCTTTCTGCCATGATGAAATAGGAATGTTAAAGTTGTCTAATGATAGCATTGCGCTGCCTTTGCTGCCACAGACTCACGCAAAAATGAGTAATTGTTAGTGAAGAAAAATGTAAATTTCAGTAGAATTCGCTCTTTATCTTTATTTTTTAACGTGATTTACTTATGAAAATACTAATTTTAGGCGCAGGATCAACAGGTGCATCTGTTGCAGAGGCACTTGCCGGTGAAGAAAATGATATTGTTGTCGTTGATTTTAAAGTAGATTTACTCGAGGCCCTCAAAGAGCGTTTTGATATTGCAACGGTTGCGGGAAATGCCGCGCATCCTAGCGTATTAGAACAAGCAGGTATTAGTAATATGGATATGGTTATTGCGGTAACCGATCGAGATGAAACCAATATGCTAGCTTGCCTCATTATCAACGCCCTCTACAGTAAACCACGCACCATTGCGCGAGTTCGCGCCATTGATTACCTCAAGCATCCTCGATTGTTTAGCTCAAAAGGGATTCCTGTTGATATTGTCATCAGTCCTGAGCAAATTGTGATGCAATCTATTCGTAATTTAATTGAATTTCCCGGCGTTCTACAAGTATCCGAGTTCGCGAATGGCTTAGTGCGTTTATTCTCCGTGAAAGTGGTTGCGAATGGCGATTTGACGGGCAAAAAAATTAAAACGTTAAAAGAACGCTTTGTCAGTGGTAAAACGCGTGTGGTGGCTATTTTTAGGCAAGGACTTCCTCTCAGTGTCAATGGTGATGCAACCATTGAAACGGGGGATGAAGTTTTCTTTGTTGCGCCACGCAAAGAAGTGCGTCGAGTACTTGAAGAATTGGGTAAATTAGAAGCGCCCATTAAACGTATCATCATCGCTGGTGGTGGGCACGTGGGAAAACGTCTTGCGCTCGCGCTTGAAGAGAAATATCAAGTCAAAATTATTGAACGCGATCCCAACCGCGCTAAAAAAATTGCGAATGATTTAGACAAAACGGTTGTACTCCTTGGTGACTGCTCGGATGAAAAATTATTACTCGATGAATCCATTGAAGATACGGATTTATTCTGTGCGATTACCAATAATGACGGCGTCAATATTATCTCCGCTTCACTGGCAAAAAGTTTAGGTGCTCGTAAAACCATTTGCTTACTCAATCATGCCTCTTATACAAAACTGGTACATGGCACCAGTATTGATGCGGTCATTTTGCCTAATCAAGAAACGTTAGGTAGTATTTTAAAACACGTCCGCAGTGGTGACGTAGCGCAAGTTATCTCACTTTGTGGCGGCACAGCCGAGGCCATCGAAGCCATCGCACATCATAATGGACAAGAAGACTCTGTGGTGGGCAAACAAGTCGATTCCGTTAAATTCCCACCCGGTATTGTCATGGGCGCATTAATTCGCAATAACGAAGTGATTGCCGTGCATCATGACACCATTTTCAAAGAAGATGATCACGTCATCATGTTTGCCATGAATAAAAAACTCATTCCCCATATTGAAAAATCTTTTCAACCCATTAGCCTTTAAGGAACGTTAAATGAGTTCGATATTTACACTTGTTCACGTTCTTGGGTTGGTGGCTTTAGGATTTAGTGGCTTGATGACAAGCTGTTTACTCACCTCATATATTAACCATGATGGCGCAACGCAAGCCTTTTGGGATTCAACGGTGATGGCATTTTGTATTGGTGCAATGATGTTTTTATCTACATACAAAACACAAAAAAAACTCTCAAGACAAGCCGGTTTCTTGTTAGTTGCACTGACCTGGTCACTAAGTCCCATGTTATGTACCTTACCACTGATCATTTTCATGCCTAATTTAAGTCTTGTGGATGCGTATTTTGAAACCATGTCAGGCTTAACCACAACCGGCGCGACCATACTCACTGGGCTGGATAATTTACCAATGTCCATTAATTTATGGCGACATGAATTAAACTGGATTGCGGGGATGGGAATTATTATTTTTGCGGTGGCAATTTTACCTATTTTAGGTATTGGCGGCATGCAACTCTATAAAGCCGAAACACCGGGTTCAGTGAAAGAATCGGATTTACCTCCTCGCATTGCACAAACCGCAAAAGCCTTATGGATTGTTTATGCTGGCGTGACGGTGGCGTGTATTTTATCGCTAAAACTGGCTGGAATGTCTTGGTTTGATAGTATTTGTCACGCTTTTGCAGCGATGAGTTTAGGGGGATTTTCTACCCATGATAATAGTATCGGCTTTTTTGACTCCGTTCCTATTGAAGTAGTCTTAACGGTGTTTCAACTTTTGGCTGCAATCAACTTCGCCACACATTTTATTGCACTGCGAAAACTCTCATTAAAACCGTATTTAGGGGATATGGAAGCCTTAAGCTTTCTTGGATTGGTCCTTAGCAGCTGTCTTTTAGCGGCTGGGGTGTTGCAATATGAAGGCGTCTATCCTGATTATTTAACCGCCTTGCGCCATGCGTCATTTAATCTAGTAACGATCGCCACTGACTCGGGATTTGCAAGCCAAGACTTTAATCAATGGCCTATTTTTGTCCCCGTTTGGATGTTATTTTTAAGCTGTCTATCTGCCTCATCTGGCTCAACTGGCGGGGGTATTCGTATGATTAGAACCATTATTTTAATTAAACAAGCCCGCCTTGAAATGTTTAAATTTATCCATCCCTTTGCCATTCGTCCTATGAAAATTGGTGGCTCAGTTATTAGTAATAATATTATTACCTCAGTGATGGGATTTATTTTTCTTTATTTTATTTGCATTGTTATTTTAATTTTTTCGCTTTTATTAACCGGACTGGACTTTCTCACCTCTTTTTCAGCTATCATTGCCTGTTTTAACAATGCAGGGCCGGGATTAAATTTAGTTGGCCCCGCTTCAAACTATTCCATTTTAAGCGATGCGCAAACCATGATTTGTACTTTTGCTATGCTACTTGGACGAGTTCAGATTTTCTCCATTGTCATTCTATTTGTTCCTGAATTTTGGCGAAAATAACTTAATTATTTCTTGGATTTTTTGGAAAAACACATGCAAGAACACGATTGTCTACGACGATTTTTATTTGAAGAACATGGGATTCGGGGTGTTTGGGTACAGCTCACCAGTAGTTGGCAAGCCGCAAAACAACATCAAAACCAACCCGACATCGCACTGAATGTATTAGGTCAGGCGCTTGCAGCATCCGCCATGCTTTCAACGACAGTAAAGTTTGAAGGGGCCATGGTGCTTCAAGCACAAAGTGATGGCGCGATTTCGACTTTTGTTGCTCAAGCCAGTAATCAAGGTAAAATTCGTGGTATCGTCAAAACACGGTCTGCTGTATTGTCTAACTCACTCACGGAGCTATTTGGACAAGGTCAGCTTATCATCAGTATCGACACCGGAAACGGACAACCTTATCAAGGTATTGTGCCACTTCAAGGTGATAATTTAGCGCAGGCATTGCAAGCTTATTTTGAACAATCTGAGCAACTGAAAACGCGTCTGTGGCTATTTGCAAATGACACGCACGCTGCCGGTCTTCTACTTCAAGCACTCCCCTCGCATGAAAATACAACCGATGCGTGGGATACACTCGAGATTTTTGCTAACACCATAACAGAAACTGAAATATTCAGTTTAGATTGCCATGAATTGCTGCATCGTTTATTTCACGAAGAAGATGTCCGCTTATTCCATTCTCAGCCGCTGGCTTTTGAGTGTGCTTGCTCACGTGTTCGTATCGAAAAAGTGTTACGTTCAATGGGAGAAGAAGAGTTATATTCTATTCTCGATGAACAGGAAAAAATTGAAGTGACTTGTGAGTTTTGCAGTGAAATGCAAATCTTTAGCCGTGAAGATGTCGGTGCATTATTGTCAACAGTACATTAAGGTTGATTTTTTTTGAACAATTCGCGCTACAATGGCGTCATTTATTTAATCCGTAAAATCAGGAGAATGCCATGTCACAAAATACACACCATTGCCCCGCTTTAAGCGAAACCGATATTGAAGCACGCCTCAAAGAGGAGCTGCCGCATTGGATTTATGAAAAGGGATGGATTCGCCGAAAAATTAAAACGAGCGGATGGAAAGCCACATTAATGGTTGTTAACACCGTTGGGCATTTGGCTGAAAAAGCATGGCATCATCCTGATTTAACGGTGTCGTATGCGTTTGTCGTTGTCAAATTAGTCACACACGATGCAAAAGGCGTGACAGAGAAAGATTTTGCCTTAGCCAAGAAAATTGAAGAAGTGGTTATGTGGGATGCAGCGCAAGATTCGCAAGGACTCTTTGAAGGAACGCCTGATGACCCTCGTTTTAAATATATTAAAAAAGATTAGGCGGTTGCATGACTGAAATAAAAGAGGTTCCCAGTCCGTTTTGTGGCATGGGTACAGATGATTTAACAATAGCGGTAAATGGTCAGAATGTAAAAGTATTATCAAATGGTTGCGCGGTCAATACGCCCGCCTTTGAACACCCTATTACAGACACAAAACCACGTATTCATGGCAAAGAAGTCAGTTTCGATGAAGCCGTTGTACATGCAGCCACTTTATTGAAGAACACACACTTCCCCGTTATTAGTGGCTGCGCAACGGATGTTAACGGTATGCGTGCTCTACTCGCGTTAGCCGATTGTGCTGGCGCGGTTGTAGACAGTGCGAACTTTAACAATTCGCGTAAAAATATTTTAGTTTTGCAAGATTCAGGCTGGATGAATACGACACTTGCTGAGGTTAAAAATCGCTGTGATGTTTTCTTGGTTGTCGGTACTGATTTAGACTCTTTCGCGCCACGTTTTTATGAAAACTACCTTTGGAATGAGGCGATGTTTTTAGATAATACCAGCGAGCGCGATATTATTTATTTAGGCACTAAGCCCTCTGGCACAGCGTCAACGTCGCCATCTGGAAAAACAGCGCAAGTCTTCGAATGCGAAACTGAAAATTTACCTGATGTTATTGCTGTTTTACGCGCCTTAGTCAAAGGACAGCAAATTCAAGCAACGTCGGTTGCCGGCATTTTGGTCAGCGATTTAGCCGCTATCGCGCAAAAACTCAAAGATGCCAAGTACGGTGTTGTCACATGGGCAACGAGCGCACTGAATTATTCACATGCAGAATTGACAATTCAAACGCTTTGCGAAATGATTAAAAACCTCAACGAAACCACGCGTTGCTCAGGTTTTCCCTTAGGCGGAAAAGAAGGCGATCAAACCGCCTATCAGGTTTGTGGCTGGACATCGGGTTACCCTGCACGCATAAGCTTTGCTAAAGGCTATCCTGTATATGACCCGTTTTTACTTGACACACACATGTTACTTGAAAATGGTGAAGCGGATGCGCTCGTTTGGGTAAACGCCTTTAACGCTAACGCTAAACCGCCTAAAACTCATCTACCAACAATTGTTGTTGCTCGCTCAGGCATGACATTTGAAACAGAGCCGGATGTGTTTATTCCAATCGGCACACCCGGTATTGACCACGCAGGACACGCTTATCGACTTGATAATGTAGTCGCTATTCGATTAAAAAAATTGCGTGATTCGAATTTACCGAGTACAGCGACTGTTTTAAACGCGATTGAGCAACATTTACGCGAGGAAGTAGTATGTTAATTAAATTAACGGGTGGTCTTGTTTATGATCCAGCGAGCGGCGTTGACGGCAAACAACAAGATATTTACATTCAACACGGTAAAATTATCAATAAACCCATAGGTGAATTTCAGGTTGATAAAGAATACGACCTAAAAGGCAAAGTAGTCATGTCAGGTGCAATTGATATGCATACGCATATTGGTGGCGGTAAAGGAAATATTGCACGCATGCTCCTTCCCGAAGACCATCGCCTCGATCCTGTTGCTGGCAACCATATTTGTCGCTCAGGTTGTGGTCACGTTGCACCAAGTACCTTTATCACAGGGTATCGCTACGCTGAAATGGGCTATACCGCAGGATTTGAGCCCGCTGTACTGCCAATCAACGCGCGTCAAGCACACATGGAAATGGGCGATATTCCTATTCTCGATAAAGGTGGCTATGTCATGCTTGGCAGTGATGACTATTTATTGCGTATGCTTACCGCTAAAAAAGATCAAAAAGCCATTAATGATTACGTTGCATGGACAATGAACGCCGCAAAAGCAATTGGCGTTAAAGTCGTGAATCCCGGTGGTATCAATGCGTTTAAATTTAATCAACGCAAACTCGATTTAGATGAGCAAAATAGCCATTATGGCGTCACGCCACGCGATATTTTGCAAGTGTTAGCCACCGCTGTAAAAGAAATTGGCATATCAAAACCTCTACATGTTCACGGCTGTAATTTAGGTGTTCCCGGTAATATTGAAACCACTCTTGATACGATTCAAGGAATCGGTGGATTGCCTATGCACTTAACGCATATTCAATTCCACAGCTACGGCACAGAAGGCGATTTCAAATTCTCTTCGGGTGCTGCGCGAATTGCTGAAGCCGTCAATAAAAATAAAAATATTACTATTGATGTTGGGCAAATTTTATTTGGTCAAACCGT
>ERZ1034361.1770-NODE-1770-length-10926-cov-3.372016_pt1 | contig 10926 bp, 9 predicted proteins | sample MGYA00520617_ERZ1034361 | MGnify/ENA primary metagenome ERZ1034361 (study PRJEB33736, sample SAMEA104284507) | Azolla filiculoides | biome: Urban; feature: Water surface; material: Ditch water | place: Netherlands | collected 2015-10-28 | depth 0-0.1 m ... | reverse complement strand
CACTAGGTCATACGTTGACGATGCCACATCAAACGGCTTCCATGTGCACGAGCCTGTTCTTGTTGCAACTACAGGAAACCTGACTGCCACGTATAGCAATGGAACTGCTGGGGTTTACTTCTAAAGACTTGATCCAAGCTGCAAAACGCCCTAGATCTCCTTTGATTGTGGTTCCCTCTATCCATGAAATGCACAAATGTTTAAACGAAAACCACCCGGCTATAGGCTTCTTTCAAAACGTTGTTGAAAACGAACGAATTGCGCCATGTTTTTGATCTGTTGCAAGCCCATTAGGAGTGATCTATGAAAACGCGTGCCGCATGGCTAACCATAAGTCAGCTAGCCGTGGTTTGGTGTCTCGGACTGGCACCATCACTTGCACAAGTACAACACGCGCCTCAGAAACTTGTATTTTGTTTGGAAGGCAATCCTGAGTCACTCACACCCTACAGCTCTAGCGCAACGTCTGTGGGTGTTTACATTGCCATCAATGACACCCTCATCTCTTATGTTCGCGGCGAGACAAACATCACTCCAAGCTTGGCGGAGCATTGGCAAATTTCCAAAGATGGCAAGGAATACACCTTCTATCTACAACAAGGGGTCAAATGGCACAGCAATGCATTTTTTCAGGCCACACGAGACTTCAATGCAAACGATGTCATTTTCGCCATTGATCGACAACGCAACACAAACCATCCCTACCATCGCGTATCCGGTTTTAATTATTCTTATTTCAAAGCTGCAGGCTTTGGCTCGCTGATTAAGAGCATCAAGAAAATAGACAACTACACGATCAAATTTACCCTCCATCAAGCCAACTCTGCTTTTTTGACCATGCTAGCGCTCCCGTTTACAGGGATTCAGAGTCACGAGTACGCGACGGCTATGCTCAAACGCGGTACACCTGAAGTTTTCGATACACACCCAATTGGAGTGGGCCCATTTGCCTTTGAAAGTTTCGAAAAAAATCAAAAAGTTGTTTTCAAATCTTTTCCTAAGTACTGGCGTGGAAAAGCCAAGATTGACATTCTCGAGTTTTCAATCACGCCCAATGCGTCGGATCGCTGGCAAAAACTTCAAGACAACGTTTGCCAAGTCATGCCTTACCCCAACCCCGCTGATTTAAAACAAATGCGTCAACATCCTGATATGACGGTTTTGGAGCAAGCCGGTCTCAATATAGGCTTCCTTGCCTACAACACCACCAAACCGCCATTCAATGACGTCCGAGTTCGCAAAGCACTCAATATGGCCATCAACAAACCCGCCATTTTGGAACGCGTCTATCAAGGCACAGGCATTGCGGCGGTTAATCTCATCCCACCGACGATGTGGTCTTACAACAAAGAAGTCAAAGACGATATTTTCGACCCCTCTGCAGCTGCACAGCTATTAAAAGAAGCTGGGTATCCAGAAGGTTTTTCTACCGAACTCTGGGTGATGCCCATCGCCCGTCCGCACAACCCGAATCCTTCACTGATGGGGCAAATGATTCAGTCGGACTTGGCGTCAATTGGCGTAAAAATAGAGATCAAAATGCCCGAATGGACTGAGTATGCGCAACGCATGGCCCATGGCGAGCATGCGATGGGTTTGTATGGCTGGACAACCGGACAGGGTGATCCGGACGCCTTTTTTTATGGCCTATTGAGCTGTGAAGTCGCCCAATCCAACGGGCCAAATATGTCTAAATTTTGCTACAAGCCATACGATGATCTCGTTCGTCAAGCACGAACGATTGCAGATCCAAGCCTTCGAATCCCACTCTATGAAGAAGCACAGCGCATATTCAAAGAACAAGCACCATGGATGACCATGGCACACTCAAAACAACTTATTGTGATCAGAAATGAAGTTGAGAATTTCAGATTAAGTCCATTTGGAGGACTTCGGTTTTACGGCGTTGAAATTAAAAAGTGACCTTGATGGGAAACAAATATGGCTCACCCAACATTGCTCATAAATCGCCTTGTGCAAAAGGTACACGCCCAGATACTGCACACATGAGCTCGTAACCTACCGTACCCGCCGCGTGAGCCACTTCGTCAATAGGCAACAACACGCCATTGCTGGCCTTACCCCACAGCGTGACTTCGCTGCCAAAGCCTGCATCTGCACAAGGCGTCAAGTCCACCGCAATCATGTCCATGCTCACGCGGCCTAGGGTTCGAGTGCGCACACCGCCCACCAGCACAGGCGTGCCCGTGGGGCAATGACGCGGATAGCCGTCGGCATAACCACAGGCGACGATACCGATGCGCATGGGGGCATCAGCTGTGAACGATGAGCCGTAGCCAACCGTGTCCCCCGCTTGCAAATCTTGTGTGCCGATGATGCGACTGCGCAAACTCATGGTGGGTTGCAAATCCCACGTTGCAATATCGCGCTCGGGGAAATCGGGTGCACTGCCATACAACGCAATGCCGGGGCGCACCCAATCGGCGGCCACCGCCACATCGTTGGCATGGCGCAACAAACCGGCGCTGTTGCAAGTGGTGCGCTCACCAGGCAGGTCTTCGGTGGTTTTGGCAAAGGTCGCCATTTGCTGGGCGATGCCTTTGGGGCCGTCGGCATCACTGAAGTGAGTGACCAATGAAATTTCGTCCACTTGCGGCAACTGGTTCAAGCGCGTCCAAGCCGAACGAAAGCGCGTGGGCGTGAACCCCAAGCGGTTCATACCGCTGTTCATTTTGAGGAATATTCGGTGCGGCACTTGTGTCTTGTGGGCACTCAGCATGTCCACCTGCTCATCGCAATGCACGGTGTGCCATAGGTCTAGGCGCGAGCACAGCTCAAGGTCGCGCATCTCAAACACACCTTCTAGCAACAGCACAGGGCCACGCCAGCCTAAGCTGCGTATGCGTTGGGCTTCATCAAGGTCGAGCAATGCAAAACCATCTGCGCCACGCAAGCCTTCAAATACGCGCTCAATGCCGTGGCCATAGGCATTGGCTTTGACCACCGCCCAGACACGGGCATCGGGTGCAGCGGCGCGCATGCGGGCTAAGTTGTGACGCAAAGCGTCGGTGTGAACAAAGGCTTGTATCGGGCGGGGCATAGGCAATATTGTGGCACCCGCGTGATATAACCTTGGGTAGTTAAAAAAGAAAGAAGCATCAACAGTCCCGCAGCCCTCTGCGCGTCTGCCAGACCTATCTATGAAGCGCGGTTTTTACACCATCATGTCGGCCCAGTTTTTCAGTTCGTTGGCCGACAACGCCCTGTTTGTGACAGCCGTTGAATTACTGAAAACAGACGGCGCTCCCGAGTGGCAACGCGCTGCACTGGTTCCCATGTTCGCCCTGTTCTACGTCGTCCTCGCGCCGTTTGTGGGCGCGTTTGCCGACTCTCGACCGAAGGGCGAAGTGATGCTGATGAGCAACACCATCAAGGTGGTGGGTTGCTTGATGATGTTGTTTGGCGTGCATCCCTTGCTGGCTTATGCAGTGGTGGGTTTGGGCGCGGCGGCTTATTCGCCCGCCAAGTACGGCATCTTGACCGAGCTGTTGCCCGCATCGCAGTTGGTCAAAGCCAACGGTTGGATTGAAGGTTTGACGATTGCCTCCATCATCTTGGGCGTGTTGTTAGGCGGCCAATTGGTCGGCCCGAATTTGTCGGCTTGGTTGTTGTCGTTTGATTTGCCATTCATCACCACAGGCATCGACTCTTCTGCCGAAGCCGCCATTTGTTTGTTGATTCCCTTGTACGCCTTGGCTGCTTGGTTCAACAAACGCATCCCGCTCACAGGTGCTGCGTACATTCCCATGCGCTTGGACCCCGAGAAAAGCATGGCGCGCAACCTGTTCGCTTTGGTGCCCGATTTCTGGGAATGCAACAAGCGCTTGTGGAACGACAAGCTGGGTCAAATTTCTTTGGCCACGACCACTTTGTTCTGGGGCGTGAGCGGCAACCTGCGCTACATCGTGCTGGCTTGGAGCGCCGCCGCTTTGGGCTACACCACCACACAGGCGTCTAGCTTGGTGGGCGTGGTGGCCATCGGTACAGCCGTGGGCGCCGTGGTGGCGTCGATGAAGATGAAGCTGGACCACGCCACACGCCTCATGCCTTTGGGCATTGCCATGGGCTGCTTTGTGGTGGCGATGAACTTCATTGACAACCTTTGGCTGGCAGTGCCCTTCCTCATCATCTTGGGTGGCCTGGGTGGCTTCTTAGTCGTGCCCATGAACGCGCTGCTGCAGCACCGTGGCCACAACCTCATGGGCGCAGGCCGCTCGATTGCCGTACAAAACCTGAACGAGCAGCTGTGCATTTTGGGTCTGGGCTTTTTGTACACCTTCAGCACCGGCATGGGCCTGAGCGCGTTTGGCGCAATCACCGCGTTTGGTGCGTTGGTGGGCTATGTGATGTGGCTCATCAAACTTTGGCACGAGCACAACCACTTGCACCACCGTGAAGAGTTGGCGCGCTTGATGCACATCGCCCGCAACGACGATTTGCACGGTTAATCCGTGCACAACCGCGCATGACCACACGTCCTCTTTTGGCCGTGTTGGCCTTGGCCCTGAATGCTTTGGTGTGGGGCCTGTCTTGGTGGCCACTTCACCAACTTCATGCCCATGGCCTGCACCCCTTGTGGGCCACTGCTGCCGTATTCACGCTGGCCACAATTGTGCTGAGCTTCATCAGCCCACAAGGTTGGCGTCACTTCAAAGAACACCCTCAGCTCTGGTGGCTCATGGCCGCTTCGGGCCTGACCAACATTGGTTTTAACTGGGCCGTCACCACGGGCGATGTGGTGCGCGTGGTGTTGCTGTTTTATCTCATGCCCACTTGGGCGTTGCTGCTGGCTTGGTGGATGCTGGGTGAGCGCCCCACGCGCGGTGCGTTGATGCGCTTGAGCCTAGCGCTGTTGGGTGTGGTGTTGGTCCTGAAAACACCTGAATCCCCTTGGCCACTGCCGCAAGATTTGCCAGATGTGTTGGCTTTGCTTGCAGGTTTTACTTTTGCGCTCACCAACATTTGGCTGCTGCGTTTGCAGCACACACCCGAGTCATCACGCATGGTGGCCATGTTTGGCGGTGGTGCTTTGATGGCCACGGTGTGCGCAGCAGTTGCCACGTTCGCCGGCGTCATCCCTGCGGTGGAAGTGGTGTCATTGAATGGCTTTGACGACTCGACGTTGCAAGCACTCGCCACTTGGGCGCCTTATGTGGTGGGCCTGAGCTTTGCCTTCTTAGTTTCCAACTTCACACTGCAATACGGCGCAGCCCGTTTGAGCGCGCACACCACCGCGATGGTGATGATGTCAGAGGTGGTGTTTGCCAGTGTGTCCTCAGTGGCGCTAGGGGCATCCACGCTCTCGTGGCGCATTGGATTGGGCGGGGGCATGATTGTGTTGGCCGCATTGTTGGCCTCGCAAGCGCACACAGACAAAACTCAGGCTTGATTTTTCAACGGTGTGCGTTTGCGCACTCCAAGCCCATCCTCTTTTTCCCGAAGGTTCGCACATGACTGACTTGACCCACTTCACCGCCAACCGCATTGACGGCACACCCTTGTCACTCGCCGAACTGCAAGGCAAAGTGCTGCTGGTCGTCAACACCGCCAGCGCTTGTGGCTTCACGCCGCAGTTTGAAGGGCTAGAAGCGCTGCACAAAACCTACGGTGCGCAAGGCTTGGCCGTCATCGGTTTTCCGTGCAATCAGTTTGGCGCGCAAGACTCAGGAACCAACGAAGAGATTGGCGCGTTTTGCCAACGCAACTACGGCGTGAGCTTTGCGATGATGGAAAAGGTGGATGTGAATGGCGACGCTGCACACCCACTGTTCAAGTGGCTCAAAGCAGAAGCGCCAGGCCTGTTAGGCAGCGAAGCCATCAAATGGAACTTCACCAAGTTCTTAGTCGGCAAAGACGGGCGCGTACTCAAGCGCTATGCGTCGATGGATGCGCCAGCGAAGTTGTCGAAGGACATCGAAGCCGCCCTCGCCGCCTAAACCGCAAAGCAAGCCAACCCAAGTTAGCTTGGCTTGCTTAGGTTTAGTTCAACGCAGCGTCCAACACTTCCACCCAATGCTTCACGGGCACGTCCGTGCCGCTTTGCAAGTGGGTGATGCAGCCCACGTTGGCGCTCAGGATGGCTTTTGGCTTGAGCGCATCCAAGTTGCCCAGCTTGCGGTCACGCAGGGTGTAGCTGATGTCTGGGTTGAGCACGCTGTACGTACCTGCAGAACCGCAGCACAGATGTGACTCGTTGTTGGCCACTTGAATAGAGAAACCCAAAGCCGCCATGTGTTGCTCCACACCGCCTTTGAGTTTTTGGCCGTGTTGCAAGGTGCAAGGTGGGTGATACGCCTGAGCGCCTGCAGCAGCAACCGCCGCTGCATTGAGTTTGGGTTTGAGCACCGGCACTAAGTCAGGCAGCAACTCGCTCAAGTCTTGCGTGAGGTCGCTGATGCGTTTGGCTTTTGCGGCGTAAGCGGCATCGTCCTTCAACACATGGCCGTAGTCTTTCACCATCACGCCACAGCCTGAGGCGTTCATCACAATCGCTTCCACGCCTTGCTCGACAAACGGCCACCATGCGTCGATGTTGGCGCGAATTTGCACCATGCTGCCGTCTTGGTCGTTCAAGTGAAATTTCACCGCGCCACAGCAACCTGCCTTAGGCGCGACGATGGTTTGAATACCGGCCGCATCCAGCACACGCGCGGTGGCGGTGTTGATGTTGGGCAGCATCGCGGGCTGCACACAGCCAGCGAGCATGAGCACTTTGCGAGCGTGTTGCGCCTTGGGCCACACCACGCCGTTGCGCTCGGCAGTTTGCGGGGCTGGCACTTTGGCTTTGAGTGCAGCAGGCAACACGCCGCGCACGGCTTGGCCCAGCTTCATGGCGGGCGCAAACAGCGGCGAGGTCAAACCTTCTTTCAAAGCCCAACGCATGATGCGCTCGCCCATGGGGCGCTGCACTTGCGCGTCCACCACTTTGCGGCCCACGTCCACCAAGTGGCCGTATTGCACGCCACTGGGGCAAGTGCTTTCGCAGTTGCGGCAAGTCAGGCAACGGTCCAAGTGCTGTTGTGTGGCGCGCGTGGGCGTTGCACCTTCAAACACTTGCTTCATCAAGTAGATGCGGCCGCGTGGGCCGTCCAGCTCGTCGCCCAGCAGTTGATAGGTGGGGCACGTCGCTGTGCAAAAACCGCAGTGCACGCACTTGCGCAAAATGGCTTCGGCTTGTTCGCCTTCGGGCGTGCCGACGTATTGGGGGGCCAGGTTGGTTTGCATGTGAGGCTCTGTGTATTAGGCGCGACCGGGGTTGAAGACACCCGCTGGGTCAAACTGTTTTTTGAGTTCGTTTTGAATGCGTTGTTGCACCGCGTTGAGTGGGGTGTACACGCCCGCTTGCTTGTCCACATCGCCCAAGGTTTGTTGGCTGGCAGCACTGGTACGGAACAAGGTGGCGTGGCCACCCGCTTTCACCGCTGCTTCGCGCACTTGGGTCGCCGCCGAGGCTGGGGCCCACAGCCAGCGCTGTGCGCCATGCCATTCAACGTATTGCGCGCATGCAGCGCCGTTCACACGCACATCCAACACGGGCGCGGTTTGCGGCACGCTCAAGCGCCACAAGCAATCTTGCTCGGTGGGCGCTTTGAAGAAATCTAGGGTTTGTTCGCCGCTGGCTTGCCAGTCGGCCGCGGCTTTTGCGTTGTCCATGAAGGTAACTTGCGCGCCTAAGGCTTTCACCTCGGCGCTCATTTTCACGATGGCCGCGTCTACCGCCGCCACTGCGCCGCGCAGGCGGACAAAGAAATAGTCTTGCGCGGGCGATGCCGTGGTGTCGTGCACCCACGCGCTGGCGTTCAATGGCAGCGGCTGGCCGCCCCATTGGTTGATGAGTTTCAGTGCTTGCGCTTGTGTCACACCCGCGCACACCAAGGTGGCTTCGCCGGGGGCTACTGGCAAGACTTTCAAAGACACTTCGGTGATCAGGCCTAGCTGACCCCAGCTACCCGCCAACAAACGAGACACGTCGTAGCCCGCCACGTTCTTCATCACTTGGCCACCAAAGGTGAGGTGTTCGCCTTTGCCGTTGATCACGCGAGCGCCCAACACAAAGTCGCGCACCGTGCCCACACTGGCACGAGCTGGGCCACTCAGGCCTGCAGCCACCATGCCGCCAATCGTCGCGCCTTTGCCAAAGTGCGGTGGCTCGAAGGCAAAGCTTTGGCCTTTTTCTGCCAAGGCGGCTTCAACCTCTGCCAAGGGGGTACCGCAGCGCACGGTAATGACCAGCTCGCTTGGCTCGTAGCTCAAGATGCCGCTGTAGGCAGTGGTGTCCAGCACCTCGCCCTGCAGGGATTGGCCTAAAAAGTCTTTCGTGCCGCCACCGCGTAGGCGCAAAGCTTGGCCCGATTGGGAGGCTTGCAGAATGCGATCGGTGAAATCTTGAAGGGTGTGTTGCGCGGTGTCTTGCATGGCTGTCATGGTAGCCGCTGGGCCTGACAGGGGTTTTGAATTTTTTGCACAGCCCTGTTAAAAATCCCTCGCCGCTGCAACACAAGCGACAAGCCAACGGCCACAAAGCAATCGCCCACAAAAAAGCCCGCCCTGATTTCTCAGGTGCGGGCTGTGAAGTCCAAGGAAACCTTGAAGAACTTGAAAAATTAACGGTGGTAGGCAGTTTCGCCGTGTGAGCTGATGTCGAGGCCTTCGCGCTCTTCTTCTTCCGTCACACGCAGACCCAACACGATGTCCACCAGTTTGTAGGCCACGAATGACACCACAGCAGACCAGAGGATGGTGGTACCCACAGCAGTTGCTTGGATGATCACTTGATCCACGATCGAGTACTCAGGGTTGACGGCGTTAGCCACGTAGTCAAACACACCTGTACCGCCGAGTGATGGAGCTGCAAACACGCCGGTCAACAAAGCACCCACGATACCGCAGACACCGTGCACGCCGAACACGTCGAGTGAGTCGTCAGCGCCCAAGAGGCGTTTCAAACCGTTCACACCCCACAGGCCCAAGAAGCCGCCCGCTGCACCGATCACGATGGCACCCATGGGGCCCACGAAACCGCAAGCTGGGGTGATCGCCACCAAACCAGCCACTGCACCAGAGGCAGCGCCCAACATAGATGCTTTGCCTTTGGCCAATGCTTCACCAGCAATCCAAGCCAGAGTCGCAGCAGCAGTCGCCACCAAAGTGTTCACGAAAGCGAGGGCAGCAACACCGTTGGCTTCGAGGTTAGAGCCAGCGTTGAAACCGAACCAACCCACCCACAACAGAGAGGCACCGACCATGGTCAATGTCAAGCTGTGAGGAGCCATTGACTCTTTGCCGTAACCGACGCGCTTGCCGATCACATAAGCACCGACCAAACCAGCCACCGCAGCGTTGATGTGCACCACAGTACCGCCAGCGAAGTCCAACGCACCCTTAGCCCACAACCAGCCAGCAGCGGCAGTCACAGTTTCCAAAGAAGCAGCATCAGTGATGGCGTCAGGGCCGTCCCAGTACCAAACCATGTGTGCAACAGGCAGGTAGCTGAATGTGAACCACAACACGCAGAACAACAACACAGCAGAGAACTTGGCACGCTCAGCGAATGAGCCCACGATCAAAGCGCAAGTGATGGCAGCGAAAGTGGCTTGGAATGCAGCGAAGGTGAACTCAGGAATCACAACGCCTTTGCTGAACGTGGCAGCAATAGAGTCTGGCGTGATGCCTTTGAGGAACAACTTGTCGAAGCCACCAAAGAATGGAGAGCCGCCTGTGAATGCCACTGAGTAACCGTAGATGACCCACAACACATAAATGAGTGAGCTGACCACGAAGACTTGCATCAACACAGACAACATGTTTTTGCTACGAACCAAACCGCCGTAGAACAAAGCCAAGCCTGGGATGGTCATCAAGATAACCAACACAGTAGAAATCGTCATAAAGGCTGTGTCGCCTTTGTTAGGCACAGCAGCAGGCGCTGCGGCTTCTGCGGCAGGCGCAGCAGCGGGTGCAGCGGCAGGGGCTGTGACTTTGACATCAGCAGCGGGCGCTGTTTGTGCCATGGCGGCAGTGCCGCCTAGCAGCAGGCCAAACCCAATGGCCAATGAGGCTAAGAATTTTTTCATGATGGTCTTCTTTCTTAAAGCGCTTCAGGACCGGTTTCACCGGTGCGGATGCGGACGACTTGTTCGAGGTCGTAAACAAAAATCTTGCCGTCGCCGATTTTTCCGGTGCGGGCAGAACCTTCGATGGCTTCGATCGCGCGGTCGACGTGTTCAGCGTCAACCGCGGCTTCGATCTTGACCTTTGGCAAGAAGTCAACCACGTACTCAGCACCGCGATACAACTCGGTATGGCCTTTCTGACGGCCGAAGCCTTTGACTTCAGTAACAGTGATACCTTGCACGCCAATTTGAGAGAGGGCCTCACGGACCTCGTCCAACTTGAACGGCTTGATGATGGCGGTGATGAGTTTCATGGTTGCTCCTAGAGAAGACAGTTAGCTTTGTTTAGAAGCTGTACTTGACGCCAACGACCACTGCGTCTTTAGCTGCGTCGTAACTTGTCAAGTAAGAAGCAAAGGCGGACTGACCTTTACCCGATGTAGTGATGGCAGAAACGCTGGCAGACAAACCGTCACCCAAATCTTTGTTCAAAGTCAAAGCGATATCTGTGTAGCTTGCTGCTGGCGTGTTCTTAACTGATTGACGGCCAGCATGTGGAACCAAAGAGTAACCGTTACCCAAATCAAATGTGGCGCTCAGATCCCAGTAAGTGCTTCCTTTTGAGTTCATCGTGCCAAACAAGTCTGACAAGCTGTAGGAATACTTCAAAGTTGTAACGCCGTAAGTTGCAGCGCCATAGACTTCATCGGTGTTTGCGTTTGTAAAACCAGACACGTTTTTCAGTTTGTTGCCAACATATTCGTAGCGCAAGTAACCGACGTCAAAACCCAAA
>ERZ1034361.1769-NODE-1769-length-10931-cov-2.594251_pt1 | contig 10931 bp, 11 predicted proteins | sample MGYA00520617_ERZ1034361 | MGnify/ENA primary metagenome ERZ1034361 (study PRJEB33736, sample SAMEA104284507) | Azolla filiculoides | biome: Urban; feature: Water surface; material: Ditch water | place: Netherlands | collected 2015-10-28 | depth 0-0.1 m ... | reverse complement strand
ATAGTTAGTAAAGAAATCGTCATGAGGTTGTTCACCATTTGCCCATTTAACTCTGGTCAAGGTTGCTTGCAATTCCTTTAACTTTAAGATTATTTCTTGATTTGTCATATTTTTCTAATACTTTAAAAAATTTAAAATCCGAGTGTAAAACCTTTGAATTATAATCTTTATTAAGAAAGTCCTTAACTGTTAAATATGTTTGTGATAAAATTAATTCTAAATGGAACATTCTCATATTATTAGTTGGAAGAATTTGATTCCAAATAGATTCTAATTGTTTTGTAATATTATTATTTAAATATTTAACTCTATTTTCAAAAAGTTTATTTAAAATCATAATATCAGTTTCAATCTTTTTTATTTTTCCAAATAATATTTCTTCACCTTTTTTATATTCAAATTTAATAACACTAGTAGACATAACATTATCTCTTGGTTTTATTAAATTAATATTATAAGGTAAATAAATAGTAATACTATCATTTAGTTTTGGAAAATTAATTTCAAATGTTCCTGGAATATTTAAAACTTCATAATTATCTTCAATTCGTTCATTAAATGAATAATCATCTGGATTTAAAATAATTTCACAATCTTCTTTTGCTAATATTACTTGTGGTTGAATATCTAATAATCTATTTAATTTGTTTCGTGTATTTGCATCCATAATTTTCCTTATATTTCTTTAACCAGTAGAGTCAATAAATTTTAAAACATCTAGTGGAATTTTATCTAAACTTTCATATCCTTTACTTCTAGCTCTATGGGTATAGACAAAATATGGCTTTTCTTTTTCTTTTCTTTTTCTAGAACAACCACAACTAAATCCTAATTTTTGCTTAACACCCTTACACGGAACGTTATCAAAATAAGGTTTACTTGAGGATTCTGTTATTAATTGTCTTAATTTAATTACCATAATATTTCCCTTCTAGAATTTAAAAACATAAACGAATAAAAAAGATGATACAAATGAAATAAAGAAACAATCCCAATGTAATTTGAAGAATGCTTTTATTTTTATTTTAATTTTATTGTAATAACTAATTGCATGTAACATATTTATTCCTTAATTTTATCAGTCCAGTTTGGATCCAATTTTTCAACATATTCATCTTTTAAAACTAAAGATGAACCAATAATGCTATGATAAGTTTGTGAATTTTCTTTTTTGAAAGTATTTATATCAAAATCTTTACAATTATAAACTAATGTAATATGAGCAATATATTTATCGAAATCATATTGTGCACCAGCTCTTAAAGTTCTTTTATGTTCCATATCACAGAATGGAGCATCCAAAACAATATGTAAATTTTTACCTTCAGGAGTATTAAAATGACCTATATCTTTTATTTTAACTTTATTCATATTACCAGGAACAAATTTAACTTTTCTAACAAGGAAGTAATATTCTGGTTCATCTATGTTTTTTGAAGTTGTCATACGTGCATTCTTCATAAAATAGACAGAATCATTTTCTTTCTTAGAAATTTCAGCTTTAATATAAAGTTCATCTTGTTTCGTTCTTGAATTCCATACCTTGGCTCTTTTAGATTTGGTATGAAATATTATAGAGTCAGGTTCAATTATGCTTTGTCCTTGTTTAAATACGGGTCTTTGATAATAATTTCCAGCGGAGTCTTTTAATCTACCTGCATAGACTAAATTTTTCTCATAATCCAAAACAATTCTACCGGCTTTCAATTCAAAATCAGTGTAGTATATTTCAGCTTCATCATGAAGTGTTACCGTTTTTTTCTTTTGATCTAGTTTTTCATATACCTTTGCTTTCATATTAACCACACCATCTAAGAAGGGCTTTTTCTTTTTTATGGTGTCGATTTTAGTTGAATCTTTAACTTTTTCAAACTCAGATTTAGTTAAAGTAACTGTATTTGTCGTAGGATTTTTTTGCGAAAAAACAAAAGTTGTTCCTAATGTTAGAAAAATTACTGAAAAAACGATATGAATTAACTTGTTGTGCAATGCTTTTAATAGTATTTTTGTAAAAATTTGGCTCACTTTTTGAAGTGTCAAACTTACATATATTTTTTTGCAAAAATAATGTTTTAATAAAATTATAACTTATAAACCTAGCAATTGTTTTATGCCATTAACAAAAAATACAAATTATTTATTTTTATTGCTCTTATTTTTAACGTTTAATACTGGATTTGCTCAAAATAGCAGTAAATTTAAAGTAGTTTTAGATGCCGGTCATGGAGGAAAAGATCCTGGAGCAGTAAAAAACGGTGTTAAAGAAAAAGATGTTGTTTTAGATGTTGTGCTAAAAATTGGTAAAATCTTAGAAAAGAATAATGAGATTGAAGTAGTATATACAAGAAAAACTGATGTTTTTGTTGAATTAAGAGAAAGAGCAAATATAGCAAATAAAGCTAAAGCTAATTTGTTCATTTCGGTTCATTGTAACTCTGTTAAATCTGGAAACCCAATTGGTGCCATGACATTGGTAATGGGGATGTCAAGAACAGGGACTAATTTAGAAATTGCAAAAACAGAAAATGCTGTAATTTTTCAAGAAACGGACTATAAAACAAAATATAAAGGGTTTGACCCCAATAATCCGGAAACGTTAATTGGTTTAAAAATAATTCAAGAAGAATCTTTATTACAAAGCATAGAATTAGCAACTTTGATTCAAAATCAATTTCGTGATGAATTAAATAGAAAGGACAAAGGTGTTCATCAACAACCTCTTTGGGTTTTGGATGCAACAGTTATGCCAGGTGTTTTGATTGAATTAGGTTTTGTTTCACATCCTGACGAAGCTAGGTATTTAGATTCAGATAAAGGAAAGGAAGAAATGTCGAAATCAATTACCAATGCAATTTTAAAATACAAAAGTAATTTTTTTAATGGTAATGATGTTATTGAACCAGAATCTATAATTTCAAATAGAACTGTAAATAATCCTAAAATTACAACTGATAAAGTTCAAGAAAACTCAAAATTAAATAAAACTTTTTATAAGGTTCAAATTTCGGCAAGTCCTAATAAAATAGATACAAAACCCTCTAATTTTAAAGGTTTGAAAGGAATAACTGTTCAAAAAGATAGAAAAATTTACAAATATTTTTACGGTGAAGAAAATGATTACAATGCATGCAAAATGAAATTAGAAGAAGCTAAGAAAAAAGGATATGCATCTGCTTTTATTGTAACTGTAACAAATTAATAATTCATTTCATATGTTTAAAGGATTTTTTTTTACTCTTGCACTATTCAATGTTTTTACGATTTATAGTCAAAGTCAAAAATTCAAAGTAATTCTTGATGCTGGTCATGGAGGTAAAGATTATGGTGCAGTATACCATGGAAATATCGAGAAAAATATTGCTTTAAAAACAGTTTTACAAGTAGGTTCATTATTAGAAAAAGATTCTGAAATTGAAATTATTTACACTAGAAAAACGGACGTTTTTATTGAATTACAACAGCGTGCAAATATTGCAAATAAAGCGAAAGGAAATATTTTTGTTTCTATACATTGTAATGCTAATAAAAACCTTGCTGCATCTGGAAATGAAACCTTTGTTATGGGAATAACAAGAAATACCTCTAATTTAGAAGTAGCAAAAAACGAAAATGAAGTAGTTACTTTAGAAAAGGATTACAAAATTAAATATGATGGTTTTGATCCAAATTCACCAGAATCAGTAATCGGTATTTCAATTCTTCAAGAAGAACATTTAGATCAAAGCATTGAATTAGCAGGAAGGGTTCAAGAGTTCTTCATGAAAAAAACTCAAAATAAAAACAGAGGAGTTAAACAAGCTGGATTCTTAGTTTTAAGACAAATATCAATGCCAAGAGTACTAATTGAAATGGGCTTTGTATCTAATAAAGAAGAAGGAGAATTCTTGAATTCAATTGAAGGACAAGAGCAGTTGGCCGAAGCTATAGCAGGAGCCATTATGGATTATAAAAACGAATTTTTTAATCCTTCAAATAATGACAATGTAAAATCAAATATACCAGAAGATAACAAAGAAGAAATAGAAATTATCAAAAAAGAGATTCCAAAAAAAACTGTGGAAAAAATTTCAGAAAAAGGAATAATTTTTAAAATTCAAATAGCAGCTAGTGTTAATGAACTAGATACTTTTCCATCAAATTTCAAGGGTTTAACTCCAATTTCAGTAGAATCAACAGGCAGTTTATTTAAATACTTTTATGGTTCAGAAAAAAGTTATGATACTGCCAAACAGAAACTAGAAATTGCAAAACAAAAAGGTTACTCAACAGCTTTTATTGTTGCTTATAAAGATGGAATAAAAATAAGCCTTTCCGATGCAATTAAATAAAATAAAAGTTTAATTTTGTTAAAAATTATTAAGCTTTGAAACTAACAAGAGAAATCAAAACCGCCATCCTCGTTATCGTATCGATATTATTGTTTATTTGGGGATATAATTTTTTAAAAGGAAAAGACTTATTTAACAGTAGTACTAGAGTTTATGTTGTTTATGATAACGTAGCCGGTCTTGTAAATTCTGCTCCAGTCACATTAAATGGATTAGCCATAGGTAAGGTTAATTCAATTGATATTCAACCTGATGGAAAATTATTGGTAGAAATGCAAATCACTACTGATTTTCCCATATCAAAATCTAGTATTGCCGAAATCTACGATTCTGGTCTAGTAGGAGGAAGGCAAATTGCTATTAAGCCCAATTTCCAAGATAAAAATTACATCAAATCTGGTGACTATTTAAAAGCTAGTAGTAAACTAGGTATTACTGATGCCTTGGCACAACAATTAGAACCACTTCAATACAAAGTGCAAAAACTTTTGGATAACGCGGATGCCATGATATCTAATATTAATGACGTTTTGGATGCTAGTACAAAGAAAAATATTAAGAACAGTATAGCTGAATTGAATAAAACACTTTCTGAATTCAGTGTAGTATCTAAAAATGTAAATGAAATGCTTGCTGAGAACAAATTGAAAATCAATTCAGCAATGACTAATTTAGATAAAACGTCTGCTAATTTTTCTAAAATGTCTGATTCACTTGCAAAAGCTAACTTAGGTCAAACAGTTAAAAATTTAGAAAAAACATTAGCAAGTGTAGACAAAATTATGTCTGAAATAGAAAAAGGTAACGGAACCGTTGGTAAATTAGTGAAAGACGATGCTATGTACAATAATTTTACTAAGACTTCGAAAGAATTAGAGTTATTGCTTCAAGATCTTCGCTTAAATCCAACACGTTACGTTAATGTTTCTCTTTTTGGTAAGAAAAATAAACCTTATGTAGCGCCAGTTAATGACACAATTAAAAAATAAATTATAAACAATGGGTTTTCTAGATAATATTTTATTCGCATTGCTTTTAGGAGCGGGTATTGGTTATTTTGCAATTAATGTAAAAAAACTAATTCGTAATATCAAATTAGGTCAAGATGTAAATCGAAGTGATAATGCTTCTGAACGTTGGAAGAATATGACTATGGTTGCTTTAGGTCAATCTAAAATGGTAAAGCGTCCAATTGCAGGATTTTTACATATTGTGGTTTATGTAGGTTTCGTAATTATTAATATCGAAGTTATCGAAATTATTATCGACGGACTTTTTGGAACACACCGTGTTTTATCGTTCATGGGCGGATTTTATGATGTATTAATTGGCTCATTTGAAATTTTAGCATTTTTAGTTTTAGTTGCAGTAATCATATTTTGGATTAGAAGAAACGTAACCAAATTAGGTCGTTTTGAAAGTTCAGATTTAGATGGTAAACCAAGAAACGATGCCAATTACATTTTGTATTTTGAAGTTGTTTTAATGACATTATTCTTAGTAATGAATGCAGCTGATTTCCATTTGCAAAATTTAGGAATAGGTCATTATAATCAAGCAGGAAGTTTTCCAATTTCTCAATTCATTGCACCAATGTTCAACGGAATGAGTGAAGGATTAGTAGTAGTTATTGAAAGAGCCGCTTGGTGGTTACACATTGCCGGAATTTTAGTTTTCTTAAACTATTTATATTTCTCTAAACATTTACATATTTTATTAGCTTTCCCAAATACGTACTTTGCAGATTTAAATGCGAAAGGGAAATTAAATAATTTAGAAAGCGTTACAAACGAAGTAAAATTAATGATGGATCCAAATGCAGATCCGTTTGCAGCGCCAGCAAATCCTGATGCTGTGCCAGCTAATTTTGGCGCTTCAGATGTTCAAGATTTAAATTGGGTGCAGTTATTAAACGCTTACAGTTGTACCGAGTGTGGCCGTTGTACTTCATCTTGTCCAGCGAACCAAACAGGTAAAAAATTATCGCCGCGTAAGATTATGATGGATACTCGTGATCGTCTAGAGGAAGTTGGAAGAAATATTGATTTGAATAAAGGAGTTTTTGTGGATGATGGAAAATCATTATTAAACGATTACATTACTACAGAAGAATTATGGGCTTGTACAACTTGTAATGCTTGTGTGGAAGAATGTCCAATTAATATTAGTCCGTTATCAATTATTATCGATATGCGTCGTTATTTGGTAATGGAACAAAGTGCTGCTCCAATGGAATTAAACAATATGATGAGTAATATTGAAAACAATGGTGCGCCTTGGCCTTATAATCAAATGGATAGATTAAATTGGGTTAACGAATAATTTTACATTAACTATCTTAAATAGTATATAATATGTCAGAAAATTTAATTGTACCAACAATGGCCCAAATGATGGCCGAAGGAAAACAACCTGAAATTTTATTTTGGGTAGGTTCTGCTGGTAGTTTCGATGACAGAGCAAAAAAAATCACAAGAGCTTTTGTTAAAATTTTAAATAAAGCAAATGTAAATTTTGCAGTTTTAGGTACAGAAGAAAGTAGTACAGGAGATGTAGCAAAAAGAGCTGGAAATGAGTTTTTATTTCAAATGCAAGCTTTAATGAATATTGAATTGCTTAATGCATATGAAGTTAAAAAAATCGTAACCTGCGATCCGCATTCATTTAATTGTTTAAAAAATGAATATCCAAGTTTGGGGGGGAATTATGAAGTTGTTCACCATACTCAGTTTATTCAGCAACTTTTAAAAGATGGTCGCATAAGCTTCAATAAAGACACATATAAAGGAAGCCGTATTACATTTCATGACCCCTGTTATTTAGGTAGAGCTAACAATGAATATCAAGCTCCAAGAGAAATATTATCTCAAACAAATGCAGAAATTGTTGAAATGAAAAGAAGCAAAAGTTCTGCTTTATGTTGTGGAGCTGGTGGAGCTCAAATGTTTAAAGAACCTGAAAAAGGAAATATGGAAATTAATGTTTTAAGAACACAAGATGCTCTTGAGACTACTCCAAATATTATAGCTACGGGTTGTCCGTATTGTAACACAATGATGACTGATGGTGTAAAATTTGCACACAAAGAAAATGATATTAAAGTGTTAGATATTGCTGAAATAATTGCTAACGCTCAAGGTTAATAAAATGAAAAAAAAAATATGCATCATTGTTTTACTATTTGTAAGTTTTTCATATTCTCAAAATCTTACGAAAGAAGAACTTATCGATAAACTATCTGATAATGCTTGCGAATGCACAAATAAACAAGAAATTACAAAAGATAATTTCGAGTTAACTCTTGGAATATGTTTATTGGAAGGAATTAATATTTTTGAGAAAGATGTAGAAAAACACTATGGTATAGATATCGTTTCAGACGATAAAAAAATGGAAGAATTAGGATATGACATTGGAAAAAAAATGGGTTTAAAATGTCCTACAGTATTCAAATTTATGTTAGACGATGAAGAAAATAACACTGATGCAGATTTTAATGAATTAACAATATCAGGTAGTGTTGTTGAAATAAAATCAGATCAATTTCTATCCTTAAAAGTAAAAGAAGACTCAGGAAAAATCAATCAATTTATTTTATTAGGTAATTTTGATAATTCTTTCTTACTAACAGATAAAGTTTTAAAAGTTAAAGATCTTGTTGACGTTACTTATTATGAAATGGAACTTTTTGATGCCAAAATAGCAAAGTTTATTTCGTTTAAAATTATTTCTGATATAATAAAAAAATAATCATGTACGTACCATTTGATACCTTACCAGAAGAATCTAAAATTTGGATATATCAATCGAATAGAAAATTCTCTGATGAAGAAATTCAAGAAATTGAAACAGAACTAAAATTCTTTTTGGAGAATTGGACATCACATGGGCAGCATCTTGAAGCTTCTTTCGTAACTCGATACAATCGTTTTATTATTATTGCGGTAAACCAAGAAGTACAAACTGCTACAGGTTGTTCAATTGATGCTTCAGTACAATTTATACAAAATTTAGAACAAAAATATAATGTAGATTTGTTAGATAAAATGAACGTTACCTTTAAAGTTGGCGATCATGTAGCATTTAAACCGCTTATCGAATTTAAAAAGATGGCTAAGGAAAAAGCAGTGTCAGAAAATACTATCGTATTTAATAATTTATTGAACACACTTGGCGAATTACAAGATTTTTGGGAAGTTCCTGCTAGTGAAAGTTGGCATAATCGTTTTTTTTAGCAATGGATACCGAGATTTTTTTACTCAATATTTCAGGTCAAGACAAACCCGGATTAACATCTTCACTAACTGCTGTTTTATCTGAATATGATGCAAAAATTTTGGATATAGGTCAAGCTAATATTCACAATACTTTATCCTTAGGTATTCTTTTTCAAATCAAATCTGGAAAAAAATCTGCTGCTGTATTAAAGGATTTATTGTTCAAATCATACGAATTAGGAATTAAAGCAAAGTTTACACCAATTACTCTTGATGATTATGAGAATTGGGTAAGTTTACAAGGTAAAGATCGTTATATTGTAACTCTTTTAGGAGATAAATTAACTGCTAAGCACATTTCAGAGGTAACCAAGGTTATATCTGAAAAAAATTTGAATATCGATGCTATAAAAAGACTAACTGGTAGAGCATCTTTAATAAAAGAGGAAGATTACCCAAGAGCTTGTATTCAGTTATCAATTCGTGGTGTAATACATAATAAATCGGAATTCACGTCACGATTTATGCAAATTTCGAGTGACTTAAATTTAGATATTGCCTTTCAAGAAGACAATATTTTTAGAAGAAACAGACGTTTAGTTTGCTTTGATATGGATTCCACTCTAATCCAAACTGAAGTAATTGATGAATTAGCAGAACTCGCGGGTGTTGGAGAACAAGTAAAAGCCATTACGGAATCAGCCATGCAAGGCGAAATTAATTTTCAAGAAAGCTTCAAGCAAAGAATGCTTCTTTTAAAAGGTTTAAGTGAAGAAGTTCTAGAAGAAGTTGCTATTAATTTACCCATCACAAAAGGTACAAGAAGATTAATTGGTACATTAAAATCATACGGTTTCAAAACGGCAATTTTATCAGGTGGATTTACCTATTTTGGAAAATATCTACAAAAAGAATTAGGAATCGATTACGTTTATGCCAATGAATTAGAAATCAAAGATGGAGTGCTAACCGGTGGATATATTGGTGAAATTGTAGACGGAAATAAAAAAGCAGAATATTTAAAAGAAATCGCACAAAAAGAAGGAATTCACATCAATCAAACAATCGCTGTTGGTGATGGCGCTAACGATTTACCCATGCTAAATTTAGCTGGTTTAGGAATTGCTTTTCATGCAAAACCCAAAGTAAAAGACAACGCACAAAGTTCTATTTCAAGCATTGGTTTTGATGGAGTTTTATATTTATTAGGTTATCACGATCGTCATATTGATTTAATGGATTAGTCTATTCATATCTTCGTAAAAAAAAATAGAATCCCTAGTTAACAACTTTCTTCATAAAATAAACCTAAAACGCTTTATTTTAAAGCTAAGATGTAGTATTTTGGCATGAATTTAGATCTAAGTTAAAAAATCAAACTATTATTTATGCAAAGAGTGCTCACCCTACTGTTTTCGGTAGTTTTCACACATATATTATTTTCCCAAAATACAACTAAACCTATTTTAACGGCTAAAAAAGTGGTTTCCCAACAAGTTTGGGTCGACAGTATTTACAACCAATTTTCGTTTGAAGAAAAAGTGGGGCAGTTGTTTATGGTTGCCGCTTATTCAAATAAAGATGAAGCACACAATAAATCCATCGATAATTTAGTTGAGGAATATAAAATTGGAGGTCTGATTTTCTTTCAAGGCGGACCAGTGCGTCAAGCTAAGTTGACAAATCGTTATCAAGCAAAATCAAAAGTGCCATTGTTCATCGGAATTGATGCCGAATGGGGTTTAAGCATGCGATTGGATTCTACCTATCGTTATCCTTGGAACATGACTCTTGGAGCAGTTCAAGACATGAAATTGATTGAAAAAGCGGGAAATCAAATGGCAAAACAATCAAAACGAATGGGAATTCATTTCAATTTTGCTCCAGTTGTTGATATTAATACAAATCCTAAAAATCCAATTATTGGCAATCGTTCGTTTGGAGAAACTAAAGAAAACGTTACCGCTAGAGCCATTGCTTTAATGAAAGGTTTACAAGATGAAGGAGTTTATGCAACAGCGAAACATTTTCCTGGTCATGGTGATACATCAACTGATTCACATCATACATTACCGATAGTAAATTTCGATAGAAATCGTTTGAACGATGTAGAACTTTTTCCATATAAAGAATTGATTAAAAATGGCTTAACTAGTGTTATGGTGGCGCATTTGAATGTGCCAAGTTTAGAACCGAGAGAAAATTATCCAACATCCATTTCGTATCCGGTTGTTACAGATATCTTAAAAAAAGAATTGCAATTTGAAGGTTTAATTTTTACCGATGCCTTGAATATGAAAGGCGCAAGTAATTTTAAAAAACCTGGTGATATTGATTTAGAAGCATTTTTAGCAGGAAATGACGTATTGTTATTTGCGGAAAATGT
>ERZ1034361.1768-NODE-1768-length-10931-cov-5.429151_pt1 | contig 10931 bp, 15 predicted proteins | sample MGYA00520617_ERZ1034361 | MGnify/ENA primary metagenome ERZ1034361 (study PRJEB33736, sample SAMEA104284507) | Azolla filiculoides | biome: Urban; feature: Water surface; material: Ditch water | place: Netherlands | collected 2015-10-28 | depth 0-0.1 m ... | reverse complement strand
GTCATGCTCGACAACGACGCCGGCGCAGTCGAAAACGATCAAATACTTCGGACGATACCGATATGAGTTATCCAGCAGACCCGCATTGGGCGAATGTAAAAAACCTGCTGCACTTTGACGGTGTTAACGGTGGTAAGCGTATTGCTGACGAGAAGAATAACGTGTGGACTGTTGGCAGCACATCGGTTCTCAGTTCGGCGCAGAAGAAATTTGGCAGTACGTCTTTGTACTGCGATGGCTCAAGCAACGGATATGTTAGTTTAGCTAGTACGTGGATTTGGGGTACTAACGACCTAACGATAGAACTTTGGATATACCCCTTAACACAGGTAGGGTCGATGCCGAGTGTGGTAGTACATGGGTCATCAAACTGGTTTGCGATGGCGGTATCCCCCACGGGACATACAGACAAAGTTGTGGTGTATTTGAACAATGCGACCCACCTTGTTAGCGGTTCGAGTATTCAGTACAACACATGGAGTCACGTAGCTTTCATACGTACTGCTGCGGGAGCAACAAAACTATACATTAACGGTGTTTTAGAAGCCAGCGGAACAACGGCCTACGACCCCACTGTTACTGCGAATACGTATGTTGGACATTCGTCATACCCGTTCCGTGGCTATATCGCGGATTACCGATATACCTTTGGTGTAAACCGATACCCGACCAACTTCACACCACCCACCGCAGCATTTCCCGGTAGCGGCGTTGTCGATCCGTACTACGACAAAGTGGTGTTGCACATGCCGTTTGACGCCGAACACGGCGCACGCGAGTACAAAGACCTGAAGAACCACCTTGTCGTTTCTGGTGGAGTAGCCTCTCCAGGCCCAGCCATTAACGTAGGAGGTCCATCTAACCCTGCGTTTGGAAATTCAGTAGTGTTCATGGGGAGCCTTGAATACTGGCTTAAAACAACATCAAACGATTTCAACCCCGGCACCCAAGACTTCTGCATTGAGGGGCGCTGCTCTACTCCAGCAAGTACTGGAGTGTGGGGTACGTTATTCCGCCTAGCGGCAGCAGACGGTGTAACCGCCGAACTTGAGTTGCAGTACGTACAGGCTAGCAACACGATGCGCTTGTACGTCAAGGGGGTGTTACATGGCAACTTTACCCCTAGCGGGTATATGGCAACAAACACTCTAACTCATTGGGCGGTGTGTCGCACTGGTAGCTCCATAGAGGTGTTTGAGAATGGGATCAAGCGTGGAAGTACATACAACATCGGTGCCAACCCGATTTCATCAAGCGGCGACCTCTACCTTTTTGGAGCGCCAAGCAGTTGGCCTGCTTACGGCGCACACGACGACATACGCTTCACAATCGGCAATAGCCGCTACACCGCGACGTTCACGCCGCCAACAGCCCCGCACCCAAGGGTAGGCCCGAACTTCCTCTCCGGCACCGTCCTCGACTCAAACAACACGCCGCTGGCCCGAACCGTTCGCGCCTTCCGACGCTCGGACAGCTTGCTCACCGACGCAACGGTAAGCGACGCCACCACGGGGGCTTTTGAACTCCGCGCAACGGATATGTCGGAACATTACGTCTTGGTCTTTGACGACAACCGCAATGCGATGGTCTACGACCACATCGAACCTGTCGTCTAATGGCGTACACACTGCCCGCAGGTAACGCGGCATCATTCTTGGTACGGGCTGAAACGTACCCTGCGGCATTTGACAAGCTGGATTTCTACCTACCGGCAGGCGCCTACACCCCGCCCTCCGGCGGGAACATGCGGTTGGTTTTCCCACAGGTAGATTGGATTCTCCCCCTAGGCAACGCGGCTAATTTTCACGACGGGCGCCTTACGCCAATCCTCCGGGTAAACGTTCGCACGGGCGGCACATGGGGTGCGTCCCGTACCCGAATGCGCAGCGTATCGTCGGCTATCAAACCGACGGCAAGAACAGATCACAAAGCGAACGGAAAGTGGCCCGCCGCCCGTACCGTTTTGTCAGGGTCGGCCTGTGCGTGGCGACACACCACGACGCTTGACCCGTCAAAGAAAAGTGTGTGGTCGGCAGCGGGCACCCCGACAGACGTAAATAAAAACACCTACTGGCCGCGCACCGCCAAGGTTGACGACACAAGTTCCTCGCCTTGGGATTTCTACGGCGCCCTGCTGTCGGTTGAACAAGGCAGTCGGTGGCGTAACTCAAAAACCGCTGACGTTCTGAAAAGGGCGCTTTGGGGCGGTAGGTTAATCCCTGCCAAGGTACCCATCGAACAACCGCGCGCGAGTGCCAACGCCGCCAATTTCTCGGTCATCGGCGGAGGCATAACTGCTTTCGTCCCTGACACCACGCAGTCGGGTGGTGTAATCGCGGGTGCCAGCGTCATGGTATCTGGGTATGCGCTGAAGGTGCGGGGTGCGGTAACGACGGTAGCTGAAGACGAACCAAACACCACCGGCGTTATAACCTTGTCCGGTAACGCGCTGACGGTACAAGGCGACTCGGCGACGATAGCCGACAGCAGCACAAAAACGCTCGGTTCGCTTTCCCTGCACGGTGTTGTCCTATCGGTAAACGGTTTCGCAATAACTGTCGGCACCGATCAGGTTGGGGCGCACACACCTGTCGGCAACGCTATCGCCTGCAACTTCACAACGGACGCCTACCGCCTGCCGTACATGACGAGCCGGGCGGTCGACTACCTCCGCTTGTTGGGCAACGCTGCGAACTTCGATTACCTGCCCACCTACATCGACTGGATTGATGAATACGGCAACCCGGTTCTGCGCGGGGCGGAAACCCAAACCGTCAGCCGCGTGCCTTGGGGCTTGTCGAAAACCAACGACAACGGTCAGACGGCGCCTTGGACGAAATTCTCTCGTCCGCTAAATCCGGGGTGGGGAGTTATCACACCGCCGGGCGGTGTTGAAACGCCAGCCGGCGAAACAACGACAATTCCAGTGCAGAGGGTGTACATAGTGCTTAACGAAATCCAAATCCTTCGGGTGTCCGACCTGACCCCGATCACCGCATCTGCGCTGAGTGTCAGTTTCGATTGCGATTCGTGGTTGCCGCAATTCTCAGCGACGATACCTGAATCCGCCCGTTCGGCGATCATGCCTGACCCGTCACCGGTTGAAATCGCGGTCTACATCAACGACACCGAATTCCGGTTCTTCGTCGAGCGGATCAACCGCAACCGGCAATTCGGCTCAAACACGGTGGCTATCAGCGGTCGTGGCATCGCCTGTGAGTTGGACGCACCTTACGCAACCGCTTCGCAGCACACCAACAGTGCGACGATGACCGCGCAACAGATAATCGACGCCGCGCTCACCAACACCGACTACACCCAATCGTGGAATATTACCGATTGGTCGGTACCGGCCAATACCTTCAGCGTGTTTGGTACGCCGGCTGAAGTGGCGGCAAACGTCGCCGACGCCTCGGGGTCGGTACTTCAGGCCGGCAGGTATTCACGCACGCTGCGCATGTTGCCGCGCTACCCGCTAAAGCCGTGGGAATGGGCCAACAACACCGCGTTTTCTGCGGCTGGCCCGATCATTATTCCGTCGTCCGTGGCGCAGGCGGAGAGCATTGAGTGGGTTGAGAAACCCGCCTACAACGTGGTCTATGTGTCCGGCGTGCAGAACGGCGTACTCGGGCAAGTCAAGATCACCGGTACCGCTGGCGATCTGCCGGCGCCGATGGTGACGAACCCACTTATCACCCACGTCGACGCCGCCCGCCAGAAGGGCATCGCCATCCTGTCCGACACCGGGCGCAAGGCGATGATGCAGATCACCATGCCGGTGCTGCCGACTTCCGGGGTAATCGACGTTTGCCGGATGGTGGAATTTAACGACGGCAGCACGGCGCGACGCGGCATTGTCCGGGCGAACAACGTCAGTGTTAATTGGCCGACCGTGCGCCAAACCCTAACCATTGAGGCGGCAGTATGACCACGACAAACCTTTGGAAACGCCTGAAACAGCTTCTCCCTGACGCCCCGTTGCTGGCTGGCGAGGTTATCCAGGCGAACACATATGGCGCGCTGGTGCAACTGCCGGACGGTTCCCGTGTCAGCGTCCGGGGTGACGCTACGGTTGGGCAGCACGTATTCATCCGGGACGGGTTGGTTGAAGGCCCGGCCCCTTCTTTTACCTCGGTACTTATCGAAATATAACTTGGAGTTTAGCAAAATGGCATCGCGCGCAATATCTGATCTCGTCCCTTCGGCCCAAGAGAGGTTGCTGAAATGGCAGACAGCTTGTAAGAAGATGGGTATCGACGTGCTGGTGTATTGCACGTTCCGTTCGGCTGCGGAACAAGACGACCTCTATAAAATTGGCCGCACGGTAGTTGGTACCAACCCGACCCCCCGTCGACCGTTCGGTGAGACAGTCACCAACGCGCATGGCGGCGATTCGTTTCACCAATGGCGGTGCGCATGGGACGCCGTGCCGTTGGTGTTCGGCAAACCGGCGTGGGGTCGCAAGGACTTGTATGCGCTCATGGGGACCATTGCCAAGGACTTCGGCATTGAATGGGCCGGCGATTGGGTCCAGTTTCGTGAGACTGCGCATTTCCAATACACCGGTGGCTTGAAACTCGCCGATCTGAAATCTGGTAAAGAGGTGAAATAATGAAATGGCTTGATATTCTCGCTAAAGTTGCACCAACCGTCGCAAGCGCATTCCTTGGACCGTTAGGGGGTGTGGTTGTAACTACGGTCGGTGAATTGCTCGGCATCAACGATCCGACTCAGGACAAGATCAAGGTGGCAATCGAAAACGGCCAAATCACCGGTGAACAGATTACCGCTATTCGCACTCTGGAAATGACCCTGAAAGCGGAAGAGGCCGAGCGCGGATTTCGGTACGTCGACCTTGAGTTCCGTGACCGGGATAGTGCCCGGCAGCGTGACACCGAAATCGTCAAGGCCGGGAAGCACAACTACCGGGCTGACAGTATGTTCGTGCTGGCCGTGGTTGTTACGTGCGGTTTAGTGTGGCTGATCTGGACGGACCCGAATATAAACGAGTACATGAAGGGCATCACTACCCTTGTTCTCGGGCGTTTTCTTGGCTATCTCGACAACATCTATTCGTTTGAGTTTGGTACGACCCGCGTTAATCGTACCAAGGATGAAACGATCAATCAGTTGTCGGCGAAGTAATCCGATTGCACCATAAATGCACCACAAACCGTCGAAACGCTTGTGGTGCAATGTTTTCATATTGCCGAGTACATGAAATTGTTTAAATAACGCCTGTGCGCGTGAGTGCCGTTAAACATTCAAATACAAGCGTTTAACGGCGCCGTATGTTTTTAAGATATGCTGTACTCCGATTTAATTGCACCGGAGATTGCACCATGTCGTCAATTCAGAAACGCGGTGATAAGTGGCGGGCTTTCGTACTTGTTGACGGAAAGCGGTACTCCAAAACCTTCAAGTTGAAAAAGGAGGCAATGGAGTGGTCGAACACCCAGGAAGAGGATGGTGTGTTAGCCAAGCACACCTTCCGGGACTTGATTGCGAAGTACCGTCCGAAGATTACCAGCAAACCAGACCTTTGCCGCTTGCGGAAGATTGAAGAGAAAGCCACGTTCTGCGACCTTCCACTTGAGTACCTAACCCGGCAAATGCTTTCTGCTTGGCGCGACGCCCGTATCCGTGAGGTGGGCGCCGCGTCGGTTGGGCGAGAATTCAGCGGCATCAAGGTGATGCTAACCCACGCGGTAGTTGAGTTGGGCTGGATCAGGACCAACCCGGCGGTCAGGGTACCAATGCCGGAACCGCCACCACCACGTCATCGCGGCGTTTCCCAAAAAGAGATAGACGACATAACCGAAAAGTTGAATGCAAAACCATTTAGCGCTGTGGTTGCGCAGATGTTTCTACTCAGCATAGAAACCGGTATGCGTATGGGTGAAATGACCGGCCTGACATGGGACCGCGTTAGGGAAAAATATGTGATCCTTGACAAGACCAAAAACGGTGACAAGCGGGAGGTACCACTGTCAAAAAGAGCGCGCGAAATAATCGAAGGTAGACGAAACCTTGACCCGGTGAAGGTGTTTCACATTGCGCCTAATCTTGCGTCAGCCACGTTTTACAACGCAAAAAAATTGACACCACATAAGGATGTCAATTTTCACGATGCCCGTTCGGAGGCAGTAACACGGTTGAGCAAAAAGCTGTCGATTATGGACTTGGCTAGAGTCATCGGCCACCGCAATCTCAGCAGTCTACTTTTCTATTACAAGGCGACTGCCGAGGATTTAGCCGACACACTTTAGGTTCTGGTGTTCTGCCAGTGTTCAAGGCGACCGATAACGTCGCCCAACTGCTTGCAGATGGCCTTGGTGCCAGCGTGTTCCTCCAGGCGGGCCAGCAGATTCATCAAGTGACTCTTCGGGGTGGACGCCTCGTTCTTGATATGGGCGATTCGCTCTTTAGTGCTTTTGGCGACTTTCACGATTCAACCCCCATCAACGCCGACCACGACACCGGGAAAAGTGGCGCCACGATCTCGGCAACCCGCTCTGCCACTTCCCGAGTCTCTGCTTGGGCGTGAGGGTCCAGACGCAGCGCGCACGCCCGGCAGACAGCCGCCAGTGACGCTGTTTCAATCCACTCGGTCATCATCGACTGCGGCAGGACCATACGGGCCTGTTCTGGCGCCACACCGTCGGCTACCATCAAGGTGTAAAGGTCGTTGGCGATCTTTGTGAACTCCGCAACCGAGTCGTGCCACGCGGGGCTATCCGGGTGAACGCCTGCGCTACCTTGCTTGATACTGCCGTCAGGGCGCGAACGCCAAAACTCAGGCAAGAAAAACTCCGGCGCGTCATCCACGTACCGGCGCGACGTTTCGTTGCGCGTAATCCCGACCATGTGCTTGAACCACTGGCGGGCGACGAATATCGGCGCCTTAATGCGGAACGAAATCTGCGGGTGGGTGAACGGGGTGAAGTGTTTATGCTTTGCTAAGTAGTTGAGCAACTTTGTGTCGGCAGCGGAAAGTACACTACGCGTTGTCAACGGACCCGAACCTACCGGGTTGAACTCGACCACCCACGCGCTTTCCTTCGCCATCGACACGCGCGCCGCATTGGCTACCGAAAGGTCTGAACCCATGTGGTCGACCAGTTGTACGGAAATTTCAGCGATCATAATTCTGCGTCCTCGTAAAACTCGTCGGCCATTACGCGCAGTTCCAAGCTGGTAACTTCATCCTCCAACACCGGAATTATGGCAATGCGGGCGAAACGTGCCGACTCCCGGCATTCGTTTTCGTGTGCAATCGCGCTTGCCAAACGGCGACGTGCAAGATACAACTTTAGCTTATTCAGCATTATATTTTTACCCCCTTGTAATTTAGCAAATGATAACACGCTAGGTAAGAAAAAACCTACATACTTATTTATTTTGTATATACGCCTTGGCCCACGTATCCCAAAAGGCAGTGTTTACCGCCATTGGCAGGGTTACGAACGTCACAATAGCGATTCGTAACTGCGCCACATACCACGGACCTACTTTCGGGAACATTGCTCTTTTTACATTTATCACTTTTTATCCTTTACCCATTGCCACAAAATTGCGCGTCCGTTCGTAACACAAGTACCGACGCGCTTGATTAGTCCTTTTTTCTCGTACCGGTACACTTGGTTCAAACACCCGACATATGAGATACCGCGTTTTGCCGAAGCGTTGCCGACGGTGTGTGGCGCCTCGAACAACGCTGCGTAGTCGTCCATGCACTTTTCGGTACAGGTCTTGCCGACCACCTTTGATACATACGGGCGTTTTTTACGCGGCGGTTTAGCGGCCTGCTTTTCAGCCTCCGCTTCGACCGCCGCGTTGGCGTTCATCAACCCGGAAAGAAAGCTCATTTGCCGTCCATCCGTGCCTCGGCTTTAAGGGCGGCGTAGGCAACGCAATCCTCAAGCGAATCGACATGGGCCTGCTTGCGCTGGCGGTCGCGCACGTCCTTGAGCGTTTGCAGCAGCAACCACCCCTCGGACTCTTGGAGGTCGCGGCCAGCGATGATGTTGAACGCGGCCACCGCCGCGCCCATGCTGCGTTCGCCTTCCGGGTTGTCGTACTGCTTGCCGCGCTCGGCCATGATCTTCGCGGCGTTGTAGAGGATGTCCGGGGCGGTGACTTTTGCGGACGGAGCCGCGCGGACAACCCGGTAAAAGGCCACATCCGTTGGGCTACCGGCGAACGACCAATCAACCAAACCGGCGGGTAGGGTCATGCGCTCCCCGTTTACCGTGACGACCTCAACGATTGTGTCGTTGGAAAAACAGCCAGTACCGTCCCACATAGCCCAACCAGTCGGTACGTCGTTCGCCAGCTTGTCGCAGTATTCAGCGAACAGTTCCAGCATTGCGGGATTCACGGTGCGCAGGCTGTCAGCGCCGAACACCTTAAGCGCGGCGAATGCCGTGGCCTGGTCCTTCGCATCGACCAAGCGCAGCAGGGCGTCCCTTGCGGTATCGAATAGTTGTTCACTCACGGTTTAACCCCGCTAACGCTTGAGTCGTTATTGTATCTTCCCCTAATTTTGTACCCGTTCTTTTCCGGTACCGGTGCCGACTTGTGGAAAATCATCTGCCCGATCCGGCAACCGTTGTGCAACCGGATGGTGTGAAACTGCGAAAAGTTCTTCAGTTCCAGCGTAAGCACGCTGCCGGTCCAGTGCGGGTCGCACCAAGTCGCAAGTGCGTTTTCCAGGCCGATACGGGCGCCGGAACTGTTCAGCTTGAACTCAGCGGAAATGTCGGCTGGCAGGTTGAACTTCTCAACCGTGTGCGCGAGGATGAACTCACCGGGGCGGAGGTCGTAGTGCCCGCCTTCGGACATCACGGTTTTCGCCATGTTGAGGTGCTGCTTGTCCTTCAGCGACACCACCTGTCCGTGGTCCGAATAACGCTCAATAAGGATGTCAGCACCCAAGTGGACGTCAATCGAAGTGCCGTTGATGTCGGCAATATCGACGCCCTCAATCACCCCGGCTTCCGCCAGATCAATTAGTTCAAGGTATGAAACGAGACTCATGTTTTCCTACTCCGTTGGTTATCTTTTACTACAAAAGAGTTTAGCAAAAGCTAAACGGTTAGACAATAGATTTCCGCTTCATTGCTTCAAAAAATGCTTCCTGCACGCTGCACTTGTCTACCTGCCGCTTCAGCACGACTTCGTCCACCGTGTCCTCGGCGATGATGTCGTAGATCAGCACCTTGCGTTTGTGCCCGCTCTGTAACTGGCGCACCGGCCCGACCCGTTCGATGATCTGTTCCCGGTACTCAAGGTTGAAGTCCCCGGAAAAGAAAACGATGATGTTGGTAATGTCCTGCATACCGTCGAAGCCATGCCCGATACTGGCCGGGTGGCCGAAACCATATTCCGCTTCACCGGCCATGAACTTCGCCAACCCTTTCTCGGTGGACAGGTCGACGCCTTTCGGGAACGCCTTTAGCAACCGGGTGAGGTCGTGCTTGAATTGATAGGCGACCAGCAGGGGCATACCGCCGCACTCGTCGTAAATTTCCTCAAGTGCCTGTAGCTTTTCGTCGTGGGTTTCGCCGAACGCCGTCCGGGTGTCGTCGGTGTAGATTGCGCCTGCGGCCAGTTGCCGACACTTCATGGTCATTGACGAGGCGTTGAACGCCTCAATGCCCTTGGCCGCAATCTCAACGTACATTTCCTTTTCCATCTGCGTGTACAGCTTGCGGGCCTTGGCCGGCAGCGTCACGTTGACGGTGAACCGCAGTGGTGCTTGGAGATCGGGGAACCAGTCCTTTGGGTCCAACGCAAGGCACAAGTCTTTGATCTTGGCGTTGATCTCTGCTTCCGACCCGAGGCGTGGGCGCAACTCACCGAATTTGTCATTCCGGTGTTTCATCACGCGCTCAAACCACCGGGACTCAAACGCGCCGTAGGACCGTCCGAGGCGGTAGCCCATGTCGAGAAAGAATAGCTGACCCCACAAATCCTTCAGGCCGTTGCTGGCCGGTGTGCCGGTTAGTTCGATAAACCGTGTGACGTTCTTGTGGAAGGCAATTTTCGCCAACCCACCGGCGCGACTACTGCCACCCTTTTCAGAGTGGATGTATGGCCCGGCCTTGGAGTCGCGCACGCTCACACGGACGTTCTTCAACTTCGTGGACTCGTCGGCGACAACGATACCAAACGGCCAGCGGCCTTTTAGATTGTCGAGCAACCAGTTGATGTTGTCGTAGTTAATCGTGTAGATCGGCACGTCCCGGCGGAGTGCGGCGAGGCGGTCTTGCTCGGTACCGATGATTGGCGCAACGTCATACCCGGAAAAGTCTTTCCACTTTTTGACCTCGTTCGGCCAAGTGTGCAGGGCAACCCGCTTGGGGGCGAGGATGATTGTCGGCGCCGACTCACCGGCCAGATAGATTGCGTCAAGCGCGGAGAGGGTGGAACCGCTCTTACCCATACCTGGCTTTGCCATGAGCGAACACCGCTTGTTCTCAACGAGGTGGTCGACGGCAAGGTTCTGGTAATCGCGGGGCGTGAAAACTCTCACTCCGGTTCACCGTGGTCTGATTCGTGGCAGTAATCCGGGGGTGGCGTCTGGTCGGAAGGATCGACCCACGACGGGCACCCACAGAAGCGGCAAGTGAACGGCGGTTTCTTGTTCCAGATTGCGTCCCACCCATCGCGGAAGGCGTCGGTGGCAGCGGCGGATACCAATGCGTCGCCGGTAATATCGTTGCTAAGAATCTGGCTCATGGTTTTTCTACTCCGTCCGGCAAAGCATAAAGTGGTGCACCATCACAGTCTCTACACCAATCACCTATCTCAAGCCCATTCAGTAGAGCGAGATAACCAGCCCTGTAACCGTTAAATAGAGCTTGGATATGAGAGTGTATATACCGGGTTTCACCCCAAGCATCCAACTCAGTGTCAAGGCAAAGGGG
>ERZ1034361.1767-NODE-1767-length-10934-cov-2.341623_pt1 | contig 10934 bp, 19 predicted proteins | sample MGYA00520617_ERZ1034361 | MGnify/ENA primary metagenome ERZ1034361 (study PRJEB33736, sample SAMEA104284507) | Azolla filiculoides | biome: Urban; feature: Water surface; material: Ditch water | place: Netherlands | collected 2015-10-28 | depth 0-0.1 m ... | reverse complement strand
GCGATTAGTTTCAGTGAGGCCTTACTAGTTGTTCAGCACTCTATCAAGTCTGACTCTGACTTACTCACTCTCGAACGCCTGATATTCCAAGGCCTTACACTAGAGCAGCTTAAGCATACCTATAACATAGTGTAGCAATTGCATTGGCCTGCCGTGCCGTGCCTATCATTCCTAGTAAATATCATGCAGGGTGCGCGTTGATTCGTGCCAGTAGTGCGCTGGAGCGAAGGCACCCCTTGCCCCCCCGGCCCCTCGCCTAGCGGTAGGGGTGTATGACTGAATTTTTCCTAGCTTTTTTATAACTAGACATGTTCATATAATGTGTATTTTTATACACGTTTTGCTGATATGTATAAATTACGGTGATTTATAGACACGTTACCAGTGATGGATGACATTGACTATTAGTGTGATGTCAGCAATAACTGCTAGTAGAATGAGTAGGATGTTTTGCATTATGTGTATGGTGTGTATGATGCGTATCTAAAGTCAATACCTAACCTAACCCGAATAAAAATATATTAAGGTTAAAACACCTTTCGGTGCGCTTCTCTCGTTTATCTAAGCTAGGACTGATTGTCCCCCACAGCTCACAGCCCCGATATTTATAGTCATTGTCTATTTATGACGTTTAAGGAGAACTCTGCGGTACGCTACGTTTATCTGCATCTGTCGAAGCTACATTTGCAAGGGCTGGGTAATGGCCCCGTAAGAATCAATATAGACTAATTCACTCTATTGTGCAAGACATTTATTATGTTATACTCAGATATGGATAAGATATATAAAGGGTTGACAAATGGATTTAGTTTTGATTGCGACTAGCACTATCATGCTGGTAGCTCTTATTGTGTATTATGTGAAGACTGCGTTTGGTGAAATAGAAAGATTAGAGAAAGAAAACGACTTAGAGGATATAGATTATGGCTGCTAGTGATTACAATAACTTCTTAGTAAGGCTAACTCCTAAGAGCAGAGCCTTGCTTGACATTGCCCACCAAGAATTAGAGATGCCTAGGGCGCATATTATTAACAATGCTTTGAAGTCCTACCTGAGTAAATACAATGATGGTAGCTTAAATGAACGGATTAGTAGGTTGGCTAAATGATATTGACGTTGCCATATCCGCCAAGCGTTAATACTTACTGGAGAGCCAATGGAAAGCGACGATTTTTATCTAAAGCTGGTGTGGAGTTTAAAAGCGCTGTGCAGGAATATGTTATTAATAATTCAATTCCTAAACTTGGCGATGCTCGCTTGCGTGTGGACATTGTTATTCGCCCTCGTAGTCGTCGCGTATTCGATATTGACAATCTGCTCAAAGCTATTCTCGATGCGATGATGAACGCTGGTGTATACGATGATGACAGTCAAGTAGACGATTTGCACATAACGCGTGGTGACCCATGCCCTAATGGTGCTTGCATAGTTATATTAGAGGTAATAAATGGCTGAGACAGAAGATACGCGCAAAATTAAACGAATACCATCCCTAAAGAACTACGGGGGTGTCCGCACTATACAGAAAACATTAGAGCGCTCTGCAACACTAGAGGCTAACCGTGAGGCCGTGGCTTATGCACTGTTAACCATGGCTAACACAAACCTTACTGACATAATGAGTTGGGATGAACATGGTACGATTAAGGTTAAAGCATCCAAGGACATACCTGAACATGCGTTGCAGGCGATTAAAAGTATTAAATCGAACACTCGCTATGACAAGGATGGTAACGCTACGACAACATTGGATATTGAGCTATTCGATAAAATCGGTGTACTCCGGTTATTGGCGAAAGCATCTGGCTTGCTTGACCAAGCACAGGAAAGTGACAAGCCTTCAGTCATTGGTGTAAACATTGTAGCTCCAGACCCTATAGAAGCTGAGGTAGTAGATGGCGAAAGTTAAAGAACAAAGTGGTAAACAGGTATCTTTTGATGGCTTAAACCTAAACTTCAGTAAAAGCCCAGAGGTATACAGGTTTCTGCAAGACGATTCCTTTGTGCAAGGCTTAATGGGGCCTGTAGGTAGTGGCAAGTCATACGCTTGCTGTGCAAAGATATTCATTAAAGCGCTACAACAGAAGCCATCCCCTGTGGATAACATTCGATACACGCGTTTTGCCGTAGTGCGTAACAGTTATCCTATGTTAAAGACGACTACTATCAAGACATGGCTAGACTTGTTCCCAGAATCCACGTTTGGGCCATTGCTTTGGACTCCGCCTATTACTCACCACATCCGTTTGCCTGCAAAAGGTGAGGCTGCTGGTGTAGATTGCGAAGTTATCTTCTTAGCGCTAGACCAACCTAAAGATGTGCGTAAGTTGCTGTCGTTAGAGCTGACTGGTGCATGGGTAAACGAGGCGCGTGAGCTACCAAAGGCTGTAATTGATGGGCTTACACACAGGGTAGGCCGTTATCCTACTAAGCGTGATGGCGGTGCTACATGGCATGGCGTATTCATGGACACCAACCCTATGGATGATGACCATTGGTGGCACAGAGTAGCTGAGAAAGAGAAAGTAACTGGCGCATACGCTTGGAAGTTCTTTAATCAGCCCGGTGGCGTGATAGAAGTTGACCCATCTGACTTGCCTGACAATCCTGAAGCCAATGACCACATCTTTGCGTCTGGTCGCTGGTGGAAGATTAACCCTAAAGCAGAGAACTTAAACAATCTGCCTGCTGGTTACTACCCACAGATGCTTGGTGGTAAGAACTTAGACTGGATTCGTTGCTATGCCGAGGGTAAGTATACCTATGTGCAAGAAGGTCGCCCTGTATGGCCTGAGTATAACGACCAAATGATGTCTGCTACCGTGGAATACGACGATTCACAGCCTATACAGATAGGTTTGGACTTTGGTTTGACACCAGCAGCAGTCATTGGACAGCGTTTATCTAATGGTAGATGGGTAGTGTTACATGAAATAGTCACAGAAGACATGGGGCTAGAGCGTTTTGGTCAGCAATTGTTGGCAGAATTGAACGCTAGATACCCTAAAGCACAGATTATGATGTGGGGCGACCCTGCTGGTATGCAACGAGATGCCATTTATGAGGTCACAGCCTTTGATTATCTACGAACACTAGGGTTAAGAGCGCAACCTACGCACTCAAATGACTTTAAAGTACGTCGTGAAGGAGCTGCTGCACCAATGCAACGGCTAATTGATGGTAAACCGGGCTTGATTGTGGACACTTCATGCAAGATGTTGCGTAAATCACTGGCTGGTGGATACCATTTCAAGCGTGTTTCTGTAGGCGCAGGTCAAGAACGCTTCCGTGACGCACCAAATAAGAACGAACACTCACACGTTGGTGATGCTTTTGGCTATTTAATGCTTGGTGGTGGCGAACACAAGCGCATGACACGTAATCCACTAGCCGCAAGTGGCCCAATCTTTGCAAGAACAGTAATGAGCGACTTCGATGTATTTAAGTATTAAAGACATAAACGATAATCTGCCTAAAGTTAAGGGGCTTATCCTAGTTCCGTTCTTAGTTGAGCATGCTATGGATATTTCTGCTGGAGAATTTGCAGGATATTCAGCTCAACGCATAGTTGGAGTTAGAGCATTATTAGAAAGTCAAGCACAATACGGCTTTGCTTATACTTGTTTCTTATATGGTGAGCCAGTCGCTTGTTTTGGATGCGTTCCGTTATGGAATGGAGTGGCTGAAATGTGGTCGGTCATCGGAGACGTAGCTCGAACTCGGCCAATCGCCATGACTAAGATAGGAATTACACTGGCAGATATGGCTGAGATATCCATGGGCTTGCATAGATTGCAAATAACTGTTAAAACGTCTGATGCGCGAGCTATTTCTTGGGGCAAAGCTATCGGGTTTATATCTGAATGTACCATGAAGCAGTATAGTGAAGATAAACAAGACTATGATTTAATGGTTAGGAGATAAGAATGGGTGGAATTATTGGTGGTGGTGGCGGTGCAGCGGCAGCAGCAGCTCAAGAACAATTGAAACAATCTCAAGCTGAGACAGAAAAGCTACGTCAGCAGACAGAAGCAGAGAAACGTGACCTTGGTGAGCAGATTGCATCCAAGCGTTTAGCTAGAGCAAGAGGGGGTGCGCGTATGTTGTTATCTGAATCGCGTTTAAATCCTGAAGAAGGCGTTACTTCTTCTACTACACTAGGAGCATAGCATGGGCAAAGTAGTTGGCGGAACGCCAAAGTCAGCAGCAACAGCAAATATGGTTGCAGAAGCATCTCCAGTTAAACTGTTGGCAAACTCTATGGGTGTAGAAGGTAGCATGGCTGAGCAATTAGCAGCTAAGAAAAATGCCCGTACACGCGGCGGTTCCCGTGCTTTGCTTTCTGATGCTAGAGTTAATGCACAAGAAGGTCTATCAGCAACAAGCACATTAGGATAAGCCATGAAAGAAAAAACCAAGATGCAAAAGAAAGTATCTAAAGTAATGCGTGAGTATAAGGCTGGCACATTACATTCTGGCAAAGGTGGCCCAGTAGTTACTGACGATAAGCAAGCTATTGCTATTGCCATGTCTGAAGCTGAAAGGATGAAAAAGAAATGAAAGTAGAAATCAGCGTAGAGCTAGAGGCGGAAGATTTAAAAAAAGATAAGCGTTTATCTAAGTATGTAATGCAGATGCTTGCAAAACAATCTAAAGAGAAGAAAAAGTCGCTGATTGAAGACATGCCTGAAGATGAAATGGAAGACTAATGGCACAAGTTATTTACGCTACTCCTGAGTCTGATACCAATAGGGCTAGATATACAGTTCCTGTTTATCAGGATGATGACAACGATTATGCTTTAGCAGGTTCGGCTTATCCAGTCCCATCAATAAACATTGGTCAGCTTAGGTTAAATGAAGGCAAGGCTTTTGCAACTGGGGCGCTTTATACTTTTGCATCTCCATTGGCAGCAGGCTCTAGTATTGACATAGCTATTGCATTTCCTAGTGGAATAACGCCAACGATTTCAATTAGTGGATTATGTGCTGGCGATGCTCTTGGTTATTTGTATGAAGGCGCATCAGTATCAGGTGGAACATCACTTACTCCAATTAATAAAAATAGGTCATCTTTAACTGCTAGTCAAGGCGTAGCGTTATTAAATCCAACCGTTTCTAGTTTAGGAACTGCAATATTGGCGCAAATATTAATTGGTGGCTCTGGCAAAAAAGCTGGTGGCGGTTCAACTGATGGGTCAGACTTAATACTTAAACCATTAACAACGTATTTATTTAGATTAACCAATGTCAATGGCACCGCACATGCCGCTGAAATTCAACTTGAATGGACTGAATGATGGCTGAAATGAGATTAAAACCGGAAGATATTTTAAAACGTCACGAGATTGCTCTGACTAAGAAAGAGGAATTCCGTTCACTGTATGACGAGGCTTATGAGTTTGCGTTGCCACAACGTAACTTATACGATGGCTTCTATGATGGCAAGGTAGGCGGTGCTAAGAAGATGAATCGTGTGTTTGATGCTACGGCTATCAACTCTACACAACGCTTTGCTAACCGTATGCAGTCAGGCATATTCCCACCGCAAACTAAGTGGTGTCGTCTTGAGGCTGGTACTGATATACCTGCTGACCGTAAGGCTGAAGCACAAGGTGCGCTAGACGTTTACACGGAGAAGATGTTTGCTACTATCAAGCAATCTAACTTTGACATTGCAGTTGGTGAGTCATTGTTAGACTTGTGCGTAGGCACATCCGTAATGATGGTGCAACCCGGTGACGACACTAGCCCAATCAACTTTATTCCAGTGCCACAGTTTCTAGTAGCATTTGAAGAAGGCGCTAATGGTCGTGTTGATAATGTGTATCGTCGCATGCGTTTGAAAGGCGAGGCTATTGCCCAGCAATGGAAAGACGCTAAGATTGAAGGCTCATTAAAAAGCAAAATTGAACAGAAGCCGACAGAAGATATTGAACTAATAGAAGCGACAGTGTTTGATGCTAAACGCGGTGACTATTGCTACCATGTTATCCACAAGGAAAGCAAGTCAGAGATTGTCTATCGTCGTATGAAGTTTAGTCCTTGGGTTGTCAGCCGTTACATGAAAGTGGCTGGTGAAATCTATGGTCGTGGCCCGTTAATCACAGCGTTGCCTGATATTAAGACATTGAACAAAGTGCTAGAGCTAGTGCTTAAAAACGCTTCATTGGCTATTGCTGGTGTTTATACTGCGGCTGATGATGGTGTGCTTAACCCTAATACTGTCACAATCGCTCCGGGCGTGATTATTCCTGTTGCCCGTAACGGTGGGCCACAAGGCGAGTCGTTGAAGCCTCTACCACGCGCTGGTGACTTCAATGTTTCTCAAATCGTGATGAACGACTTGCGTATGAACATTAAGTCTATATTGCTAGATGAATCATTGCCACCTGATAACATGTCTGCTCGTTCTGCGACAGAAGTTATTGAGCGCATGAAACAGCTATCACAAAACTTAGGTTCTGCGTTTGGTCGTTTGATTAACGAGACTATGGTTCCATTAGTAGAGAAGATACTACAGATTATGGATGACCGTGGCATCATTGACTTGCCATTAAAAGTAAATGGTCTTGAGATTAAAGTTACCCCTATCTCACCACTAGCCATGTCACAGAACATGGATGATGTGCAAAACATTATGCAATACTTGCAAATCACACAGCAAGCTGGCCCTGAAGGTCAGTTCGCATTGAAGACTGATATGTTGCTAGACTTGATTGCAGATAAGATGGCTATACCGCAGTCTGTGCGTAATTCACCAGCAGAGCGTGATATGATGAAACAAGAGGCTATGCAAATGGCTCAACAAGCAGCACAAGCTAATCCAGAGATGGCGGCTCAAGTTGCAGGCGAAGCTATGAAAGGAGCAATGTAATGAAATTAGATACACGCGAAAGTATGGGCAAAAGACAGGATAACTCTGAAAAAGGCATGGGATATTTAGGGCCAATGAAGCGAGCTGATGGCGGTATATCTACTGAAATAAGCATTGGCACAAACATTAATGGGAAAGAGGTTGATGTGCCTTTAATGGTTCCAACCTTAGATACTAAAGAGATTAAGTACTTATTAAATACTCCTGTAAAGAGCGATTCATTTTTTTCAAATATGCCTGAGTCAATTATTAAAAAAGCAGTTGACCATGCAAATATGAGAATGAAAATGGGGAAGTCACCATTTAAAATGGCTAATGAGGAATTTGAATAATGGCAACACTTGATGGATGGGAAGGGCTTGAGTTTCAAGCTAGAGACATTCGAGATGTAGAGCAAGCGCGTGATGACTTAGCTAAGTTATGCCATCGCGTGTTAGCATCTAACGAAGATGGTAAGAAGTTAATGGAATGGTTACGCACTACAATATTAGAGCATCCTGTAGCCGTGCCGGGAGCTGACCCTAGCTTCGCATTTTATCGTGAAGGACAATGTAGCGTCATTAGGGATTTAGAAGCACGGATTAAACAAGCAAAGGAAATTAAATGACAGACGAAAATACCCAACCCCAAGGCGGAGAACAACCTGCCGAAGGCTTATTGGACAGTATTTCACTAGAAAGTAATCAACCAGTAGATACAAACAAATCAGAAATTAGTCACCTACAAGCACCAGAAGATGACTCACCATTAGAGCGCCCAGATTGGTGGCCTGAGAATTTCTGGAAGAAAGAGGATTCCGAGCCTGACTTGGAAGCCATAGCAAAATCATGGACAGATTTACGTAAGCAAATTAGCCAAGGTAAACATAAAGCGCCTGAAGATGGCAACTATGACTTTACTGCATTTGGCGAAACACCTGAAGACGACCCAGTTCGTCAACACGTATCAGGATGGGCTAAAGAGTATGGCGTAAGCCAAGTTGCTCTTGATGCTTTAGTTGGTGGCGTGATTGAGAAGGCTGGCGCAGTACAACAACAAGCTAAGTTTGATGCCGCTGCTGAGAAGAAAGCGTTAGGCCCTAATGCTGACGTTATTATTAAAGGCATGACAGAGTGGGCTGGTGGCTTAGTGCAGAAAGGCATTTGGGGCAAGGATGACTTTGAGGAGTTCAAGTTTATGGGTGGTACCGCTAAAGGTATTCAAGCATTGACTAAACTACGTGAAGCATACGAAGGCCGTATTCCTACTCAGTCTGCACCAGTTGATGGCGCACCATCTAAAGACGAGCTAATGGGTATGGTTGCTGACCCACGTTATAAAACGGATGCAGGTTATCGCGCCAAGGTTGAGAAGTTGTTTAACCAAACGTTCAATTAACTGCAACTGTAAGAACGATACCCAGCTTCGGTTGGGTATTTTTTTGTCCTAATCATAAATATTTCTTATCAATATGTAAAAAATCATTGTATTTACTTATTACTTGTGATATAAAGAGCGTGGGCATATCATTAAATTGACCCCGAACTCAAGTAACCTTGACGATTGGCTTACGTAAGAAGCAAGCAACGGCCCATTTCGGTGGCACACCACAGCACAAAACTTTTTTTTAATTCGTTATTAGGAGATACATTATGAGTATTGCTCTATCAAATGCTTATGTAACCCTCTTTGACGCAGAAGTTAAACAAGCATACCAAGGCAAAGCAATGTTGGTAGGTGCTGTACGTCAGCGTCGTGGGGTAGAAGGTTCTACAGTTAAATTTCCAAAAGTAGGTCGTGGCGTTGCTACACCTCGCGTTGGTCAAACAGATGTAACACCGTTAAACGTTGGTTTTTCTAACGTTACATTAACATTGAGCGACTGGATTGCTGCTGAATACAGCGACATTTTCTCACAACAAAAAGTAAACTTTGATGAGCGCTCTGAGCTTGTTCAAGTATTAGGTAACGCTATTGGTCGTCGTCAAGACCAATTGATTCTTGATGCTTTAGCTGCTTCTGGCACATCATTAACAGTAGGCAACGATGTTGGTGGTTCTGACACTAACATGAACGTAGCTAAACTTCGTCAAGCTAAAGGCTTGATGGACAAAAACAACGTTCCACCTACAGACCGTGGCATTATCATTCACTCTAATGGTTTACAATCATTGTTAGCAGAGACAGCAGTAACTAGCTCTGACTTCAATACTGTTAAAGCATTGGTAAACGGTGAACTAGATACATTCTTAGGTTTCAAATTCCATGTTATTGGCGACCGTTCAGAAGGTGGTTTGGCAATTGATGGCTCATTAGACCGTACATGTTTTGCGTTCCATAAAGATTCTATCGGTTATGGCGAAGGCATTGCACCAAAAACAGAAATCAACTACATCCCAGAGAAAACATCTTGGTTAGTAAGTTCTCTATTGGCTGCCGGTGCAACTACTATCGACGCAGAAGGTATTGTGTCTATCGTAGCCCGTGAATCATAAGGAGAATAAATAATGGCTTATAGTTCAACTGGTTTTTCAACCGTAGCAGCATCTAAAGCTGGTAACTCACCAGCGATTTATGCTTACAAAACAACTGATGCGATTGCAGACGTAAACACTTCAGGCTATTTCAATGGCTTGTCAACTGTGCTTAGCGTAGGTGATTTAATCTATTGCGTAACATCAACAGGTTCTACTGCTGTTGCTACTTTAGTTTATGTTCTTTCTAATGCTTCTGGCGTAGTAGATGTAAACGATGGTACAACATTAGCTAACACTGATGGTGACTAAGAAGTAACAAACTGGCTGCCCTGTCGTGAGATGGGGTGGCCTTTATTTATGTAGAGGTATATATGGCAGCAGGTGATTCAGGCGTTTCAATTTGTTCTGACGCATTGTTAATGCTAGGTGCAAAACCTATCACATCATTTACTGAAGGCACAGATGAAGCCTCTGTATGTGACCGCCTATACCCAGATATTCGTGACCAAGCTCTGATGATTTATCCATGGAGCTTCTCATTCAAAAAGACACAGCTTGCTCGTCTAGTAACAACTCCAACCAACGAATTCAAATACGAATACCAAATGCCTGCTGATAGGCTTGGTGCGCCACGCGCTGTATACAATTCTAGTGGTGTGAGCGAAATGCCAATTGTTGGCTACCGCATCATGGGTTCTAAGTTGTTGACTAACGAAGAAACAATCTATGTCGATTACCAATATTACACACCTGAGACTGAAATGCCTGTATGGTTTATTCAGTTGCTCAAGTATCTAACAGCATGGCACATATCAATCCCTATTACAGACCAAACAGAGAAAGCTGCTTATTGGCAATCTGTGGCAGTGGGTTCTCCCGGTGAGAACGGTCGTGGTGGTTATATGCGTACTGCCATGAACATTGATGGTCAAAACCAACCAGCAAATAGCATTAAAGACTTCTCTCTAATTTCTGTTCGAGGATAGTAGATGGCTCGCTTTGTCACAATGCAGACAAACTTCACGGCTGGTGAGCTTGACCCATTAATCCGTGCGCGTAATGACTTGAAGTCTTACGGCAATGCGTTAGAGAAAGCAACCAATGTAGTCTGTCAGCCACAAGGCGGTATCACTCGCAGACCCGGCACACGTTACGTTACAGCATTACCTAACTCTGGCACTGAGTCTGCTGGCAATGGCTCACGCTTAGTTGCGTTTGAGTTCTCCACTTCTGATAGCTACATGTTGTGCTTTACGCATAATCGCATGTATGTGTTTAAGAATGGCGCGTTGATTACAAACATCAATGGCTCTGGCAATCCATACTTAGTTACAACTATCACATCAGCAATGCTGAATGAAATTTGCTGGACACAATCTGCTGACATGTTTATCGTGACTCATGAAACATTGGCTCCAGTTAGAATCGTGCGTGGTGGTTCAAACTCAACTTGGACTGCTAGTGCATTACCATTTGTAAGTATTCCAAAGTACGCATATACAATTGCATTTACTAATCCTGCGGCTACAATAACGCCATCAGCAGTTACTGGAACGTTAAACATGCTGTAACCAGTAGGAGAGTTGGAGTCAACTACTACG
>ERZ1034361.1766-NODE-1766-length-10946-cov-2.695004_pt1 | contig 10946 bp, 10 predicted proteins | sample MGYA00520617_ERZ1034361 | MGnify/ENA primary metagenome ERZ1034361 (study PRJEB33736, sample SAMEA104284507) | Azolla filiculoides | biome: Urban; feature: Water surface; material: Ditch water | place: Netherlands | collected 2015-10-28 | depth 0-0.1 m ... | reverse complement strand
CCCTACAGAAATTCCATCTATCATATATTTATGACACGTTCTATTTGCACACTTTGTACGTACCCATGCACAATGATATACAAAAATATTTCTTGATGCAGTTGGAACCAAAGAATATTGGAGAGATAAAGTTGGAAAATTTTTAGTAACCCAAGGACTTATCACACGAGCACACAGTCAAGGAATGGAAGTAGTATATACCCTTCCCTCTTCAAGAGAGGAAACAAGTAGTCTCGAGGCTAAACTTGCACGATATGGCATAACTCCTCCTTAGGAAGTTACCAACGCTTAAAACTTGGACATGCCTGGGTAACATCAATAAGTGAAAATCAAGGATGCTGTATGGCATCTTTTATTGTTTGTTTTAATTCAGCAAATTTTAATGAATCTGCACGTACTGCAAATCGACATCAGGCTTGTTTTGCGAGTTCAACTGGATCAAATGGGGCAATCGTGTTTCCTGTTGGAGTTGTTTTTGTCTTTGCACCGAGTGGAGTAGTAGGACTTGCTTGACCTGTTGTCAGAGCATAATTCTCATTATTAAAAACAATATATGTCATATCAATATCTCTTCGGCACGCATGTATAAAATGCCCCATTCCAATTCAGTATCCATCACCATCACCTCATACAGCCATAACAGTAAGTTCGGGCTTAGTAATCTTTACTCCGGTTGCAAATGGAAGTGTTCGTCCATGGAGGGTTTCTGCTGCATATCCATCAATATATTGAGAGGCCTTTCCAGAACAACCAACACCAGATACTACAACTCTCTGATGCGATTCTATCCCGAGTTCTTTAAAAGCATTTTTTATAGCCATTATAATAAGAAAATCCCCGCAACCAGGACACCATTGGATGTTTGTAAGTCAAGAACGCATATTATTGAAGGGTTAAAAGATCTTCCATATAAAATGGTAACAAATCATATTTTCTAAGATGTCGGATTTCAAGACCTTCGATATATGCAAGTCAGAGCTCTTTTGTAAGATATCCTTCGAGTTGTCCAGAATAATTATTCTCAACGAAAACAATCTCTTCACACTTCATGAGTTCATCACGGAGACGAACATCAACGGGTGCGAGGAACTTGATAATCACCAGTCCCCATTCAGGATTTTGCTCAACAAAAGCTCGAGCCGTATAGGCGTTAAAACTGGTTGTTATCATTTTTTTCTTGGCAGATGGATTTACCACTTCATATCCATAGATTCCCTCTTTTTCAAAGAAATTCTGAAGTTTTTTCGCTCGTTTTTCCGTCATTTTTACTTTCATTTCCATCTCTTCAGTTGTTGCACCATATTCATCATGCTCATAACTTGTTGCTATAAAGTCTCCATTTATAGTACCAACACGAACATATGGAGAAATCCCATCATCCGTGAGCTCATATCGCTTATAATCAGCACTTGGCGTTTCAAGAAGTTTTCCACGCTCAACAGGAGCAGGTTTTAATGCTCCGATTGAAACCTTTCCTTCTGAAAATTGTTTATCCGTAAGAAGAATAACAGTTGTTTGATATTTTTGAGCAATGTTGAGTGATTGCCCCCCCATATAATATCATTCTTCCATAGAAGATGGAATCATAACAACATTATCAGTATCACCAAATGTTGGACGAACTGCATAAAGCATATCACCCTGTTCATGATAGGTCGGAGTTCCAGTGCTTGGGCCTGCTCGTTGAGAAAGCACTGCTACAATAGGAAACTCAGCCTGAGCTGCAAAAGAAAGAGCCTCTGTCATAAGGGCAAACCCTCCACCGCTTGTTCCAACCATGGAACGAGCCCCAGTAAAAGAAGCTCCAAGTGCTGCATTCATAACTGCAATTTCATCTTCTGCTTGAAGATATGGAACACTTTTTGCCTGAATAATCTCAGTAAGAAGTGTGGATGCTGGCGTCATTGGATATGCCGAATAAAATTCAAGTTCTGCGTCTATTGCCCCATGAGCTATCGCCCTATTTCCATATGTAAGCTCATTCGAAATAGAAGATGGAGACACAAGAAAAGTCTTTCAAGAGGTATTATGTGCCGATCAGATAGCTGCATATTCTCGAAAAATAGTAATATTTTTCACAACCAAATCTTCTCATTTTTTTGAAAATGATTGAGTAATCCAAGGCTCGAAAGAGGCGATATCTACACCTATATATCCCGCAAGAATTCCTACAAAATATGTATTCTCATATTTATCTTCAATAAGCGGATCAATAACAACATACTCTGTGCGAATATCTGGAAGATTTTTTTCTATTTTTTCAATCCACTTTTTATTTGCAATCAATAGTCATCATTTTCTGAGATCTTTCAAATTTGGTGTAATATTTTTCTCATCCAATGAGATCAATATATCTACCTCACGAGCAATATAGGGAGCAGATGAACAAATATTCACATCATAAAAATTCAATCCACCTTTGATGATTGACTGATATTCACTATCAGTAATCACATTATATCCAAGAGTAGAAAAGGTATGAGCAATAATATCCATCACCGAGTGCATTCCGAGTCCAGCCGGTCCTGCAATACGAATTCCAGAGCGATTTAACATGATAAGAAATAACTATAATAACGAAAAGTATAGGAAAAAAAGGACGGAAAGCAATTTGCGTTTCTAGCTTTTCAGCTATTACCTTTCTATAATATTCTTCTTTATATCTGGAAATATCTATAACTTAAATGATATCTATAGAATTTTGACACAAGGTTTAATATATGATACCATTTCATATATAACCAACTACTATGATTCCCATATACTCTCAAGAATCCTTCTTACTTCTTCGAATTGAAAGTATTATTACAACCTTATTTCGTGAATATCCAGATATCATATGATACTACATGGAAATAATTTACGCTATCTGAGGAAATGAAATATTACGATGACAACTCAAAGAGGAATTATTTCAATTTAATGAACTCATGCGAAGACAGAAAGATAAAATAATGGAAGATGTAATAATTGAAAGACTTCGGGGCAATATTCTGAATTCACAACGAAACTGGAAAGGTCTTGCGAGAAGTAATTTTTTACAAAGAAAAGAGGCCCTTGAAAGAAATGAAGATCTTCTATCTGATACACTCTATTCATCATTTATTTAATATGAACATGCATTCTGCTCCTGAAAATTTTATCCCAAAAATAGATAAACCGAACAATCAGCAACTTCCGCTAAAGGATATTGCACAAATTCCATGAAATCATACTTCAGAAATGCACAAGGCTCTTGTAGAGGCTTTTAGCATGGATTGAATGGATCCTAAAAAAGTACTCGATACAATTAATAGTTTTTCAGAAAACCAGAATCTTACACCAGAAGAGAAGCAGGCGATTTTACTTCTCAATGAGACATTGCCACAACTTACTCCTCAAGAAGCAAAAAAAGTGTTTGAAGCTTTTCAGAAATGAGCCGAAACAAAAGTTGCATGACCGGCATTATTTCTTGTTGCAATCGGACTCTTGGCAGCATGAGCAGCTGCAGCTGCATTTGCAAGTACAAAAAAACCAAAAGATGTGTTAGGGGGAAAAACCGTAGATGCACAAAATGCCAGACAACGAGCAATGAACGAGGCTTTGAGTGAATAACATCTTACTACACACTACTTCAGGTCTCACGATGTAAGGGTAAAATCAAAGATATCAAGATTTTGTCTCAAATGTTCTTTTTGAGTACTTTTCACGATACTCACTACTCATTTCTGTTGAATAACCCACTTGAGAAGTATCTGTGCTACAGACTTATTATATTTCTTTCAAGTCTGTGAGAGAATATCATGTCTTTTAGGATATCGTCAAAATAATAATGGTCTATACCCCATAACAAGAATCTTGGATTGTATACAAAATTTTAAAAGTTCTTTCGTTTGATGATTGCATTGTAAATAATTCAATTTTATCTGATTAACTGCAATCTCATCAGTATATTTCATTGCTTTTATAAGCTGTGCTTTTGAAAAATTACTCACTCAAAAATTTCGAATTTTTCCTATTTTTTTTAGAAAAGTAAGTGCTTCAATGGTTTCAGAAATATCTATTTCAGATGAATATCCATGAATCAAATAGAGATCAATATAATCTGTTTTTAATCGTTTTAAACTTCGAATAAGAGCACAAATCACCTGATTATATCAAAGATGATCCTTTCTTACCTTGGTGGTTATAAATACTTTTTCCCTTGGAAACTTTTGAATTGCTTTTCAAATAAGAATCTCAGAATAACCATCACTATAACCTTCAGCAGTATCTATGTGAGTATATCCCATTCGAATCGCGCTTTGAAGAAGTTCCATGTTCTCAATCTCTTTTGGGGTTCAAAGATCCTCAGGCACACCAATATTACACGCTCCAAGACCAAGTACTGGAATTTTTGTTCCATCAAAAAATTTTTTATATCGCATGAGTGTAATACTAATTGTATAGTTTATTTATGCTCAGAAAATATCCGCTTTCCATCCTTATTATATCTCACTACAGTATATAAGAAAGAGTGCTCGTTTCAACAAAAAAAACCAGAATTTATACATCCGTATTTCATGTGAAGACACTGCAAAAGAAGTGTGAAGATGCTTGCAAAAAAGTTTATATTTGGATATACTTCGTTCTGCATTTTATTTTTTTATAACACACTATGCAAAAATTAGTTCTTATTGCTGCAAGTTCAGCACTTATGATTCCTGCACTCTTTGCTACTGAAGATGCAAGCACTACTATGAGTACTTCAGCAGGTTCTGGGACCGTTATGAATATGACTGGCACTGCTCATTCTGGAGCATGGATGAACTGTATGTCAGGAAGTATTATGGAACGAAAAGATACACGCGCTGAAGCTCGTACAGTTTTTAATACAGAAGTAAAGCGACTTACTACTGAGCACAAGGCTGCACTTCAGGCATTAAAATCAGCAACAGGAACAACAGATTCAGGAAGTACTCTTACTGGTTCTACTAGAAAAGAAGCAAAAAAAGCTGCTGACAAAAAATTCCGTGAAGGTATGCAGGCTGCTCAAAAAGCTTTTAACGCAACTCTAAAAGTAGTACGTCAAGATCGCCATGAGGATCGAAAAGATTGTCGTCAAGACATTCGCCAGGAAGTAAAAACACAGGTAAAAGAATTAAAGGAAACTGCTAAGGAACAAGTAAAAGAACTAAAAGAAACTGCTAAGGAACAAGTAAAAAATATCAAAGAGGAAGCTAAAGTAAAATTGGAAGCTATACAAACACAACATAAAGAAAATATGCAAAAGATGAAGGAGCGTGCTGAAGAATTTAAATCACAACGTGAAGCTGCAAAGGCAAAGTATGAAGAACTTAAGAAATCTGGAAAACTTCCAACTATGCAAATGGGAAGTGGAATGATTCTTCCACCAACAAATGTAAAATCAACTACAGAAAGTGGATCATCTATGGTACAACAATAATTATTCTATTGACTCCATTTAATAAAAAATCCCCGATTCATCGGGGATTTTTTATTATTTTAATTCATATGTTACATTCATAGTGAGTGTTAACTCAAGCTGTCCTGGTGATATATTTCCTCATGTCGTTGTACCATTACTCATATCCATTTTTGCATAGTTCCCCATCATGCCCATTCCATACATTGGATAGACCGGATTATAGGTACCATTTTCATTAATATTTTGAACTCGACCAATCGTAATATTTGCATTTTTTGCTATATCATCGGCTTTTTGGCGTGCCTTTTCGAGTGCAAGCTTTCGAGCTTTTTGATAGATGCTTTCTTTATCATCGAGATCATATGTCATATTTTGGATTTGTACATTTGCTATAGATACAACTTTATCAAGGATAGTATTTACGCTATCAAGCTTTCGAAGCTTTACAGTCAATCCATGATTTGAAAAGAAACCAGTCGTCTTTGGAGTTCATGGAACACTATAATCATATTCTGGTTGAATCATAAGCTGATTTGTTTGAATATCCTTCTTATCAACTCATGCATCTATAAGTACCTTCTTAACTTCTGTAACCTTTGTATTCATCAGAGCATAGGCATCTTTTGTGGTTTTTGCCTTCTCTGAAACCATAATGCTTAATACAAATACATCTGGTTCAGCGAATACATGTCCTTCTCAAGCAACCTGTACAGATCCAGGAAGTGGATTGTTTACATTTACCACCTCTTTATGAGCTAAAATATATCAACCAAGCATAACTGATGCTCCTATAACAACCGATGCTACAATCGTACTATTGAACGTTTGCATAAAAATAAAAAATAAAAAATAAAAACTTTTTGACCCTGACCAATCCTTAAGACGAAATACTTGAGAAATCGTGACAAAATTATAAAGATATATCTTATGATTTCCAGTGAGCAGGATTTTTATATACCGCATGGGCACGAACCTGATAGAAGTTCTTCGTCTCCAAGCAGTAAGCTGTTAAATGTCCACCAAAACAACAACCACTATCAAGTCCAATCGTATTTGAACGGATTCGCAATCCATCGAGTGCCCAATGTCCATAGATAATTGGCTTTGTTCCAGAATAGTATTCATACCAGGGTCTTTCATTATGAAAGCGAATAAGAGTTGCTATTTCCAATGGGGTATTTATTCCATAATCTGGATGGATTCATCCATGAACCAGTATAAAATTATCCTCCTCAATAATTACTGGAAGTGAAAGAAGCCAATCCTTATGTCATTGTTTGGTGAGTATATCTCGAAGTTTTTCTGACTTTTTATATTGAATATCAATCCAAGATAAATTTCATTGTCCATGATCGGTATATTTCGATTCGAGACTAAAATATTCATGATTCCCTAGAACCGAGTAGGTATTTGGACGGGCCCGTATCCATTCAACTACTTCGAGTGATTTTGGTCATTTATTAATAATATCTCCAGCAAAAAAGAGACGATCATCATCCCTCAGTCCAATACGATGAGTTAACTCAATCAACTCATCAAAACATCCATGTACATCACCAATAAAAAAAGTTCTCATGGAGGAAATAGTATACTTTCCTATCAGAAAAGCAAGCAATGTACAATACGGTCTTACAAGGAAATATTCCAAGCATGTATCACTTCATGGTTTGGAGAGAGAGGCAATATTCATAATTTGTCTTTCAAATCTCAAGAAGCATCTATTATATCAGCAAAACCATGCCAAGGCTCAAAACAAATAAAGTGTGCTCCTGGCTGTTTCCAAAGAGCAAAATGAGGAAATAATCATCGATGAAAGGTAAATATTTCTTTATTTCCTTTTTGGAAAATACATCGTTGAGAATGAAGTTGTCGAAGAATTATTGCATCCCGTTCAAATATCTTTTCAGAGAGTTGAAGTGTATGATTATGAAGATGGAATATCTCATGATGAGAAAGCAATCATTTCTCGAGTCTATCGCAGAGTAATATGGTATCATCTGGAAAAATAACAGAATACTCCGATATGTCACCATCAAAAGAAAAAGCAGGATGTGCACCAAATGATACGGGCATTATCGCGCCTTCCATTCATCGATTCTTTATAGAAAAATCAACATGGAGTCAATCGGTAATAAGTGAGTACCGCACTGAGAAATCAAAAGAAAAAGGATATACCTTTCGTGTTTCTTCCGAATCTTGCAATAAAAAAGTACAAGATGTTTCATTATTTTCTAACAATTTCCATTCCATATCTCGTGCAAATCCATGTTGAGACATAGAATATATAGAATTATTATACTGATACTTTCCATTCAAAAGAGCTCAAACAATAGGAAAAAGTATGGGTGATTGTCGTTGCCAGTATCAAGATTCTTTCTGATATATATATTCTTTTCATTCTTTTTTCAATGAACAAAGCTCCGCTCAGAATGAATTAACCTGACAAGAAAGTGATCAAAGTGATAATGAAAAAACTGTCATAGAAAAAGAACTATTATTTCACAATATCAAGAGTACCTAATCGGATTTTTACTACTGGCATTCCAATTGCATGAGGTCCAACTTGATAATCTGCAAAATGAAATTCAATAAATTGAGGCCTTCCAGAATCATCGGTTTGGAGAGTAAATATTCCAAAATTTGATAATTTTTTTACAGAAAGTCCTTCCCGAATCCAATCAATATCGATATTATCTCATAACTCCTGAATAAGAAAATTCTCTATATTCTTTGAGATAACTCCTAACTCTTTTCTCGAAACTACATTCGAGAGAAAAATAAGCTTATTCTTCTTTCCATCATAATTCCAAGTATAATTCAAGGACTGCCCGTGGGCTCAGCCCAGATAGGAATATGTCTCTACAAGAGCACTGATAGTATTTCCTGTTTGTACAAGAGTAGTATCTATCTGAAGTTCATAGCCTGTAGTTCCAGTGAGTCAAAGTTCACGAATCAATCATTCTGCATCCTTCTGAAATGATTGAGTTATTTTTCCTATCTTCTGAGTAATCATAGCATCAAGCCGCTTATTTCCTGTAGAAACAGAATTATTTTTTATAGTATATAATTCCCAAGGTCGGATACATTTTCAAAGATTCTCAGAGTACCGATAACCGGCTGATCATATACATTTATGAGCATCTTTATCGTTTCAAACGAGAGAACTGGCTGATACAAATGAAGTGGAAGAGAGAATAATCCCAAGTCCAATTAGTGCAGAAAATATATGTTTCATAGAATATACATTAAGATATTATAAGTATATACAGAAGACGGTATTTGCAATATGTCGTGACAAAATTTGTATATTTGTATTCTATGAATACAGTATTGGCATATATACTCATTTTTCAACTATGAATACTATTGAAGTAAAAGATGCTTTTGGAAATATTCTTGTATCAGGAGACTCTGTGCAGCTCACAAAAGAACTTGCCGTAAAAGGAACAAAAGTGACTCTCAAAAAGGGAACAAAAGTAAAAAATATCCGACTGACCGATGATCCAGAGGAAATCTCTGCAAACACCCCAGAAATCAAGGGACTCGTTCTCCGTACGGAATTTGTAAAAAAGGTATAAGGTATTTTACTCTGCTTCAGCAGGAGTAAAACTCAAAGAAAAATCCTTCTTATCTCGATATACTGAAACATCCGAACATCGAGTGATATTGGTTGATACCTCACAACCGACTATGAGTCACTCCAGTGTTTCAGGAAATGGCTGATCAAAGAGAAAATTTCCAAGAGAATAGTATATGGGGATTCACTTATAAATTTCCTTCTCCTGAACCACATGAGGATGATGTCATATAATAAGTCTCGCTCATGCATCGATAAGTTCATGGGCAATTGTTTCTTGCCTCAAATTATGTCATGTTTTATACTCTACTCCCCAATGGATATTGACTATAGGAATATATCCAGAAGCTGTAAAAGTGATTAATTGTTTCTTAGTGTTCTCAAGATCAAAATGAGCTTCTATTGTATCGATTCATAGAAAAACATACGTATTTCCTCGAATAGAGCGCATTACAAAATAATTATATCAAAAGGCTGATATCTCCTGTGAGGCAAATTGATCATAACTTTCCTCAAATATTTTCTTACCACAATCATGAGAATGATTATTAGCAATATTTACCATGGTAATTCCCAAATCCCGAAACCAAGGAAGGTATTTTTGATTGGTTGATAACTGAATTTCCTTACCAGAATCTGGGCAATTTTTTTCACGAGAAAGAGCAGATTCAAAATTTATAATAACATCATCCACTCAAGAAAATATACGATGATATTGTACTGAAAGATGATTGGTAGGGATATATTGTTGATATAAAATACTTGTCACTTTTCCACTATATCCATTGATTTTCTTATCATAATACAAAAATCCTCGTGTCCAATGAGAATCACCCATAAATAGAAAAACCCCAGTGGAAGATTGAGATGAAATATACGTAATAACCTTGGAAGTTTCATCCGATACCTGCAATAGGGTAGCAAGAAATGTTTTCTTCGGAATCTGAAAGCTCCCAAAGACATGAGAGGTATTATTGATACCAGCTCAAGAAAGACTTATGCTATCAACACTGGTACGGTCAAAAAGTATGAAGTTCGTCTTCTTTTTTTTCTCAGAAAGGAGCTTTGCAACTGCGAGACAATTTCTACAATCTACCTCAATATCAGAAAAATCTTCTAGAGTACCTTGATTGAGAATTTCCACACTCTTGATATCATGCAATCGGGCAAACTCTTCTCGAACATGATGAGAAAAATCCACTGATGTAACCACTAAAATACGAGAATCCTCCAGAGATGCGATCCTATTTGCGATGGAATATTCCTCCATTCACGGTACCAATTTTCGTCTCAAAAGTACTGGCATTACCTTTGCAGATGGAAAATATTTTGAAATTCGTATGATATGTTCTCAGATTCCATGCTCACGTGTGATTCCTGAAGCGGAAAAAATTCTCCCAATCTCAGAATTTGTTCCATAGGGCAAAAGTGTTTCAGATAAAACACACGAAGTTCCATAACACATCTGACGAACTCAAAGTGGAAGTGATTCTACCTTATATTTTGAAAGTCAAAAGTGATCCGGCGATACAATAACTATCGTATCAAATAGACCATGTGTCGTTTTAAGCGATTGATAAAATTCATCTATCTTTTTTCCTGTAATTCCATGATGTGGAAGTACTACAATCTCAAAAACTCCACTTGAATACACGGCATCTTTTCAAGAGATAGGTACTCCTTGAAGATATTCTCAACGACAAGAAACAAGAAAGCAACATATCCAAGCGAGTAAAAAGCTACGAATTATCATACATTAGTGTATATGAATTTCTCATCCTCTTTTCTTTTGTACGGTTCACCCCCATTCAAAAACATCATATTCTCCTGTTCTTTGAAACGATGGAAGAAGGAAGCGATCCAACTTCTTTTGTACCAATGGCCACAGAAACTGTGTATTTGGAGTTTGTATCATAGGATATGCCTCAAGAAGTACTCTCATCTGCATCTTTGGAGTTTCCT
>ERZ1034361.1764-NODE-1764-length-10954-cov-3.102234_pt1 | contig 10954 bp, 11 predicted proteins | sample MGYA00520617_ERZ1034361 | MGnify/ENA primary metagenome ERZ1034361 (study PRJEB33736, sample SAMEA104284507) | Azolla filiculoides | biome: Urban; feature: Water surface; material: Ditch water | place: Netherlands | collected 2015-10-28 | depth 0-0.1 m ... | reverse complement strand
GGGTAAACACGGAAAGCGCAATCCGGCGTATCGCCTGTTGCGTCACACGCACAAAGAGAATTTCGCGCAGCTCGCTAAACCCGGTGCTGGCCAGACGGGAGAAGCCATAAAGCAGCAGTAAACCAATAGGCAGCACCAGAATCACATCCTGGCTGCCACTTAAATCATCGATCATGTTCTTGAACACAATCGGCACATACACGCTGGCCAGTTTGGCCAGTAGCAGGCAGCCAAAAGCGGCAAGCATTCGTCCACGATAGGCCCACAGCCAGGGCAGCAGCGATTTCAGCGTGGTCCAGACGTGCAAGGGTTCGTTGCTGGCGGGTCCTACAGGTTTATTTCCATGACGCGACATGCGTTTTTGCCTTGATGACTTTAAAATAACACCCGTAGTTTAATCCTATTAGCGACAACACCATGATCGATACCCCCTGCACCTTGCCCGACCTGCCACCTGTGCTCAAGGTCATTCCCATGCCATCAGACGCCAATATGTATGGCGATGTGTTCGGTGGGTGGACAATGGGTCATATCGATCTGGCTGGTGCCGTATTGGGCCATAAAGTTGCCCGTGGCCGCATTGCCACCGTGGCCGTGAACACCATCCAGTTTCATCAGCCGGTGTCGATTGGTGACATCGTTACCTTCTTTGCTGAGGTCGAGAAGCGCGGTAAAACCTCGGTGACGATCAAAGTACAGATGTACGCCGAGCGTCACCCGGACAATCCGGTCACGGTCAAAGTGACCGAAGCGTTGATCACCTATGTCGCGTTGAATGCGGATGGCAGCAAGCGTGAGTTGCCTGCCGCCTAACAACAGCCTAGCGTTTTAAGCGCCTACAGCCCCACCGTCTCTACAACCCGAGCTCTGCCCACATCGCATCGACGCGTGCCTTCACCGCAGGGTCGTGCGTAATCGGTGTACCCCATTCGCGGTTCGTTTCACCGGGCCACTTGTTGGTCGCATCCAGTCCCATCTTGCTGCCCAGGCCAGCCACCGGTGAGGCAAAGTCCAGGTAATCGATCGGCGTGTTGTCCACCAGCATCGTGTCGCGCGTGGCATCCATGCGTGTCGTCATCGCCCAGATCACTTCTTTCCAGTCGCGAATGTTCACATCGTCATCCACCACGATAATGAACTTGGTGTACATGAACTGACGCAAGAAGCTCCATACGCCCATCATCACCCGGCGTGCATGTCCGGCATATTGCTTGCGAATACTCACCACCGCCAAGCGGTAAGAGCAGCCTTCCGGCGGCAGATAAAAATCGGTGATTTCCGGGAACTGTTTTTGCAGTAGCGGCACGAATACTTCATTGAGCGCCACGCCCAGCATTGCCGGTTCATCAGGCGGCTTGCCTGTGTAAGTCGAGTGGTAGATCGGGTTCTTGCGCATGGTCATGCGCTCAACAGTAAAGACAGGAAACTCGGCTTGCTCGTTGTAATAACCCGTATGGTCACCGTAAGGACCTTCTAACGCCGTCTCACCCGGATTGAGTACACCTTCCAGAACAATCTCGGCCGAGGCCGGTACCTGCAGGGTCGAACCCAGGCAACGCACCAGTTCTGTTTTTTTGCCGCGCAGCAGCCCGGCAAATTGATATTCCGACAGCGTATCCGGTACCGGCGTTACCGCACCGAGAATGGTTGCCGGGTCGCAACCCAGCACCACGGCCACCGGGAAGGGTTGCCCCGGGTTGGCCAGTTGATGATCCCTGAAGTCCAGCGCGCCACCGCGGTGAGCAAGCCAGCGCATGATCAGTTTGTTGGGTCCCAGCACCTGCTGCCGGTAGATGCCCAGGTTCTGGCGCGTCTTGTTCGGGCCACGCGTGACGGTGAGCCCCCAGGTGACCAGTGGTGCCACATCACCCGGCCAGCAGTGTTGTATCGGCAGACGGGAAAGATCCACATCTTTACCTTCCAGCACCACATCCTGGCAAGGAGCAGACGACACCTGCTTGGGTGACATGGTCAACACCTGCTTGAGCAGCGGTAGTTTTTCCCAGGCGTCTTTAAAGCCCTTCGGGGGTTCCGGCTCTTTCAGTACCGAAAGCACTTTACCCACTTCGCGTAGCTTAGCCAGCGCCTCGGCTTCCGTGGCAACATCCTGCCCCATGCCCAGCGCCACACGGCGTACTGTACCGAACAGGTTGCCCAGCACCGGCGTATTAAATCCGGTGGGGTTTTCAAACAGAATGGCGGGGCCGCCCTGACGAAGTACCCGATCACAAATCTCGGTCATCTCCAGATGCGGGCTCACCGGCATCGAGATGCGCTTGAGCTCACCCATTTTCTCGAGTTGATCAATAAAGTCCCGGAGGTCGTGATAATTCATCGGTGCTTCCTCAGATCAGGGTGTCGAGCAGAATACCGGCAAACACGGCACCGCCCAACCAGTTGTTATGCATAAAGGCGGCAAAGCACTTCGTTGTGTCACGGTCTTTAATGAGTGTGTAGTGATAGAGCGCAATCGCGGCTGCTACCACCAGGCCAATCCAGTAAGGCCAACCCAAGTGCATCGTGTGTCCAACCCCCGCCAAAATCGCCAGCGTTAGCCCGTAGCAAATCATAATGGCCGCCACGTCAAAACGGCCAAAAGTAATGGCCGAGGTTTTAATGCCAATTTTCAGATCATCAGGTCGATCCACCATGGCGTATTCGGTATCGTAGGCAATTGCCCAGAACACATTGGCCAATAGCAGCCACCAGGCAACCGCGGGAACATCATTCAGAATGGCCGCAAACGCCATGGGAATGCCGAAGCCGAAAGCAATGCCCAGGTAACCCTGGGGAATCGCAAAAAAGCGCTTGGTAAATGGGTATGAGGCGGCGAGAAATACCGCCACCACCGCCAGACCAATCAGCAGCGGGGTCACAATCGGCAACACCGTCACGGCAGACAGCGTCACCAGAATAACAAATACGGCCAGCGCTTCGCGTGGGCTCACCCATCCTGCCACCAGCGGCCGGTCTTTGGTGCGAGCGACGGCACCGTCAAAATTGCGATCTGCCAGATCATTAATCACGCAACCGGCGGAACGCATCAGAAACGTGCCTGCTACGAATATTAGTAATACATGCAGGGGTGGCATGCCGTCACAAGCCAGCCATAGCGCCCACAATGTTGGCCAGAGCAGCAGCAGGGTGCCAATCGGACGGTGCACCCGCATCAGGCGCAGGTATTGAGTCAGCTTCGGGGGTGGTGCGGTTGTAGTCATCCTCGCATTTTACGAGAAGAGCTTGTTTCTAGACGCTATCGGCGCCTCAAACATCATTTCTTCTTTCGCAAAGGGCAATTTTTACAACGAGGTTTGCTTTGGCAGCATTTCCTTTTGGTCATGGTGATCTCCTGGGTGCTATGAAATGAGGCAAAAGATGAATGGATATTGGGGAAAGTGTTGACATCGAAATGAGAATGTATATCATTACTAACGAGAAAGATTCTCAATGCCAAAAAATTTCTAAATCCCCAATGACTGCTCATGGTGTTTACCGTCAAATCCTATTCTTCCTCCCCTGATCAAGGTGCCGTCCGAAAGACGGCTACTTGCGTGGCGTTGTGCCATGGTGGGCTGGTTTTGTTGGTGGCTTTCTGGGCGGTTCTTTTTGCCACGCATCCCGAACCCATCGTCATGATGGCGGAGATGGTTGATCGTGAATCGTCGGCCATGGTGCAAACCATCAAGAAGCAGGCCGTGCGCGATCAGCGTCAGGAAAAGAAAGACAAAGTCGTTACCAAGGAAACCGCTGTAGCCCAGGAACAGGCATCGGTCAAAAACGTGGCGGGTGACCCTGCGGCCGCACCTGTTCACATGCCTGATGCCGGAGCGTCTGATCTGCACAACCCTAAGCCACCTTACCCGCCGGTCAGTCGTAGCAAGGGTGAGCAAGGCACCGTATTGCTCAAGGTTTGTGTTTCGGCTACCGGTACGGTTGATTCGGTAGATATCGCCAAGTCATCCGGCTTCGTGCGTCTGGATCGTTCCGCCAACGACACCGTAGAGCGCTGGCGCTTTCATCCGGCGCGCAAGGGTGGCAATCCCGTTGCCATGTGCTACCAGCTACCCATCCGTTTCTCTCTCGATCAGGCAGCGCAGGCTGCTGCGCAATAAACAACGCATCATTTTTTATTCAAAGGTATCCACATCATGAACGAACAACTGGGTCTCCTCCACATGCTGCAATCAGGCGGTGTTGTTATTGCCTTCACCGCATTCGCACTACTGGTGATGTCGATCATCTCCTGGACAGTCATCATCGTTAAGGGCTTAGGTGTGCAGCGCGCTAAAAAGCAGGCGGCCGCCGTTCAGAACTTCTGGCATAGCACTGATCTCGAGCATGGCCTCAAGGCGCTGGATACCGAAGCCGGTCACGCCAATCCCTTCAAGCAATTGGCGGTGGAAGGGCAAAGCGCCATGCAGCACCATCGCCATAGCGACAAGCAGTTGCATGACTCGCTGGATCTGAACGACTGGATGACAGGCAGCCTCAGCAACTCGATTGATGACGCTAAAGACCGCCTGAGTCAGGGGCTGGCACTGTTGGCCTCCATCGGTTCTACAGCGCCATTCGTCGGTCTGTTCGGCACCGTGTGGGGCATTTATCATGCACTGTTGACGATTAGCGATGCCGGTAGTGCCGGTCTGGATAAGGTTGCCGGCCCGGTCGGTGAAGCACTCGTCATGACAGCCTTTGGCCTGGCCGTCGCGATTCCGGCAGTGCTTGGCTATAACGCGCTGGTGCGCGGCAATGCCTTCATCGTCGGCAAGCTCAATCGCTTTGCCTACGACCTGCATGCCTTCTTTGTTACCGGTAACCGTATCGAGCGGCCACAAGTCGTACGTCGTGCCGGTATGCAGGGGTAAGAGCCATGGCATTCGGAAGTCTCGACAATAACGACGGCAATGTCATGAGCGAAATCAACATGACGCCGCTGGTCGACGTTATGCTGGTGCTGCTCATCATCTTTATTGTGACCGTGCCGGTGATGAAGCATTCGCTAGAAATCGACCTGCCTAAAGTATCTACGGCACCTCAGCTGGATAAACCAGACATCGTGAAGCTTTCGGTGGACGCCAAGGGTGCTTACCGCATCAACAATGTGCCCGTCTCGGATGACGCCATGAAAAAAGAACTGGCAGAGATGGCTGGCAACCATCCGCAACCCGTGGTGCATATCTACGGGGATAAGCAGGTGGTCTATGAGCGCGTGATTGGCGCCATGGCAGCGGCCAACAAAGCCGGTATTGAAAAGGTCGGGTTTGTTACCGATCCAGGCAACTAAGTCGCGTACTGATATGGCCACTAAATCTGCCAGCAGCCTAGCACCTCGCCTGTTACAGGTGGCAGGTGTGCCCGCACCACAGAAACCAGTTGCGCTTGCTGATCCGGTTAAGCGCATCAGCAGTCGTTCGCTGCTAGGGCAGAGCAACAGTCTGGTCATAGACCACGAAGGCCTCAGTTATGTCTTGCGTGCCACCCGACTCGGCAAACTCATCCTTACCAAGTGATCCTCATGAATGAATCAAACACGATCCGTCATAGTCTTGTGCTGCTAATGGCCGCCAGTTTCATCAGTGGCTGTTCGCATACCGGTGCCGTGCATTACGCCAATGACTACACAGTTAATCCCGACGCCGATGTCGAGACCGAAGAGTTGATGGAAGAAACCGGTATGACCAGCATTGGTGGTGGCCCCGGCGGTTATCGCTGAATTTAAAAACAATTTGATGTAGCCAGCCGTACAGAGGCCAAAGCCTCCGCGATGCAGCCAGCCAGATAATCACCTCAGATAGCTGAGGTGCTATGGCTATGGAGCATTGCATGAAAACTCAGAAACATCGTAAGAAGCAGCCGCAGCATATATCCACACTGGGGGCCACTATTGCTGCGCTCATGGTGACCCCGCTCACCGCCTTGGGGCAAAGCCAGGAAGAAATGCAAACCCTCAAAGAGGTGCAGGTACGTGCACAGGCGGATGGCCTGGAAATTAACCGTTACACAGTTAAAACCACCAAGGCAGGTAAGTTCGAGCAGGACGTTGCAGAAGTGCCGCAGGCCATCACCATCGTGCCAGACACCCTGCTGACAGATCAGAATGCCACCACGCTCGAAGAAGCCATGAAGAACGTGCCCAGCGTCACCTTCAACTCGGGTGAAGGCGGTCGTATTGGTGACAACATCAATATTCGCGGCTTCTATACCTTTGGCGACATGTATGTGGATGGTATCCGCGATACCGCTCAGTACAACCGCGACGTTTTTAACGATGCCGCCATCGAGGTGCTACGTGGATCAGCCTCCATGCTGTTTGGCCGTGGCCAGGCAGGTGGTGTCATCAACCAGGTCTTTAAAAAGCCATTCCTGGATAACAAGAGTAACGTCAGTGTGATTGGTGGTAGCTTCGATTATTTCCGGAGCACAGCCGACGTTAACTTTGTCATCGACCGCGAGCAAAGCTCAGCCTTCCGGATCAATGCCGTGGTACAGGATTCGGGCAGCTCTCGTAACCATGTGACTAACCACACGCAAGGTGTCGCGCCGACCTACTCCTGGGGTATCGGTACCTATAACCAGATCGATGCCAGCTACTATTACCTGAAGACTAATCTGGTGCCGGACTACGGCATCGGTTTCAACTCTGTATCGCACAACCCGGTTAACGTGCCAGGTTCAACGTTCAGCGGCACCATTGCCGACATTGAAAACAACGTCACTCAGTTTGGTACCTTGAGTCAGAACTACAGCTTTGACAAAGACACATCGCTGATCACTAAACTTAAGTACTCGAATTACACGCGGTCTTTGTGGGCAAATAAGGGCCGTGGGCAGTCAACTACCGGAAACCCGACACAAACAAACCCTTACCCGGTACAAACCTTGAGCCTGGCACCACCGCGTGGTGCTAACGAAGAAACGCTGGCCTTCCAGTCGGATTTTAATAAGACGGTAAACACCTGGGGTTTGGGCCACACGCTTCTCGCGGGCGTTGAGTACTACCGCGAACACGTCTACCGCTATAGCTATAACAGCACAGGTTGCCAGCCAACCTACAGCCCGAGCAACACCGGCTGGATTACGGTCAATAACAACAACCTCGTTCGTGATGTTTGTCAGAATGGCTACGCCAACCTGGTTAAAACCCCAAGCTCTGTTTTTGCCTATCAGTCGAATTCTTACGCCATTTATGGTCAAGACATGATTGAACTAACGCGTGGCGTTAAAGTCATGGGGGGGCTGCGTAACGACTGGTTAAATGCTGTCTATAACCAACCAAATTCAAGTACCGGATTAAAGAATCAGGGACTGGATTTCTCGTCGCCAAGCTACCGGGCTGGTTTGCTGTATGAACCAATGCCGAACTTCGGTACCTTCTATCTATCGTGGAGCGACTCTTTCAGTCCCACGGCAGATCTGTACCAATTGTCGGCTGGGGCAGCGCTGCCTGCAGAAACCAGTGAGCTGACAGAAATTGGCTACAAGGGCGATATCAATGATCTGGGTCTTTCTTTCCGTGCCACGGCGTATCACCAGGTTAAAAATTACGAACGCAATACCGATCTGGAAAGCACCGCTCAGTTAAGGTCGGTGCGCAGACACACCGATGGCCTGGAGTTTGAAGTCACCGGCAGCATTACCGAAAAGTGGGATGTCTTCAGCGGTATCGGTCTGATGGATTCGCGCATTGATATGCCGGCAAATCCGCTAGCCACGCAAATGGTCGGCAAGACGCCTTCGAATGCAACGCCCTATACATTCAACGTGTGGACCACCTATCAGTTGCCCTACGGCTGGAAAATCGGCGGTGGCGTTAACGGCATGGGCCGACGCAATGTCTATGGCCAAACCGCTGCCAGCTATGGCACACCAAATTGGGTGCAGGCACAGGCAACGGTAGATGGTCTGCTGCAATACGACGCCAAGCAATACACCGTGCGACTCAACGCCTACAACCTTTTCAATACCACCAACTACGTCTCGCTTTATGAAAACGGCGGCTTCGCCGTGCCCGGTACCTACCAGGCATTTCAGCTGGGCTTGACCTACAAGTTTTAACATCACGAAAGGACGCCATCATGCTCTTACGTATCCCACAGGTACTCACCAAACAGCAGGTGAAAGATATTCGTCAGATTATCGACAACGCGGATTGGGCAGATGGCGTCATCACGGCGGGTAGTCAGTCGGCCAAAGCCAAGAACAATACGCAGCTGCCGGAAGATGGTGATGATTGCAAAAAGGCGCGCACCATAGTGCTGCATGCGCTGGCCACCAATGACCTGTATCTCACAGGGGCTTTGCCCAAACGCATCTACCCGCCGTTGTTTAATCGTTACACGGGCGAAAAAAATGCCTTTGGCAACCACATCGATAACTCGGTGCGCACGCATGCTGCCACAGGGCGGCATGTGCGTACTGATGTCTCGTGCACCCTGTTTCTCACCGAGCCGGAAGAGTACGATGGCGGCGAGCTGATCATTGAAGACACCTACGGCTCGCAGAGCGTCAAGTTTGCGGCAGGCGATATGGTGCTGTATCCAAGCTCATCCGTGCATCGCGTGGAACCCGTTACCCGGGGTGCGCGTATCTCCTGTTTCTTCTGGACAGAAAGCATGGTTCGCTCTGACGAGCAGCGCCGGCTTTTGTATGACCTGGATATGTCCATCATCGAGTTGCGTAAGGCGCATGGTGAAAGCGATGAAGCTATTCGCCTCACTGGTGTGTATCACAACCTCTTGCGCATGTGGGCTGACGTGTAATTCGGCCACATGCTTGGTTGTTAATGAGAATTATTCCTAGTAAAATGGATCGGGTGATTTTATGAATTTCAATTCATTCAAAGATATTGATATGACAACACGCTTTAATCCTCTCGCTCGGGTTTTTCCCGCCATCGCAGCCGCGCTGGCGCTGTTTGCTGGCGCTGCTACAGCAGATACTGTCACGGTTTACTCCGCCCGTAATGAGCAACTGATCAAGCCGCTCTTTGATGCCTACACCAAAGAAACCGGCACCAAGATCCAGGTGCTGACCGATAAAGAAGGCCCGCTCCTCGAGCGTTTAAAGGCAGAAGGTGCCAAGTCACCGGCCGATGTGCTGATTACAGTCGATGCCGGTAACCTCTGGCATGCCAGCCAGATGGGTTTGCTGCAGCCGATCAAGTCCAGCGTGTTGAACACCAATGTGCCCGCTAATCTGCGAGATCCCAAAGGTGAGTGGTATGCGCTATCCATTCGTGCTCGCACCATTATCTATAACAAGAAGTTTGTGAATCCATCACAGCTCTCTACCTATGAAGCACTGGCCGAGCCGCAGTGGAAGGGCAAGCTCTGCCTGCGCACTTCCAAGAAGGTTTATAACCAATCACTGATCGCCACCATGATTGCCACCCTCGGTGAAAAACGTACTGAAGAGGTGGTGCGCGGTTGGGTCGGCAATCTGGCAACCGATGTCTTTGCCGATGATAACGGTGTCATTAAAGCGGTGGCAGCGGGTCAGTGTGAGGTGGGCATTGTGAACACCTATTATCTGGCACGTGCACTGGATAAAGATCCCAACATGCCGGTCGGTCTCTTCTGGGCGAATCAGAAAGAGCGCGGTGTTCACGTGAACATTTCTGGCGCAGGGGTTACCCGTGCCGCGCCCAATGCCGCTGGTGGCCAACGTCTGATCGAATGGCTGTCGTCAGAAACTGCACAAGGCATCTACACCAATGATGACTTTGAATATCCGGTCAATCAGAAGGTGAAACCAGACTCCATCATTCGTCATTGGGGTCCTTACAAAATGGATCTGATCAATGTGTCCAAAGCCGGCGAGCTGCAAGGTGCCGCAACACGACTGATGGATCGGGCAGGTTACCGATAACCCGGTAATGCATCAGCGCGGATCAATCTGGAACTGGCGTGGCTGGGGCCCCTTGCGGGCCCTGGCCATTGCGTCTTTGACGCTGATTCCGCTGATCGTGGTGCTGACATCATTCTTTGATCCACAAGTCGACGCCTGGGAACATCTGGCCGCGTATGTGCTGCCGGGAGTGCTGTGGAATACGCTGGTGCTCGTGCTGGGCGTGGGCATTGGCGTGCTGTTTCTGGGGGTATCACTGGCCTGGCTTACGGCAGTCTGCGACTTTCCCGGCCGCAAGTTCTTTTCCTGGAGCCTGATGCTGCCCCTGGCCATGCCCGCCTATGTGTTGGCCTTTGTGCAAGTGGGCCTGCTCGACTTTACCGGCCCGGTGCAAACCGTCTTGCGTGGGTGGTTTGGTAGTTCTTCCTGGTTTCCGCCGATCCGCTCTACCGGTGGCGTTGTGCTGGTGCTAACGCTGGCTTTTTACCCGTACGTCTATCTCCTGGCGCGCAACGCATTTATTACACAGGGTTTGCGGGCGGTTGAAGCCGCGCAGATGCTTGGCTACACACGCTTCCAGGCGTTCTGGAAAGTGGCCTTGCCTATGGCGCGCCCGTGGATCGCGGGTGGCGTTACTCTGGCGTTGATGGAAACTCTGGCAGACTTCGGTAGCGTTTCCATCTTCAGCTTTGATACCTTCACCACCGCCATTTATAAAGCCTGGTTCTCGCTCTTCAATTTGTCGGCGGCCAGTCAGCTGGCATCCTTATTGGTGCTGGTGGTGCTGGTTCTGGCAGTGATCGATCAACGCCTGCGCCATAACCGTCGTTATGCCGTGAAGAGTTTTACGCCGGTTCGTATTACGCTACAGGGTGGCGCCAAATGGGCGGCCGCAGTCTTTTGTGCCGTGGTCTTGGCCATTGCCTTTGCCGTGCCGATGGTGCAACTCGTTCTCTGGGTTGCCGATGTCTGGAAAGAAGACTTCGATGCGCGCTACCCGGTATTCCTGTTGCACTCGATCTGGCTTGCCGGCGTTGCCGCTTTGGTCGTTACCGTGCTCGGTTTATTGCTCAGCGCGATTCGTCAGCACCATAAAGACAACACCACT
>ERZ1034361.1762-NODE-1762-length-10961-cov-5.164094_pt1 | contig 10961 bp, 11 predicted proteins | sample MGYA00520617_ERZ1034361 | MGnify/ENA primary metagenome ERZ1034361 (study PRJEB33736, sample SAMEA104284507) | Azolla filiculoides | biome: Urban; feature: Water surface; material: Ditch water | place: Netherlands | collected 2015-10-28 | depth 0-0.1 m ... | reverse complement strand
TGCTTCTCAAGCATACGAATTATCATTTTACATTCTGCTACGTTAATCATTTTTTCTACCTTGTAAGAAAGTTGTACTGTGATCGCGTCTCTTATAGTATTCTTCCTCTGAAATTTTTTCTTCGTAGAAAGAATACTGGAAGTTTGACCTATTCCAGCCATCTGGGTCAAGAATAGCAGTAAAGTCTCCACTCTTTATATGTTTGCGTTGCCAGTACTCTGAGGTTTGTAGTTCAATCATTTTATTCCTTTAGTATCAAAATCAAAGTCAGAGAAAGTCCAGTTTAATTTGGTTAAATCACAAACCTTGCGTGCTTCTTCTTGTGATATTTGGTTTATATCTTCTACCTAAACAAATCCCTACAGCTGCTGCATACTCTACAAGTTTATCAGGATTATACACTCGGCACCTATTCCACCGACTAATAGATATTTATAATCTCCTACAAGTATCTATCCAGCACCGAAATGCTTAGGACTTAAACCAGCCGAAGGAGGCTTTCGAAACATACTCATTTGTCAATCCTAGAAATATTCTTTTCCTTTACAATGCTTACACGCTCGATAAGAGGATGTGTAAAGCTGTGAGAGATTAGTACTGTATTAAGCTCAGGCTCGTCTACTAAAATCTCAATAAGACGTTCCTTACCTTCAGCATCTAAGTTCTCGATTGTTTCGTCTAATACTAGCAAGTTAGTCTTAGTATTAGACAGACTTTGCATTAACTTGCGTATAGCCAGCAAAGTAGCAACGTTAACGCGGGCACGCTCGCCAGTACTAAGGGCTGCAATGTCAATATCCGTTCCATTATCGGTGATAACAACGTTAAGCTTATCTGATTGAGAGATTTCAAATTTAATCTGGAATCTTCCATCAGCCATCTCTGATAAATACTCATTTGTCAACTTTTCTAGGTCTTTAACAAGACACTCGATTTTGTATGCTACCAAACCAGTAGTACTGAAGGCTTTTGTTAATACCGTGTAATTACTGGAAACTTTGACAATCTCTGCTAGCTTGGAAGAGATTGTCTCTCTATCTGCTTTGAATTCAGCAATCTGTGCAGAAATGCTATCAATTGAAGCATTGTGTGCTGCTGCTTTAGTATTGTGCTCCTGAACATCCTTGATTCTTTGCTCGTGGTGCTTAATGAAGCCTTCTAATGTTAGAAGCTCTTTATTCAACGCTGCTGCATCTGGTAAAACCTGCGGCAGCTTAGGGTCGAATAAAGCGTGGTATTTCTCCCACTTCTCTCTAGCCTCATTAGCAGCAACAATAGTCAGTTGTATTTTAACTAACGCAGTCTTTTTATCTGCTAACTCACTTAGTTGTACACGAAGCTCTGTTTTTCTAGTAACTACATTAGTGATTTCTTTCTCGATGTGCTCTCTATCCACACCGAGCGATTGACCACAAGTAGGACACTTATCTTTAGTACCTCTTAGCTTAACAATAATAGCATCAGCAAGCTTTAGCTCAGCATTTAGTTCTGAAATTTCGGTTTCTACTTTTTTCAATTCTTCGGCAGAAAATTTTTCTGTTGGAATTGGATAAAGAATAACCCCATCTAACAGTTCTTTATATCTAAGATTCTGTTCAATAACTCTAGATTCGGAAGCCACATTTTGAATGGATTTTTCCAAATCCAAACGTCGGGTATATAAACCCTCATCGCGAGTTTCGACTTCGAGAACCGGCATTTTTGTCAAATCTTTTTGAGCGTATTTAGCCAACCAGCTCTGAACATTTGATAGCTTGCCTTCCCAGGTTGCTACATCTTTTGATACTTTCTGAGCAGCTGCCTTAACTACTTCTAGAGCAGTAGTATATCTACTCAGATTAAGTAAGTCAATCAAGAACTTCTTGCGATTACTATCTGTAGCAGTTAGAAACTCCAGGCTTGCTGCAGAACTCTGATATACGATTTGACTAAAAGTCTTGTGATCGTATCCGATAAGGTTCTCAATGTCTTTAAAAGTCTGAGTTGCTGTATGTGAAGAAATATCCTCACCGTTTCGTAACAAAGATACAGTCTGAGTGCTACCACGTTGTGTTTTAATCTCGTACGGTACATCGTCTCTTTCAAAAGATAGTGAAATCCAGTAACTCTTAGAACCAGAATGGCGATTTAGTATATGCTGCTTCTTTACGCCCTTAGAGTTCTTATTAAATAAGACTTCTTCTAGAATGAGTGCAATTGAGCTTTTACCATGTCCGTTCTTGCCCACTAGCTGAATAATACTGCAAGCATCTAAGTCTAGTACGTTGTTATCTCCATAACTGAAGCAGTGGCCCCAACGTAATTGTTTATATTTAATCATGTATCTGAGCCTCCAGTCCTCGGAATAGCTTAATAGCTTCTTCGACGTTTTCTTCTTTTAATTGCAAGATGTAGGTTAGATACTCTTTTAGTTCTTCAGCCATAGTCATTTCAGGCTCTAACATCAACGCTACATCAGTCTCTCTAGTAGTAATCTTTTTATCTAGTAGTGCTGAGTTTTCAATATTACCTAGTTCTGCTAGGTCACCACTTACTTCATAGATTGTATGATCGTAAGTAGTTGCAGGCATAGGGTCGCCAGCATTAATAGTCTTACGCAGTAGTTGTGGCAGCCCTAAAGAAATCCACTCATGCTTTAGAGTATCGGAGTCTAAAATTATAACCCCATTGTCCACAGGATTCCTGTGAAAGCTAGTAGACATAGGAGACCCAGGATAAACTATGTTAAGCTGAGAATTCTCATAGCTATGTAAATCTCCGGCAAGCACAACTTCCCATCTTTCGAAAAGGCTGAGAGGAACTTCTGCCTTGACATGTGGGGGAATTTCTCCTCGAACGTGCGTAACAAGGATTCGTCCATGGAAATCAATGCTTGCTGGAGTATATTCCTTAAGCTTATTGTACGGGATAAAATCAATATCATCCAAGCTAAAGAAATCGTCAACAATAATGACGCGATTATTAATAGCACTTGTAACCTCTTTTAGGTTTGTTAAAAAAGTAGTATTCTTCTTAACTGATTCGTGGTTACCGGGAATGATATAGGTGGGTTTGGTAAACACCGGAAGCATAGTAAAATAAATCTCTAGCTCCTCAATTGTAGGCATTCTGTCAAAAACATCCCCACCTAGAATAACTAGATCTACAGACTCCTGTAGCTTTGAGATTCCGTCGTTGAATAGTTTATAACGATTCTTTGCCCAATCGACTGGGACATTCTTCTGTCCTAGTTTAATATGCAAATCTGCAATAAATAATATTTTCATACGTCTTTAGTAAGTTCCAGTACTACTTGTATAAAAGGCTTACCAGTATCCTCCGATTTAAAACGGTCTACACTAATACTAAGTACTTCCATGTCTCCAATAAGGATTTCGTCTAGAAGCTCTAATGCGCGTTCGCGCGGGGTTTTTTGTTTTTCGATCAATTTGTACATTTCGATAGATAATAAAAAAGCCCCTATGGTTAGTAGGGGCTTGGATAGATTATTGACCCAATTCGTTAACGGCTTCGCCGTCAGTTGTCGAATCAGAACCATCATCTTCATCACCCTTAGTGATACGTTCCATAGTTTTCAGAACATCTTCAGGGGTAGGGCGTGGATACTTTTCATCAATAGACTTTTCTTTAGCGATAACTTCACGTTCTGCTTCAGTCAGGGCACGTGGTTTGCAAGCTAGAGCTTTAAGTTGGTATTCAACGTTGAATGGCAGAGGGCCAGTCTTAACACGCTTGAATACAACATCCCAACCTGTATCAGGATCGGTAGGGTCGCCCAAATCTTCTGCGGCGGTAAGAATCTGTTCAAACAGTTTCTTTTTCAGGTTAAGGACTTTAGCCTTGCCGTCTTTAGGGTCGATACAGTTAACAGTGTATGACCAAGAGCATTTAACCTCAGGGAAGAATCGCTGAACATGGTCTGTTTCAGCGTTATTGAAGCGTTCCTGTTCACGATCAAATGCCAAACATTCAACTGGGATGTCCTTGTTATTAGAACCTTTCAACCAGTAAATGTATCGTGGAAGAACACCACCGAACAAACGAACTGTATTGTCACCATCTTTATATTCAAAAGATTCGACTTTGTTAGATTGTGCTTTGCCTTTGGTTTGCTTGAATGCGATTGCCATGTGAGATTTCCTCGTATTTAAAAAATAGTTTGTTGCCTGCTATACTAAGCAGTGGATTATGAGAGATTTTTGATCTATCTATGTCGGGATACAGTGTTAGATCTAGATACGTGATGCTGAATACTTTGTACATTGCGTAATCACGTCTAGCAGCTAACTTTATATATTGTACGACATAGCTAGGATCAGTGGATTTATCGTTAAATAAGTCCTTTGGGTTTAACAAAAAGCTAGTGCCAATCATTCGGGAATGACTAAACTTCTTACTAACACCCTTAGGGGGTATTACAAGTATATTATGATAAAAGTATTTCAGCGTGTCAATATAAGAAACAGTGCCTACGCTAATACTATCAAGATATTCTAGGTTAAAAAGTAGAGTCATAGTGCCCCAAATGAATAATAATTATACTATATTAGGCACACATTTGCAAGAGTAAATTTTAGTACCTTTCGATCGCCCAGCCTTTTTCTATGTAAAAGGCCATACGAGCTTCATTTTGCTTACGTGATGGTTGATCGCTAAAATTAATATCGTAGACTATTGGTGTATCTGGCTTATTAGGGTCTTTTCGCATGATACGACCCACAATTTGCTCAACCAATCCATCATGAGCCATAGGCTCAGCCAGGATAACCGCGCTTAATCGGTTAACTGAGATACCTTCTGAGAAGATTTGTCTGGAGCCTGCAATAGCCTTGGCACTGCCGTCGCTGATTGCACTTGCTGCTTCTTTTCGTTCTTCGAGTGATGTTTCGCCAGTAACCAACAGACACGTTTCTCCGACATATTCTTTGACCTTTTGTAGAAATTCAATACGACTTGCAATAATGAGGACAGCGTGACCGTCATCAATAGATTTACACGCTAGCTTAGCAATAAACTGCTGATAATCTTCATCATACAACAGCTTGTTTATCTTCTGTGCCCACGCCAGCTTAGGGTCTAGAAAGACTCCTGGCTTTAGAATCCGTACTGTAGGCTCCATTGTGTTGTCTACAGCAGGCTTGTGTACTTCCTGACTAAAGAAGTCAGTTAAAAGAACGTGTTTACCGTCTTTTCGTTGCATTGTTCCGCTAAGGCCAATGCGATAACGAGCATAAAAGCTATCAATAATTTCAGTAAATGTTGTCGCAGGTACATGATGTGCCTCGTCTAAAATAACTGTACCAAATAGCTTATTTACCTGTAGAATGCACTTTGAAAGGCTCTGGATATTAGCGACTACGATAGCTTTATCTTCAATATCGAAGACTCCACTACCTATCTTACCAATATCCATTTCAAATAATGCTTCTGCTTCTTCAATCCACTGGTCTCGTAGAGCCGTGGTATGGCAAATAACTAAGGTACGCTGCCCAAGCTTTCTAGCTAGATGCAGGGCGGTAAAGGTTTTACCCCAACCCACTTTAGCATTAATAAAGCACGTATCATTTACTGAATCGTAGACTTCTTTTTGAGTATCTCTTAGTGGGAATTTTGGGTTTGGGAAGGGTACATCGTCAGTGACCCGTTTATCAACAACTTCGTGAGTTGAAGGGATAAGATCGAGACGCCCCATAGGGATAGAAATAATTCCACGGGGGAGAAGCTTGTAGTTCTTAAGATAGGTAATCTTTTTGGTTGGATTGAGTTTTCCACTTCTTTGCCTTTCGAAACCTCTTTCTTCCATACGGTAAGTAAGAAGATCAGTAATATTCTTTAGCTGTAAATCTGTCAGACCATCTAAGTATATGCGATTAGATATAATTGCTTTTGCCACTTAAATCATTCTCCTAGTATCTCGGTACTGTTCATTATATACTCCGAAGAATAACCACGCACCTTTATAGTTTAAAAGCCCTGCCCAAAGTCCATAAGGATTCTCAAATGTTGCCATCGTTTTGAACCTCTGAGGCATACCCTGTACTTCTACAATTGAACCAGCAGAGTCACTAGGGATAACCCTAGTGATCTTACGAAATATCAACTGACAGCTTTTAGACTTCTTGTATTTAAAGACTTTCCCACTACTATCAATAAAGTAGTACCCACCACCTGCTAACTTGATAAAGTCGTGCAGGAAGAAGGCAGCTTTCTTCAACGGATAAAGAGGCATACCCTTGGCTTCCAGTTGTAACCTTCTGCGGCTTAGGGTAGTACCAGGAATCTTAGCATCTACAATCTTAGTGTGTGTATATTCATTGGCAGTTTCGATATGCATATATGTATTTTCATACACTAGCAAATCGTCTTTCCACTCAGGAGGCTTATTAAGCAGCCTGTACACGGGAAAGTGTATGTCCGTCAAATTCATAGTAGTCCTCAAATTTACCGAAGCTGTAATCCTTACCAATATCTTGGTCAACACCTACTGGATACAGTGGAATAGAACAACCACGATCTTTCTGAGTATTACGCTTTAGAATCTTACAGTATTCCTCAACTTGCTCGTCTTTAACTAAAGCAACAATCGAGTCGTGTACTAGCATGAAGATTTTAGCGTCAAGGCCTTTCTGCTTGCATTCGTTGGCTGTATCAATCGCGCCAAGCAGGTTCATATCAGAAGCCAGGGCCTGAACTTCCATATTAATACCACTACGCACTTCGTGAGCAGCAATACCCTTATCAGCAGAAAACACATTAGGCAAACGACGCTTACGGCCAAAGAAGCTGTAAGTATACCCGTTGGCACTAATAAAGTCTTTACGAGAGTCCAGCCACTTTTTCAACTTGCTAAACTTCGTGAAGTAGTCTTTAATGTTCTCTCTAGCATCTTCCAAGGAATAGTACTCACCCGTAGCCTTGGTAACAGACTCAGCAACCTTAGCTGGGCCTGAGCCATACAGAATACCGAACGTAATAGCTTTAGCAGCTTGACGCATAGTACCGTATACCTTCTTAACTTGATCTACATCACATGGAAGGTTAAACACCATCTTAGCAATTGTAGAGTGCAAGTCTCCACCACCAGAGAACACCTTTTGCAAGTTCGTATCACCAGAAAGAACAGCCGCGTAGTAAACCTCGGCTGTGGTCAAATCCTGAGAAACGATACTATAGCCCTCTGGAGCCTTGATACAAGCTTTGATAATTGGGTTATCTCGCGGGATTTGCTGTGCATTAAACTTACCGCTAGAACTTAGACGCCCAGAGGTAGTAAAAGTTAGGTTAAAATTTGTACGGATGCGCTGGTCACGGTCAAGCTCTGGAAGAATCTTAACGATGTAGCTGCTATGAATCTTCGTTAGCTGGCGTACTTTGAGAATTGCTTTAGGTAGTGGATGCTCGTCAGCAAGTTCATTTAGCACTTCAGCGTCTGTAGAGATCGCTCCGGCTTTGGTCATTTTACCTGTAGGAGTAAGTCCTGCGTAGTCGAACAAAACCTTACGAAGCTGCATCACTGAGCCAGGGTTGAAAATCGACTTAGAATCTGCTTCGTAGTTCTTTACCGCTTCAAACTCAAAAATCTCTTGTCTAGCTGCAACGATCTCGTCCTCAAGGTACTTGTTAGCAGCCTCAAGACGATCTTTAGCCATAGGGATGCCAACTTCTTCCATGTCCATAAGGAACAGGATACCGGGCATCATTAAGTTCTTATACAGCCAGTCTAACTTCTGGTTCTTAGCTACGATTGGCTGAAACTTAGCGTATAGCTCATATGTAACAGCAGTATCAATTGCAGCATACTGACTGATAATATCAAAAGGAATCAAGTCATATGTGAAGTCCTCTTGAAGAATACCGTGTCTAGAACAATATTCTTTCTTGAAGTCGTCTAGGTCTGAGTCATAGTCACCGAAATCGGTATACTTAAGAGCTAGTTGTTTCAAACCATGACTATCATTCTCGTCTAGAATGTAGTGCATAATCATGGTATCATGAACCCTAGAACGATCAAACTTCATCGCAAGATGATAACTAAGCATCTTGTAGTCGAACTTCAGGTTGTGAAATACAATGTCGAACTTTGCAATGATTTGCTCAAGTAGGGTCATTGCTTCGTCGCCCAAAACATCAGTCAAAATGTATCGACCATGCTTAGGCTTGTGGGTCATTGAGAGGCCGAGAACATACCCATCTCGCGGATACAACGATGTTGTTTCCGTATCCAATGCAACAAACTCTGTGCCTTCTCTAAGGACTTGCTTAAAATACTCAATAGCTTCATCTTCGTTGCAAATGCCTTTATAATCGCCTGTAGCTTTAGCCTCGCCTAGAGTGCCTGCTACGTACTTCTCAATTTTATCCACTGCTCGCTGAAAGTCTGGCTTACCTTCTGGTTTGAAGATCAGCATAGCAGGATTACTAATACACACAAACTTATCATCGACTAGCAACCCCGCATAGTTCGTAACGCTAGTGACCTTCGCGTATTCTTTGGATGCTTCGGCGCCGACTAAAATTACAAGATCATATGGGTCAAGGTCTACTACCAAGTCTACATCCTTTTTAAGGAGCTTGGTAATAGGCACAGAACTCATATGGTAAAGATCGAACTCGAAGCTGAAGTGCTTACGATAGTCGTTCTTGCTAGGAGCTTTGTCGATAATACAGATTTTTTCTCGTTTCATAATACTTTCTTATAGCGTATTTAGCTAGTTAAATTTTTTACCCATCGGATAAGTTCTTCTGCGATTGTAGCATATTCCACGTAATACGCAGTCTAATCGCTACAAGCGTAATACTCACTAGGTAATCGGTCAAGTCTCTTTAATGCTGCTTCTTTAGTTAGCTGCTCAGGAAAACGCCTACCAACCTAATTAGATATGAAAGTCTTAGCAATCCATGGGTGCTGTGGATACATCTCTTTAGATACTACAACTACATAAGCCTGTAATTGTTCCTTGGTTAAAACTATCATGATACATACTCTCTAATGGAGTCCACATATTCTTGATCCATATCTCCTGGATCCATACCTTCTGGTAACTTGATAATCTCTACCTGGAACTCTTGTTCTTCGATCAAAGGCTTTAGTTTATCTGCTGCATTTTCACCGGCTTCATCACCATCGAACAGCAAGAATATCTTTTGAATACCTTGCGCCTTTAGCGGAAGTAGTTTTAATGCAGTATCCTTCTGCAAGGTGTTAGTACCAAAGCAACAAGTTACATTGGTAAGTCCCTTATCATAGCAGTTTAGCATATCGAATAAACCTTCCACAAATACTGCGGTTTTGGGTCTATTAGGATATATTACCGGAAAGATTGGCATTTCAACACCTGTAGGGAAGTTTATGTACCTAGGATTGCCATTTGAGTGTAAGTGTCTAGCTAAGAATAGCGTAGTCTTACCACGTAAGTCTTTGATAGGGAAGATTAAGCGATCTAGGAGCTTTTCCTCTTGTAGAGTAGTGAACGCCTCAAAGTGCTTCAATGTCTCTTTACTAATTCCACGATAGGTTTTAGTAAAAGGAGTAGCACCCTTGGGTAGTTCTTGACCTTCAAAGTTAACTTTGACTTCTGCAAGTTTTTGTTTTAGCTTACCAATTCGAACGCCTACGTTATTTGTAAGCAATCCAAAGTGTTTGAAAAGATTTCCCTTATATCCGCAAGCAAAGCAGTGGTAGATACCACTAACTTTGTCAATACGCATAGAGGGGCTAGAGTCATCGTGTTCCGGGTTTAGGCACTTGATAGTGTAATCCTTACCGGATATTCCAAACTCTAGCCCTTTAGTCTTTAGTAGTTCTTGTACTGCATCAGTCATTAAGCATCCCAAGGTAGATCAGAGCCACTATCATCAGTAGGTTCGGTTTCTTTCTTTTTCTTCTTACCGGCTTTTTGTATCTTTTCTTCTTTTTCTGGTTCTTCCATCGGTACAGGACTAATGCGAAGCGTATCCCAATCTATAGCACTAGTGAACTTCATTTCTGCATCACCACGAATTTTAGTTGTATCGAAAGACATGGTTGTTTCACCAGCTTCCATTACTAGACCAATATCCGCACTGTCAAGGATACCTTTTGAGAAACGAGCCTCGCCCGTGGCATCAATCTGATAGGGACTAACCATAATAACACCGTATTTGCGAGCCAAGTCTTTAAGTTTAGTCGATACAGTAATCTGGGGTTTCCAGTCGTATTTATCAACACCTTCTATAACAATCTGGTTAACATAATCAACAACTGCTACAGTAAACTTATCTCCAAACCTAGCCTTGATTTTTCCTAGATGTAAGTCTAGAGTAGTCAAGCTAAGTGCTCTATCATCTACGATGATCATTTGATTATCTTCTTTTAGCTTACATCCACGTACCAACTGCTCTTCGAAACGATAACGGTCACGATGTTTCATAAAGTCCATGACGTGTCCGTCACTTTCTTTAAACATTGCAGCTCTAGCTTTCACTAGAGATAAAGCTTCTTGATCTGTAAGCAAGCCCTTCTTAATGTTTCGATGTGGTACTTGAGCGTGGATAGCCATAATACGTTCAAGCGTTTCTCTACCTGTCATTTCGATAGTAAAGTACGCAGATGTATTACCTGCCTCATATTGGTTTACACAAATGTTAGCAGCAGTAATGGACTTACCAGAACCACGTTTACCACCAATTAGCAAGTATTCTTCTCTAGCCATACCGCCAATTACTGCATCAAAGGTATTGTTAAGACCCAGATGAAAACGTAGCTTTGCAATATCTTCTGGAGGACGGAACAACATGATGTTACTCATATCATAAACGCCTTCAGCACTGTATGTTTTTTCATCCAGTGCTAGAACAATATTGCTTAAATTTTCTTTGATTTCTTTCGTGTCATAAACTGGTAGGTTATCTACGAATTTATCTAACTGTCGGATTGTTTCATTCTGAGTGTATTGATCTATTAAAGCATCTAATGCTACTTC
>ERZ1034361.1761-NODE-1761-length-10971-cov-3.982376_pt1 | contig 10971 bp, 11 predicted proteins | sample MGYA00520617_ERZ1034361 | MGnify/ENA primary metagenome ERZ1034361 (study PRJEB33736, sample SAMEA104284507) | Azolla filiculoides | biome: Urban; feature: Water surface; material: Ditch water | place: Netherlands | collected 2015-10-28 | depth 0-0.1 m ... | reverse complement strand
ATACCCTAAAAAATTTACCTTTTAACATACGTTAAAAAAGTAAAATCATAATCGTGTTTTTCGTCTTTTGAATGGAATTCTTCAAAAACAAGTTGCCATTTATCCATATTAATTTTGGGAAAAAAAGTATCGGCTTCAATCGTTGTTTGCACTCGAGTTAAATCGATTTTATCGGCTAGTTCAATTGATTGATTGTAAATCTCGCCACCACCAATAATGAATACTTCTTCATTATTAGGACACAATTGGATGGCTTTTGTTAAGCTATTTGCTACAAAACAGCCTTCAGGAACTGTATAATCTTCTTGTCTAGTGATGATAATATGCGTACGATTGGGCAAGGGTTTTGGAAAACTTTCAAATGTTTTTCTTCCCATGATAATATGGTGTCCGGAGGTAAGGGCTTTGAATCTTTTAAAATCATTTGGAAGGTGCCAAACTAATTCGTTATTTTTTCCCAAGGCATCATTTTCGGCAACTGCCGCAATCATTACAATCATATTCTCTTGTGTTTATATTGAAGTTTCTCCGCTTATTTTTGTTTGTAGTTGATCAATTTTCTTTTGTTGTAAAGAAACAAGGCGGTCAATTTGATCTCTTTCCCAATTTTTATTCATAAAACGATCTGTAATGTACACTTTTATAAAATGCAGAATGAATATAAAAAACCATAAGGTAATTAGCCACAAGTGCCAGTCTGAATTGATGCCAAGACCAAAAAAATTATGAGCTATAAATAAAAATAAACTCCCAATGAGTAACAAAACAAAATGAAAATAAAGTCGTTTTTTTTGTTTAATTCGTCTTCTAGCATACTCATATTGTTCGTGTTGTTCTTTTTTCATGCCTTTTATTTTAGTTTATAAAGGTAAAGTTTATTTTGAAAAGACATTCTTTTGATTATTAAATATTTAGTCCGAAAAGGATTTCTTATTTCGGAAACCAAAATATTAAAGCTATAAAGTACGAATACGGCTAAAAATTAAGGAAGTTTTTGTCATTATCCTAAAACTTCTCTAGGTTCTTTGTGGGGTCAAATGATTTTGTTTTCTTTGTCACATAAATCTAAAAATGAAATAGTTATGTCAATAAAGAAACAATTTATAAAAACAAAACCAGTTTGTAAAGTTACGTTCTCAGTAGATGCAAAAGATGCTACGGCAGTATCTGTTGTTGGAGATTTTAATAACTGGAGCGCCGAAGCAGGAGCAATGAGCAAGTTAAAAAACGGTACTTTTAAAGTGACCTATGATTTAAACAAAGACACATCTTACGAATTTAAATATATTATAGATGGCGCTTTTGTAAATGAGCCAGAATCAGATTCCTATATTTGGAATGATTTTGCAGGAGCAGAAAATAGTCTTTTATTATTGTAATCATAAAAAAATCCGCTGTAAAGCGGATTTTTTTTATATTAGTTTTTTGATTAATTTTTGGACGGAATCATTATACCGCAACACTGCCTTTAATGCCAGCATGTGGATCGTATCCTTCTAAAGTGAAATCTTCAAAATCAAAATCGAAAATGTTTTTTATTTTCGGATTCAAAATCATCTTTGGAAGCGGTTTTGGTTCGCGCGATAATTGTAATTCGAGTTGTTCAAAATGATTGTTGTAAATATGTGCGTCGCCAAAAGTATGGACAAATTCACCTACTTTTAACTCACAAACTTGAGCAATCATCATTGTTAGCAAAGCATAAGAAGCGATGTTAAAAGGAACTCCCAGGAATATATCGGCACTACGTTGATACAATTGGCAGGACAATTTTCCGTCAGCCACATAAAACTGAAAGAACGCATGACACGGAGGTAACGCAGCTTTATTATTGGCTACATTGTCATCAAATGATAGTTTGGTATCAGGCAGAACGGATGGGTTCCAAGCTGAAACCAGCATTCTTCGGCTGTTTGGATTTGTTTTTAATTCGGTAATTAATTCGGTAATTTGATCAATTTCTTCACTGTTCCAATTGCGCCATTGGTGACCGTAAACTGGGCCTAAATCTCCATTGGCATCAGCCCAAGCATCCCATATTTTAACGCCGTTTTCTTGAAGATACTTGATATTTGTATCACCTTTCAAGAACCAAAGCAATTCATAAATAATAGATTTTAGATGTAGTTTTTTGGTGGTTACCATTGGAAAACCTTCATTTAAATCAAAACGCATTTGATAACCAAAAACACTTTTTGTTCCCGTTCCTGTCCGATCTCCTTTTTGAAAACCGTTTTGCATAACGTGTTGTACTAAGTCTAAATATTGCTTCATTTATGTTTAATCGTTAAACTGTTTAATCGTTAAATTTATCAATTTGTTTAAGGAATAAAATTATTAAACAAATCACGGATTAAACTATTATGATTCTCTTTTTGAAATTTCGTCTCGGATTTTTGCTGCTTTTTCGTAATCTTCATGCTCAACAGCTTGGGAAAGTAGTTCGTTCAATTCAATTAAACTGTGTTTAGAATAGGTGCTGCCAGATTCATTACTTTCTATTTCTTGTCCAAAAGTTTCAGGGTTAGAAAGCACGTCGTCAATTTCTTGAGAATCTTTATTACTGTCGTTGAGGTTTGTTTTTAAATAAATTCCTGCTTTGTCCAATATGTTTTTATAGGTAAAAATGGGAGCATTAAATCGCAAAGCCAAAGCAATAGCGTCAGAAGTACGAGCATCTATTATTTCTTCAATTTTATCTCTTTCGCAAATGATGCTGGAATAAAAAACACCATCTACTAATTTGTGAATAATCACTTGTTTTACTACAATATCAAACCGGTCAGCAAAATTTTTGAATAAATCATGTGTCAAAGGACGAGGTGGTTTTATTTCTTTTTCTAATGCAATAGCAATAGACTGCGCCTCAAAAGCACCGATGACAATGGGTAATTTTCTTTCGCCGTCAACTTCATTCAAAATCAATGCATAAGCTCCGTTTTGAGTTTGACTGTAAGAAATTCCTTTTATAGATAATTTAACTAAGCTCATGTTTTTTATATGAAAAGTATTTGGTGCTTTGTTTAGGAGTTTATGGTTTCTGAGAAAAAGTGCAATTTTAATCAAAAAACAGCAAACAAAAAAGCTACCTAAAACAAAGATACGATTATCTTCATTTTTGGCAGCTATAATTGGTAATAAAATATTTTAAATTAAGAATGTTGAGCCTTAAATGCTTTTAATTTTTCAATTAATTTAGGCACAATTTCAAAGGCATCACCTACTATTCCGTAGTCGGCTACTTTGAAGAAAGGAGCTTCAGGATCGCTGTTAATGACTACTTTTACTTTAGATGAATTCACTCCTGCAATGTGTTGTATTGCTCCTGAAATTCCTATGGCGATGTATAAATTGGTAGCCACTGGTTTTCCGGTTTGTCCTACGTGTTCTCCGTGAGGTCTCCAGCCTAAATCCGAAACTGGTTTTGAACATGCAGTTGCAGCTCCAAGTACTGATGCTAATTCTTCAATCATTCCCCAGTTTTCAGGACCTTTTAATCCGCGTCCGCCAGAAACTACAATATCTGCATCGGCAATAGAAACTTTTCCGGAACCTTTTTCTACTGATTCTACTTTTACACCAAAATCATTTTCTCCAATTGTTGGGTTGAAATCTTCTTGAGTTAAAGTAGATGCGTTTTCGAAAATACCATATGAGTTTTTGGCCAGACCAAGAATTTTTATATCGGTTGTGATTTCTGTTGTGTTAAAAGCTTTGTTTGAAAAAGCAGTTCTTTTTACCTGAAAAGGAGAAGTGCTGACTGGTAATCCAACCACATTCGATGTAAAGCCAGCTTCTAAAGCTACTGCTACAAGTGACGAAAGGTATAAACTATCTGTTGTTGATGACAGTAAAATTAGTTTTGATGCTTCTTTTTGTGCTGCTTGTTTAATTACATCAGCATAAGCTTTAGCCGTAAAACCAGATAATTTATCATTATTTACTTTTAGAACTTTATCAACTCCGTATTTTGACAATTCAGAAACATCTCCTGCATTGATGGTTACGGCTGTCACTGTTGTTCCTAAAGTTTCAGCTACTTTTTTTGCATAAGATGCTAACTCCAAAGCTACTTTTTTGAATTTTCCTTCTGCGTATTCTGCATATATTAATATTGACATACTTTTTTTATTTTAAATGTTGAATTATAAATTTTAAATGTGTTTGAGAACGTTAATTTAAAATTCATAATTTAAAATTATATTACTTTAGCTTCGTTGTGTAATAAGTTGATTAGTTCATCTAAATTATCTGAAGATATTAACTTCACCGCTGATTTTGCGGCTGGTTTTTCAAATTTTACCGCTTTCGTGTTTACTTCAGCAGTAATAGGTTCAACTATAGAAAGTGTTTTTGTTCTAGCTGTCATGATTCCTCTCATATTCGGAATACGTAAATCTTTTTCTTCTACAAGTCCTTTTTGACAGCCAATAATTAAAGGTAAAGCAGTACTAACAGTTTCTTTTCCGCCATCTATTTCACGAACTGCTTTTACGTTTGTTCCTTCAACGGTTAGGCTTACACAAGAATTTAAAAAATTATATCCTAAGATTCCTGCTATCATACCAGGAACCATTCCTCCGTTATAATCTAAAGATTCTTTTCCGGCGATAATGATATCATATCCACCATTTTTAATGACTTCGGCTAATTGTTTAGCAACAAAAAAACCATCAGCTGGATTGGCATTTATACGAATTGCTTCATTAGCTCCAATTGCTAATGCTTTTCTCAAGGTAGGTTCAGTTTCAGGTCCTCCAACATTTACAACTGTAACCGTTGCTCCTTGTTGTTCTTGAAACCAAATGGCACGGGTTAGGCCAAATTCGTCATTGGGATTTATTACATATTGAACACCAGTGGTATCGAATTCAGAATCGCCATTGGTAAAATTGATTTTTGAAGTAGTATCAGGAACGTGACTGATGCAAACTAATATTTTCATAGATATATATTTTGATATTCATAAAATGCTTGACAAATTTAAAATAATAATTCGAATAATATACTATGCATGCATAATAATTTTAAGAACTATTTCGATTTCGTAAATACTAAAATCATAACATTTTTAATTCAATTTCTTTGAGTGTAGACAGATATACTCAATAGTTGAGCAGATGGCGGAATTATTTTAAAGTAATTTATGCTTTTAAGTGGTTTAAAATATTTATTTTTGCTTTTCGAAAAATACACACACTTACAATATAAATATGAGAACGATACAATTTAGAGAGGCCATTTGCGAAGCGATGAGTGAAGAAATGCGTCACGATGAGTCGATATACTTAATGGGTGAAGAAGTTGCAGAATATAATGGAGCTTATAAAGCATCTAAAGGAATGCTTGCTGAGTTTGGTGAAAAAAGAGTAATTGATACTCCAATTGCTGAACTTGGATTTACAGGTATTGCTGTAGGTTCTGCCATGAATGGATGTCGTCCGATTGTTGAATACATGACCTTCAACTTTTGTTTAGTTGGAATTGATCAAATTATTAATAATGCAGCCAAAATGCGTCAAATGACAGGAGGACAGTTTAATGTGCCTATCGTTTTTCGTGGACCAACTGCTTCTGCAGGACAATTGGGAGCAACACACTCGCAGGCTTTAGAGAATTGGTTTGCCAATACTCCAGGTCTAAAAGTAGTAGTTCCATCAACAGTTTATGATGCTAAAGGACTTTTGAAATCAGCTATTCGTGATAATGACCCTGTGATTTTCATGGAATCTGAGCAAATGTACGGTGACAAAGGAGAAGTTCCAGATGGTGAATATACAATTCCGCTTGGTGTTGCAGATATCAAACGTGAAGGAACAGATGTAACGATTGTTTCTTTTGGAAAAATTATCAAAGAAGCTTTTATTGCTGCTGATGAATTAGCAAAAGAAGGAATTTCATGTGAAATTATCGATTTGAGAACAGTTCGTCCTTTAGATTTTGAAACGATATTGACTTCGGTAAGAAAAACAAACCGTTTAGTAATTCTTGAAGAGGCTTGGCCTTTTGCAAGTGTTTCTTCGGAGATTACTTATTTAGTTCAAGAACGTGCTTTTGATTTCTTGGATGCGCCAATCCAAAGAATTACAACAGCTGATACGCCTGCACCTTACTCTCCGGTTTTGTTGAAAGAATGGTTGCCTAATTCAGAAGATGTAATTAAAGCAGTTAAAAAAGTACTTTACAAGAAATAGTTTTTTGAGATTTATTTTTTGGGCTAACTTTAACAGTCTGAATCTTTAAATTTGAATAATCTAAAATATCTAATTACTATATTTGAAACTTCATCAGAATAGCTCTGGTGAAGTTTTTTTTTGAATGATTATGAAAATGAAAAATGCCCCTTTATTTATACTGTTTTTTTTCGTTGTCTCTGCAAATTTTCTTTTTGCACAAACCAAAGTCAGCGGTATTGTTGTTGATAAAACGAATCAGCCTATTCCGTATGCCAATGTTGTTTTTAAAGATTCTAATATAGGAATTGTCACTAATGAAGACGGTCGGTTTTACATAGAATCTGAAAAAACATTCACTACTTTAATAATATCATCGGTAGGATTTTCTGAAAAGGAAATTGCGTTGGATAAATTAGTTAATTACAATTTCAAAATTCAGCTTAGCGAGGCAGAAACGTTAAATGAAGTTGTGGTTTTTGCCGGTAAAACTTCAAAAAAGAATAATCCTGCGCTGGATATCCTTAGAAAAATATGGGAGAGAAAGCGTAAAAATGGATTGTATCTTTTTGATCAATATCAAATGGAAAAATATGAAAAAGTAGAGTTTGATATGAATACGATTGATAGTGCTTTTATGAAAAATAAGATTTTCAAAGGCATGGAATTTATCTTTAATCAAATAGATACTTCGCGAATTACCGGTAAAACGTATTTGCCAATCTTTATCAATGAAGCTTTGTATGATGTATATGGCGATAACAAAATCAAAAAGCAGAAAGAAAATATAAAAGCGAATAAAACGTCTGGTTTTAATGGGAATCAGCAAATTTTATCTTTTGTAAAAGATTTGTATTCGGACTATAATATTTATGATAATCACCTTACTTTTTTTGATAAAAGTTTCACCAGTCCGTTGTCTAAAACCGGTATTGATGTATATAATTATGTTTTGAGAGACAGCGCTTACGTTGATAAAAAATGGTGTTATAATATTGTTTTTTATCCAAGGCGTAAAAATGAGTTGACTTTTAAAGGTGATTTTTGGGTAAATGATACGACTTATGCCATCAAGAAAATTAATATGGCTGTCACCAAAAGTGCCAATATCAACTGGATAAAAGACATTTATATTGAGCAGGAATTTGAAGTAATGAATGATTCCGTTTTTCTGTTGACCCGGGATTATATGATGTCGGATTTTGCTTTAAATAAAAAAGAAAAATCAAAAGGCGTTTATGGAAAACGTACTACTTTATATAGAGACCATAAATTCAATGCCGAAAAACCTACTGCTTTTTATAAAGATGAGGTTAATTATATCGATAATGAAGTCTACAATAAATCCGATGAATATTGGGAGAAAAACCGATTTGAAAATTTAAGTAAAGACGAATTAGGGGTTTATAAAATGCTGGATACCTTGCAAACGGTCAAGAAATTCAAACAATTATACAGCTTAGTTTCGATACTTGGCAGTGGTTATGTTGAATTTAAGAATTTTGATTATGGGCCTATATTCTCCTCTTTTGGGTTCAATGAAGTCGAAGGCGTTCGTTTGCGAGCAGGCGGAAGAACGTATTTTGGACCTAATGATCCTTGGCGAGTTCAAGCGTTCACCGCATATGGTTTTGACGATAATAAATTTAAATATGGAATTTCGGGAAAATGGATGGTCGACAAGAAAAATCGAATCATTCTTTCGGGAGGAAATAGACGCGATATAGAACAAATAGGCGCCAGTTTAACCACAACAAACGATGTTATGGGCAGGAGTTTTGCTTCCTCGGCATTATTTTCTACCGGCAGTAATGGCAAATTAACGAATATCAATTTGAGCAGTCTTACTTTCGAGATAGAACCTGTAAAAAATTTGATTTTCCAAACGGGATTCTCCTATCGAACATTGGAATCTGCTTCGCCCATTTTTAGTTTAGATTATTACACTACTTTACCAAGTACAACAAATCCTGCAGGAACGGTTAAAAGTGACGTAAAACAATCCGAAGCCAACATTCAAATTGAGTACATGCCCAACCGAAAAACAATTGGTTTTGGCGTCGAGCGCGATGTGGTAGACAGTCCATACAGTCGCTTTTTTGTAAACTACAGTCACGGATTCAAAGGAGTTTTAGACTCAGATTTTAAATATGAAAAACTACAGTTGTATTACAAACAACCTATAATTATAGGGCCATTGGGACGTACAAATTTTATTCTTGAGGCTGGTAAAACCTTCGGGACCATTCCTTTGGGATTAATGAGCGTGATTCCAGGAAATCAAACATATTTCAGTATCGAAAACACGTTTAGCAATCTTAATTTTTATGAATTTGTGACCGATCAATACGCGACTTTGCAATGGAATCACAATTTTAATGGAAGACTTTTTTCGAGAATTCCATTTATGCGAAAATTAAATTGGCGTGAAATTATAGGAGTCAAAGGCGTTTACGGAACCATTTCGGATGCCAATCGTGCCATCAACGCATCTGGTTTGCCGTACAATGCGCCCGAAAACGTTTATTGGGAATACAACGCCGGAATAGGAAATATTTTCAAAGTCTTTCGTATCGATTTCTCTTGGAGAGGCAGTTATTTGAATACGCCGGACACACAAAAATTTGCCGTCAAAGGTTCGTTTGGTTTTTATTTCTAGGAGCTATTCCAGCTGTACACTATATCTTTTTATAAGGCGATAAAAATCGCCTCATAAAAAGGATGCCGTTTCCATCTGGGCTAAAAAAAAACAGTAGTTTATGCAACAAGCTATCCATTATCTTTCGGAAAAAGATCCTATTTTTAAGACCATCGTCGAAAAATACGGATTGCCGGTCATTCCAGTTCGGCCACAGGGTTTCGAGACTCTGGTATTGCTGATTTTGGAGCAGCAAGTTTCTATCGATTCGGCGAAAGCCACTTTTTTGAAATTAAAAGCCAAGCACAATCATTTTATACCGGAAAAACTGCTTGAATCCTCCGATGAAGAATTTAGGAATCTGGGAGTAAGCCGACAAAAAACGTCTTATATCAAAGCTTTGGCGACAGCCTTGTTAAATAAAGACCTTGATTTAGAAAGTTTGCCAACTAAATCAGCACAAGAAGTTCGGGAAGAGCTCATTAAAATCAAAGGAATTGGACATTGGACGATTGATATTTATTTAATGTTTTGTTTACAAGCACCAGATTTAATTCCGCTTGGCGATATAGCTGTCATAAACACCATAAAAGAGTTGCTGAATATTCATGATAAAGAGGAAATGGAAAGGTATGTTTTGCAATGGAGTCCGCATCGTTCCTTAGCTACTTTTTTGCTTTGGCATTATTATTTGAAGCAAAGAAACAGAACCGTTGTGTATTAATAAAATCAAGAAAAAACTTAATAAAGAGATAACCTGCGTTTTTAATTGTAAAAACGTATAGATTTCTTATTTTTGCAAACAAATTATAGAAAAGACCAAACAAAAATGACTGCAGACAAATTAAAAACTTTCGATGTATTAATCGAAATACCAAGAGGAAGTAGAAACAAATACGAATACGATTTTGCAATAAAAAGAATGCGTTTTGATAGAATGTTATTCTCATCGATGATGTATCCCGCAGATTACGGCTTTATTCCTGAAACTTTAGCATTAGATGGAGATCCATTAGATGTTTTGGTATTGGTAAACGAGCCAACTTTTCCTGGATGTGTGATGGAAGTGAAGCCAATTGGAGTTTTCCACATGGCAGATGACAAAGGACCAGACGAAAAAGTAATTTGTGTACCGGTTTCAGATCCAATTTGGAATTCATTAGAAAACTTATCAGACATAAATCCTCACTTGTTAAAAGAGATTGAGCATTTCTTTCAAGTATACAAAGATTTGGAAAACAAGGTGGTAGATGTTGAAGGTTGGGGAGATGTAAATGAGGCATATGCTATTATTAAAGAATGTACGGAGCGTTTCAATGAAATTGAAAACAAACCAGAAGGATTATTTAGCATAAAATAAATTTTACCTATATATTTTTACAAAAAAAGCAATATTCTACAATGAGTATTGCTTTTTTTGCTTAAATTCGTTACATAACATTATATGAATACTAATCAAAACCAAAATTTTTTTATGAATACAATTATGATTTATTTGCCAATTGTAATGGCAATTATTGGACTTTTGTTCATGTGGGTTAAAAGAGCTTGGGTACTCAAACAAGACGCCGGAGATGGTAAAATGAAAGAGATTTCAGATTATATATATGAAGGTGCGTTGGCTTTCCTAAAAGCAGAATATAGGTTACTTGCTTTCTTCGTAGTAGGAGCGAGCATCGTATTGGCAGGAATTTCATTTGTTGTTCCTACAACACATATTTTAATAGTTGTTGCTTTTGTATTTGGAGCATTTTTCTCGGCTTTAGCAGGAAATATGGGGATGAAAATCGCAACAAAAACAAACGTTAGAACTACACAGGCGGCTCGTACGAGTTTGCCGCAAGCGTTGAAAGTTTCTTTTAGCGGAGGTACCGTGATGGGATTGGGAGTTGCTGGTTTAGCCGTTTTAGGGTTAACAGGATTCTTTATTGTTTTCTTTCAGTTTTTTATGAATGGAGTTTGGACTTCTTCAGAGGATATGACTAAAGTATTAGAAACATTAGCAGGATTTTCTCTTGGAGCAGAATCTATTGCTTTGTTTGCCCGTGTTGGTGGTGGAATTTATACTAAAGCTGCCGATGTTGGTGCTGATTTAGTAGGTAAAGTAGAAGCTGGTATTCCAGAAGATGACCCACGTAATCCTGCTACAATTGCTGATAA
>ERZ1034361.1758-NODE-1758-length-10981-cov-2.568782_pt1 | contig 10981 bp, 9 predicted proteins | sample MGYA00520617_ERZ1034361 | MGnify/ENA primary metagenome ERZ1034361 (study PRJEB33736, sample SAMEA104284507) | Azolla filiculoides | biome: Urban; feature: Water surface; material: Ditch water | place: Netherlands | collected 2015-10-28 | depth 0-0.1 m ... | reverse complement strand
ACAGAGTTGCCACTTGTGCTTGGCATCTGCATACGAGATGAACCCGGCAAGTTCGGAGTGTTTTTAGAGCTTGCCATTATTTCTTTTTCATTGCTGATTTAACAATCGCTTTTACTGCACCTTTTGCAGCACCTTTCACAGCACCTTTAGCTGCTGCTTTCTTTACGCCTTTTGGAGCCATCAATCTTGATGACATAGGTAAGTTTGTAGTACTTTTCATAATTATTTCTTTTTATTTTTGAAATTAGTAAAAGATGATATTTTACCTTCTTGTACTCTCTTATTGTATTCTTTTGTTGTCATCATACGACCAACAAAATTTTTCAATGCTTCTTGTTCTTTTAAATATTTTAATAATGTTTCTTGTTCTTTCGATAATTTTTCCCCATTTTTCACAGCATTTTTTAGTTCTTTAACATCTTTGTTAAATTTTTCTTTTTCTGCTTTTAATCTTTCTTCTTCTTTCTTTATTTCAGTTTAGTTTATTTAAAATAATTTATGACCATAAAATTATTTAATTTTAATATTAAAAAAAATTATGTAAATTGCATTAAATATTTGTATAATCAATCAATCGAAAATCGGAACACGTTTTGGAACACGTTTTGTAAAATTTATAGCTCGGGAGCCCCAGTAAAATGGTTGAGAATTGTAGGATTCTTCGGGCTCATAACCCGAAGGTCACAGGTTCGAGTCCTGTTCCCGCTACTAAACGAGACCCAGCCACTTTTTGAGGATGGGTTTTTTCTTTTTCATTGTTGTAATGTTTTGAAATACTGTTGGTTAACTCAAATAATGCACTCGTTTTTGAGGTTCGATACTTCCTGTTTTTTATGGAGTATTGAAACCCTTTTGGAAACAGTAAAGATTGAAACCTTCTCTTTTTTGAATAATCCAACGAAGTATAGAATTTACTGGGGTTTTCAGCAATTTTGACGAAAAAATTTATCGCTTTTTCATGGTTCGATTTTTTTGACGGTACATTTTCCAATTCTTTCATTTTTTGGTCTATTGTTTCTTTAATTTTTTGACCCTGTCTGTCAAATATATCTTTCGAAATTTCGTTTATCGCATACCGATATTCCATGTTGTCATAATTGGTTTTTAATTCATTTAACTCTCTTGATAGATTTTTTTTTGTTTCCGAAGTGTTAGACATCTCATCATTGATTATCTTCTTTAATTGAGCCGAAAACAAGTCTTTTATGTCATCTGAAAAGCTAAATCCGTCTAAGACTTCGTTGAATAAATCATGAATTCCTGTATTTAAAGATTTTTGTGAAGTACTCGCATTTATTGTTTTGTTGCAACAGTTGCACTTGTAATAGTGAATATTCTTTGCTTTATTTAGATAGGAGGTCATTGTATCATTGCAATCAGAGCAAATTAGAAATTTTGGTGCTAAAGGTGTTGTTTCTTTTCCGCTTATTTTAGCAATTCCTAACTGGTTTGAACGGCTAAGAATTCGTTGTAATTGATTGAATTCTCTGGCTGTAATCATAGGTTCCCAGGTTCCTTTTACTAATTTGCCATTCAATAGTGAATTAGAAATTCTTCCTGTATAAAACTGATTCCTCCATATCTCAGATATTCTTTGTTTTGAAATTTTTACACCTTTTGACGAAAGCCATTGCATAATTTCGACATCGGTACAGGATTTGTATATTTTCATTTTGAAAGCTTCCTTGATAAATTTTCCTTCGGCATTTATTTTAATTTCTTGATAAGCTTGTACTTTTGTTGGATCAGCAACCCTTGGTCCGTAATGGTCATATCCTTTTGGTGACCTTCCAAAAACTTTTCCATTTTCAAGTGAATTAATTAGTCCCGGTATTATGGTATCCTGACGGCTGAAGTTTTCTTTTTGAGCATATAGAAGCTGAGTTGAAAACTCGTTTTCCGCTCTTTCATTAAAAGTATGATTGTCGGTACTTACGGAATACAAATACACATTAAATTCTTTTCGTAAGCTTACGAAAAGCTGAATATGTTCTGCTCCAGCTCTTCCAAATCTACTTGGTGACCAAATCAATATCATTTTTGGTCTTTTGGAAGCGTGTGTTTTCTTTATTTTATCCATCAATTCTCCAAGCGTACTTTGGGTGTTCAGTCTTTTAGAACTTTCATATTCCGCATCAAACTCTTGGGTAATGATTAAATTATTTGCTTTAGCAAAGGCTTTAATCCTGTTGACCTGTGTTTCTATGCTTCCATTATTGACAAATTGGTCTTTGGTAGATACCCGTGTATAGGACCAAACTATTGCGTTGTTAAAATCGCTAAGCGTTAAGTTCTTTTTTTTCATTTTTATATTTGTCGTAAATTATTTTTGTGAATTCATATAATTGTCTTGAAAATTCAAAAGTGTCCTCTTTTCTGAGTTTGCATTTCAAAGATGGCGCAATTTGAATGATGGTATCGTAATCTAATAAATATTCAACTTCATTTTCCTCTAAAGCTTTTAGGTCCATACCGTGTCAATGTTAACACGGGCTGGATTTTCAGGAACCGATTAAGTACTACAATAGACATCTAATTATGTTTTAATGGTTATTTTAAAATTTCCCTGTGCCCTTGGCTCTATTAAAATTTTAGCGCCCAAAGGCAGCTTATTGTTTAGGAAGAATTTTGCCAATTCTTCGGCTTTTTTATGCTCTTCAGTTATCGTATACACTCTATTATTACCATCTTCTTGAACAGCGATTTCCATAAACTTAGGTCTGTCAAAAAACAATATTCTTCTGATTTGATTTTCAATAGCTGATAAATAAGCTAAGTCTAAGTCGCTTTTGTCAATTTCAATTCCGACGAGCTTTGAAAGTAGTGGAATTAACGGAATTGTTATTAGTGTTTCTCCAAAGAATAGATTGTTCAAGTCGGAAGTAAGCCCAATATTGTTGAAGTTGAAATGGTGCTCATTGGTACGTGGACAATAGATGAATGAAATTACATTTCTGTTCGTAAGTAAGGAGGAATTTAAAGCCTCTGTAAAAGGGTTTAATTCTTTTCGGAATAAAGTTACCATTATTGGCTCAAAACTTAAATAATGTTCAATTGTTTTTTTGTCTAATTCTTCCAGCTTATTTTCTGCCAAAATTTTCTCAAAAACTTTATCGGCATATTTTTCATTGAATGGTTTGATCCAAATGTCTTTTGATAGTGTTTCTAATCTTTTGGTGTCTATCCCAATATTTGATAATTCATTTATTATTAATAACCATAGCGCTTCTGATAAATTCATAAACCCTTTTTTCTCTTTATCGAAAAAAGGTATTATGTCACGGCCTTTCCAATAGTTTATTTGTCTTGAGGTAATTTCAAGGTCTTTGGGCAAAAAACGCTGATTCGAAATCAACCTTCCCATTCTAATTAATTCATCTCTATTTGTTAGTGTCATATTTTGGTAAATTTTATGTGTTAATATTTTCCATTTGGTAAATTTATAAATTATTTTTTATATTTGATGATTAATTTTAAAAAATAGATATTATGATTAAGAAAGAATTTAAAAGAACGAGACATTCGAACAGGGTGTATCCTCCAAAACTTTGTAAAAAACCGGATTGTAATTTGGAATTTATTCCAACGGATGCTAGGCAGATTTACTGCAGCAAGCAGCATCAAATTGACAGTAATAACGATAAACGAAAAATCGTAGATTCTATTGAAAAGGATTTTACCAAAGCAGCTAAAAATAATAGACGGATTTTGATAAAAATACTAAATAGTGAAGAATACAAAAAAAGAGGTTGTATAGATTATTCCATTCTAAGATATGAAGGCTATGATTTTAATGTTTTTCATACTGTAAAATTTGAATTGAAAACCAAGCGAGAAGTTAAGTTTTGTTATGATTATGGTATCTGGCTATCTGATAGTGAAAAGAATAATTATAAAATAATTAAATTTGAAAACAAATGACATTAAGAAATTTAACTATGCAGGAATCGTTTCCACTTGCATATCAGCAGGATTTACTAAAGAAGCAGTCGGAACATTTTGTGAACAAATCAATTGCTCACGGAGCATTTGAAAGGGGATACGAGAACTTGCCAACGGAATTGAATTCAGACACTAATTTGCCTTTGTCATTAGATTCAAATCCGCCAAGATTATTAATAGGGACATATGTTAAAAATCATTGGAGGGTAATTTTAGCATCGATAGTTGTGGGTGGAGTTATATGGTATGTTATAGACAATCAAATAAAAAAATCAAATCGGAAAAAACGTCTTCACAATTAATTTATTAAGCTATGTTATTGAGCTAACAATCCATTTATATCAATGTAAATCAATATCCATATATAGCAATCAATATAAATCAATTTATAACTATTTGTAATTACAGTATTGATTAACGTGTTGAATTTGCTATAAAACACTTTGTGTTGAAGATTAAAATTTCGATTATTTTGACACTATAATTGCCTCCAGGATTGGTAAAAGAATTAGAGTGTGGTTTCATTGAAGAATCGAGGGTGATGTTTGTAGTCTTTTTACAGTGCATTACGTTCGGGGCAGTTGTTTAAGCGTCAGATTTTAAATACTTCCTTCGTTTTCTTAATATTATTAGTAATTACGCCAATTCCGAGAAGAGCTTTGAACAGGGTTCGATATAAGAAATTACGCCGACCCTATATTTTTTTAATATAATTTCATAAACAGCTGTTCTGAACTGTTTGTTAAAGTTTTTCTTATATCCTAAGGTGTTTGAAAATAAAACTATTTTTGTACAATCGATTGTATTTTTAAATATAATTACATTGCACTAATGATTATAAATAAGTTTGTATGTCAAAAAAAATAGGATTTTAGACAAAACGTATAATTCAAGTTATAAAATTGGAATAAACAAATTAAACTATTAAACACAACTACCAATGAATTTTAATTTAGCACCAGATTTAGAAAAAAAAGCAGTTTTTGAAACAATTGCCAATTTATTGAAGAATGAAAATTTCACCGTCATCAAACAAGATGAAACCCGTCCTTGGGGTGGTTTTTTTGTGATTGATGAAAGTCAAGCCAAATCCTTTGCTCTAAAATTTTTCCCACATCTTGAAATGTCGGAAATACAAATTACCAATAAATTGAGTCCAAAGATTTTGGTGGTTGCTCCAAACAAAAGATTGTCTTGGCAATACCATTTTAGAAGGTCGGAAATCTGGAAAATACTTTCCGGTGTTGTAGGCGTAAAAACGAGTGTCAATGATGATGAAGGAGAAATTCAACAACTTGGCCCGGAAACTTTTATCAAAATGGAAAAAGGAGAACGTCATCGATTGATTGGATTGGATACTTGGGGAATTGTGGCCGAAATTTGGCAACACACCGATCCAGAAAATCCATCTGACGAAGAGGACATTGTTCGTTTGCAAGATGATTTCGGCAGGTAAATTCTAGAGAGATAATGCGGCTTCCCTATTAAATTTAAAGGTTTCTATTTTGAAATCCTCCTTTTAATTCATTATTTTTGAAAGTCAAAAATTACCCTAAATTCATTTTAAAGTAGTTGGAACAATAAAAGTAATGAAAAGTAAACGCTTAATATGGTTTCTATATTTTTTAGTCACCACTTTATCATATGCACAATTTTCAAATTTAAAATTCGAAAATTTAGATACCTCTAAAGGACTTTCGAGCAGTACCTGTCAAGATGTTTTTCAGGATCGAGAGGGGTTTTTGTGGTTTGGAACCATTGATGGTCTTAATAAATATAATGGGTACGAATTTGAAATTTATCGTACTGTTTTAAATGATCCACATTCCATCAGCAATAATAGAATAAATGCCATAACGGAAGATGGATTTGGTCGATTATGGATTGGAACCGATAACGGATTGAATGTTTTTGACAAGAACACCGAGAAGTTCTACAAAATTAATTTATATCAGACGAAGGCTGGTGAAGCTAATTTTAGAGAAGTTATCAATGCCCTTTTGTATGACAAAAAAACAAATACACTTTGGGTAGCATCAAAAAAAGGGCTTCTTAAATTAGTGTTGGATAATACTCGAGCGGGTTCTTATGATAAAATCAAGTTTGAACATTATGTAAATAAGTCGAATAACAAGACTTCAATTGACAACAATGATGTTACCAATATTTTAAATGACCACAAGGGGAATGTTTGGGTCGGAACAAAAGGGAACCATTTACACCGATATAATTCCAAGACGGATAATTTTACAAGATTTTCCATAGATTTTGAGGGCAATCAGTATTTGAACCATTTGCCAAAACAGATTCTCATAGACAAAAAAGGTGATTTTTGGATAGGAAATGACTTGTCTCATTTGTTTCTGTTTAATGTTGGTAAAAATGAGTTTAGGAAAGTTTCTCCTGTAAACAAAAGAATCCCCATTTTTCATATTTATCAAGACAGCAAAGGCATTGTTTGGGTTTCCACGGATGGAGACGTGATATTTTTGATGGATAAAAATAAAGGGTTTTTGCAACACCTGACACAAAATCCAAATAATCCTTTTTCATTGTCCAATAATCAACCTTCAAAAGTTTTGGAGGATAAAAATGGAATTTATTGGATAGCTTCTTATAACTCTGGAGTTAGTAAGTTGGCTATATCTAAATCTTCTTTCGGGCATTATTTTTATAAATCGGAAAGTAATGAAGGCTTGAGCGCCAAAACAGTGCAATCAGTTTTGGAGGACAGCAAGAAGAGAATTTGGATTGGCACTGACGGAGGAGGTTTGAATCTTTTTGATGAAAAAAAGGGTGCTTTCAGGCATTTCAGGGCTAATCCTGGAAATCCAAATTCGTTGAGTTCCGATAAAATTTTATATCTTTTGGAAGGAGGTTCTAATTTTTTATGGGTTTGTACTTGGGATGGCGGATTGAACAAGTTTGATACGGATAAAGGAATAGCCAAATCATATCAATACAATCGGAACAATCCTTTTTCAATAGGACAGAATACTGTCTGGTATGCCGAAAAGGACTCTCAAAACAGATTGTGGTTGGGGACGTCAACAGCTGGTTTAAATCTGTTTGACCCCGTTACCGAGAAATTTTACCAATACAAGAATATTCCGGGAAATCCAAAAAGTATCATAAGCAACTTTGTCTTTTCGCTTTTTATTGATTCCAAAAACAGGTTGTTTACAGGAACCTCACAGGGATTGTGTTATACAACGTTGACTAGATTGAAAGGCCGAATTCCAGCGAGCATACCATTTACCGAAATAAAAATAAAAAACATTATCGGTAGTCGAGTTAATTATATCACGGAGGATTATAAAAAAAATATTTGGGTTGGAACTGATATGGGATTGTATGAACTTGATTCCAATTTGAATTTGAAACATTCCTATTCTTCCTTGAATGGGCTTCCCAATAATCTAGTTGTGGGTATTCAAGAAGACAACAACAGGAATTTATGGATTACAAGCAAAGGAGGTTTGTCGCTACTTAATCCAAAAACGCGAACGTTTAAAAACTTTAATGTACATGATGGATTGCAAGGGACAGAATTTCAAAGTAAGTCTATCTATAAAACTCGAGATGGCCGCATTATAACTGGTGGGATAAATGGCTTTAATATCTTTAATCCGAATAGTATTTCTTTAAAATCAAATGTTGTAAATCCGGTTATTACGGAAATTAGATTATTTAACAAAAGGATAAATCCAGGCGATACCATAAAGGGGAGGATACCGTTAGAAGAATCTGTGAGTATTACTAAAGAAATAGAACTTCAATATAACGAAGGATATATTTCTTTTGGTTTTGTAGCTTTAAATTATCAAAACCCGGAACGAGTTAAATATGCCTATAAGATGAATGGGCTGGACGAAAATTTTATTAATGCCAGTAATAGCAGGATTGCCAATTACTCCAATTTAGAGCCTGGGAATTATACTTTTGAAGTAATGGCTTCTGTTGACGGTCAATGGGAGCAGGCAAGGAAAGCCACAATTCGGGTTAGTGTGTTGTCTCCTCCTTGGAAGACTTGGTGGGCATATTGCATTTATGTAATGGTGTTTGTTTCGGCACTTTGGTTTTCCGTATATTATTATACCAAAAAAGTAAGGGAAGACAAAGAACAGGAATTAGACCAAATGAAATTAAACTTTTTTATTAATGTTTCCCACGAGTTTAGAACACCATTGACATTAATTTTAAATCCAGTTGATAAAATTCTTTCCGCATACAATGATCCAGAAGAAGTCAAAAAATCAGCACTAATTATACAAAGAAGCAGCAGACGCCTTTTGCATCTTGTCAATCAGCTTCTTGATCTCCGTAAAATGGATTTAGGGAAGACACCATTGGAAATTTCCAATATTAATATTGTGAAGTTCAGTAAAGACGTTTTTTTATTGTTTGAAGATTTGGCCAAGGCAAAAGGGATTCGGTTCGTGTTTGATGCTCCTAAAAAACAATTTTATGGAATGTTCGATCCTGATAAAATCGAAAAAATCCTAACCAATTTATTGTCTAATTCTGTCAAATTCACGGAGAAAGGCGGTACCATAAAATTGTCGATTTCCGAATTGAACAGCAAAAAAACGAAGACTATATTATGGTTTTTTAGAAAATCAAAGATGGAAAGACAGCTTGAAATTCGCGTTTCCGACACTGGAATAGGTTTTAAAAAAGATGAGTTAAAAGAAGTTTTCCAACGATTTTTTCACCCTGACAGTTCCAACGCTGGTACCGGAATTGGATTAAATTTCATCAAAAGCTTGGTTGAATTGCATAAAGGAGAAATTTTAGTGGAAAGCCAATATCAAGTTGGGACAACCTTCATTGTCAGATTGCCTGCTGATCTTCCTGTAGAAAAAAAACAATCCGCTAATTTTTATCAAGCTGGAAAATATCAAATAGACAAAAACTCCATAACATCGGCCGAATATGAAATCGCCATTTCGAATGAGGATGAAGATGTAGCTCCTTCAAATACTGGGAAAGGAAACCGTCCGGTGGTTTTAATCGTTGAGGATAACAAGGAACTTCGTAATCATCTTAAAAATGAATTGAGTAACCAGTTTCAAGTGAAGGAAGCCGCTAACGGACTTATTGGATTGGAAATAATTAAAAAGCACTATCCCGATATTGTAATTAGTGATGTTATGATGCCCGAGATGGATGGTTTTGAATTATGTAGACAGGTCAAAAACGATATTGAGACTAGTCACATTCCTTTTGTATTATTAACTGCAAGAAGTCTTGAAGAAGATAGAATCGAAGGGTATGATACTGGGGCTGACGAATATTTATCCAAACCATTTAACATAAATGTTTTAAAAGCGAGAATCAAAAACCTGCTAGAAGCAAGGAAAAGAGCAAAAGAACGTTTTGCTTCTGTAGGCAGAATATTACCCTCCAGTGAGATTGCCACAAATACCATAGATGAACTGTTTTTGGACAAAACCACTAAAATTGTTTTGGACAACATCTCGGATCCTGATTTTGCATTAGAGGACATTATAAAAGAATTGGGATTGGGAAGGTCACAATTTTACAGAAAAATCAGTTCCATTACAGGACAAAATCCAAGTAATTTCATTCGAACCATCCGGTTAAAATATGCTTCGGAATTATTATCGATCAAAAAGCATTCGGTTAAGGAGATAACGCATATGTGTGGTTTTAATTCTTCTGCCTATTTCACAAAAACGTTTAAAGAGCTTTTTGGTATAACACCAACCGAGTTTATTGAGAAGAACAACTAAGAAACGACAGGCACCCTTTTAATTAAAATAGTATGAAATCTGTACCAGTATAGGAACTATATTGATTGTACAGATTTTTTATGGATTTACTTTTTAGGTAAGTCTGCACTTTTTTTAAAATCACCTTTTATATTCACACTCATAATTCTGATTTTTTTTGTCCTAATTTCTTATGAGTTATGGTGAGAAATTGTTTTTTTTTATTTTGTTACTAATGTCTCATTTTATTTTGTAATTCATTTTTTTTGGGAATAATTATTTTGGTATTGGTAAAAATATAAAAAATGTAGTCTTTGCGTGATTAATTTGAAATGATAAAAACGCGAATTATTTAATCTTTTTTTTAAAGTGAGGTGTGAAATGGGAAAACCCAGTGTTTTTCCTTGATATACTTCAAAAATGGTCGATAATTTATGTAGAATGGATGATAATTTATCTCTTAAAAAAGCCATTATTTGTAATATTGACAAATCAAACCAATTATTTCAAACGTAATAGTTGTCAAAAATAATTTCATGGTACATCTGTTTTTTCTAAAGAAAAAATAATGCAGCTTAAATCATGAATAAATTGAATTTTGGTAAAATATGTCAATCTGATAAAAAATATACTGATTAAATGGATTTTTAATATCCAGTAAATAAAATTAAAACTAAGCACATAAGAGGAATCTTTTTAAATATAAAAAGAATAGAAAGTGTGATTAGAGTATGAAGAAACAAATTTGGTTGGTTTGTGTTAATTACATGACAGCTGCCGGTAGTAATTATTGGCAGTTGTAAACCAAATACTAAATCAACTTAAATTATTGGATAATTTTAAACGATACCCAGATGGAAAACTTTAATAGATTCAAAGAGATAATATCAATAAACGATTACTCTAGAGTTCGCAAGCACAAACAGATTGTTAACTCTGTTATGAGTGCTACTGCAATGGGGTCTTTGGGGTTAAATGATAAATTGCCTTCGGTAAATGAATTGTCGATTGAATATAATATTTCAAGAGATACCGTTGTTAGGGCCTATGCTTTTCTGAAAGAGCATAATATTATAGATTCTATTCCAGGTAAAGGATATTATGTGAAATCAGTTAGAAATGAGTCAAAAACTAAAATATTTTTATTGTTAAATAAATTAAGTTCGTCCCAAAAAAGAAATTACGACGCTTTTTCTAATATTCTTAAGGGGTTCGCCACAATAGATTTATACGTCTATCAAAATGACTATGATCAATTCCAAAAACACATAGTAGGCAGTAAATCCAAGGATTATACAAACTAC
>ERZ1034361.1757-NODE-1757-length-10983-cov-3.247203_pt1 | contig 10983 bp, 9 predicted proteins | sample MGYA00520617_ERZ1034361 | MGnify/ENA primary metagenome ERZ1034361 (study PRJEB33736, sample SAMEA104284507) | Azolla filiculoides | biome: Urban; feature: Water surface; material: Ditch water | place: Netherlands | collected 2015-10-28 | depth 0-0.1 m ... | reverse complement strand
GTCATCGTCGTTTTTGGCTGTTCTTTTTTTTATACTTTCAAATTTATTGCATTTTGAACAGAAACACAAAGAAAAAAGAGAGTTGTGAAAAGATTAATAGCCATTTTACTTTTTATTAAAATAACCTTCCCGATTTTTAACTATTCGATTTGAGGTTTGAAGCCAAACTATTTTCCCGATTTTTGGATAAAAAAAACCACAAATTCTCGAATTAAAATCCGAAAATCCGTGGTCAATACTTGTGTGATTACTACTAATAATTAATTATTTTCTAGTCATTATTTTCAATCATCTTGTACGCATCAATTACTTTTTTGACTAATCGGTGGCGTACAATGTCTTTATCATCCAGATAAATGATTCCGATTCCGTCAATATCTTTCAAAACCAATAAGGCTTCTTTAAGCCCAGAAATGGTTCTGCGAGGCAAATCGACTTGGCCTGGATCGCCCGTAATCATGAACTTGGCACTTTTTCCCATACGGGTCAGAAACATTTTCATTTGGGAATGTGTTGTATTTTGAGCTTCATCCAAAATAACAAAAGCATTATCTAAGGTTCGTCCGCGCATAAAAGCCAATGGCGCAATCTGAATAATACCTTTCAAGATGTAATCCTCTAATTTTTCATTCGGTAACATATCGCGTAACGCGTCGTATAAAGGTTGCATGTACGGGTCTAATTTTTCTTTCATATCCCCCGGAAGAAAACCCAGGTTCTCCCCTGCTTCTACCGCTGGACGCGTAAGAATAATTCGTTTGACTTGCTTTTCTTTCAAGGCTTTTACGGCCATGGCAACACCAGTATATGTTTTTCCTGTTCCTGCGGGACCTACGGCAAATACCATGTCATTTTTATCCATCGTATCCACCAGAAGTTGCTGGTTAGGCGTCATCGGTTTGATGATTTTTCCGCCCACGCCATGCACTAATATTTTATCATGGCCCTGCATTTTTCTTTCTTCTTGACCGTCCATAATCACGCGTTCAATCACATTAGCATCAATTGTGTTGTATCGTGTAAAATGCAACATCAACCGCTGAAACCGCTTTTCGAACTCGTCCAAGACTTCTTTTTCACCAAAAGCTTTTATTGTTGTTCCTCGGGCAACAATTTTCAATTTTGGGTAGTATTTTTTAATAGTTTCAAGATGAGTGTCTTGAGCGCCCCAAAAATCTTTTGGAGCGATGTCTATGAGCTCGATGATTCTTTCGTTCAAAAGCTGTCGTTTTTAAGTTATTTTAAATGTAAAGTCGCAATCTGACATCCTTTAATGTGGCCTAAAACGGCACATCTGCGGATGAGGCAATTTCTTGCTAAAAGACTGAAGACTGCAAAAAAACAGAAAAACTAAAAAGAAAGTATTTACCATAGTATTGCGTTTTAAATTCAAATTAAAAATCTATTTAATTAAAGCCTAAAATACTTTAGCTTTGCATTTCTCAAATTTAATTAAAATTAGGTTTAAGTTACGCCAATAGTTATAAACAAAATTATGTCAATAATTACCCTTACTACCGATTACGGCTTGAAAGATCACTTTGTCGGTGCTTTAAAAGGGAAGATTTTATCCGAATATTCAGATGCGGCAATTATTGATATTTCGCATGACATAGACCCATTCAACACTGTTGAAGCAAGTTACGTTATTGGCGCTTCCTATGCCAGTTTCCCAAAAGGAACAGTTCACCTGATTGGGGTGGATATGGAATGGAATAAAGAAAACCAACATATCGTCATGCAATGGAACGACCATTATTTTATTGCCGCCGATAATGGTATTTTGAGTATGCTGACGCAAAAAATTGTTCCCCAAAAAATAGTTACCATCAACATACACGACCGTCTGCACAATGAAGCCACCGATATGGATGTGTTTGTAAAAGTAGCCTGTCATATTGCCAAAGGTGGTTTGCTAAACGTCATTGGCAAAGAAATCAACACCATCAAACAAGTAACAGAATTGCAAGCGGTTTTAGCTGCGGACAGCAATTCCTTAAAAGGCCATGTCATTTATATTGATCATTTTGGAAACGTTGTCACCAATATTTCCAAAAAACAATTTCTTGATGTATCCAGAGGAAGACCGTATGAAATTGTAATGAAAACCAAAAATATCAAAACCATTTTGCCCAATTATTCGGCAATTGCGAGTTCTGATAAATATCCAATCAAATATTACGAAGGCGAAAAATTAGCCATTTTCAATGAAGCCGGTTTCTTAGAGATTGCCATTTTCAGGAGCAATCCTTCTAAAGTGGGTTCTGCCAATAGCTTACTGGGATTGAATTACAGGGATACAGTGCTAATTAAATTTGTTTAAAGCAGCGCGACTTTGAACTTTTTGAATTTTAAACAAAAAACAATGTTTGTACGAATAGTAAAATTGAGTTTTCACGAGGAACACATTCCTGCTTTTTTAGCCAACTTCGAAATAATGAAAGAACGGATACGAAATGCGCCCGGAAACCGTTTCTTAGAATTGTATCAGGATAAAAATAATCCTTCTATTTTCTTCACCTACAGTTATTGGGAAACCGAAGCTGATTTAGAAAATTACAGAAATTCGGCACTTTTTAATGAAGTTTGGTCGTTTACCAAAAAACTGTTCAATGACAAACCCGAAGCGTGGAGCGTAGATAAATTAGCCAGTTTACAGTAATAGATGGCCGTTTCAAAATAAACAAATCAACGAATAAACATATAGAATGAAATCAATAGTATTACGAGAAATAAAATCCTTTTTCGGTTCCCCTGTCGGTTATTTGGTCATCGCCATTTTCCTGATTTTGAACGGCCTTTTTCTTTGGGTTTTCGAAGGAGAATACAATATTTTGAACACTGGTTTTGCAGATTTGACTCCTTTTTTCACCTTATCACCGTGGATTTTAATCTTTTTGATTCCTGCTGTAACCATGCGCAGTTTTTCGGATGAAAAAAAACAAGGCACTTTAGAATTATTACTGACCAAGCCCTTGTCGATTTGGCAAATCGTAAACGGAAAATTCCTTGGCGCAGTATTATTAATTACAATGGCAATTATTCCTACATTTATTTATGTAGCGGTAATTTCGAGTTTGGGAATGCCGGAAGGCAATATCGATATGGGAAGCACAATGGGTTCTTATTTTGGATTATTATTCCTGATTGCTGCTTATTCCGCCATCGGGATTTTTACTTCTACCCTGTCTGAAAACCAAATTGTGGCATTTATAGTTGCCGTTTTTGTCTGTTTCTTCTTTTATTTTGGATTCGAAGGTTTATCTGCCATTGTTCCGAATTTCTCTTCCAAAATAGCGGCTTTAGGAATGCAAGACCATTTCAAAAGCATGAGCCGAGGCGTATTAGACACCCGAGATATCATTTATTTTAGCAGTATAACGATTGTCTTTCTTTCGTTTACTGTTTATAATCTAAAATCGTTTAAATCGTAATGACAACTTCTAAGAAAAACAACCTGAAATCGGTACTCGGCATTCTTTCCTTTGTATTGTTTTTGAATGTGTTAAGCAATGGATTTTTTCATCGTTTTGACCTTACCAAAGACCAAAGATATACGCTTTCGAATACTTCGTTGAGTATCATCAAACAAGTCAAAAATCCGCTGTCTGTAAAAGTGTATATGCAAGGTGATTTGCCTGCAGAATTCAAACGATTACAACAAGAAACACGTCAATTATTAGAAGAATTTCAAGGCTATAATTCTAATATTGTTTTTGAATTTGTAGATCCATTGGAAAACGAAGACGAAAGTATGGACAACATCAAAGAGTTGTACCGAAAAGGACTTACACCAATAAACATAACCGTTGACGACAAAGGAAAACAATCTCAAGCTATGGTTTTTCCTTGGGCAATTGCGGTGTATAACAATAAAGAAGTTAATATTCCTTTGTTGAAAAACAGAATGGGCGCTTCGACTACTCAAAAAGTGATTGGTTCCGTGCAACATCTGGAATACTCGATTGCGGATGCTTTGAATAAAATTACCAAAGAGAAACAGAAAAAAGTAGCCATAATCAAAGGAAACGGTGAACCTCATGAAGCTTATATTGCTAAATTTCTGTTGCAGGTTCGGGAAAGTTACCACATTGGTCCGTTCACATTAGATTCTGTTGCAAAAAATCCTATCGGAAGTTTAGACGCTTTAGAAAAATATGATTTGGCTATCATCGCCAAACCAACGGAAACTTTTACCGACGGAGAGAAACAGGTTTTAGATCAATACATCATCAATGGCGGAAAAACTTTGTGGCTTGTGGATCAGGTTGCGGTTGAAATGGACAGTTTGTACAACAGTTCCGGAGCCACTTTGGCCTATCCCAGAAATTTGAATTTGAATGATATGTTCTTTAAATATGGCTTCCGAATCAATCCTGATTTAGTCAAAGATGAGCAAGGAAGTCCAATCAAATTAGCTTCCGGAGAACAAGGAAGTGCGACTCAATTTCAGGAATTTAACTGGAAATTTGCGCCACAAGTGTATCCAACGAGCTTGCATCCGATTGTAAAAAATTTGGGTGGCATTAAGTTTGATTTTGCCAATGGCATCGATACTTTAAAAAACGGAATCAAGAAAACCATTTTGTTGCAATCTTCCCAATATTCAAAGAAAATAGGAACTCCGGTTGAAATTAATTTGAATAGCGTGACCGAGGAAACCACTCCTGCCGATTATGTGAACAAAGGCAATATTCCGCTTTCGGTTTTGCTGGAAGGTTCTTTTCATTCGATGTTTGAAAACAGAGTGCTTCCTTTTGACCAAAAGACTTTTGAAGCCAAAGGAAAAGAAAATAAGATGATTGTCATTTCGGATGGAGATTTAATCCGAAATCAATTGGATAAAAACTTTCAGCCTGTAGAATTGGGTTACGACCAACGCTCTGGTAATTTGTATGATAATAAAGATTTTTTGATAAACTGTGTCAATTATCTGTTGGATGACAACGGACTTATTAACATTCGAAGTAAAGATCTTGATTTGCCTTTATTGGATAAAGAAAAAGTGTATGAAAACTACACCCGAACCCAATTCCTAACTATCGGGCTACCAATTCTTATTTTAGTGCTTTTTGGACTTGTGTTTACTTTCCTCCGCAAAAGAAAATACAGCCGGTAGATGTTAATAAAAAATTTTCAAAACTAGAATAGTTTACGATATATTTGTAAAGTGTATGGTTTTTAAAGAAATCAAAAAAGATACCCAAAATAATAAAACATAACAGATGAAATTTATAGTATCGAGTTCGTACTTATTGAAACAATTACAAGTTTTAGGTAGCGTAATCAACAGTAGCAATACTTTACCCATTTTAGATAACTTTTTATTTGATTTAGATCATAACGTATTAACCGTTTCTGCTTCTGATCTTGAAACTACCATGTCTGCGACTTTAGATATTGATTCTACCAGCAAAGGTAGCGTTGCAGTTCCTGCAAAATTACTTTTAGAAATCCTTAAAACGTTTCCGGAACAACCGTTGACTTTTACTGTTGAAGAAAACAGCACGATAGAAATCAGTTCAAATTCAGGAAAATATGCGTTGGCTTATGCTCCTGGAGAAGAATTTCCTAAAGCCGTAAACTTAGACGAACCTTCGGTAACACTTGTTCCTGCTGATGTTTTGGCAACAGCCATCAGTAAAACGATTTTTGCTGCAGGAAATGATGATTTACGTCCGGTGATGTCTGGTGTATTCTTTCAGTTTTCACCACAAGGATTGACTTTTGTTGCTACAGATGCACACAAACTTGTAAAATATGCGCGTACTGATGTAACGGCTTCTCAAGTAGCTGATTTCATTATGCCTAAAAAACCGTTGACTATTCTAAAAAACATTCTTACAACTTCGGACGCAGAAGTGAAGATTGAATATAACGATTCGAATGCTACTTTTTCTTTTGACAACTACATTTTAATGTGTCGTTTGATTGATGGAAAATATCCTAATTATGAAGCGGTAATTCCAAAAGAAAATCCAAATAAGTTAATGATTGAACGTTCTCAGTTTTTGAGTTCTGTACGTCGTGTTGCGATATTTTCGAATAAAACAACACACCAAATTCGTTTGAAAATCGCTGGAGCTGAATTGAATGTTTCTGCCGAAGATATCGATTACTCCAACAAAGCCGAAGAAAGACTGACTTGTGATTATCAAGGTGATGATATGCAAATTGGGTACAATTCCCGTTTCTTAACCGAAATGTTGACCAACTTACAATCGGATATGATTATGCTTGAAATGTCATTGCCAAACAGAGCCGGAATCCTAACTCCAGTAGACGGATTAGAAGACGGAGAAACAGTGACCATGCTTGTAATGCCAGTAATGTTGAACAGTTAATTTTCAATATTTAAAATATAGAATACGCTAACTAACCAAAACCATTTTTACATTTAAAAAAACCGCAATTTCTAACCAGAATTGCGGTTTTTTTTATGCTACAAAGTTGAAATTAATTATTGGAAGATTTTTATATCCTACAATCGTTCAAGCTGCTATCTACATTAAATTACGCCCATTTTTTTCATTAAGAAAGTGGCGCTTCTGTTTTGGCAAATGCCGTCCCGAAGTTTATAATCAAAATGCAATTCGTCATTGTGTATTTCTACTTCAAAGCATTTATTGGTCAGCACATTTGGGTAATCATTTGTTGTCAAACACACTTCAATATCATGTGTGGCAATAGCTCCAATGGCTTTTTTTGCAATTACTTTTTTCACAACCTCAATAGTTCCGTTGCGCTTATCATCAGAATTGGTACCGCGCAGGATTTCGTCTAATAATACAAAAGCAGGAGTTTCTTCTAATGCTTCCATGATTTGTTTTAAACGTTTGATTTCGGCAAAGAAATACGATTCACTATCCGATAAGGAATCTGATAATCGCATGGAAACTAAAACGGGTAAAGGATGCACATTCGCTTTATCAGCACAAACAGACGAACCCATTCCCGCCAAAACCATATTGATTCCCAAACTTCTCAAAAAAGTACTTTTACCGGACATATTAGAACCGGTTAAAATCATGAACGACTGCGGATGAAATTGTACTTCATTCCCAATTCTGGTTGCAGGATTTAGCAAAGGATGACTCAGATTAGAAAAATCTATTTGAAAATCAGTGTTTAATGTCGGGTACACAAACGACGGATTATTATGGGAGAAATTCGCTAAACTATTGAGCATTTCGAATTCGCCAATAACTTCCAACCAATTTTCTAATGCTTCGGTGTGTTCTTTTTTCCATTGCAATAGCGCTTTTAAAACATGAACATTAAAAAGAAATGTTGCGTTGAACAGAATCGCAGTGACGAAATTCCCAATGCTGTCCATGTTCCCAAACAAAGAAGCTAATTGCTTTAAATGCACACTGGCATTTTCTTTTTTGAAGGTGAGTTTTTGCTGCAGGTCTTTTAATTTTTGAGATTGAAAAGATTCCTCTTCAATTTTCTGCATCAATAAACCGAACTGTTTGATGGTTTTATCTATGTTGGAAGCATTGGCAATTTCGATTTGAATGCGTTTCAAAAACAGTCCTAAAAACCCTAAATTAATAACTACCAATAAGGAGATAACCGATAAAAAGGCGGAATTTGACGTCACTACATACGCTATAAAAGTGACCAAAAACAGCAAAGGCAATACAAAAGAAAAGACAACACTGACTCTTGACAAAGGGCTGCCAGTAAATGAATTCCATTGCAAAAGCGTTTCATAACCGGATTTAGTGTCCTCACTGACTTTGGCCAAAGCCAAAAACTCCTGACGCCAATTTAATTTTTCGTCTAATTCATGAATCGCTTGTTGGTTTCTAACAATTTCTTCGTTTGGCAAAAGGGTTAAAAGTTGTTTTGCCAACGTTTTTTTTCCTATAAATGTAGCCGTTCTATTCAGATTTTGGAATACTGAATGGTCTCCAAAAATATCCAAATCATAGGCATACGGATGATGGAAATCATTGAATTCTGCTCCGTTTTCGAAAGGTATTTTTTCCCGGTTTAAATACGCGATTTCATTTTCATTAATCGCTAATAGAGCTTGTTTGATTTTCTTTTGAAAAAGCAGTCGGGAATGAAAGCGCATTAAAACAATAAAAAGCACCAAGAGCAAAACGGCCAAAACCATGAAGAAAACCGTACTCGTTTTGATGTAATAATAAAGGGACACCAAAAAAAATACAATAGTTAAAAGCCTTAAAATGCTGATACTATTGTATTTTTTGTTGATTTTATGTAACGCTTCCGAATACGCTTCTTTTTTTACTTTGTACACTTCCATAATTCAATTGATGAATTGCAAATATAGCAGGGTTATTTAGAAATGTGCCTATGTATTTCGTTTTAGCTTGCGCTAGTTATCGAATTATTTTCAGAACGAAAGATTCCGTCGTGTCGGCAATTAATCTATGGGGATGGCCAAAATTGGAATTTCAAAATTAGCTGCCATTTTTTTGGTTAAACTCGGTTTGAATATCCCTTCAAAAAAGCCTCTTTTGTAGGTCAGCATTGTTAAAACATCAATTTCTTTATAGAGAATAAAGTCTAAAATGGTTTCTTTTACGGCATCGCTGGTAATGACAAAAAACTCAATTGGTTCCTGCATAAACTCGGTTTCCCATTTTTCTATTGTTTCTTTTGAAACATCGGAGCTGCTGGTTTTTACATACAGGCATTTTACTTTGGCATTCGTTTTTTTGGCAATATCCAAAACGGTTTTCAGTGCTTTTTTATCTTTCGCTCTAAAACGGGTGGTAAAGCCTATTGTTTTGATTTTTTTGAATTTGGCTTCTAATGGAATACACAGCATCGGAATATCGATTCCAGTGATTACGGAGCCGGTATTAGTCCCTACAAAGAAGGCTTCCCATCCTGTAGCGCCAGAAGTTCCCATGATAACAAAATCGATTTTGTCTTCCTTAATAGACTTTCTGATATTAGACAATAAATCCCCATCCATCAACCGATGGGTCATTTTTATTTTATCTAAATGGTGTGCTTCGGCTATGGCACGGAGTTTTGGAATTTCATCTTTAAAAACATCAAATTGAGACAACTCTAAGGAATCATAAATGACGGCATAGTTCTCCGGAAAAAACTGATTGTCATAGACCGGCAATTCAAATGTGTGCAATAAAACCAGTTCAGCATGAACTACTTTTGCAAATTCTAAAGCATGGACAAAGGCGTTATTGGCCACTTCAGAAAAATCTGTTGGGAATAGAATCTTTTTCATTTTTATACGAATTAATAGGGTTCATTTATCAAAGTAATCACAACAATTGAATTATAAATATATAATTATCATCTGTTTACAACAACCGTTTAAGTAGGATAAGATTCTCATTCAAACCGCTAAAACTATAACCAATAGCTATTGAAATCCTGCTATTCATGAATGGCCAGAATAGGCACATTTACATGATAGGATAATTTTTTTGAAAGACTGATTTGGAATAGTTTTTCAAAGAAACTTTTATGATAGACATGCATTGTAATCATATTGATTTTATGCAATTCGATAAAATCGAGTATAATTCCTTCCACATCATTTCCGGTGATGGAATGCAAGGTACTATCTTGATTTTCTACAAGGGATTTCCAATCCTCCATACTGTCTTTTTTGTTCGATATGTGGAGTGCTTCTACGCGCAAACAATCAATATGAGCCTGAAATACTTTGGCCAAAGCCATCACTTTTTCTAAAACTTTACGATCAGCGGGAACGTATTGGGTAATAAAAAGTATTTTTTTGATGGGTTGGTATTTACAGTTTTCCGGAATGGCCAGCACCACTGCTTTGGTATCATTCATCACTTTGGTCGTGATTGTTCCCAAAAAGGTTTCTTTTAATCCCGTGGCGCCTTTGGTCCCCATAACAATATAATCAATGTTTTCGGCATTAGAAATTTCGATAATTTTACTGATTAAATTCCCATTTTCTAAAACATTACTGATTTTGATGTGTCCTAAATTATTGGCTTCGGCAATATTTCTCAACGCAGGAACCTCATCGCGGTAGTTTTCAAAATTGCTTAATTCCGTCACTTCGTAGATTTCATACAAATAAGCCGAAACATCAATATAATCCGCCTGCGGCAATTCATAAACATGCAATGTAATAATCTCAGCACCGATGCTATCCGCCAGTTTTAAAGCATACAGAAACGCATTTTTTGATGTATCCGAAAAGTCCGTAGGAAATAGAATTTTTTTCATGATATTTGTTAATTAATTGCCAATCAATTATTTACATAAAATTACAAAACTAATGCTGAAATACTATGATAATTGTCAGTTTGGCATTTTTTTAACTAAAAATAAAGTGAATGGTTTTGTAAGCAGGCTTGTTGCATTCCCAATTTTAGTTACTTTTGCATAAAATTTCAGATATGATTTCACAAGATTCCATTGTAGCATTAGCGACGCCTTCGGGAGCCGGAGCGATAGCCGTAATCCGTATTTCGGGCGATGATGCCATTGCTATTGGTCATTCTGTTTTTCGATCTGTAAAAAACAAAGATTTAAGGATTCAAAAAACACATACGCTGCATTTGGGGCATATTGTGGATGACACCAAGACTTTGGATGAAGTTTTGGTCTCTATTTTTAAAGGTCCAAATTCCTATACCGGCGAAAACACCATTGAAATTTCCTTCAATTTCGTCTTTTACTCCATCATCAGGTGCTGTAGGAAGTTCAGTTACTATAACAGGTACAAATTTTTCCAACGCAACTGCAGTTAAATTTAATGGAACTAATGCAGCTTCATTTACAGTAAATAATGCAACAAGTATTACAGCAACAGTGCCCACAGGAGCAACTTCAGGAGGTATATCGATTACCACAGCGGTTCCCTTCCCGCGCTGTGTAAGAATCACCGGTCGTCCAGTGGACCGTACCTGGGAGAGTATGGCCGCCGCATTGGCCCTGAAATCGGAGACTGGCTGGATATCGGTATCGAGGCGAAGACCTGGCTTGGGC
>ERZ1034361.1756-NODE-1756-length-10985-cov-3.226439_pt1 | contig 10985 bp, 14 predicted proteins | sample MGYA00520617_ERZ1034361 | MGnify/ENA primary metagenome ERZ1034361 (study PRJEB33736, sample SAMEA104284507) | Azolla filiculoides | biome: Urban; feature: Water surface; material: Ditch water | place: Netherlands | collected 2015-10-28 | depth 0-0.1 m ... | reverse complement strand
CACCAGTGCTCGACGCTGAAGGCGTTTCTCCAATCACTTCCCAGCACAAACGTCAAACGACAGCTGTTCTTCTAGAAAACACCGAGCAGGATATTATCCAATCTCGCCAACTTCTTCAAGAAGCAGCACCTGGTTCACAAAATCAATGTTATCCTACAGATGGCTCCGGTCTTTCGAAATTCGACCCAGTGTTGATCTCGATGGTTCGTCGCTCAGCACCACAAATGCTTGCATATGACAACTGCGGTGTTCAACCACTTCGTCAGCCTACAGGTTTAATCTTTGCATTGCGTAGCCGTTATGGTGCACAAAATGGTGCAGAAGCTCAGTTCGCTGAAGCTAACACTGCATACTCTGGTGCTGCTTCTCCTGCTCACGCTGGTACAGATCCAACTCAGGACTTCGTTGACCAAGATTCCGGTACTGCTGGTGATCAATTTGGTACACAAACGACCGGTGTTGGTATGACTACTCAGGTCGGCGAAACTTTGGGTTCGACAGGTCCAGCATTTGCTGAAATGTCTTTCACCATCGAACAGATGTCTGTTACTGCTAAGACTCGTGCATTGAAAGCTGGTTACTCAGTTGAATTTGCACAAGACGTTAAGAACCTTCACGGTCTTGATGCTGATGCAGAACTTTCGAACATCCTTTCTACAGAAATCTTGTCTGAAGTTAACCGCGAAGTTCTTCGTACAATCTACTCTGGTGCTAAAGTTGGTGCTCAAGCCGCAACTACCGCTGGTGTGTTTGACCTCTTGACTGACTCTGACGGCCGTTGGTTGGCAGAACGTCATAAAGGTCTTTTGTTCCAAATCGAACGCGAAGCTAACGCTATCGCTCAAGAAACCCGTCGCGGTAAAGGTAACATCCTTGTTTGCTCAAGCGATGTGGCTTCTGCTCTTGCTATGGGTGGTATGTTGGACTATGCTCCTGCATTGGCTAACGACATTAATGTTGATGACACAGGCGCTACATTCGCTGGTGTTCTTAACAAGAAAATGCGTGTTTACATTGACCCATATTCTGGCTCTGCCGGTACAAATAGCCAATTCTTCATGGTTGGTTACAAGGGTTCTTCTGCATGGGATGCTGGTCAGTTCTACTGCCCATATATTCCATTGCAAATTGTCCGCACGACTGACCCAGCTACAATGAGCCCAGTGCTTGCTTACCGTCTTCGTTATGGTATGGTTCGTAATCCGTTCTTTGCTACGGCTGGTCGTAACAATGCATACTACCGCATCGCAGCTGTTCGCAATATTATCTAGTAGACTACAGTTATCATCTACGGATGATAATTATATCAAAAGGGTCTTCGGACCCTTTTTAAGTTTACAAGTAATCTTCACGTGATATAATTAAATATGTCACCATTAAGGAATTGTATGAAAAGCAAGAAACTCTCTCGTCATAATCAAATCGATATTGACAAAATTCGTAGTATGGGCAATATCTATGACACAATTATCATAGCTTCGGCTCGCACCTATGAACTCCGCAAAGGTGCTCCGTCAAAAATTGTAGATCATGAAGATCCATATAACTCTGGTGTTATGACGTCTCTTTTAGAAATACAAGAGGGAGTGTAAAATGGATTATAATTTACTTAAATCCAATTCATATCAATTTAGTATTGAACGAATTCCAGAAACTATATTTAGAATTACATCTGTGAACTTACCGGAGATTTCTGTCCCCGCACCTTCGGCTCCATCTGGTGCGTCGACTCAATATTTTCCAGGTTCAACATCCGAATTCTCACAATTAACTATTACTTTTCTAGTTGATGAAAATCTTAAGAATTATGAAGAGATTTTCCGTTGGATCACACAACAAAGATTTGCAGTTGGTTCTGAATTTACACCAAAAGATTCTAGGGAAACTAGACTTACCTCTGATGCTACTTTACTCACTCTTACTAATACAAATAATCCAAATAGAGTGATAAAGTTTTTTGATTTATTTCCAACTTCGCTAGGTCAGTTGAATTTTTCAACTCAACAACCAGATCCCATCCCAGTTGAGTGTTCGGCGCAATTTTACTATTCTCGTTTCGTTTTTGCGTAGAAATATAGAATACCCAAAATAACGGCTATAAGTTATTGATCTATAACAGATTTTTGCGCTGTTTTTAGGTTTTCTCTGTTTTCCGATGGTCTATACAGCAAATTAAGATTTTACTTGTTTGCTTAATGGTTTATAATGAATCATGTGAATCTATAGGTGATAAATGCTAACTAACGAAGAATTAATGTCGGAATGGGAAGAAGACTGTAAAATTGACCAAACTAGATTGTCCGAACGGATGTCATCTCATCCAATTCGGCACTCAAAATATCTTACCTATCTGCAGACGTATAAGATAAAATTGAGAACACTCTCACTCCAGTACCAAAAACGGAGGCAGATCATGACGAAATACTACAACGGTGAAATGGATGAGGATGAATTACTAGGGTATAAGTTGAAGCAATGGCTTTATAAGAAACCGCTTCGGTCAGAAATGGAAAGTCTCCTAGATGCAGATGAATCTCTACAACTCATCAAAGAAAAAATTCTTTATGTAGAAACTATGGTGCAGGCCTGCGAAAGTATTCTCAAAGATATCGGTAATCAGTATTACCTTTTTAAGTCTATCGTCGATCAAAACAAATTTTTATCTGGAGTTTAATTATGAATGCTGGTGCTATTGCTATATCTAACGAATTTTTGAAATCAGCCGACAGAACTGAGACTAATAAGATTTTTAAATGGTTAGAATCTAATGTGTCAGACCAGCACATGATGGTAGATTTTAATACCGAAACCTCCTATATTATATGTAAATCTGCATTGTTTGACTCAACCGTTTTCAATGGGGTTTATCCAGTTTATAATATGATTTTAGACCAAGATAAAAAAGAATTTAAAATTTATAAGACGGTTTCTTCTGTACGTATATGAGTGATATTGTAGTACGAAAACTTAATGAGTCGTTCATTAAGGTAATTTGAGATCCAGATATAGCACGCGAAATTTCGGATACTTACACATTTGAAGTCGCCGGCGCAAAGTTCACACCCATGTATAAGATGGGAAGATGGGACGGCAAAATAAGGCTATTCAATCTTGGTGCTCGTACACTTCCATATGGTCTTATTTCTGAGCTCGAGAAGTTTGCTGAAAGTAGAAATTACTCATTTGAATCTGAAGTAGAAACTACTGATACAGGCCTAACATATAAAGAAGTCGAAGAATTTGCCAATTCTCTTGGCATCGACAAACGCGCCCCACCCATCACAATCCGTGACTATCAGATCAATGGTGCATTTCAAGCACTTAAAAATAAACGAGCAATTCTCCATGCAGCAACTGGCGCAGGTAAAAGTTTAGTACTTTTTATCATTTGCCGATACATAATTGAAGCATTAGAGATGAGAGTACTTATTGTAGTTCCAACTATTTCGCTTACTTCTCAAATGAAGTCAGATTTTGCCGATTATGCATCAGGCACCAATTGGTCAGCAGATGACAATGTGCATTGTATTTCCGCTGGCGCAGATAAGAATGTGAAGAAACCCATCACAGTTTCTACTTTCCAGTCTATCTATAAAATGGACACCGATTGGCTAAATCAATTTGGTTGCATTATTGGAGATGAAGGTCACAAGATCATAGCAAAAACTATTACAGGTATCTACGAACGGGCCACAGAAGTTGAATATAAACTTGCCTGTACTGGTACTCTTCATGATATGAAATGTAATCTGCTTGTAATGAAAGGTATTGCCGGTGATGTACACGAAATTGCCACTACTTCAACTCTGATCGAGAACAAACAACTAGTTCCTCTTACTATTAAGGCAATTATTCTGAATCATCCTGATCATGTGGCGCTAGCCATGAAGAAAGTTGATTATGAAACAGAGATAAAGTATATTGTCAACATCGAAAAACGGAATAAATTCATAACTAAACTTGCCACACAATGCAAGGGAACTACTCTCGTTCTATTCAGATTCATTGATCAGGGAACTAAGTTGTATGAACTAATATCGGAAAAAGCCACAGAAAGAAATGTCCACTATATTGATGGTGGTGTGACTGGTAAGGACCGAGAACTAATTCGTAAAAATGCCAATACAGCAGATGACATTATTGTAGCATCTTACTCTGTGTTTTCTACTGGTGTGAATCTTCCAGCAATCGAAAATATCATTTTTGCACACCCAGCGAAATCGGCAATTACAATCGTTCAATCTATTGGTCGTGGCCTCCGTCTCAAAGATGGTAAGGACAAATGTACGCTCTATGATATTTCGGACAATATGACCTATAAGAAAAAAGCTAATATTTCGTACCGACATCTTGGTGATAGGCTGGGAACCTACACAAAGAACGGATTTACCTACTCAATTATCAATGTGGATTTTAAATGACAGAAAACTCATGCTTTACAGTTAAACTAGCTACCGGCGAAACTTTACTTACTGGACCTTTGTATGAAAAGAATGGGTCATTGTACTTTTTATATCCGATAAAGATAAATTTTACTTCTATGCTTTTAGATTATAAAATTGTAACACAATACGTTCCAATGCTTTATCAGCCCTTTGGGAACAATAAATATATTCCCATTGTGGCAAGTCACGTTATATCTTTTCTTACTGCATCCGAATCCGATGTACGATTTTATAAGAATTCGCTACAAAAGTTGATAGTAGATGAAGCTAGAAGGTTACTAATGTTAGATGCCATTATGAATGACATAGATTATGGCGACACACTTATTATGGATCCACCAGAAATGGTACAATGAATAACTCCTATTTTCTTGAAATAGCATATGCAAAGATTTTTTATAATCTCAACTTATAGATTTCTTTTTGCATTTATCATTGTGCCATCTAACGATATTACCTTTAGTACTAGCTAAACCACAATGTATGCAAACATAAGTACTAAGATTTAAATGATTCCAACTGCCAGTTTTACCAAAGTTAGGATTCAAATTACCAAGTTTAAATTCTCTAGCCTTAGCTTTATCCTCTAATGTCCACTTTCGTCCAGGTACACCTTTCTTATAACTACCACGATTTACACGAAGTTTAGACATTGGATTGTCATATTTCATTCTTTCATAATTCATCTCTGATAAACTTTTGTTTGCATATGCTCTATTAACATATAATGAATTTTTAATTACACTCAGATGTCTTTGTAGTTTTTCTTCTTTTTTAAATGCTTCATTTCGATCCGAATGCAGAGAAATAATTTTAGTTTCAAATAGAGATGCGTTTTCTCTAAGTTCGGTTTCCCAGATAATTCTATATCTTTCCGATTTAACAGAACCGTGATATCCATTAGCAATCTTTGCTACGGAAGTAGAACCGATATAGAATGGTGGAAGTTTATTACCGCGGTAAAATGTGATATAAGTACAATAAATACTCATGCTGGCATTCCTTTACAATGTTAGAGTTCATGGGTAGTTGCATACCGCGATGAACATTTTAGTTTACTACCACATTTATTTGTGGTATAATGCTATTTAATTAGATAAATATTTATGTCAAACGATTATTTTTTACAGATAGCATATGCAAAGATCTTAGGGTCTAGATTAGAAAGATTTAAGGTAAAAAAAGAATCCCCGTTTTTAGCGAGTGGGCGTTGTCCGATCTGTGGTGATTCTGCCAAAAATAAAACAAAAACTAGATTTGCCATCTATTCTAAGAATAATGAATTGAATGTTGGATGTTTTAATTGTGGTTTATCTACTACTTTTATTTCATTTCTAAAAGTACACTATAAACAGCTATTTGATGAATTTTTGTTTGAGAAGTTTAAAAATAATGCTCCGATTAAAAAGAAAGAATTTGTACCTATACCACTAAAATATGAAGTAGCTACAAAAGAACCTGATATATTGGACTTGGTTTTGGTTTCTGATTTACCAGATGATCATCACGCCAAACAATACATAAAAGAAAGAAATCTTCCCCCTTACCCTTTTTATTATACTGACAAATTCTATGAATATTCTTCCCAGTTCAACGACACCTTCAAATCAAATAAACGAGATGAAGCCCGCATTATTATCCCGTTCTTTGACCGAAGGGGGAAAATATTCGCATACCAAGGAAGAGACCTATCTGGACACTCAAAACAAAAATACATCACAGTCAAGATTAATGAAAAGACACCTCTGCTATTTGGTTTCGAAAGATTGGATTTAAATAAACCTATAATGTTGGTCGAAGGGCCACTTGATAGTTTGTTTCTCCCAAACTGCATTGCATCTGTGAATGCATCTTTGACAACAACTGCTAATTGGTTCCTTAAAGGAACAAGAATTTCCAGTGATTTACTCACTGTAGTACTAGATAATGAACCTCGGGGAAAAGAGGTTGTGAAGGAATATGAAAAAGCAATTGAGTCAGGATTAAAGATAGTAATCTGGCCAAAAGCTGCTGAACGATATAAAGACATAAACGAGATGATCATGAATAAAATAGACCCAGTAGCTCTGATTAAGAGTAATACATATAAGGGTTTAGTGGCGAATTTAAATTTTAACAATTGGAAGAAAATATGATACAAGAACAAGAACACTCAGGCAATTTGATGCTGGCCGAATCTAAATTTTATATGGGTTATTCGCGCTGGGATGAAGAAAAATCTAGATATGAAACGTGGGAAGAATCTGTAGCTCGTGTAATGAATATGCATAGACAAAAATATGCAGACAAAATGACACCAGAATTAGATAAAGCACTAAATTTTGCTCAAGCTGCTTATTCCGAAAAACTTGTTCTTGGTGCTCAACGCGCTCTTCAATTTGGTGGCGAACAGATTTTTAAGCATGAATCTCGAATGTATAACTGTTCGGTTTCATATGTTGACCGCCCAGCATTCTTTAATGAGTGTATGTATCTCATGCTCTCCGGTTGTGGTGTAGGATTTTCAGTTGGTAAGAAACGTATTGATAAGCTTCCTACTATCGCTCGGAGATCACAGAAGAAGGCCAAGATCTATCAGGTGCCAGATTCAATTGAAGGTTGGTCGGAAGCATTTGGTGTTCTTTTAAGTTCTTATTTTACAGAAGGCGCAACTCATCCAGAATATCGCGGATGCCAAGTTCACTTTGACTTCACAAAAATTCGACCTGCTGGTGCCAAAATCTCTGGTGGATTTAAAGCACCCGGGCCAGAAGGCCTTCGAGCGGCTTTGATAAAATGCGAAGATGTTCTTGAAAACTTACTTGAAGAAAAGCCGATCGCCAAAATCAATTCTATTACTGCTTATGACTTCGTGATGCATATGTCTGATGCCGTTCTTTCTGGTGGTGTCCGGAGGTCGGCAACAATTTGTGTCTTTGATAAAGATGACCAAGACATGCTCACGGCTAAGACGGGTGATTGGTTTACTACTAACCCACAACGAGGTCGATCAAACAATTCTGCCCTAATCATCCGCGATGAATTGTCTCGTGACGAATGGGCACATATTATGAAGTCAGTTAAGGACTTCGGTGAGCCAGGATTTATCTTTTCCGATTCAGATGACTTCATGTATAATCCATGTGTCGAAATCGGCATGCGGCCGCAAACGGTGGATGGTGTGTCTGGATTCCAATTTTGTAATCTTACAGAAATTAATGGGCGTAAATGTATTGACAAAGAAACATTTATGCGTGCATGCAAGGCATCAGCAATTCTTGGTACAATCCAAGCAGGATATACAAACTTTAAGTATGTTTCTGATGCAACTAAGAAAATTACCGAACATGAATCCCTCATTGGTTGTTCAATTACCGGTTGGATGAATAACCCAGATGTTCTATTTGATAAGCAGAATATGATTGATGGTGCTACTTACATCAAGCAAATTAATAAGGAAATCGCTGCAATCATTGGGATTAATCCTGCTGCAAGAAATACTTGCGTCAAACCTTCTGGTAATGCATCTACTATCTTGGCCTCAGGTTCTGGAATTCATGGAGAACACGCCGAACAATATTTCCGGCACGTGCAAATGAACATCAATGATGAAGTTGCTAAGCACATCATGGAAATCAATCCTAAGATGGTTGAGAAGTCTGTTTGGTCTTCAAATGGTACTGACGTTGTAGTTGCTTTCCCAATTATTACTAAACCTGGTTCTAAGTATAAGTCCGAATTACTTGGAGTTAAACAACTTGAATATGTCAAACTTGCACAACAATATTGGGTTGAATACGGTACTAATGTAGAACTTTGTACTCATCCAAAACTTCGTCACAATGTTTCTAATACAATCACCGTGGATAACTGGGATGAAGTCGAACAATATTTGTACGACAATCGTGAACACTTTGCTGGTGTTTCTCTTATGGCTGGGTCTGGAGATAAGGCTTATGCTCAAGCTCCATTCACTGAAGTACTTACGTTTGAGAAGATTGTTAAACTTCATGGCGAAGGATCTTTGTTTGCTTCAGGTCTCATTGTAGAAGCACTGCGCGCATATAATGAAAATCTTTGGCTGGCATGCGACACAATTCTTGGTCGTGGATTGAAGTTATCTTCTGAATCGGAAGATTTGTTGAAACGTGACTGGATTCGCAGAGCAACTAAATTCGCGGCAAATTATTTCAATTCCGATCTTAACAATATGATTGCTTGCCTCAAGGATTGTTATAATCTACATAAGTGGTCGAATATTAACCGTTCGATGTATCATATTGACTTCTCGAAGGAACTTCAGGCTCAACAGTATGTTGATGTAGATTCTTTGGCTGGTGCTGCATGTGCTGGTGGCAGCTGTGAACTAGTATTCTAGCATTAAATATTCCAGATGAACTATCTGGAATATTATGTGGACTTATAAAAATGAGCCAATATATGAAGTTGATCCTTCATATATTGGCTTTATCTATTGTATATCAAATCTGCTCGATGGTAGAAAATACATCGGAAAAAAGAAATTAATCTTCAATAAGACTTCTATCAAAACGGTAAAGTTGAAAAACGGTACCAAAAAGAAAAAGAAAATTCGGTCAACCGTTCCTTCTGACTGGGATACTTATTACGGTTCTTCCGAAGAACTTAAGGCAGATGTACAGAAACTCGGTAAAGAAAACTTTACCCGAGAAATTCTTAGATTTTGTACAACTCTTACTGAGCTCAGTTATTATGAAGCAAAAGAACAATTTGCAACCGACTGTTTACTTAAACCCACTGAATACTATAATGGGTGGGTTATGGTTAGAGTTAGAAGGGCTCATATGACAAAATTTACACATATTACTCCAGTATGTTAAAATCATTACGTGATGTACCCTTTAGTACAATAAAGAAAATATTGTACATTCAAGATTCCAATTACATATATTCAATAGACGAAGACGGCTATGGATATGCTATTATAGAAAATGAAAAGATTCTTTTTACTGTAAATCGTTACTGTGAAATAGATGTTAATTCAATAAGATACGAAAATGACTCAAAAAATCAAAACACAACTAGGAATATTTCAAAGAATTACTGAAACTTTTATTTTTAAAATTACTAAGTATACAGTTTATGTTGCTTTAGCACTAGCTCTTGTCGGTGCAGTAACATATCTAAATGTGATCAAAACTTATCCACCAACCTACCCAATATTTCACTCTGCCGTTAATAATGAAGGTTTGATTCTCGATAAAACCGCAGCAATCATTGCTCGTGATGGTAACATCCCACTTAAAGTTGCAAAGAAATATTCAATCTGGATTTATGAAGCCGCGGCAAAATACGCACTAGATCCAACTTTACTTCTTGCAGTAATATATAACGAATCTAAATTCAATTATAAAGCTGTATCACCAACTGGACCTATTGGGTTATTTCAGATTGCTTCATCATATCACAAAGAAAAATCTACTAGAGCCGCTTTATTTGACCCATATAACAACATTATGGTTGGTGCGTGGATTATTAGAGAATACACAGATATTTCTAAGAGCAAAATTGAAACTCTACTTCGATACAACGGATCTTTGGGACAAGAACCAAAATATGCTTTAAAAGTTATTTCAACCAAGCGTAAATATGATAATGAAATTATGAAGGCAATCGCAATATGACTTTAGTCAAACAACTCGTGGAATTAGCAAAAGAAATTGAAACAGAAGATCCAATTGATTTTGGTATGCTTAGAGTAGATGAAGATGTAGCATTTGAATTGATGGCTACATCCGTGTTGGAGATGTATTTGAATAATGATCCAGAAGATAGGGATATGATACTTTTGGCCACGGTTGTTAAATTAACGGTTGAGAATTTTTGTCTTCAATTGGAAAAGGTGCAAAGAAATGGATGATTACATCACAAAACAGGTCAAAATTAAAACCGAAGATATACTTTCGGATGTTGTTTTAGCAAATGATTATTACACCAAGTGTGTGAGTACTTTTAACTCTATGGTGGGGTTGAACCAAACACCCACTGTAAAAGAAGAAACTAAACCAACCGAAGAAAAGAAATAATTTACACATACTTTTGAGTGTAGTATAATCACAGGTCAAACAAACCAATTCATTATGTCACTTTATACAATTAAAACTCTTCGACCAATTTGCTACATGCTCATAGGCGTGCCGGGGTCTGGCAAAACTACTTGGGTACTCAAAAACCATCCAACTTTGTGTTATGCGTCGACCGATAAGTACATTGAGCAGTTTGCCGCAGAAGCTGGGAAGACTTATAACGATGTGTTTGAATCTACAATTAAAATTGCTACATCACGGATGCTGGATGATGTATCGGAATTCTTATGTGATTACGCAGATTTTGTTTGGGATCAGACAAATACAACCAAGAAATCCCGAGCTACTAAAATTGCTCGTTTGGTAAAAGAAGATTACCAAATTATTGGTATCGTATTTGGAATTCCAAAAGATCTTAAGGAACGACTTGCCTCTCGACCCGGGAAAAATATTCCATCTCACGTAATGACTTCAATGATCACCAACTTTGAGATTC
>ERZ1034361.1755-NODE-1755-length-10989-cov-3.297929_pt1 | contig 10989 bp, 9 predicted proteins | sample MGYA00520617_ERZ1034361 | MGnify/ENA primary metagenome ERZ1034361 (study PRJEB33736, sample SAMEA104284507) | Azolla filiculoides | biome: Urban; feature: Water surface; material: Ditch water | place: Netherlands | collected 2015-10-28 | depth 0-0.1 m ... | reverse complement strand
ATTCCTCTGAGTGGAGGCAGGCTGTTGTTTTGTTCAAGCAATGCATGCATATTTGCAAGCTGTTTTCTATATTGGATGTAGCCCATGACTAGCTGCCAAGGCTCTGCAGGTTCCATACGCAACTGCAATTTATCCATAGACTCAGACCAAGACTTATCTTTTATTACAAAGTCTTTGTAAGTTGGGATGCCTATCGAGAATGTGAATATTAATAGGCTGAAAATGACAGCATATTTTGTGCTTAACTCTAAAGGTTTGATCCGCTTCCATAAAGAAAATGCAATGAATGTGTGGCCAGCAAAAACTAATAGCATCCACCATTTAAAGTATTGAGCAATGAATTCAGATGATTCTGCTGTATTTGATTCAAATATGATGAATAAAACGCTTTGAGAAAACTCTTGTTTGTAAATGCAAAAATATCCAAGTGTGATAAGTGACGATGACCATAAAACCAATCCAATTACACCAGAAATCATTTTTGCTTTTTTGGGGAAAAGCAAGACTGGGATAAGCCATATTAAGCTCATGTAAACAGCTTGCCTAAAGCCAAAGAACACAGTTGTGTTTGTTAGCTGAAGCGCTAAATGACTGATTCCTGAAAAGTAAAAGAAGAATAGAAATAAACTAAAAACTGCTGCTAGGTTATTGCTAAGGTTATTTTTTAGATGGATCATAAATTTTCTTTATCTTTAATAATAGTCGTGCTTAGATTAATGGAAATATTAGCATGTCATAGGTGTTAAAATCTAAAAGATTGCTTAAAGTATTTCGGTATAGTTGAGGCAGCATTTATAGCTACCCATAAATTTATAAAATTTATGGGTAATTTGAAAATATTTAACTGCTTAATATGGATTCTCTTATTCAAATGCAAACCCTAGGCTTGAACTCAAATACAGTTCATTTGCTCGACGGCACTCAGTTCGAGATTGATGAGGTCGTCAGGGCTATCCCTTTTAGACGTTTGGTTTGTAGGGCCCGCCTAGGCGGTAACAATGTCTTTGTTAAGATTTTTTTAGGTAAGAAATTCGAACATTATGCGTCGAGAGATCGAGAAGGCATTGATTCGTTAGTTAAAAATAGAATTTTGACCCCGATGTTAATTCATCATGGTTTCCTGGAGAATCAACTTGGGTATGTGTTGATTTTTAAGGAAATTGAAAACGTCTTTGATGCTCAACGCGTCTATGAGAAGGCCTCTCAAGTTGATTTGAATCGGATGGCTAATAATTTGATATTGGCGCTTGCTAGTCATCACAATGCAGGACTCATCCAAACAGATCTATATCTTAAGAACTTCCTTGTCGATGGCAATGATATTTACACCTTAGATGGTGATGGAATTCGTCATTATCCAAAGCTGACTAAAAGCAAAGCCTTATCTAACTTGGCAGTGCTTCTATCTAAATTTGATGTGTTGGAAATAGAAGCCTGGTTGCCTAAGTTGCTTAAACTTTATGCTGATGCTCGGGGATGGCAAATTACCCCTGACTTAAATGATGTGATAGCGATGATTAACCGACAACGCATTCGTGTCGCTAGTCACTACGCAGATAAGAAAGTATTTAGGCAGTGCACAGACGTTGCCGTGTATGACAGCTCTCGTTATTTTCAGGCGATTGCTAGGGGTTTTGATTTAAATCAGTTACCTATCGGTGTTGAGGCCTGTGATGTATTAATTGATTCGGGAATACGCTTAAAGAGCGGTAATACATGTACTGTTAGTCTTGCAACTGTTGAAGGGGTTTCAGTAGTTGTTAAGCGTTACAACATTAAAAGCTTCTGGCATGGCATCGGCCGTGCTTTTCGTCAAACGCGTGCAGCCGCCTCCTGGGCGAATGCTTATCGTCTTAATATCTTAGGGATTTTGACGCCGAAGCCGATTGCGTTGATTGAGAAGCGTTTTTTCGGTTTGCGTGGTAAAGCTTACTTTTTGAGCGAATTTATTGACGCCCCAGATGTGAAATCTTTTTTTGAGCAAATAAAAAATAAAAATACAGAGGCGGCCGCAATTAAAGAAATTGCCAAATTATTCTATCGGTTATATTTACTTAAACTTTCCCATGGTGATTTAAAGTATAGCAATATCAAAATGTTAGATGGAAATCCATGCTTGATTGATTTGGATAGTTTGCGACAACATCAGTGGACTTATTTTGCTTTAAAAGGACATGTTCACGACTTGCGTCGCTTCATGCGAAATTGGCAAGACCAGCCCACCCTGTATAATACGTTTATTAAAGAATTTTCAGCTGTTTACGCCGATCATCAAGCGCTACGCTTGGCTGGTTTGATAAATTAATTTTAGTTTTTTTGAGATAGTTACATGATTGTTTTAGGTCTATCAGGTGCTTTAGGGCACGATGCTTCGGCGGCTATATTAGTCGATGGCAAGATTATTGCCGCGGCTGAAGAAGAGCGTTTTATTCGTGATAAGCATGCTAAAAATCGCTTTCCATACGAGGCTGCTAAATTTTGTATGGCACAAGCGGGCGTTAAGCCCGAGCAAATCGATATCGTTGCTTTCCCATATGCAGAGATTCCGCTAAGTACCAATGCCCGTTGGCATTACGCTAAGCGTCATTGGTATGCCCCTGATCGTGCTTTAGATGCTATTTTTAATGGCAATCGACGTTTCCGTCGCAATCGTGACAAATCGCTTAAGTTAATGGAAGACCTGGGGTTGGTGAACGCCAAGTTTGTTCCAGTGGAGCACCACTTAGCGCACGCTTCAAGTGCTTATCATTTAAGCGGTTTTAAAGAAAAAACAGCGATTGTTGGTATTGATGGTAAAGGTGAGTACGCCACGACCTTTTTTGGCTATGGCGAAAATGGCAAGATTCACAAAATTAAAGAGTTTTACGATCCAGACTCATTAGGTGGCATGTACGGCGCGATTACAGAGTATCTTGGTTTTGAGATGCTGGACGGTGAATTTAAAGTGATGGGCATGGCGCCATATGGCGATGCAAGCAAATATGATTTATCCAGATTAGTCACCTTTGAAAATGGTGAGCTGACCGTCGATACGAAATTAGTTAACGTTGTTGGTTTGCGTCGATATAAAGAAAACGGTAAAGGTTATTACTTTACCCCTGAGTTAATTGAGTGGCTGGGACCTAAACGTCATGGCGATGAGATTGATAACCCATACATTCATTACGCAGCTTCCGTTCAAGCTTTACTTGAAGATGTTGCCTTAAAGATGATTGATTATTATTTGGGTGACATTATTCGGGAAACTGGCCGTATTGCGATGGCTGGTGGTGTTGCGCTAAATGTAAAATTAAATCAACGCATCATTGCGATGCCGCACGTGAAAGAGTTATTTGTGCAGCCTGCTTCTGGCGACAATGGTACCTCATTGGGTGCTGCTTCTTATGCCGCACATTTGGCTGGAGAAAAAGTGCAGGCCATGGAGCACGCGTATTTAGGACCTGCTTACACTACCGAAGAGTGCATTGCGGCGTGTGAAGCGCATCCTTCAAAACCAAAATTTATCCGCCTTGAGAATGCTGCTAAAAAAGGTGCCGAATTGCTTGCAGAAGGTAATCCATTAGCTTGGCTTCAAGGACGTATGGAATTTGGCCCCCGTTCGTTAGGCTGTCGAAGTATTTTGGGAGACCCGAGCCATCCTGGCGTTGCAGATCGAATTAATGCACAAATTAAATATAGAGAGCGTTGGCGTCCTTTCTGTCCAAGTATGTTGGACACAGTTGCGGAAGATATTTTGCAGACTAGCCATCCAGCCCCTTATATGACCTTTACTTTTGACGTTGCAGAGCATTGGAAATCACGTATTCCTGAAGTGGTGCATGAAGATGGTACTGCGCGTGCGCAAGTGGTGACTAAAGCAACCAATCCACGTTACTACGACTTGATTCAAAATCTAGAGAAATTGCGTGGTGTGCCAGTCGTACTTAATACATCACTTAACCGTCGTGGAGAGCCAATGATTTGCTCACCTACTGATGCGCTTAATATGTTCTTTGGTTGCGATTTAGAATATCTCATTATGGAAGATATTCTGGTCACTAAAGTCTAGACCTTTATTCAAAATAAAATGTGGCTCAGTCCTTTTGACGGCGTCTGCTGGATTGAGGATAATTGAGTCAGTTCATTAATTAATTTGGCCGCAAATATCATGAAACAAATCTTAACTGAAGTAACCGAACGTATCCGTGAACGCAGTGCGCCAACACGCCAAGCTTATTTACAGCGTATCGACAAAATGGCATCACGTTCACGTGGCGCAGATCGCATGGGTTGCGCTAACGTTGCCCACGCTTTTGCTGCAATGCCAGCAAACGATAAATTTAAAGTGGTGGCTGAGAAGGCTCCTAATATTGGAATTGTGACGGCTTACAATGAAATGTTGTCAGCACATCAGCCTTATGTGGATTTCCCGGATGTGATTCGTGCTGAAGCCCATAAATATGGTGCAACAGTCCAAGTTGCTGGTGGTGTGCCTGCAATGTGTGATGGTATTACCCAAGGTGAACCAGGCATGGAGCTTAGCTTATTCTCACGGGATGTGATTGCGATGAGCACGGCAGTTGCCTTGTCTCATGACGTGTTTGATGCAGCTTTGTTATTAGGTGTTTGCGACAAAATTGTTCCGGGCTTATTGATTGGTGCCTTACAGTTTGGCCATTTACCATGTATTTTTGTCCCAGCGGGGCCAATGAGTACTGGTTTAGATAACACTGAAAAATCAAAAGTACGTGAGAAATTCGCGGAAGGTTTAGTTGGTCGTCCGGAATTGCTTGCGTCTGAATCAGCGGCCTATCATGGCGCTGGTACATGTACTTTCTATGGCACTGCAAATAGTAATCAAATGTTGCTTGAGGCGATGGGCTTGCATATCCCTGGTGCAGCGTTTGTTCATCCACATGATCCACTTCGCGCATGCCTCACTCGTGAATCAGTGCGTGCAGTGTTAGAAAACACGCATAATAACCGTTACATGCCAATTGGCCGTATGGTCGATGAACGTGTGATTGTGAACGCTATTGTTGCGTTATTAGCAACCGGAGGTAGTACAAATCATTGTATTCATTGGGTCGCCGTTGCGCGTGCTGCAGGCATTATTATTGACTGGGCAGATTTTAATAAGCTCTCTAAAAACACGCCATTGTTGGCGCGTGTTTATCCAAACGGTAAGGCTGATGTTAACCAATTCCAAGATGCTGGCGGTCCAGCATTTGTGATTCGTGAATTGGTTGAAGGTGGTTACATGCATGAAGATGTTCAATCGGTTGTGATTGGCGGTCTACGTGATTACTGTAAAAAACCAACAACAGATGGTAAGAGCTTGAATTGGGTCGAGCTTCCGGCAGAAAGCCCAGATGAAACTATCTTACGTAATGCATCTAAGCCATTTAGTGCTTCAGGTGGTTTGCTATTATTACAAGGTAACCTTGGACGTTCAGTCATTAAAAGTTCAGCAGTGCCTGAAGATAGGCACATCATTGAGGCACCTGCAATTGTGTTTGATGCCCAAGAAGAGTTACTTGAGGCATTTGAGCGTGGTGAGTTGGAGCGTGATTTTGTGGCAGTTGTGCGTTACCAAGGCCCTAAAGCCAATGGTATGCCAGAGCTACATAAATTGACGCCACCACTTTCTGTGTTGCAAGGTAAAGGCTTTAAGGTTGCGATTGTGACTGACGGTCGTATGAGCGGAGCTTCAGGTAAAGTGCCTGCAGCGATTCACTTGTCACCAGAAGCTTCTGCTGGTGGCGCTATCGCTAAAATTCGTACAGGCGATGTCATTCGTTTGAATGTGGTTGCCGGTACATTGAATGCTTTAGTTGACGAAGATGTTTGGAGAGCTCGCGCAATTGAAGAATTGAGTGATGCTAAACGCTTCGCAAACGCTCATGGTATGGGTCGTGAGTTATTTGGTGGGATGCGTAAAAATGTACTGACTGCTGAAGAAGGCGCTGTGACTTGGTTGTAATTTAATACATTCGCTTAGCCTTACTAAAGAACATTATTAATTTGAAATTAAAAAGTAGATAAATATGAATACATTAGATTTAGCAAAAGAAGGTCCAGTTATTCCCGTGATTGTCATTAACCGTGTTGAAGATGCGGTGCCAATGGCAGAAGCATTGTTAGAGGGTGGTATTAAAGTATTGGAAGTGACGCTGCGTACATCATGTGCTTTAGCGGGCATGGAAGCGATTGCTAAAGCATTACCTGAAGCTATCTTGGGTTCAGGCACAGTGCGAAACAATAAAGATGCGCAAGCATCTAAAGATGCGGGATGTAAATTCGCAGTAAGTCCAGGCTATACAAGTGAATTAGGTCAGTTCGCTCGTCAAATTGGCTTGCCGTTGTTGCCTGGCGTTTCAACAGGATCTGAAATCATGATGGCTAATGCTGATGATTACTATTTCTTAAAGTTGTTCCCAGCTGTTGCTGTGGGTGGAATTAATTTACTTAAAGGTTTTGCTGGTCCATTTGGCGATGTGAAATTCTGTCCAACAGGTGGTGTAACAGTGGAGTCTGCACCTCAATTCCTGTCGCTACCTAACGTTGTTGTTTGCGGTGGCACATGGTTAACGCCAGCTGATGCAGTTGCGCGTGGTGATTGGGCACATATTACAAAATTAGCAAAAGAAGCTAGTGCAATTAAAGCTGCTTAATTTTTGTTATTTTTTATTCGTATGATTAAACCTATATTTGGACGTGCTTCCAGATGTAGGTTTTTGAGTTTTTGCTTGTCGTATAAATGATGCGACGTTTAACCGAATATAAAACGTTAGTATTTGATTGTGATGGGGTGGTTCTTAATTCTAACCAGCTCAAAATACAAGCGTATTTTGATGTAGCAATTAAGTTCGGTGCTAATGAACAACAAGCGAAAGCTTTAGTTGATCATCATGTGGCTTTAGGTGGTATATCAAGATATCCGAAGTTTGAGTTTTTTTTACGTGAGATTCTGCATCAAACAGTTAATGATGCTGCTATGGCTGAGCTTTTAGAAGGCTTTACTTGTGAAGTGAAGCGTTTGTTAAGTCATTGTGAGATTTCATCGTATTTAGAAAGTATTCGTCATGCGACACCTCATGCAAGTTGGATGGTGATTTCAGGCGGTGATCAATCTGAGTTGCGTGAAATATTCGCTATGCGTGGAATTGATCACTTGTTTGACGCTGGCATTTTTGGAAGTCCTGATAATAAAGATGAGATCTTAGCCAGAGAGTTAGAGCTTCATCATATTAGGCAACCTGCCTTGTTTATTGGTGATAGTCGATATGATCATGTGGCCTCGACTCGTGCGGGTTTAGATTTTGTATTTTTAAATGGTTGGACAGACTTTGAAGAGTGGCAAACTTATTGTGCTGCTAATAACATCGAAGTTTTAGAGCATTTAGGTCATTTGATTTAAATTAAGGTTATATTGGTTTCATGATGAAATTTACTGCACCCACCCAGCTTTCTGTTGTCGTTCCAGTTCGTAACGAGCGCGATAACGTTGCGCCTTTAATCGCTGAAATTGATTCGGCACTTAAAAGTATTCAGCATGAAATTATTTATGTAAATGATGGCAGTACTGATGATACGTTTGATACGTTAAAGCAACTTCAAACGCAGTATCCACAATTACGTATTGTTAGTCATGCTAATAGTTGTGGTCAAAGTACTGCAGTAAGAACAGGTGTCAAATTTTCCCAATATGAATGGGTTGCGACGCTGGATGGTGATGGACAAAACGACCCTGCCGATATTCTTAAGTTGCTTGAAGCGCTTGAGATGGGAGTCGAATTGGTTGGTGGTAATCGCCGCCAGAGTCGTCGTGATACTTGGGTGAAGCGTATGTCATCGGTAATTGCGAATACTGTGCGCTCAAAGATGCTGCGTGACGATACACCTGATACTGGTTGTGGCTTAAAACTTTTTTCAAAATCTGCGTTTCTTGATTTACCCTATTTCGATCATATGCATCGTTTCTTACCTGCCTTGATTAAGCGTCGTGGAGGCCAAATTCGTTCAGTGCATGTGAGTCACCGTAATCGTGAATTTGGTAAATCTAATTACGGAACTTTAGATCGATTGTTGGTGGGTATCGTTGATTTATTTGGTGTTGCATGGCTACAGCGTCGTGCAAAACAGCCTGTGGTTTTGGAAGACTAGAAAGCTCGATATGGACCTCGGAATTAGTTATTTCTTTCAGCATATTGTGATTGCAGCTCAGCATTACTTAGACAATACGTCCAAAATTGATATGGTTTGGCTTTGCGTAGGGTTGCTTGGCCAAGTGTTATTTATGATGCGATTTATTGTGCAATGGCTACATAGTGAGCGTCATCAAAAAAGTGTTATCCCAGTAAGTTTTTGGTATTTTAGTTTGATTGGAGGCCTTGCGGTGTTGTTTTATGGCATTCATAAGGCTGAGCCAGTCATTATTCTTGGGCAATTGCCGGGTACTTTCGTTTATGCAAGAAATCTTGTGCTAATTAAACGCCACGCTAAAACTAAACGTGAGCTATCTGAGGACGCTTCGTGAAAATTCTTGTGACAGGTGTCGCAGGCTTTATTGGGTTTCACGTTGTACTCAATTTATTGTCACGTGGGGATACCGTCGTAGGTGTTGATAATCTTAACGATTATTATGATGTTAGCCTCAAGCAGGCGCGTTTAGATGAGATTGCAAAACATCCGAATGCCAGTCAGTTTAAATTTATCAAATTAGATCTGGCGGATATTAACGCTACCGCTCAATTGTTTCAGCAGGAGTCTCCAGAGCGCGTAGTTCATCTAGCGGCTCAGGCAGGTGTTCGTTATTCTCTAGAAAACCCTAATGCTTATGTGCAAAGTAATCTGGTTGCCTTTACTAATGTTTTAGAGGGTTGCCGGCACAATAAGATTCAACATTTGGTTTATGCTAGCTCATCAAGTGTTTATGGCGGTAATACTAAATTGCCATTTAGTGAATCTGATACCGTAGATCATCCAGTAAGCCTATATGCGGCTACTAAAAAAGCAAACGAGCTGATGGCCCATACTTATAGTCATCTATATGGCTTTCCTACTTCAGGCCTACGCTTTTTTACGGTTTATGGCCCTTGGGGTCGTCCTGATATGTCACCATTCCTCTTTGCTGATGCAATCCTCAATAATCGGTCGATTAAGGTTTTCAATCATGGCGAGATGATGCGTGACTTCACTTACATTGATGACATTGTAGAGGGCGTTGTTAGAGTCTTAGATAAGCCCGCAACGCCAGTCATTGGCAGCACCGCTCCTTATCGTATATTTAATATAGGGAATAGTCAGCCAGAAAAGCTAATGGATTTTATTGGCATGCTTGAGCGAGCGCTTGGTAGAGAAGCTAAGAAAGAGTTTTTACCGATGCAAGCAGGAGATGTAAAAGCAACTTATGCTGATACTAGTGCATTAGAGTCATGGGTTGGTTTTAAGCCTTGTACGTCATTAGCAGATGGGGTTGTTAAGTTTGCTAATTGGTATAAGGCTTATTTTTCAACGAAATAATCTTTTAAAGCTTATACAACCCCGTGAATTTTCCCATATATCATACGGGCTAATTCGAAGTCCTCATGGTAATCAATATCAACCACCATGCTATCAGTGCTAAATAGGTAAGGATTTACGCCAATATGATAGTTAAAACGATTTACCGTTGATCGTTTCAATATGAATAAACTCCATAAGACAGAGTAAAGTTTTGGTAAGTCTTGAGAGACTTTGTGCCAATATCCAAAACTGTAATTAACAGGATTTCCTTTCTCATCGAGTAAGTGACCTTTAAAAGGTTTTACTGCAACAAGAGAGTCATAGTTGTCTCTCACTTCTTTCCAAGTAGTTAAGGCCTCTTTAAATTGATTAAAAAGAGGTGACGTTACTTGAATCCACATGATGTCATCATCCCCAGGCAATGGTTCAGTTAAGGCTTTTACCAAGTCAGGTTGATATATTTTATTGCCAGTCAGTGATGAATCTCTCAGCATAAAATGAAAGCCATACTTTTCGCATAAAGGGCGTACTTTTTCTTCATCTTCTGAAGAAACATAGACATTTTCTGCGACTTCGAACTCGAGAATTTGTTTGGCTTTAATATCAAATAAAGAGTCGTCATTGTAGAAAGGGCGAATATTCTTTAAAGGAATCCGTGTGGAACAGGTTTGAAGTGGAATAATGATTTTCATAATGTACTTAGTAAGAAATGTTAGTGGCTATTGTGAGCAATTTCTAATGCTTGTTCAATGGTAATTTTTTTTATGATGGAGTCTGGCAATGTACTTTTCTCTGAAAGATTGTAAATCCCAAGATTTTTTTCGATATAAACTTTACTCGCTAGTTCGAAACAAGAACGAATATATGGCTCATAGTCTTTAATGAAATCAGGTGAGCCATTATTTTCATTTTCGTAGAAATGCTTTTTCCCTGTACCACCTAAGTCCATGCCTAAAATGAAATGATTCTTATAGCCTAGGCATGGAACTAATTGCGTAGCCCATGTTGCTACTGTTTTTCCTGAAAATAGACCTTTTTCAAGATTGGTGCTAAAGCCAATCACTCTGCAATAGTCTACTAGATCTTTATCTAGATAAAGATCTGAATCGTTTAAGAAGTCTTGCTTACACTCATCAATAGAACGCCTAGGCACACCATATTTTCTTGAAATTGATTCAATTAGGTAGATATTGCCGCGTTGTAATAACTCAGGTTCTTTTTCACAGATTCTTGATAGCCCAACATAAGAGAAAAAGCAGTTTGCTCCTGAGAGTATGGATGCTCTGACACAATCCCATTGATTTTCAAATATTCGCCGATCAATAATCACGCAGTGTGTTGGCTTGATGTTCTGGGCATTAAATTTAGTGATGGCACAATTTAGACTAATCGTGTCGTAAGCTTTTATCAATTTGAGATTTACATCTGCAAGTGATGGTCCAGTGGCGACTGTGAAACAGGCACCACTGAATTGATTAGAGAGTTTGTGAGAATAAGGTATGT